>ERZ808240.5604-NODE-5604-length-10127-cov-26.639396_pt1 | contig 10127 bp, 5 predicted proteins | sample MGYA00521084_ERZ808240 | MGnify/ENA primary metagenome ERZ808240 (study PRJEB31516, sample SAMN03275571) | gut metagenome | biome: mammalia-associated habitat; material: feces | host: Papio cynocephalus | place: Kenya | collected 2012-08-06 ... | reverse complement strand
TTAAATTATCGGACAAACCATAACAGTCGCTGCCAATATTATTTTTAATCCTGTTTTTTATTGAAAAAATCTGTGTAAAAAAGATTATATATCAGTTAAACGATATAATATATCATTGAAAATATGTTTATTATGAGTTATCATATTGTTAAAGAAAAACGTTGAATTATTATAGAATATATAAAAATATTAATAACATCAATTTTTTATTGGTTGTTTCATTCAATTTTTTACGGAGGGTTTAGTCATGAATTATAAAAAAATTGCTGTAGCAGTTACAGCCTTCTCAATGGCATTTTCATCAATCATATGTATGCCGTCAGATAATTTGTCATGTAAGGATATTTTCGCTTCAACTCAGGTTTCAGCTATTGAAAATGCTGTTATCTCTGAAAGCGGTGCAGGCTTTGAGTCAGCATATGTAAAATGGAATGATGTAAGCGGTGCGGACGGATATAATGTATATTACAGAAAAGCTTCCGATTCATCATATACTCAGCTTGACAATGAGCTTATCCGCAAATATTCATACGGCTGGAGAGCTGATGCAGTAGGTCTTCCGGCTGGAAGCTATACATTGAAGGTAGTTCCGGTTTCAGGAAAATCCGAAGATACATCAAAAGCTGCTGAAACTTCTGTCCTCAGCGTTGAAGCCTACAACAGAGATGGTTTTGCCCATTCAAATATGAGTGAGGGTGTAGGTGCTTACAATAATGACGGTTCTCTTAAAGAAAATGCAGTTGTTCTCTATGTAACAGAAGAAAATAAAAATAATATAACAATGGATGTGTATACATCTGATTCAAAAACTACTTCATGCACCGGTATTTCAGCAATTCTCAAGGCTTTGCAGAAAGGCTGTGAGAAAAGACCGATTGATATAAGACTTGTAGGTCAGATTACAGCTTCCGGAATGACTGATTCAGGCGACAGCTATAATCTGCTTTTCAAATCAAGTTCTGCCTCAAAAATGGCATCAAATATAACAGTTGAAGGTATCGGCGATGATGCTACCTGTTATGGATTCGGCATAAGAGGCGTGAGAATGCACAGCTTTGAAATCAGAAATGTTGCAATAATGCTTTTCGGTGATGACGGTATTGCTCTCCAGGACGACAATTCAAATGTATGGATTCATAATAATGATATATTCTATGGTACTGCCGGAAGTGATGCCGACCAGGCAAAAGGCGACGGCTCAATGGATTTGAAAAATGATTCACAGTACATAACCATTTCATATAACCATTTCTGGGATTCAGGAAAAATGTCACTCTGCGGAATGAAAAGCGAAACAGGCGAAAACTGGATAACATATCATCATAACTGGTTCGACCATTCCGATTCAAGACATCCGAGAATCAGAACTATGACAGTTCATGTATATAATAACTATTATGACGGCAACGCAAAATATGGTGTCGGAGTAACAATGGGTGCAAATGCATTTGTTGAAGCAAACTATTTCAGAAACTGCCCACGTCCTATGATGAGTTCAAAACAGGGTTCAGATGCTCTTGGAGAAGGAACATTCTCAGGCGAAAACGGCGGTGTTATCAAATCATACAATAATATAATGGAAAATCAGACAAGTTATATCACTTATCAGCAGGATTCATCAAGCTTTGATGCATATGAAGCTTCTGAAAGAAATGAAGAAGTTCCTTCATCTGTAAAGGCTCTTGCAGGCGGTACAGGATATAACAACTTTGATACTTCATCATCAATGTATTCTTATACAGCTGATAATCCGGCTGATGTTCCGTCAATTGTAATGGCTGGTGCAGGCAGACTCGGCGGCGGTGATTTCAAATGGGAATTTGATAATTCAAAGGATGATGCTGATTATTCACTCAATTCCGAACTTATGGCTGCTATAAAATCATATAAGACAGAACTCGTTTCTGTCGGCGGAAATTCTGTAAATGGCACAGGCGGAGATGCTGAACCGGTTGTAACCGAAGTTACAGAGGCAACTACCACAACTGCTTCCGAAACTACAGTAACAACTACCAAAGCTCCTGATGAAACTACTGTATCACAGACTACTGAAAAGCCTTCCGTTACAGCAGATGCAATATATTGTTCACCTGACGGAAATGGTGATGGTTCTTCAGTAAATTCTCCTGCAAGCTTTGAAGATGCTCTTACAGCTGTAAAAGCCGGCGGTGTTATCTATATGCTTGAAGGTACTTATAAATATGACCATCAGATAACAATTGCTGCTGACAACAGCGGTTCAGCAGGTGCTTACAAATCTATAAAAGCTTATAACAATGCTGATGTAAAAATAGATTTCTCATCACAGTCATATAATATGGACGATGTAAGTAAAAATGACAGGGGACTTCAGGTAAACGGCAGTTACTGGTATATTTATGGAATACGCTTCTATGGTGCTGCTGACAACGGTATGTACATTGCAGGAAAAAATAACAGAATTGAAATGTGCGTATTTGAAGCAAACAGAGATACCGGTCTTCAGATAGGCAGAAGCGGTTCATCAGTTACTGAATTTGCTGACTGGCCGTCTGACAACCTCATTCTCAACTGCACATCATTCAATAACATGGACCCTGCAACAGGCGAAAATGCAGACGGATTTGCTGCAAAACTTACCTGCGGAAACGGCAATACTTTTGATGGCTGTATCTCATACAACAATGTTGATGATGGCTGGGATTTATATGCCAAGTCCGCAACAGGCCCTATAGGAGTTGTAACTATAAGAAACTGTATCTCATTCAGAAACGGTCAGACTTCTGAAGGAGTATTTACCAAAAACAGCGATGGAAACGGTTTTAAACTCGGCGGCGGCGGTGTAGGTACTGCTCATGTCATTGAAAACTGTATCTCATTTGAAAATAAAAAACATGGCTTTACTGACAACAATAACCCGCTTTTCAGTTCAGCTACAAAATGCACCTCATACTCAAACGGTATGGACAGTGGTGCTAACTTCCAGTTTGACAGATGTACATCAGGTACATTCAAGGATTTGCTTTCATTTGATAATCAGAGTAATACAAGTGATAAATTCAACGGAAATATTGACCATTCAGTATTCTATAACAGTAAAAAATATTATCTTGTAACTGCTCCTACGGCTATAGCAAACGGCAAGACAGATAATGTGGATAAAGGCCCTTCAGCTGATGATTTTGAAAATACAGATGTTCCGGCTCTCGGAGCAGATGTTCATAAACTCTGGAGAAATGCTGATGGTTCTATAAATGTTCATGGCTTCCTTCAGGTTAAGGATTCAAGTGATTATAAGGATATGGGTGCAAAATTTGATGGTTCATCATCTGTTGAACCTGTAGTTACTGAACCTGTGGTTACAGTTACTGCTCCTGCAACTGAAACTTCTGAAACAGTTTCAGCAACTGCTTCAGAAAGTACAAATTCCGGTCTTCCGGCATATACACTGCTCGGAGATGCAACACTTGATAATGATGTTGATGTAAGAGATGTAACGCTTGTCAATCAGTATATTGTTAAAATGGCAGATATGAGTGAACAGGCAATAGCTAATGCTGATGTTATAAAGGACAATACAGTTGACCTTAAAGACCTCGGGCAGCTTAAAAAATATCTCATCAAAGTTATAACTGAGTTCTGATAATAAACCCATATAAAAATTAATTGTTCCTAAAGAACAGCGTTTTAAGGGGATTAAAAAAATCCCCTTGATACAGCTGTAACGCAATTCAAGCCGGTTTCGGGAAAACTTTTCTCATATGAATAAAATGGCTGGAAAATCCGTATATGCGTGTCATATGCGGATTTTTCATTTTATCATGAACTTCGTAATATTGCATAAAAAATAACGTGAATTATCAGACTGTACTTGACTTTTTGCTGATACTGTGCTATTATATATATGTAAACCAATAGAATATATAATTCTTTGCTGAAATGATTTTGAAAATTTACAGGGCGGACAAAGTTCGCCCGTTGTTTTTTCAGATTAATTTGTGTACAAAGCAGGTGAAAACTTTGAAATCTAAATTGAAAAATCAAATAAGAAAAAAATTTATTCTGTCAATATTTATTTTTATAGTTTTAGGATTCTTTTTATGCTTTATCTGTATAAATTCCCTGAGCCGGAAATATACTGCCGCACTTGCAGATTCTGCTGCTGAATTTACTGCTTCAGTCATAAATGCTGATGATGCTAAAAATTATATTATTACACGAAAAAAAGATGATAACTATAATGATGTGCTTAATTCACTTTGTAAATATGCAGATAATTCTGAAAGCATTTCAAGAATATCGCTTGTAAGCTTCAGCAATTCAGCAGGATATTATATTTTCGATACAGGAGGAGAAAATCTCGGTACAAAAGTTGACTATGATGAATATAATCTGTCAGTAAAGGCAGAGCTTATCAACGGCAAAAACAAATGGTATCATTCAGATAAAGGCAATCTGTATTCATATGTGCCTTTAAGAACTGTTGATGACCGTCTTGCCGGATACATAATTACTGAAATCGATAACTCATTTAAAATCAGATGCCTGATTTTTACAGCATCAGGATTTGTTCTGCTTTTCATTATAGGGCTTGCACTTAATTTTACAGTTATGTTTTTTATAGAAAAAGAGGTCTTTTCTCCTATAAAAAAATTTACAGACGCTGTTTCCGGATTTACAGGTTCTGTTTCCGGTCAGGATACTGATACATCAGTGCTTTTTCAGACTCATGAGGATAATGAGATAGGCTATCTCGGAAAAGCTATTCAGAAAATGTTTCTGGATATAAATGATTCAACAAAAAATCTTTCAGAGGCTGTTCATGAAGCTACTCATGATGGAATGACTCAGGTTTTCAATAAAAGATACTATAATAATATGGTTAACGAATTTGCAAATAGTTCATCAATCTGTATAATATACTTTGATGTCAATAATTTAAAGCTTATGAATGATACTCAGGGGCATGAGAGCGGTGACTATGTTATAAAACAGGCGGCTGATTATATCCGTCAGTTTACAGGTGATTCATCATACTGTTTCAGAATGGGCGGAGATGAATTTCTGTTTGTAAGCAAAAACTGTACATTCAATGAAATTGACCGCATAATTTCTCAGCTTGACAATGATGCACCTTATATTTTAAGCCGTGAAAGCGATAAAATCAAATGTGCTCTTTCTTATGGCTATTCATATGGAAAGGGAAGCTTTTCATATGAAAAACTGCTTGCAGAAGCTGAAGAAAATATGTATGCAAAGAAAACTGAACTTAAAAAGCTTCTTAATATGCCTGAAAGATAACGGCGGGGGATAATATGAAATTTGACAAAACAATTAAACTTAATTATATTCTTAATATGAAAAAAAGAACAAGAACAAATCTTATTATTCTGATTGTCATAACTCTTATAGCAGCATTTGACCTTGTTCTTGTTAAAAATATCTCTGATTCTGAAAAAAAACATGAAGCAGAACTCGAACAGACCGTAATTACCGCTTCAGAACAGTATATAAACTTTTTTATAGAAAATGTTGTTGCAATCGGAAAAAGTATTTATACCAACAGCAATATATATGATTTTCTTAATAAAGATTATGCTTCCGCACTTGAATACTATGATGCATTTTATGAGCTTGAAAGCAATAACTATCTCATTATATCAGAAAACAGCAGCATTAAAAAATGTACTGTATATACAGATAATCCCACTGTTTTAAATGGCGGAAATATTATGAATCTTTCTGGTTTAAAAGATGAAAAATGGTATGTTCAGTTTCAGAAGCTTTCAAAACCAATGATTCTTTTTTGCAATAAGGATACAAAAACATTTTCAATTATACGAAAGCTTGATTATTATAATCTCCGGACAGGTGAATGCTATTTAAAACTTGACCTCAATAATGATACTATTCAGGAAACTCTCAGCAAATTCGACTTTGAAGGAGAACTCTATATTATGAGTGACGGAGTTCTTTTTTACAGCAATCAGCCCGATGTTAATGATGATGATGTAAATATCGGTGCGGATTATATATGTTATACACAAAACTATTATTCTGCTGATATGGAGTTCTTTGCATATTCAGACAACAATTCATTTTTAAATTCATTAAGACAGAACTTTATTATCGAAATCATATTTTTAATAATTCTTATATCAGGTATAATTATACTTTCCTTTATAATGAAAAGCTATATCATACGCATTAAAAAATCAGTTGAATTCTATGACGAAAACAGGTCGTTTGTGGGATTGCCGAAGGAATATATCGGCGATGATGATTTAGGTCAGCTTTATATGCATTGTATATCTCTTTCAGATAAGCTAACTCTGAAACAGCATGAATATGAAAGATGCAGAGATATTCTGATAAAACGAAGCAGCAGCATTAATGAACTGCTTATTTCTGCTTTAAGTCTTGATTCTGTAAATTCATTTATTATGAAATATCCGTCTGATAAATACAGCTATGGCGATTTTACAGAGTGTATCGCTCTTGAAAAAGAATTTGAAATTCTTTTTACACTTGAAAAATATGGCATGAAAATATCAGCTGATAAAAACATTGACTGCGAAAATCTTTTTATACTTCCGTTTTCTCTTGCCAGTATGGCAGCATATTTCATGGACTATGATAAAAATGCTGAGCTGAATATTGAATGCTGTGATGGATTCCTGATATTTGATATAAAAACTGATAATAAACTCCCTCAGAGTAAAGTGTTGAAATTTCATGCAGTTTTTGAAAACAATTTTAATCAGGATATTTCCTTTAAAAACGGATATGAATTTAATCCGTTTATAAGAATTAAAAAATATTATGCAACAGGTGTTTCTGAAATTATTTCAGAAGAAAATGGTTTCAGATTTACTATTAAAATAAATACAGATTCTTTGATGAGGTGAATTTATGAAAAAATTAAAACTCGGCGGATTAATTATTTCCTCTTTGTTGCTTGTTTCATCATTTACAGCGTGCAGTGATAAAAAAGATGAAGATGAAATTCGTGTTTACAGCAGCTTTTTTAATGCACAGCTCAATCCAATCGACCCTGATAACGATATCCAGCAGATAATTGCTGAAAAAACAGGTGCAAAATGTATTGAATCATGGCTTCAGGAAGGTGATGATTCTGAAAAAATAATCAGCAATATGATAATGTCAAATGAGTATCCTGATTTTATCTATCCGTCTGCTGACGGCTGTCAGAAGCTTATACAGGCAAATGCTTTAATACCTATTGATGAATACTGGGACGATTATCCTAATCTTAAAAATTATTTTACAGAAGATGAATGGAACAGAATACGTTATGAAGACGGTCATGTTTATTATGTGCCATCATTTTCAAAATGCTATATGTATGATACAAATACAATTCATAATGATGAGGCATTCTGGGTACAGGTAAAAGTTCTCAAATGGGCAGGATATCCAAAAATAACTACTCTTGATGAATATTTTGATTTGCTTGAAAGATATGTGGCTGCAAATCCGACTGCTGAAGACGGTTCACCAAATATTGCATATGAAATTCTTGCGGATAAATCTATTTTCTTCTGCCTTGATAATCCTCCGCAGTTCCTTGACGGCTATCCGAATGACGGAGCGTGTATAGTCGATTCTGAAAATCTTGTGGCAATTGATTATAATACTACTCCTACAGCTGAAAAATGGTTCAGAAAACTTAATGAGGAATACCATAAGGGAATAATTGACCCTGAATGTTTTGTACTTACTCCTGAACAGTACTATAATAAAATCAAAACCGGAAATGTTCTCGGAATGGTTGACCAGTACTGGAATTTCAGACGAGCTACAAAGGAGCTTCCTGATGAATGTCAGTATGTGCCTCTCGGAGTAGTCATTGAAGATGGCATTGAAGAACATTATCATTCACAGACCGCTTTTGACAGCTCTCAGGGAGTCGGAATTACAGTAAGCTGTGATGATATTGATGGAGCTTTGAAATTTATGAATGATTTGCTTGACCCTGAAATTCTTAATCTGCGTTTCTGGGGAGTTGAAGGAGTCGATTATGAAGTAGGTGATGACGGGGTTTTCTATCTCAATGATGAACAGACCGCTCACAGAGGCGACAGCAAATATGAAGCTGCACACCGCTGTGTATATACATATTTCCCTTATTACTGGGGTATGAATCAGGACGGAATAAATGCTTATACAAGTTCATATCAGCCCGGTGAATTTTATAAAAGTCTTAGCGATATCATGAAAGAATGCTTTGATGCATATGGTGTAAAGACATATGTTGAAATGCTCAATCAGGCAGGGGAAAATCCTCCTTGGTATCCAATGTGGTCTTACAGTGGCACTTTTACAGAGGATACTCCATATGGAAAAGCTAAATTTGATATGGAAGAAGTTAAATACGAATATCTTCCGAAAGTCGTTATGAGTGACGATTTTGATTCAGAATGGGAACAGTATATGAAAGTTTATAATGAAAAATGTGATGTAAAGGCATATCTTGATGAACTTACGGCTGAAATAAGAAGATGTGCCGGAAAGTAGTTGGTGCTGCTCTATGAAAAAAACATTAAAATTTTCTGCTTTGTCTGTAGTTTTGACTCTGATTTTTCTTGTCGGCTGTTCTGAAAAAAATAATACAGAAATAAAAACATTTACTGGATTTTTTTCAGGAAATTATGCAGATTCCATTTCAGACAATAATGTTATACAGGATATAATTGCAGAAAAAATCGGTGCAGAATGTATTGAAATAAGAGAAACAGATGATGCAAATGCTATTGACAAAATGATTCTTTCCGAAAAATATCCGGATTTTATTTATGGTGCTTCACATACTGCACGTCTTATAGATTCAGGAGCTTTTATCCCTATTGATGAATACTGGGATAAATATGATAATATCAAAAATTATTTTACTCCTGAAGAATGGGATAAAATACGTTCAGATGATGGTCATATCTATTATATTCCTTCATTTTCAAAATGTTATATGCATGATACAGATACAATTCATAGTGATGAGGCATTCTGGATACAGGTGAGAGTTCTCAAATGGGCAGGATATCCGGAAATAAATACTCTTGACGAATATTTTGACCTTATTGAACGCTATCTTGAAGCAAATCCTGAAAATATCGGATATGAAATACTTACTGACGGGTATTTCTATTTCGGATTTGAAAATCCTCCGCAGTTCCTCGATGGTTACCCGAATGACGGAGCGTGTATAGTTGATACTGAAAATCTTGTGGCAATTGATTATAATACTACTCCTACAGCTGAAAAATGGTTCAGAAAACTTAATGAGGAATATCATAAGGGTATAATTGATTCAGACAGCTTTGTTATGAACAAACAGCAGTATCTTGATAAAATAAGTCAGGGAAATGTACTCGGAATGACTGACCAATACTGGAATTTTGGTTCAGCCGTAGCTTCACTGCCAGATGAATGCCAGTATATTCCCCTTGGAATAGTGATTGAGGACGGCATTGAGGAACATTATCATTCTCAGGTTGCACTTGATGTATCTCAGGGAATAGGGATTTCAGTAAGCTGTGATGATGTTGATGGTGCATTGAAATTTATCAATGATTTGCTTGAACCAGAAATTTTAAATCTGCGTTTCTGGGGTATTGAGGGAACAGATTACAGTAAGGATGAAAATGGTGTTTTCTATCTCACTGATGAACAGCGTGACAGACTCTATAATGATGAAATTCAGCGTACTGAAAAATGCAGCTATTCATATTTTCCATTCTATAAAGGTATGAATCAGGACGGAATAAATGCTTATAGTCCACAGTATCAGCCGGCTGAATTTTATAAAGGTCTCAGCGATATTATGAAAGAATGCTTTGATGCTTATGGAGTTAAAACATTTGTTGAGCTTCTTAATCAGGCAGGAGAAAATCCGCCGTGGTATCCGATGTGGTCATATACAAATACATTTACTTCTGATACTCCATATGGAAAAGCTAAAGAGGATATGGATAATGTAAAGCATGAGTATCTTCCAGCTGTTGTTATGAGCAGTGATTTTGATTCTGCATGGGCGGAATATATGGAGGCTTACAAAGAACGCTGTGACGTTGATGCTTATCTTGATGCTCTTACAGAGGAAATACGCCGCTGGGGTCAGAAATAAAAAA
>ERZ808240.5603-NODE-5603-length-10130-cov-6.862531_pt1 | contig 10130 bp, 12 predicted proteins | sample MGYA00521084_ERZ808240 | MGnify/ENA primary metagenome ERZ808240 (study PRJEB31516, sample SAMN03275571) | gut metagenome | biome: mammalia-associated habitat; material: feces | host: Papio cynocephalus | place: Kenya | collected 2012-08-06 ... | reverse complement strand
GGCATTTTCCGTCCCGATTCCGTAGGAAAATGCGGCATTTTCCGAAATCCGGAAGTTGGATGCGGACGGAAGATGCGGGCATTTTACCGTTTTTGTACAATGCGTATTTGAAAATATTGCTTTTTGTAAACTCAACCTGAACTTCCCGGTTCTCTGCGTCCAATATCGGAGCCATCGATCCAGTAACCACCATCAGCTTTCAAGCGGCGGCGCACAGTATCAGGCTTCAGTCTCAGATATTCGGCCATGCTGTAGACGGTGACTTTTCCATCCATCATACAGGCTTCGTAGGCAGTGGACAACTCAGAGGATTTGTCCTTGGCAAGCTTTTCTCGACTGTCCCACCGCTTTTCCGCAGCGCGGGATGCCATAGATTTAAAATCACCGTCCGGCTGAAGGTCTTCCAGCAGTCCGCCGTCCAGTTTGTGCACTGGGTAGTCAAACCAGAGGTTGACCGGGGAAAAGCTCGCAAATTCGCGGAGGGTGCCTTCGATGCGCCACGCGGTCATGCTGTCAGCCTTTTTCTGGGCCGCAGCCACCTCGGCGTCGATGGCCCGCAGGTCGGCGAGGCCCAGCTTTTCCTTGGCGATGGTGAGCATCCGGCTCTTGCTGAGGGCGTCGTCCGGGCCGTAGGCGTCCGCGTGACCGCGCCTGTCCAGCATCGCTTTGATGACCCGGCAGGCCGCTTTGTTGTGAAGCTGTTCCCGGATGGCGTCGGTGATGGTCAGCTCGGTCATATCCAGCATGGCATCTGGATCGCGGGCAAATACACCGGAGCCCGAAGCACGGTCCATGCTGCGCTTACTGCCCTGCGCACCTTTGGAATGGTGGTGACAGTAAATCACTGCGCAGTCCAGTGCGCGGCAGACAACATCGAACTGGTTGCAGAACTTTGCCATCTGGTCGGCACTGTCCTCATCGCCGGTGATGACCTTATAGATCGGGTCAAGAATAACAGCGGTATACCCCTTTTTGCCTGCCCGGCGGATGAGTTTGGGAGCAAGTTTGTCCATAGGCACGGATGCACCGCGCAGATTCCAGATGTCGATATTTCTCAAATGGTCAGGCGGAAGGCCCGGCGAGGTATACACATCTTTGAAACGGTGCAGGCAGGAGGGACGGTCAAGCTCCAGATTGATGTAAAGCACTTTGCCCTGAGCGCAGGCGAAACGGCCCAGCCATGCCTTGCCCTCGGCAATGGCGATGCACAGCTCGATGAGAGCAAAGCTCTTGCCCGCTTTGGAGGGGCCTGCCAGCAGCATCTTGTGTCCCTGCCGCAGTACGCCAGCGATAAGAGCATCGGCCAGCGGAGGCAGGTCGTCCCAGTCATCGGCCAGACATTCGGTGTCAGGAAGGTCATCTGTACAGGCTTCCACCCAGTCACACCAATCTTCCCAGCAGCTTTTTCCGACGTTCGTTTCCAGCAGCGCCTGCTTTTGTCCCGCCCTCAGGATGCCTGGCATCCGGGAGAGGCGGGAAGGATTGCGGTTCTGCTGGTCAAGGGTCAGGCCGTTTTTCTGGCAGACGGCATAGAGATGATCGACACGCTTACGGTACTCGGCATAATCCGGTGCATTGACCCGGACGATGGCATGAACGCTCTTACCGCCGGAATAGACCAGTGCGGCGCAGGGGAGTTTCATCTGATGGATAGCGGCAAGCTGCTTGCCCGGCTCCATGTTGTCGCACTCCACTAGGGCATAGCGGTAGCTGGTGATGTTGGCGTCCTTCCGACCTGTACTGTCCATCGGGTTGAAGCAGATCCACGCGCCCACCTCGGGGTCGCAGTCCCCCATGACCTTGCCGATGTCGCCGCCGCAGGCATCCAGCTCTTCGATGAGCTTCCCGGCCGTTCTGTCCCAGCAGCCCTTAGCCGGGCGTCGGCGGTCGGCAGCCATGAAGCTCTCTGTGACATAGGCCACATATTCATCCGGTTCAAAAAGGACTTGAAGATATCGCTTGAGCTGTTCGGCAGGCTCCCATGTATCAGGAAGGTGGAGATCTTGCTCCTCGACCCAGCGGGTGTCTACCAGCGTGGACTGCTGTGGACCGACTGTCAGCTCATCGCCCCAGTCCAGCGTATGACCCGCCGGGCCGGACCAGCCGTGTTCGTATGCAAGCTGAAAAATGCTGCTCTGGGTGACGGGTTTTGAACTTCCGCGAAAGCTTTCCCATTTTCGGGCGCACTCACCCTTGTGATACCGTCCGCCGTCCCGGCTGCTCCACTGTTCCCAGACTGTGACGGGCAGACCGGCTTCTTTTAAGCCCATGCCCACCATGGTCCATTCTTCATAAGTTAGGGCGGACGGGGAAATGAAGTCCAATGCTTCTTGCAATTCTGTTTCATTGTTCATCGATCAATTACCATCCAAACTCAACGAAAGGGCTGTCCGGCGCGGTAGATGCCGCAGGCGGGACGTGGGTCTTGGGGTCCACGCCTTTGGGCACGCCCCGCCAGCCGTTGGCTGCGATGCGGGAAATCATTTGACGGGCTGCTTCAAAGCTTCATGTGCCCACCTTCTGAAAGCCGAACTGTTCCAGACGGCGAATCTGCTTGGGTGTGGTCAGTCCTTCGGCCTGCCGCTTGTGGAGCCGGTCCAGAAGGAGCGACGCTTTGCCCGCCGACTCGATAGCATCGGGCAGGATGCCCAGCTTTTCCAGCGCAGCGGTCTGTTCGGCACTGGGCGGGCCAGCCTCCCACCCAAATGCGGGGACATATCCCGACAAATCTTCGGCCTGAATGCTCATCTCGTATTGCAACGGGTCCACAAGCTTGGCCTTTTTGCGGCGCTGTTCGGCCAGCTGTTTGGCGAGGGCTTCTTCGCGCTGAGCCACAACGTCTTCGCTGGCCTGTGCTGCGGCTTCCTCGATCTCTTCGGGGCATCCGGTCGCGGCCAGATTTTCGGTCATTTGCTGGGCTACAGTCCGGTCTTCGCACACGAGGTCCGCAGGACGGCAAAGTTCGTGCCGGTCGGTCATCCACAGGAAATCGAGCAGGAGCAGGTTCTTTTGCCTGGGGAAAGGCGGGTGCCGCGGCCCACCAGCTGGCTGTAGAGGCTGCGGACCTTGGTTGGCCGCAGGACGACCACGCAATCCACCGAAGGGCAATCCCAGCCCTCAGTGAGCAGCATTGAGTTGCACAGCACGTTGTACTTGTCGGCCTCAAAGTCGGCAAGGAGCTCCTTGCGGTCGGCGCTCTGGCCGTTGACCTCTGCGGCCCGGAATCCCTTTGCGTTGAGCAGGTCCCGGAATTTCTGGCTGGTCTTGATGAGCGGCAGGAAAACCACGGTCTTGCGGCCAACGCAGCGGGTCGCCATTTCGGCGGCGATCTGGTCCAGATAGGGGTCCAGCGCAGTGCCAAGCTGGCCCAGCGAATAGTCGCCGCTGGTAAATCCCACGGTGGAGATGTCCAGCTTGAGCGGGATGGTCTGAGCCATGATCTTGCACAGATAGCCCTCTTTGATGGCATCCGTCAGCTTGTACTCGTATGCCAGCGAGTCGAACACCTCGCCGAGATTCCGCATGTCCCCACGGTCTGGGGTAGCGGTCACGCCCAGCACCTTGGCACTGCCGAAGTAGTCCAGAATGCGGCGGTAGCCGTCCGTGATGGCGTGGTGAGCTTCATCAATGATGATGGTCCCGAAGTAGTCCCGGGGAAAACGTTCCAGACGGGCGGTGCGCTGCAAGGTCTGGACGCTGCCGAGGCCGGTGGAACGGCGCAGCTTGTCCACTGCCTGTTCCAACAGCTCTCCCCGGTGGGCGAGGATGAGCACCCGCTCGCCCGCCCGTACTTGATCGGCTGCGACGGAAGCGAACACGATGGTCTTACCGGTGCCGGTGGGAAGCACCAGCAGGGTGCGGAGGCGGCCGTTTTCCCACTCAGCGTGTATCTTTTCCCGGGCGGATTCCTGATAAGGGCGCAGTGACTGTTTTTCTCCCATCAGAATGCCCCTGAGTCCAGCCCTGAGAAGGTGCGGCCTTTTCCTCAGGCGGCGGCAGAAAACGGATGACTTCGTTGCTCTGGCCGGGGTCGCCGCTCTTTTTGACGTAATCGTGGATACCAAGCTTGCAGCGTCCTTTGGAGCCGACGACATCGTTCCAGCGGGGGCGGAAGGTGTCGCCCTTCTTGCACTGGCCAATGCTCTCAAAGAACGCGCCCAGCAGGCCCTGCGTCTTGGTGTGGAGGTAGAGGCGGTGGGTCACGGTGGTATCGCCCAATGCACCCCCGAAGACCTTCAGGGTCAGCTTTGCCATGGAACAGGGCGGCAGCTTCGCGCTGCCTTCGAAACGGGCACGCTCCATTCCGGTGACTTCAAAGTAATATTCGTCCTCGGGCAGGAGTACGAAGTCCTGCGAGGTATTGGTAAATTCGTCATCCCAGCCAAGGGCGCGGTCGGTAGTGGTATTCATGTCAGCCATAAGTGTTCTCCTTTATAATATGTGGGTTGGTCAGAAAGGCAGGTCGCGGTTGTCGAGCACCATCTGGAGCACCTGCGGCCATGCGGCGACCAGACAACCCTCCACGAAGTCAGCAGGATAATCCTTGATGGGCATATCTTCCGGGAAATAGCCCCGCTTGCCCACAACGAACTGCAACTCTTCGGGGGTGACGTTGTTTGCACTCATCAGTGCGGCCAGATTTTCGGGAATGCCCAGTGTCACGAGGTCGGGCGTCAGCAGGGCTTCAGGCACAGTCTCCCGGGTCGGCTCCGGTTGAGGCTGCGGTGCGGGTGCGGCCTGAGCACTGGGCGGGGGAAGAATATCCTTTTCGGCAGGTGCTGCGAGCTTCGGCGTGGCAGGCGGCAGAGGAGTCTGACCGGTGATGCAATGCGCAATGCTTGCGTATTCAAAGGGCACCTCATCCGGCAGGCCAAAGCGGTTCTTGGCGTCCCAGCAGGCATGATGGGTGGTGTAGAGCACCCGTTTGCCTCCGGTGGCCTTGTTCTTGGCGTTGGGGCTGCTGCCGCTCTTCTCCACGATGGTCTGATAGTTGGCAAAGAGGAGCATATCGCACCACTCCCGCAGCAGAGGCTCGGTCTGCCTGGTGGTCTTCATCGTCCAGCGGTCATAGCTGCCTGCGGCATCCGGCTGTTCGAATTTGGTGATGGCAGCGTGAGCAAGGATCAGCACATGGTGGCCGCTGTTCAGAACCTCTTCGAGGGCATCCAGAAGCCTGCCGAACTCCTCCTTGACGTAAGTGTAGCCTTTGCCATAGCCAAAACCCTCAAGGCCGTCCACTTTGGCTTTTGCGCAGATGGCGTTGATGGCCAGACGCTCGGCCCAGTCAGCGGTGTCAATGACCAGCGTGCCGCAGGGGACTTCGCCGCGCTGGATCGCCCGCACCTCATCCAGAAGCATCGCCCAGCTGGTAGGCTGGGGCAGGCGGGCTACGTTGAGCCGCTTGGTGCCTCCCTCAGTGTCGATGAAGACCGGGTCCGGAAAATGGGATGCGAATGTGCTCTTGCCGATGCCCTCAGGGCCGTACAGCACGACTTTGACCGGAGAATCCATGATCCCGGACGTGATAGAATACTTGCTCATCAGAAAGCTCCTTTCGTCCATGTTTTGGTCTGAGCAGGTGCAGCGGACAGGACCGGCAGGTCTGCACCCTTGACCATGCCGTCTTCAATGATGATCTGGCACTCGCTGCCGGTGGAAACACGGGTGGCGATGGCCTGCAGGCCTTCAGCTTCCAGCCAGCGGCCGAACTCTTCCAACGTGGTGAGGTCCATCTGCTCGAGCTTGTCCAGCAGGACGAAGCCGCAGTCCGGATTGAGCCGTCGGACGATGGCCGCAGCCACCTTCAGCTGGTCACTGCCGGACATATCCCGCCAGTGCTTGCCGTTGTAGGTCAGTGCACCGTTCTCTACGCTCAGGCCGGGTAAAGGCAGATCGGCACCGTTCAGAAGGGCCATCCGCTCCTTACGTTTCTGGGTGAGAGCTTCGGTCAGGTTGTCGTAATCGCTGGCATACTGAGCGGCTTCATCCTCAGCACGAGCCTTTTCCAAATTGGCGCGGACCTTCCGGTTGGTCTCCTCAATGCCCTGAATGGAAGCTTCCAGCTCTGCAGTGGATTCGTCCTGAAGATTTTCGGCCGATTTGCGAGCGGTATAAAGGTCAGAGGTGAGCGCAGCCTGCTCTTCCGTCAGCCGGGCAAGCTCAGCTTCCAGCTGCTCTCGGCGCTGTGCGAGAGTGCGGCTTTTGTTCTCCAATCCTGCCAGCTGGCTGCGCTTGCGCTGATTCTCGCCGTTCCGGGCCAGAATGGCCTGCTGCTGGCGGATGAGGTCGGAAGCGCTGAGGGGCTGCTCGGGGGCATCCGGGTAAGAGACGAGCTCGTCGGCAAAGTGCTTTTTCTGCTGGGCCAGCTGGCCGGTGAAGGTGCGCTTATCGTAGATGCTCTTGATCTCTAGATCCCGGAGGTTCAATTCATTGCCGATGCCGATGATGCGCAGAAGGATATCGGCCTTTTCCTTGTCGCTGGCATCCATGAAACGGGGCAGGTCGAGAGCCAGCGGCTCCACAAAAGCGTTGAGCAGCTGCTGTCCGCTGCGGCGTCCGGTGGGGTCGGTGACGGTCAGGCTGCTGTTCTTGCCCTTGCGCTCCACCACGACGCCGTTGGAAAGAGTGGCGCGGAGGTGGGCCGAGGCGACGGCACCATCCCGCTGGGCGGCATCCGGACGGAACTTTTCCCCTCCCAGCGCCCATGCCAAAGCGTCGAGCACGCTGGTCTTGCCCTGATTGTTGTTGCCGCCCACGAGGGTGAGGCCGGTAGGCGCAGGGGTGAGGGCAACGGCTTTGATGCGTTTGACGTTTTCAGCCTCAAGGGCTGTGATCTTTACAGACATTTTTCTACCTCCTCTATAATGAGCTGAGCCGGACGGGTGAGCTGGCCCAGTACGAACTGGCGCTGGCTGGGCTTGATCTTTGAGATGAGAGGTTTTGCCATCAGCCAGATATTCATAAGATTTCGACCGGCCAGCAGGAGCGAATCATAGGCGCTGCGTGCGTCCTCTTCGCTGCCGGAGGCGGCCTGTTCCAATCGCTCCCGCAAGTCGGCAGTCATATCGGCGGCCAGATCTTCGGCGATATCGTGAGCCTTCTGGTTCGCCCTCCGTTCGACCTCTTCTTCATCCACCACGGCCTCGATGGGCTGCTTCCGGGCGGCTTCGGCTTCAGCCTGCCACTTGTCGGCCCGGCGTTTGGCTGCTTCGGCCATCTGGCGGGAGCCTTCCAGCTGCTTTTCAGCTTCTTTGGCGCGGTTCTCTGCCTTGTCGTGCATTTTCCACGCCTCTTCCTCCCGGGTTTCGGCGGCGTCCAACTGTTTTTTGAGGTCTTTCAGACGGTCGCATTGGGCCAGTTCGTTATTTTTTGCAACAGTGTAGCTTTCTTGTGCTCCACGCAAATCTTTTCGAGTTTTTTCAAGTGTTTTCATCAGACCGCTGTTTGCTTCGGCAAGGTTGTTCACATCGGTGATGGCGGCGTTGTACCGATTTTCGGCACTGTCGGCACGCTCTTTTTCAGCCTTGAGCTGGGCCATGAGTTCCTGATATTCTTTATAAGTAGTGATATCTCCGGAGAAAACGGCCTGTTTGACCGGCTCCGGGGTGCTGGGTCTGGCAGCAGCGTAGAGCAACTTCATGGGACGAACATCAAAAATCGACTGACCGTCGATTTGGATATTGCCGAACTGTTCGGCAATATGTACCATGTTGTCGCCGGTGTCCCGGCTAATACCGACTACGTCGCACCACTTGCCCCATGTGCCATTCTTGTTGTTGGCACACAGATCATGGGCGTGCTTCGCGGCCATGACGCGGGCCATATTTCCGGTGATAAAGGTCTGGGCATCTTGCAGGAGCAGGGCGTTCGTCTGGTCGTCTGCGCCGAAGTCAAAGCTGAGGGCGGTAACATCTACGGAAACGGCCTTTTCCAATCCGGTCGGCATCATACCCGCACCTCCAATTCCTTCAGGCGGTCGAGCATCTCTGCCTGCAAAGTCCTGTTCATCGGAACGAGGCGGTTGTTCTTCAAGCCGTAGCAGAGGATGGTGCCATAGATAGGCTGGCCGCGATAGGTTCGGTTCAGCTTCTTCCCATAGATGCCGTATACCAGCACTGCGGGAGTGCGGGGCAGGATCTTCTGTTCGCAGGGGCACTGCAAGAGAGCTTCCATGCCCTGCAATGAGTCCGGCAGGGTGGTGATGACCGGGTCTTTCCCCGGTTCGATCAGGATTCCTTTCATTGTAAAACCTCCGATTTTGTGATATCATCGGGGTGATGGGCTGAGAAAACCATCATCCCTTTACAGGCTCGCCGGTGTTCGCTGCACCGACGGGCTTTTTTGCGTCATTGGCCAGCTCATCGGCATTGTCGATGGCGTCCAGAATGTCGTCAGCGACCATGCTGTAAACGCTGGCCCGGGCCAGATATTCCTTCGTGCGGGCAGGCTCCGTGGAGAAGTCTGCCGCCTTGATGCAGTTGTACTGGAGCTTCTTGTACTTCCGGTGCAGGCTGACGAGATAGGTCTTGATGTTCATGCGTCCCACTCCTCCTGCCGGTACTCCGGCTCCTGAGTGCGTGCGTGGCTGCGGTCGATGCGCTTGCGGCGCTGGGCCCGGCGCTTTTCTTCCGCGCAGACCCAGCCCCAAAGGGCGGCACAGCCGATGGCGCCCAGCAGGACGCCTGTGTAGAGCGGTGCTTCGGCCTGTGCGTGGCCGATGTCCCGTCCCAGATGGACCATGACCCAGGTCATGCCGTCGATGCACTTGCCGGTGGCCCAGACAGAGGCCGCGAATGCCGCCGCGAGGGCGGGGATGTATTCGAGTTTCATGCGGATTTCTCCTTTCACTTCACGGCGTCAAGCTGTCTCAGAAGAGCAGGAATGTTGACCTTGATGCAACGACCGCACATAATGTGCGGAATATTGCCCTTTGCAAGTTCTTGCCGCAGGTGATATTCTGACAGGCCGGTAGCTCGGGCCGCATCCTTGACGCTCATAAATGGAGTGTCTGGAACGGATTTCGTCTTGCGTGCCATAATCATTTCTCCTTCTTGGCAGGCAGTGTGCCGATGACGGCTTTCATAATCTCGTCAAAGCCCGGCAGGCCAAAGGCGATAATGCTCAGCTGGTCAATGCGGCTGTCCAGCTCGGCCTGCGCTTTCTGCACAAGGCTTTCGGCCTGCCGCAGGCTGTCACAGATCTTGCCGTAATTGGTCTTGGCCTGCATGTACCGGGCTTTGTAGTTGTCGCGGTGCTTGATGAAGTCGTTCCGCAGGCTGATAACATCGGCCAGCTGCTGCTTTGCACCGCTTACAGCCTGAATGGCGGCGTTCAGCCGGGTGTTGGTGGCTTCCAGCTGCTCAATGTGCTGCTGGGCCTGAAAGCTCTCGTAAGCACCGGTCTTGCGGATGCTGGGGATGATCTCGTCTGCCACCAGTGCCTGAAACTTCTCGGCGGTCTCGTTCTTGGCCTTCATGGCGAGGCGGTAGAAGATGTTTTCGGGGATGTAGTCGGGGCATTTGCTTCGATAGTCGGAACCGTTGCAAGAAGTTGCAACGCCCAACTCGGTCAGGTACTTGTGTACAGTGCTCCACCGAACGACCTCATTGCCACTTGCGGCAATGGTTATGAAGCCCAGGCCCCGGGCCACATCTTCGAGCTTGAGGTAGGCGGTGCCGTCCTGCTCGTAGCAGGAAACGCCAGAGATAAGTACAGGGGTAAGTTTGCCGTTCATAGTGAACCTCCTTTGAAATGAATCTACTTTAAGTAGATATTTCTGCGAAAAAAATTTGGTCGATGGGAATGCCTACGACCTCACTGATTCTTTTCGCGGTGGCAACCGTTGCGTCTTCAGGTGATTGCTCGATTTTACGGTATGTATCACGCGAAATTCTGAGTTTTTCCGCCATCTCACGCTGTGTAAAACCGGCGTACTGGCGGGCTTGCTTAACAGTGAATCCCAAATCTAAGCCTCGTATTATAAAAGAGTAGTATTTATAGACCGCTCTCCAGCGGAATGCTACAATGTTTAGGGTGCTGTGGATTGGTTTATCTGTCCTACCGTAAAGACGGTTTAAGAAAGGCTCCAACCACAGCTTCTTTGTTGAAATGTTAATCAGTTAGATACCGCC
>ERZ808240.5601-NODE-5601-length-10131-cov-10.833863_pt1 | contig 10131 bp, 9 predicted proteins | sample MGYA00521084_ERZ808240 | MGnify/ENA primary metagenome ERZ808240 (study PRJEB31516, sample SAMN03275571) | gut metagenome | biome: mammalia-associated habitat; material: feces | host: Papio cynocephalus | place: Kenya | collected 2012-08-06 ... | reverse complement strand
CCCTACAGCTTCTATGAGCGGGTGCGGCTGGAGGCGGAAGCCTTCGGCGGCATTGTCCGCAAGGCAGACTTTGGAGCCGAGGTGGAGCTGGAGCTGCTGTTTCCGGAAGCAAAGACCCAGGAATTTCTGGACAGGCTCACGGATATGACCGCGGGCACTGTGGAAAGCATGGAAATCGGCCAGGAGTACCGGGCATTTCCGGTATCCGGGAAGGGAAGCGATTGCGGTGACGGTTAAGGAAGAATTGGAGCGACAGGAGCATAAACGGCTGAACCCTCTGGCCGCTTTTGCCGACCAGACCAAGGGGCGGCCCCGGCAGGAGGAGCCCCGGGAGCTGGACGTGCGCACCTGCTATCAGCGGGACATTGACCGGATCGTTCACAGCAAGGCCTTCCGGCGGCTGATGCACAAGACCCAGGTTTTCCTCCGGCCGGAGGGCGACCATTACCGCACCCGGATGACCCACACCCTGGAGGTTTCCCGGATCGCGGGCACCATCACCCGGGCATTGGGGCTGAATGAAGATTTGTCCGAGGCCATCGCCATGGGGCATGACCTGGGTCACACCCCCTTCGGCCACGCCGGAGAGGCGGCACTTTCTGACTGCCTGGGCAAGCCCTTCCGCCACAATGAGCAGAGCCTGCGGGTGGTGGATATTCTGGAGCGGGACGGCATGGGGCTGAATCTGACCTACGAGGTTCGCATGGGCATCGTGGGTCACACCGGCGACACCTGGCCGGAAACCCTGGAGGGACAGATCGTCCGCCGCAGCGACCAGATCGCCTATGTCAATCATGACATTGACGACGCCATCCGGGCGGGAATCCTCACCAACGACGACATTCCGACGGAGATTTCCGACATTCTGGGTCACACCCACAGCAGCCGGATCAACACCCTGGTGACGGACGCGATCGCCGCCTCCCGGGAGGCGGGGGCTATCTGCCTGACACCCAAGGTGGAGCGGGCGTTGAAAGATTTGCGCAGTTTTATGTTCGCCCGGGTCTATCGGAATCCGGTGGCCAAGGGGGAGGAAAGCAAGGCCAAGGACATGCTCAAGCGGCTCTTTGACTATTACATTTCCCACCCGGAGGCCATGCCTGAGGACTTCCAGCCCCAGCTGTCCTTCGACGGCATGGAGCGGACGGTCTGCGACTACATCGCCGGTATGACGGACAACTACGCCGTGGACAAATTTACGGAGATTTTCATCCCTATGGGCTGGCACGTCCGGGGATAACGATAAAATCATGAGGAAGGAGGGACGCCATGGATTTTCCGGAGGCATTTCTGGATGAGCTGGTTGCCAGAAATCCAATTGAAGATGTGGTTGGTCAGTATGTGAACCTGAAACGCTCCGGTTCCAACCTGTTTGGCCTATGCCCCTTCCACAGTGAAAAAACACCCTCCTTTTCCGTTACGCCGGATAAGGGAATGTTCTATTGCTTCGGCTGCCACAAGGGCGGCGGAGTGATCAATTTTGAAATGGAAATAGAAGGTCTGAGCTACCCGGATGCCGTCCGGGCGCTGGCCAAGCGGGCAGGGCTGGAGGTGCCCGATGACGAGCAGTACCAGTCCCGGTATCGCCAGCAGGAGCGGCTCTGGGCATTGCACAAGGAGGCGGCTCGATTCTTCCACAGTCGGCTGTACGCGCCGGTCGGGGCAAACGCCCTGCAATACGCCGCCAGCCGGGGAATGCCGAAATCCATTCTCACAAAATTTGGCATCGGCTACGCCCCGGACAGCTGGACAGATTTGGTGGACTATCTGCGAAGCAAGGATTATACCGATCAGGAGCTTCGGGATTCGGGTCTCGTGACGGTCTCCAAAAAGAACGGGAATCTCTTCGACCGGTTCCGGGATCGGCTGATGTTCCCCATCATCGATGTCCGGGGAAATGTCATCGGCTTCGGTGGGCGGATTATGAATAATGCCGACAAGGATGCGGCAAAGTACTTAAACTCTCCGGAGACCCTGATTTTCAACAAACGGAAAAACCTGTTTGCCCTGAATCTGGCGAAGAAAAGCAAGCTGGGCTATCTGATTCTGGTAGAGGGCTACATGGATGCCATCGCCCTGCATCAGTATGGCTTTGACTGCGCGGTGGCATCCCTGGGCACGGCACTGACCGAGGATGGAGCCAATCTTCTGTCCCGGTACACCGATCAGGTGGTGCTCATCTACGACGGCGACGAGGCCGGACAGAACGCCACCCAGCGAGCCATCCCCATTCTGGAAAAGGCTGGCCTTCAGGTGAAGGTGCTGAAAATGCGGGACGCGAAGGATCCGGATGAGTATCTGAAAAAGTTCGGTGCCGACCGGTTCCGGATTCTTCTGGAGGAATCGGCAAACCGGGTGGAGTATCAGCTGAACGCCATCCTCAGAAAATACGACCTTCGGGACGATGAGCAGAAGGTGCAGTACCTTCAGGAATCCGCGGAGCTGATTGGATCTTTAAGCAGTGCCGTCCAGCGGGAGGTCTACGGAGGCCGGGTGGCGGAGGCCGCGGGAATCAGCCAGGACGCCATGAAGCTGGAGGTGGATCGGGCACTGAAACGCCGTACTTATAAAGAGAAGAAAAATCAGGAAAAGATCGATTTGTCTCCCGCCCGGAATTTACAGCCCAAGGAGCGTTCCATCCGCTACAATAATTTGCGTTCGGCAAGGGCGGAAGAAATGGTGCTGGGTCAGATCCTGCGGGAACCTGCGCTGATCGCGCAGATTCCGGATTTGAAGGCGGAAATGTTTTCATCAAGCTATTTAGGGAGAGCATTTACGCAATTGACTGAGCGTTACCGGCAGGGATTGCAGGTAAACTTAGGTATTTTGACTGACTTTACTCCGGAGGAAATGTCACAAATCGCGGGAATCGTTCAGCAGCAAGGGCCTGTAAATGAGCGCAGCCTTCAGGACTGCGCGGCGGTTATCCGGGAGGAATATCAGAAATCCCAGACCAAAACCGAGGACGATATTATGCGTCTGCGGGAAAAATTGCAGAAAAGCAAAGGAATCAAAATATGACACAGAGTGTGGATACAGAAAAGAACCTTCCGGTGAGCACCGGCGAGGACGATATGCGCCAGTTCCTCCGGGAAATTCGCCAGTACCCCCGGCTGACCCCGGAGGAGGAACGGGAACTTGCCCGCCGGTGTGCCGCCGGTGATGAGGACGCCATCCGGCAGATGGTCAATTCCAATCTGCGCCTGGTGGTGAGCATCGCCCGGGAATATGCCGGGCGGGGCGTGGCTCTGCTCGACCTGATCCAGGAGGGGAGCATCGGCCTGCTGACGGCGGCGAGAAAATTCGACTATACCATGGACTGCCGGTTTTCCACCTATGCCACCAAGTGGATCCGCCAGGGCGTGACCCGGTGCCTGATCAATCACGGCAGCCCTATTCGGGTGCCTTTGCATACCGCGGAAAAAATGCGGGCGGTGGCGGCGGCCAAGAACGCCCTGACCCAGGAAACCGGTCAGGAGCCGAACGCCGCCCAGATCGCCCAGCGGTGCGGCCTTCCGGAGCAGCGGGTGAAGGAGCTGATGCTCCTGACCCCGGACGTGTGCTCCCTGGATGTGCCCACGGGGGAGGGGGACGACGGCGTTCTGGGAAATCTGGTGGAGGACTCTCTGTCTCCCCAGCCCTATCAGGAGCTGGTGCGCCAGGAGCTGGTGGGTGCCATCGACAAGCTTCTTTCTACGCTGAATCCCCGGCAGCAGCAGGTGCTCCGGCTCCATTTCGGCATGGAGGACGGAGTCTGCCACCCGCTGGAGGAGATTGGCAGGCAGCTTGGCATTTCCAAGGAACGGGTTCGCCAGATTGAACGGCAAGCCATCGACAAGCTGCAAAAAAGCGGGCAAAGCCTGGGGTTGGAGGATTTTTTGAATGAGTGAGCTGGAATTTTCCTTCGAGCCGGAGCCGGTGGACGTGTTTCTTTCCGGGTTGAAGGCAGGGGATCGGGTGTCGGCTTCTCAGCTTCTGACGCTCCTGGAAGGGGAGAACACCGAGACCCTGGAGGATGCGCTGCAAACCCTGGAAACCACCGGCGTGAGCCTGGACATTTCTGACCTTCCCAAAACCCATGGCACCGGCGAGGCCGCCCCTCGGCTGCGGCAGGAGGAGCAGCTGGTGTCGGAGGGGCTTGACCCAAAATCCCTGGAGGAAAACGACCCGCTGCGGCTGTACTTAGAGGAGCTGGCTGCGGTTCCCGCATTTGGTGACGAAGCACTGCTTGCGGCTCGGTGCGCCGGGAACGGCGGCGGGGAAGAGCAGCTGGTCAATCTTGGCCTTTCCCGGGTTATCGACCTGGCGGGGGAGTATGTGGGCTACGGGGTGCTGCTGATGGACTTGATCCAGGAGGGCAGCCTGGGTCTGTGGCAGGCCGTTCAGAGCTTCTCGGAAGGGGAGTATGCTGCCTACCGGGATTGGTGGATTCGGTTTTATCTGGCTCGGGCGGTGCTTTTGCAGGCACATGCCGACGGCGTGGGGCAGAAAATGCGCCGGGCTATGGAGGACTACCGGCAGATTGACGAACGGCTTCTGTTCGAGCTGGGGCGAAATCCCACCCTGGAGGAGATTGCCGAACAGCTGCACATGACCCCGGAGGAAACGGAAGCGGTCAGAAAAATGATCGACAACGCCCGGCTGGTTGACCGGGTGAACCGTCCGAAGGAACCGGAGAACCCCCAGGAAGCGCAGGCGGTGGAGGATACGGCCTTGTTCCAGATGCGCCAGCGCGTCGGCGACCTGCTGTCCGGCCTGAACCAGGCGGATGCCCGGCTTCTGACCCTGCGCTTCGGTCTGGAGGGGGGGAAGCCTCTGAGCCCGGAGGAAACGGGAAAGCGAATGGGGCTGACGCCCCGGCAGGTGGTCGCCCGGGAGGCAGCCGCCCTGCGCAAACTGAGAGAGGGATAACGTATGGCTAAGAAAATTTCCATCGCCATTGATGGCCCTGCCGGCGCGGGCAAAAGCACCATCGCCCGCCGTTTGGCCGCGGAAATGGGCTATCACTATGTGGATACCGGTGCCATTTACCGCACGGTTGCCTACTTTTTCGACCTGTGGGGGGTAAGCCCCAAGGACATCGACGGCATCCGCCGCTACATTGACGAGCTGACGGTCAGAATCGAATACGATGCCCAGGGCGTTCAGCACATGATTATGAACGGCATGGACGTGACCGGGGATATCCGCACCCCGGACATTTCCCAGAAGGCCAGCCTGGTCTCCGCCCATGCCATTGTCCGGGACATGCTGCTGGATATGCAGCGGGAAATTGCCGAAAAATACGACGTGATTATGGACGGCCGGGACATTGGCACCGTGGTGCTGCCCAAGGCCACCGTAAAATTCTTCCTGACGGCCTCCCCGGAGGTTCGGGCCAGGCGGCGCACGAAAGAGCTGCTGGAAAAGGGTCAGAAGGCAGATTACGAGAAAATCCTCAAGGACATCCAGCAGCGGGATTATCAGGATACCCACCGGGAGGTGGCACCCCTGAAGATGACGAAGGATTCCGTGAAGCTGGATACCTCCGAGATGACCATTGATGAGGTGATCGCCACTATGAAGGAGACCATCGCGAAGAAGGTGGCTCCGTGAGCGTCCGGGTAGCGAAAAGCGCGGGCTTCTGCTTTGGCGTCAGCCGGGCGGTGGAGCTGGTGGAGAAGGCCGCTCAGGAGGGTCGGAAGGTTGCTACCCTGGGCCCCATCATCCACAACCGGCATGTGGTGGATAAATTCCAGAAGATGGGTGTCCGGGTCATTGAAACGCCGGAGGAGGCACTGCCCGGAGAGACGGTGATCATCCGCTCCCACGGCATCAGCCGGGCGGTATATGAGCGGCTGGAGGCTCAGAAGGTGGAGATCATCGATGCTACCTGTCCCTTCGTCAAGCGAATTCACACCATCGTCAGCCGGGCAAGCGAGGAAGGCAGGCTTCCCGTCATCATCGGCACCCCCACCCATCCGGAGGTGGAGGGAATTGCAGGCTGGTGCGGGGATTGCCGGGTGTTTCAGGACGCTTCAGAGCTTGCAAACTGGGTGAAATTCGAGAAAATTTCCAGAGATTTGGCAATTTGTATGGTTTCCCAGACGACTTCCACCGAATCTTTGTGGAAATTGTGCGGTGAATTTGCAAAAAAACAGTTTACTAACTTGAAAATTTTTGATACAATATGCAAAGCAACGGAGTATAGGCAAAGCGAAGCAGCAGAACTGAGTGGAGTATGTCAGGCAATGGTTGTTGTAGGAGACCCCAAAAGTTCCAACACAGGCCGTCTCGCTATGATTTGCCGAGAACACTGCGATAAGGTCTTCCTGGTGGACAGTGCCGCCGAGCTGAAAGCGGAAGATTTTTCCGGTGTTACCGATGTTGGAATCACTGCCGGTGCGTCAACTCCGGCGTGGATTATAAAGGAGGTCAACAAGACTATGAGTGAAATTACCAATGCTGAGGCTGTACAGGAGGAGAACTTTGCGGAGCTTCTCGAGCAGTCCATCAAGACTTTAAATACAGGAGATAAGGTCGTTGGCACCGTTACCGGTATCGGTAACACCGAAGTTCAGGTAGATCTGGGCACCAAACATGCCGGCTACATCCCCTATGATGAAGTCAGCAACGATCCCTCCGTCAAGCCTGAGGACGTTCTGAAGGTCGGTGACGAGATCGAAGTCTTCGTCGTCCGCGTGAACGACCAGGAAGGCACTGTGCAGCTGTCCAAGAAGAAGCTGGACGGCCTGAAGGTCTGGGACGACATGGCTGCCTGGGTGGAGGACAAGACCACCGTGGAAGGCGTCATTACCGAGGAGAACAAGGGCGGCCTGGTCGCCAATGTGAAGGGCATCCGCGTCTTTATTCCCGCTTCCCAGTCCGGCATCGCCAAGGGCGGCGACATGGCCGGTATGGTGGGCAAGACCGTGCAGATGAAGATCACCGAGGTCAACCGTGCCCGCCGCCGTGTCATCGGCTCCATCCGCGCTGTGACCTCCGAGGCTCGCAAGGCCGCTCAGGAGAAGATCTGGAGCGAGATCGAGGTCGGCAAGAAGTACCACGGCGTTGTCAAGTCCCTGACTTCCTACGGTGCCTTTGTGGACATCGGCGGCGTGGACGGCATGGTGCATGTTTCCGAGCTGAGCTGGAACCGGATCAAGACCCCCGCGGACGTGGTGAAGGTCGGCGACGAGATCGACGTTTACGTCATCTCCTTCGACCCCGAGAAGCACAAGATTTCTCTGGGCTACAAGACCGCCGAGATGAACCCCTGGAATCAGTTCATGACCAAGTATTCCGTGGGCGACGTGGTGGACGCCAAAATCGTCAAGCTGATGACCTTCGGCGCCTTCGCTGAGATCCTGCCCGGCGTGGACGGCCTGATCCACATTTCCCAGATCGCTGACCGCCGCATCGGTAAGCCCGAGGATGTTCTGTCCGAGGGTCAGGACGTGAAGGTCAAGATCACCGATGTGGATGCCGAGAACAAGCGCATCTCCCTGTCCATCCGCGCTCTGCTGGAGGACAACGGCGAGGATGCCGAGTAATTTTCCAATCAAACACCGGGGCTGACCGCAGTCCCGGTGTTTTTCATAAGACAGAAAATCCATAAGGAAAGGACACCACTATGGTCAAGCATATTATTTTCTTCACATTGAAGCCAGAGGCCGACAAAGCCGCGGTGATCGCTGCGGCACAGGCCGCCCTTATGCCCCTGGTGGGCAAAATTCCGGGTCTTACCAAAATGGAAGTGAAAGAGTCCTTTGCGGGGGCGGACTTTGTGCTGTATTCCGAGTTGGAAAGTCGGGAAGCACTGGCGGTTTACGCCGATCACCCGCTCCATCTTGCGGCAAAGACCCATTTCTTCCCCTGGGTGCAGACCCGGACGGCAGCTGACTACGAGGTTTCAGAAGAGAGAATGACGAAAGCAGTTGTAACGGTTGTCGGCAAGGATCGGGTGGGCATTATCGCAAATGTCTGCACCGCGCTGGCCGGGTTTCAGGTCAATGTTCTGGATATCAACCAGACGGTCATGCAGGGGTATTTTACCATGATGATGGTGGTGGAGGTCTCCGTCTGCAATGTGCCGCTGGGGGATCTGGTCACCGGCATGGAGCAGCTGGGGCGGGAAATGGGACTGTCCATCCGGGTTCAGCGGGAAGACATCTTTGAAGCCATGCACCGGATCTGAGGTGTCGCTATGCTGAACTATAATGAGATTCTGGCCACCCAGGACATGATCGAAAAGCGGCACCTGGACATCCGCACCATTACCATGGGCATCAACTTGCTTGACTGCTGTGACCCGGATTTAAAGGTGTGCTGTGCGAAAATCTATAAGAAAATCACCACTTTGGCCAAGGATTTGGTAAAAACCGGCGAGGAAATCGAGAAGGAATTCGGAATTCCCATTGTGAACAAGCGGATTTCCGTGACCCCCATTTCTCTGGTTGCCGCCGCCTGCCAGACGGATTCCTATGTGGAGCTGGCCAAGACCCTGGACGCGGCGGCCAAAACCTGCGGGGTGAATTTCATCGGCGGCTTCTCCGCTCTGGTGCAGAAGGGCTGCACGGAAAGCGACTGGAAGCTGATCCGCTCTATTCCCGAGGCCATGAAGGTCACAGATCGGGTCTGCGCCAGCATCAACGTAGGCTCCACCAGGGCGGGCATCAACATGGACGCTGTCGCCGAAATGGGTCGGATTGTGAAGAAAACGGCTGAGCTGACTGCGGACAATGGGGGACTGGGCTGTGCCAAGCTGGTAGTGTTTGCCAACGCCGTGGAGGACAACCCCTTCATGGCCGGTGCTTTCCACGGCGTCGGCGAGCCGGAGTGTGAGCTGAACGTGGGCGTTTCCGGCCCCGGTGTTGTCTATCACGCCTTGCAGAGCGTCAAGGGTCAGCCCTTTGACGTGGTGGCCGAGACCATCAAGAAGACCGCCTTCCAGATCACCCGGATGGGTCAGCTGGTGGGTCGGGAGGCCTCCAAACGGCTGGGCGTGCCCTTTGGCATTGTGGATCTGAGCCTGGCGCCTACCCCGGCGGTGGGAGACAGCGTAGCCCGGATTCTGGAGGAGATGGGACTGGAGGTCTGCGGTACCCACGGCACCACCGCCGCTCTGGCACTGCTGAACGATGCAGTAAAGAAGGGCGGCGTGATGGCTTCCAACCATGTGGGCGGCCTGTCCGGCGCGTTCATTCCGGTGTCCGAGGACGAGGGCATGATCGCCGCCGCCGAGGACGGAACTCTGGTTCTCGACAAGCTGGAGGCCATGACCTGTGTCTGCTCCGTGGGTCTGGACATGATCGCCGTGCCTGGGGACACCAGTGCGGCTACGATTTCCGCTATCATCGCCGACGAGGCGGCCATCGGTATGGTGAACGCCAAGACCACCGCCGTCCGGATCATTCCCGCCCCCGGCAAGGTGGTGGGCGACCGGATCGAGCTGGGCGGATTGCTGGGCAGCGCGCCGGTGATGCCGGTACACGGCAAATCCAGCGAAGCCTTCGTTGCCCGGGGCGGCCGGATTCCTGCTCCCTTGCAGAGCCTGAAGAACTGATGATCATAAAAAGCGTCCCATAGCGAAGATATTCGGGCTCTGTATCAATGGTTGGGATAGAGGCAAAACACAAACAATTGGGTCGCGTCGGAGAGATGGTTGCCCAGGCCAATGCCATTAAGTTAAGAATATCAAAACCGGTACTGGAAAATTTCCAGTACCGGTCTTTTTTTGAAAAAAGCAAAAAAGCACCTGCAATTTTGATATGTACCCCCAATACCGGGTGTCCAGGATTGGGGGTACATATCACTCGTTTCTGAGTAGCTGCAGAGCCTATCTTCGTTAAAAGGTATATGAAAACCCTTGCAAACAGGGGCTTTTGAAAAAAGAAACTGGACACCCACTTTGATACGCATTGTATCAAAATTGGTGTCCAGTTATGGTGCGAGAGAGGGGACTCGAACCCCCACGGCGTAACCACACGCACCTCAAACGTGCTTGTCTACCATTCCAACACTCTCGCGAATGTGCTAGAGTATTATAACCACACTTTCAGATTTTGTCAATACTTTTTCGGGAAAACACTTGCAAGATTTCTGTGCTGTAAATAGATATGACCCAATGAAAGAGGAAAAAAATCGATGTGG
>ERZ808240.5600-NODE-5600-length-10132-cov-8.187457_pt1 | contig 10132 bp, 8 predicted proteins | sample MGYA00521084_ERZ808240 | MGnify/ENA primary metagenome ERZ808240 (study PRJEB31516, sample SAMN03275571) | gut metagenome | biome: mammalia-associated habitat; material: feces | host: Papio cynocephalus | place: Kenya | collected 2012-08-06 ... | reverse complement strand
GAGCAGCTGACTACGGATCAGCAGGTCGCAGGTTCGAATCCTGTCTCGCGCACAAGAACCTCCTTCGCGGATGCGGAGGAGGCTTTCTTTTTCTCTAGTGAGTTTCCTGCCCATGTCATCTTGAAACCGCTGCCGGAATCGTTTCAGACCGCGGAGACGTCTTCCAATGTGAATGGCCATATGACGGAGCGATTGCGCGCACAGATGAGCGCGGATAAGGATCCGGAACCAAACACCAGACCCTCCGATACACTGGATAATGCGATTTTTCCACGGACATCGCGGTCGGACGGGACCGCAAGACAAGGAGCATGATGGCCACATCGAAGAGGGGAATCTGGACAACCATCCGACGCATAGCCGCGTCCGACCGTATATCCGGTCTGATCATGCTCGGTTTCGCTCTCGCCGGTCTGCTATTGGCCAATCTTCCCTTCACGGCACATGCGTTCGAGCAGCTCGAGAACTTCCGCATAGCCATTCCCCACACCAATATCGACATGGGATTGGGGCACTGGGTGCAGGACGGTCTGCTGACGGTGTTCTTCCTGACCGTGGGACTGGAATTGAAGCAGGAACTCACCACGGGATCGCTGTCCAATCCCAGAGCCGCCGCGGTGCCGATGCTGTGCGCGGTGGGAGGCATGCTGGTGCCGCCGGCGCTGTTCATCGGAGTGATTTCGCTGTTCTCCGCCGCCGGCGCAGGACGTCTGACGATAGCGTCGGGTGAGGTATTCTCCTTCGCGCAGATGTCCCATGGATGGGCGGTGCCCACGGCCACTGACATCGCGTTCTCGTTGGCTGTACTGGCCCTGTTCGCCAAGGCGCTGCCGGGCTCCATCCGTGCGTTCCTGATGACGTTGGCCACGGTGGATGATCTGCTGGCCATCATCCTGATCGCGGTGTTCTTCTCGTCGGTGAACGCGTGGTATTGGTTCCTCGGCATCGCCGTATGCGCGGTCGCCTGGTATTTCCTGGTGCGTATGCGCAGGGTGCCGTGGCTCGCGGTGGCCATCGTCGGCGTGCTGGCATGGGTCATGATGTTCGAGGCCGGCGTGCACCCCACACTGGCGGGCGTGCTGGTCGGCCTGCTCACTCCCGCGCATGAGCGCTTCGGCGAGAAGACCCCGCGGGCGGAACGCTACGCGGACAAGCTGCAGCCATTCTCCGCGCTGCTTGCGCTGCCGATCTTCGCGCTGTTCGCCACCGGCGTGCATTTCGAATCGTTGACGCCCGCATTGTTCGTCTCGCCTGTGGTCGTCGCCGTGATGGTGGCGCTGGTCGTCGGCAAACCTCTGGGCATCATGGCCACGGCATGGCTGTCCACGCATGTGGGAGGCCTCAAAATGGCCAAGGGACTGCGCGTGCGTGACATGTTCCCCGCGGCCTGCGCATGCGGCATCGGCTTCACGGTGTCGTTCCTCATCGCTTCTCTTGCGTACCAGGACGCCGAATTGTCCGCTGAGGCCAGGTTCGGTGTGTTGGTCGGATCCATGATCGCGGCAGTGATTTCCGGCATACTGCTGAGCCGCCAGTCCAAGCGGTTCGAATCGTCTGCGGCGCAGGAGCACAAGCATCATACCGGTGACGAGGATGCCGCCGACGAGGTCGAAACGGTGCTGGAGGATGGCACGGTCGTGGTCAGCCAGACGATCGGTGCCAAGACGAAACGACAGTAGACGAAGATGGGGCCCGCACATGCCAACACATGTGCGGGCCCCATCCATATCAAGGGAATCATGGAAGGATGCGACGGCATCAGTCCTTGACCGCGATCAGCAGGCCGGTGCCGGTCGACGTCAATGCGGTGGTGAACCTTTCGTCGGATTCCACGGTTTCCAACAGTTCCCGCATCGCGATGGACTTGGCGTCACGGTTGGCTGGATTCAGCACGCCACCGGCGGAGGTGGCCGCATCGAAGGCGAGCACGTCGGTGAACACGATCGCGGCATGCGGTTTCAGCAGACGCGGCGCCTGAGCGAAAGCGGCCGCGTAATTCTCGGGATCGCCGGCGACGACGATCAGATCGTAATTCTCGGCGTTGAGACGGGGAAGGAACACGCCTGCGGACGCGTTGACGGCACGTAGCGTGGTTTCGGTTTCGTCGGATAACCGGTTGAACAGCTTCCGGATCAAGGATATGCCCTGCGCGGAGGAATCGACGGCGGTGAGCTGTCCCGTGCCGTCAAGGCCGTTGATCAATTGCATCGTCTCGACCACGGAACCGGTGCCGATGGCGATCACCGAGGAGGCGTTCAGCATCCGTACCAGCATGCGCAGGAGCTCGGCCTGCGCGGCCGATCCCTGGGGGATACCGTCCTCTTCGGCCAAGGTCCTGATGGCATTCAGTTCGGCGGACTGACGTGAGAACGCATGATCCTCGACATACTCCCACGATTTCGCGAGATTGGTGTATGACGTCCTGTCCATGTTCAGCGCTCCTTGACTTGGGCGATTAGCTGCCAGATCTCCTCGCCGACGTCGATGCCACGCGGACATTCGCGCGTGCAGGCGCGTACTGACTGGCATGCCGCGATGCCATCGGCCGAATCGATGGTATCCATGCGGGCGGTCGTCTGCGTGTCGCGTGAATCGTTGATGAAACGGGAAGCCGTGATAAGCGCCGCTGGTCCGATGAACGCCTCGCCGCCCGCGTACACGGGACAGCTGCCCTCGCAGGTTCCGCAGGCGATGCAGTTGCTCAGCAACTCGTATTTGGCCAGCTGCCGGGGATTCTGCAGATATTCGAACACGTTGATCTTGCCGTCTTCGGTGGTGGCGAGATCGCCGTTGGCCTGCAGATATGGCTTGAGCTTCCTGATTTGGTCGAGCATCTGGTCGATGTCGGCGACCAGGTCGCGTTGCACGGGGAATCCAGGCAGCGCGGCGAGTTCGATGACGCCCAGATCTCCGTCATCCTGCGCGGCGGCGGTCTGGGAGCCATCGTCGGTATGGCGGAATCCTTCGTCGTCCGTCTGCGTTTCGGTCGTCCGCTTGGCCCAATCCCTCACCTTGGCGGTGCAGAGCAGCGTCGGTGTGCCGTTGATGGACACGGCATCGGAGCCGCACATGCCATGTCCGCACGAATAGCGGAAGGCGAGTGTCGGATCGATGGTGCGTTTGATTGTCAGCAGGCAATCGAGCACGGTGTCCTCCGGACGGACGGACAACGTGTAATCCTGCACCCACTGCTTTCCACGGGGACGTCTCCGCGCGGATGCGCCGGAATCGCCGAACGGAGAGCTCTTTCTGGCGAAAGGCGAGCCTCCTCGCTCACGGCCTCGTTCGGGACGCGGCGTGAACCTGCTCACCCGCAACGTCACCGTATCCATGCCGTTCTCCTTGCCGTTCATGTACCTGCCTTTCGTTGAAAAATCGACAACCAGTCTGCCATACGCCGTGCCCAGAGGACTCAGTATTCACGGGCCTTCGGCGGCATATCCACGATATGCACCGGCTGCCAGGAGACCTGCCCGGCGATGTCCGTCATGGAGTGGGCCAGGAAATGCTCGTCGTCGCGTTCGGGGAAGTCGAGACGCTTCAACGAGCCACGGGATTCGTGACGTGCGTCGGATGCGGAAAGCACGGCCTTGCCGAGTTCGATCAGGTGGCGCACCTCCCAGATGGCGGTGATCTCCTGATTGAATGCGGGGGAGTCGGAATGCGCGTGCAGCGCTTCGGCGCGCGGCGCAAGATCGTCGTCCAGCGTGCGCAGCGCCTGCTCGATGCCGCGCTGATCGCAACGCACGGCGACGGCCCGTTCCATGACGGAACCCAGATCGGCCAGCAATTGGTAAGGATTGTCCTGGGCGGCTTCGTCGTCCTCCGGCAGTTGCGCCAGCAGATCCCTGACCTGCGCCGAACGTTCGTCGGCCGCCTGCCCGACCCTGTCGGTGCCGGGTTTCTCGGATGGTCCGACTGTCGGGTTGTTCACCGGATCATCGGCGACTCGCCGGGCCAGAGCTTTGCCGGAACGGGTGCCGAACAGGCATGCGTCAAGCAGGGAGTTGCCACCCAGGCGGTTCGCGCCGTGCACCGACACGCAGGAGCATTCGCCGGCGGCGAACAGTCCTTCCACGATGGCGCGTCCGCCGCCGGTCCAGCGATAGACCTCACCGTCGGTGGTGATCGGGATGCCGCCCATCGTGTAATGCGCGGTCGGCTTGACGGGAACATAGTCATGCGCGGGATCGAGGTTGGCGTACTTTTCGATGGTCTCCACCACCTGCGGCAGGACCTTGCGCATGTGATTGGCGTCGATGCCTGTCATATCCAGCCAGACGCAGTCCTTCGGGCCTTCCGGATCCTTTGGATCGGCGACTCCTCGCCCGGCATCGATCTCGGCCATGATGGAGCGGCTCACCACATCACGTGCGGCCAGATCCGCATGTCCCGGAGCATACCGTTCCATGAACGCCTCTCCATTGGCGTTGCGCAGCACGCCGCCTTCCGCACGTGCCGCCTCCGACAGCAGAATGCCGGTATGTGCAAGGCCGGTCGGATGGAACTGCACGAATTCGCCGTCCTCCAGCTGCAGGCCTGCGGATAGGGCCAAAGCCATGCCGTCACCGGTCAGATCCCAGGAGTTCGATGTGGTGTGGAACAGACGTCCCGCGCCACCGGTGGCCACCAGCACATTGCGTGCGTGGATGGCATGCGTTTTGCCCTTATGCGTGTCGAATGCCACCACGCCCTCGACCTTGGAACGGTCCTCGGACACCACCAGATCGGTCACGTACCATTCCTCGGCGAATTCGACGCCTTCGGCGACGCACTGCTGCCAAAGCGAAAACAGGATCTGATGTCCGATGCGGTCGGCCGCATACGCGGCGCGACGGACCGGCTCCTTGCCGAAATCCCTGGTATGCCCGCCGAACCGACGTTGGGCGATGTGTCCATCCTCGGTACGTGAGAAGGCAACGCCGGCATGCTCCAGCGCGATCACCGTAGCCGGGGCCTCCTGGGCGAGCAGCTTCGCCGCGTCCTGGTCGACAAGCCAATCGCCGCCCTTGACGGTGTCGTAGTAATGCCAGTGCCAATCGTCCTTCTCCACATTGCCGAGGCTGGCGGCGATGCCTCCCTCCGCGGACCCGGTGTGGGAACGCAACGGCTGCAGCTTTGAAATCACCAGAACGTTCGGCTCGATGCCGGACTCTCTCATCTCACGCATCCGCTCGCTGCGGAGCATCCCCAACGCCGCGGAAAGGCCTGCCGCGCCCGCGCCGACGATCACTGCATCATACATATCTTCAACATGCTTCGGACTCATACCACTGATTTTCGCACAAGGTATGACTTCGGAGCCGAATCGAGGAACGCAGGCGCGTGGAACCGGCCCGCTCAGTGTTCGATGATGGAGATCCGTCCGGAACGCATATCGATGAGGCCTTCAAGCTCCAATGATCCCAAATCCCGCATGACACGTGCCACGGAATATTCGCCGGGGTGGGTCTCATCCAGCTTGGCGAGCACGCAGTCGACCGTGACGTTGCCGCTGGCTCCGCGGCACATTCTGATGGCATCGAGCACGGTCGTGCCGGAACCGGCATATGGCGTCTCCCGTTGCCCGTCTTCGCCGTTGTCCGTGCCATCGACGCATTCCGGCCGATGCGCGCCGTGACAGAGTTCGTCGATCTCCGTCAACGAGCAGACGATCGAGGCCTTGCCTTCCTGGATAAGACGATTGCATCCGGTGTTATGCGGCATGGTGACGTCTCCCGGCACGGCGAAAAGGCTGCGGTTGAGCTCGTTCGCCCAGCCTGCCGTGTTGAGCGCTCCGGAGCGCGCCCGTGCCTGCGCCACGATCAGCGTGGACGACAGCGCGGCGATCAGACGGTTGCGCAGCAGGAAACGTCTCGCCTCGGGCACGGTTCCCGGGCACAGTTCGGAAATCAGGGCGCCCGAATGGTTCTCGATCTGCTCGAACAGACGCTGGTTGCTTTTCGGTCCGATGTGGTTCAGCCCTCCGGCGAAGATGGCGACGGTACGTCCGGCAAGAGGGGCTCCCATCTCATCCATGGCCTGGATGGCGCCCCAATGGGCGGCCGCATCGGCTCCCAACGCTCCGCCGGACACTACCAGATGACCGGAGCGCGCCGCATGAAGCGCCAGCTCATGCGCGCTCTGCCTGCCATAGTCGCCGACACCCCGTGAACCGACTATGCCGACCGGCGCGGAGCATGACACCAATGCCTGAGGGTCGCCCTTGCCCCACAGGCATAGTGGAGCCGCCCAATCGGTGTGCAGCGACAGGTCGGCCAGCTGGTCGGGCCAACAAGGGTGGTGCGGGGCGATGATCCATTGTGAGCCGCCTACGGTGAACCAATTGCGCAATCCGCCCGGATCCTTGCAGGGGAGGAGCGTCAGGCGCTGTTGCCATGACACCAACGACCCGTGGAACGAGGCCATGCCACGGGCGTTGATGGTGCGTCCCCAACGCGTGATGCCGTTGATGAACGCCGCATCCAAAGCGGAGCATGCCGCGGCCGTCACCCCTTCATGGTTGCCTGGGCCGCTGTCGGCGATCAGCTGCAACGCGCTCGTGGCCGAACCGGTGCCTTTGATCAGAGCGTACATCATCGCGTCGGCGCTGTCCAGACAGAAGGTGAGCACCGCGCGGGCCAAAGTCTCATCGTCTATTATCGCCGTCATGTCAGCTTCGTCCTCATGGATATTCCCTGCATCATCTCCTCCGGTCCGGGAGAGGTCTTCCCCGCCAGATCGGACAATGTCCACGCAAGACGCATGGCCCGATCCGCTCCTCGCAGGCTCAGCCGTTCGCTCGCCAATGCACGGTTGACCAATTCGATCGCCTTGATCGACGTGTTGGCCCTGAGCCATGAGCCGGTCGCCTGCGCGTTGCAGGTCCATTTGTATTCGCGGAACCGTTCCTGCGCCGTCTGACGCGCCACCATGACCCGCAGGCGTATGTCGTGGCTCGAATCCCCGGACGGCGTGGTTCCTGAAACGATGCGTTCCACGGGAGGCACTTCAATCTGGATGTCGATGCGGTCGAGGATAGGGCCGGAAAGACGGCTGAAATATCTGATGCGATCCTTCTCTCGGCAGGTGCAGCGCTCGCCGTTGCCGTATGCGTAGCCGCATGGACAGGGATTCGCGGCCATGACCAGCTGGAAGCATGCCGGATAGTACGTGGTGCCTTTCGCTCTGGAAATCGCCACATAGCCTGATTCCAGCGGTTCTCGTAGCGTCTGCAGCGTCCGGGCGGAGAATTCCGGGGCCTCGTCCATGAACAGTATGCCGCGGTGCGCGCGGGTGATCGCGCCCGGTTGGGCCAATCCCGCGCCGCCTCCGACCAAGGCTGCGGTCGATGCGGTATGGTGGGGCGCTTCGAATGGTGGAACGACGCTGATGCCGTATCCGGGAAGCGTGCCGCAGAGCGAACGGATCGACGCCACTTCAAGTTGCTCATCCTCGTTCAGAGGGCTCATGATGCCGGGAAGTCTGGAAGCGAGCATGGTTTTGCCGGTGCCGGGCGGTCCTGTCATCATCAGGTGGTGGCCTCCGGCCGCAGCCACCTCCAACGCCCATTTGGCGGCATGCTGCCCCATCACCTCGTTCATGTCCCCGGGTGGAGGGCAGATGGCCATGCCTCCGGCATCGGCGTCCATGCTGTGCATGCTGTCCGGGATCGTGTATTCTGCGACGCCGCCCATCAATTCGATGAGCTCTCCGACATGACGCACGCCGATCGCCTGGATATCAGGAATGAGACGCGCCTCGTCCAGATTGGCGTGTGGAACGATGATCTTCGAAATGCCTTGTTCCCTCGCATGCAGCATGATCGGCAGCAGACCGTTGATCGGCAGCACCGTTCCGTCGAGGTTCACCTCGCCCAGCACGATGGTGTCGGCGAGGCAGTCATGGGCGATCGCGCCGGAGGCGCTGAGGACGCTGACCGCGATGGCCAGATCGTGCGAGGACCCTTTCTTCGGCATGGAGGCGGGCGAGAGATTGACCGTGACCCGTGTCTCCGGCCATTTGAAGCCACTGGCCTGGCATGCCGATTTGACCCGCTCACGGGCCTCGGACAATGAGGTATCAGGAAGACCGATGATGGAGAAATAGGGAAGTCCGGGGGAGACGAAGGCCTGGATTTGGATGATGAAGGCCTTCAGTCCGATCAAACCTACGGAAAGCGCGCTACCGATGGCCATCAGAACGCCCCCTCGATGTGGTGCAGCAGCGGATGGTCCCCCTGCACGACGATGGTGATGACGTCGAAGCGCACGCCATTGTGCGGCATGCGATGCTTGGGGTCCGACAGCCATTGCACTGCGGCATGGCGCAGATTGATCTGCTTGGAGGCGGTCACCGCCTCCTGTGGCGTGCCGTAGCGTAGCGTCCGTCTGGTCTTGACCTCGACGAAGACGATTTGGCCCATGGGGTCGCGCGAGACGACATCGAGTTCTCCGTAACGGCAATGCCAGTTGCGGTCGAGGGTCCGCCATCCTTGGCTTTCCAGCCATGCGGCAGCATATTGCTCGCCAAGATCGCCGATTTGGCGTGAACGCAACGAATTATCGCGCATCCGCCGCGATATGGAATCGAGAAGCTGCTCCGAAGACCGTGCGATAGGCGGAACATTGTGCGGTGAAAGGTTCATGGTTCCAGTCCAACAGACCGCAACCGTATATGGCAAGGCCGCTCGGCCAATGTGAATAACTCGTGCGGGCTCGGGCGTGTTGTGGACGGACGGTGGATGAATTCGCGTTATCCACACTCATCCACAACACGCCTGGGCCCATCGCGGGGAGATGGAGCGTCGGAACGTCAGCGTCGGACCAGATTGGTCATTTCGCCGAGATCAAGTTCGAAGCTCACGCCGCGTTCCTCATGATTCGGCTGATGCTGGGTGCTTTCCATTGCATGACGCACGAACTCGCCGGCGATGCCGGCCGCCTCGGCCAACGGACGACCCGCCATCACCGCTCCGCACAGCGCCGAAGCGAACGCATCGCCGGTGCCATGCGTCATGAACGGCAGCTTGTCATGTGCGAGCTCCCGCTTGCCGGCTGCGCCCGTGGAGGCGGATGCGACATAATTGCGGATTTTGCCATCTCCGCGGTCTATGCCCTTGAGCACAACGTTTCTCGCACCGGCGTCGAGCAAAGCGTCGAGCAAAGCGTCCACCTGGGCGTTGTCGATGTCCTGCCCCGGATATTCGCGTCCCGTCAGAATGGAGGCCTCGGTCAGATTCGGCATCAGCACGTCCGCGCCGTCCACCAGAGTGCCCATCGCCCGGCATAGTTCGGGAGTGTAGGTGGCGTAGATCTCTCCGCCGTCACCCATCACCGGATCCACCAATCGCAAGGCGTGCGGATACTCCTCATACAGGCGTTTGATGATCGCGACCTGGTCAGCCGATCCGAGAAAACCGGAATAGACACCGTCCAAATCGACGTTCTCCTGCCGCCACGCGTCCAAATACCCGTCCAGAATCTCGGTCGTGTCATGGAACGTGAACACCTTATAGCGTGTATGCGCGGAGAACAGCGCCGTCGGAACGGGGCAGACATCGCAGCCGGCCGCCGACAGGATCGGAATGGCCGCGGTCAGCGAGCACTTGCCGTAGCCGCACATGTCGTGCACCGCGGCCACGCGCGGAATGTACTGCGGATCTCGGTCATACAGAATCTCATCGCTCATATATCAACACCTCTTTCGCGATTGACTGCACCTGACTTTAGCCGGTGTCGTGACTTCGACGCGGTTTTGCCATATGACGCTGCCGTCGAACGGACCGACGGTCTGCTCGACATTGGCGTGTCGCGGTTTTCCGCATACGTGTTTTCGATGGTGGAGGAGCGTGGGAAATCAATGATTCCAACGGTTTATAAAGGGATATAGGCAAGTGCGATAACGTCTGGCTTGCATTGCACCCGCCGTCCGGTTTATTGTCGCTACCAACAGCCGGCCAACCACCTGCACGGCAGGACGGGCGGACGGCAAAGACGAGAACAAATGACCTCATACAAGGAGCGACACCATGGCAAACAAGAACTACCGTTTCGAGACGCTGCAGCTGCACGTCGGCCAGGAGCAGGCCGACCCGGCCACCGATTCCCGCGCGGTCCCGATCTACCAGACCACCAGCTACGTCTTCCACAAC
>ERZ808240.5598-NODE-5598-length-10135-cov-4.688790_pt1 | contig 10135 bp, 10 predicted proteins | sample MGYA00521084_ERZ808240 | MGnify/ENA primary metagenome ERZ808240 (study PRJEB31516, sample SAMN03275571) | gut metagenome | biome: mammalia-associated habitat; material: feces | host: Papio cynocephalus | place: Kenya | collected 2012-08-06 ... | reverse complement strand
GCGTTTTCTTCCGGTGTGCGATTCTTTCTTGCCATAGTGAAACCTCCAGTGTGGTACTCCTATTATACACCATCTTGGAGGTTTACACAAAGTGTGGGATGGTCTCAAACTTGGCAACCACCGTGTACCGAACAGTACGCACGGTGGTGTGAGAGGTCGGGGCGACTCTCTGGTCAGCCCCTCCTACTCGATCGCTACTCGGTACAATATGAATCTATTCCGGGATTTCCGTCACAAACTGAAACCACCCATTTTGATAAGCAAAGGTGTATTCTGCTTTCAGCTGGTTAAGTATGTATTTCACCGCCGGCAACCCATAGCCATGTTCTGTGGCATCCTGTTTTGTCGTTTGTATTTCTCCATGCATGATCGTCACTGGATCAGATGTATTGCGAATAGAAATATAAATGCCATCCTCTTTCAAAATGCTACACACAATTTCCCTATCGTGTTCCAGTTTTAAGCATGCTTCAATAGCATTATCCAATAGATTTGACAAAAGAACAACCAATTCATTTGTCCTAATTGTAATAGATGAAAGATCATTTACTTTCACTTGCATATTAATACTATTTTCTTGTGCAACCTGATATTTTTGGTTCAGTACCACATCTATAATCGGATTATTTGATGAAATACTGAACACTTTCAGAGTTCGATCCGCTTGGAGTTGTCTGACATAATCCTGTGCAGCCTCATATTCTTTTTGATCCAGCAAGTCACGAATTACTTGCATGTGCCGCTCAAATTCATGGGTGGCCTTTCTTTGAGTACTGTAATTTTTCTTTAATGCACCATAGTTTTCTGCCTGAATGGAAATTTGCTGTCGAAGCAATCTAAGATCTTGTTCTTGTTCAGTTGCCTTCTCTATACTACTAATAACATAGACCATGGCAATATTTGCTACCATCAATACTGCTGCAAAAATAACAATACCAAGGGAAACATCCCCATCCCGCGGCGACGTATAGAACATAATTGCGAGCATTGCAGCACTTACAACAGGGAAAAAAGCGGACAATTGAACCCACTTATTACGTTGTTTTCCTATAGCTCCTCTTTTTCGAATATGATTTAGTATCCACGCTGAAAATACAGCAAATAACTTATCTGCTGTTACAAGTGTAATATAAGAGAGTTTTCGCCAGACAAACGTATTGTAGCTTATTCCCAGAAGATAGCACATACCATTGATTGCAATTGTATCTATTACTGCAATAAAAATGTAGCAGATAATAACTAAGCACGAATGTACGCCAAGTGATCCTTGATATAGTACTATAGATAAGACTGTATAAGCCGCCACAGTTAATAGCTGTTTAGCAAGTTGATTAATTGTAGTATTTGTGTAAACACATACAAATGCCCAAATCACTAGAACTTTGTATATACAAATTCTACCGTTCTTTTTGGGTTTTAAAAATGATCCAGTAAAAAGGAGGACGCAAGTAATTTCTAGTGCACTCCAAATTACGCTGATTGCATACTCCATTATTGCCACCCCTTCCAGAGAAGAAATTTTTGCTTATTTTCTGCATAACTCTTCTCTCCAACACAAAGGGTCATACCATTGTCCAGAGTGGCTTCTCTACATTGGAATTTTTTTAGGTGCTTCATATTCACTAGGTAGCTTTTGTGAATCCGTAAAAAACCAAGAGGTGCCAAACGTTCTTCCAGATCGGACAGCGTAGCATAAAAGCAATATTCCTTCTGTTTTCGGTCAGGCGTCAATTTCCGTGTCACAACGGTTACGTTGTGCTGCTGTACTTCCAGATACAATATATCATCTAAGGGGACCTTGATGATTTCACCGTTAACCTGAATTGGTAGGCTTTCCTGATTCAATTGCTTCAGCGCCAAAGGGATAATTGCCTTTAAATCTGTCTGCAAATCACGCTTTAAAACATATCGAAAGGCTTGAACCTCGTACCCTTCCGGTGCATACTCAATAAAGTTTGTAACAAAGATAATAACCGCATCATTACGCAAAGAACGTATTTTCCGTGCGATGTCCATACCATTATAACCGGCTCCATCAAAGTCGATATCCAAAAGGGCAATATCACAGCCAAGCAGGATTTGCTCGCTGATAGACATTGCATCTGTGAATGTATGTATTCTCGCTTTCTTATCAGATTCCTTCAAAATGCTTTCCGTCGTAGCTCTTATTGTAGCAAGCACTGTAGTATCATCATCGCAAATCAGAATACTAAGCATGGGATCTCCTCCTAAATAACGACTGGTTTCCAGCCCTTTTCTTTCCATCATACACAATCCCTCCTAAAATACAAATTAAAAAGCAAATAGTTCGGTATAATTGTACTACATAAGTATAAAAATTCAAGTATGCAAAACCTCCGCGTTGTAAAATATATAAAAGTTGAGCGTGGTGGGAGTAATCAGTTATGTATGACCTTGGTTATCGAATTAAACAGATCCGCACCCAGCGGGGAATGGCACAGAACGAATTAGCCAAAAGAATCAATAAAAGTAAATCTGCTGTTTGCGGCTACGAAAGTGAAGCGCAGGTGCCACCCTTGGAAGTGCTTGTCAGCATAGCCTCAGTACTGAACGTGTCATTGGACTATCTTGTTGGATTTGAAATGGAAGAACCCGTTTCTCTAACGAATCTGACCTATCAACAAAAGAAGGTGACCAATCTACTTTTGGAAGAATTTTCTAAACCAACAAATTCATCACCCAAGCTTTCACAACAGCAAATCAAAATCATTCAAGAGTTGATGTGTTTGTTCAGCGGATATATAAGAGAACAAACGCCTTAACATTAGGATAGTAAAATCGGAGGAACACGATTTGATGTGTTCCTCCGATTTTACTGTTTTGATAGACTATTTGCAAGACTATTAGAAGTTATGTAGTATTTTTCGCAGTTAGGCATAAATTAATGAAAATAGCCGTCTAAATCTATAATATACTCTGTAGCCAGATATTGAGCGCAGAGCATATTATTGGAAGGAAAACACGAAAGTACAAGCAAATTATTGTAACCGTCAAACCTATCCTCGTATAAAACAACGCCGTAGGTGGGGGTTCCATCTACGGCGTATGTGCATCAGTTCGTTCTGCATTCCTGCGGAGCGTTCCATGGAAGAAGCTGCTCGATGACTTCGGGGCGGGTTAAATCTGCTGTGTTGGCAGCTTTTAGCAGCCAGGTTAAATACCGATATGGATTCAGATGGTTTTCAATTGCAGTCTGGATCATAGTAAAAATTACTGCACTGCCTTTGGCTCCACCTGGGGTATTGGCAAACAGAAAATTCTTCCGGTCAATGACAAAGGGCTTTATGCTGCGCTCTGCACGGTTATTGCTGAGCTCCAGCCTACCGTCCTTCAGATAATTGGTCAGGTGCGGCCACTGCTCCTTCAGATAGGTCAGCGCTTTTCCTAAAGCGGACTTGGGTGCCGCATTTCTTACATTTGCCCATGCCAACAAAGCGTCTAAAACAGGTTTTGCCTGCTTCAGCCGCTGGTGATATCGTTCCTTGGGCGGCAGCTCTGCCAGCCCCTTTTCAATCTCAAACAGAAGCGTACAATACGCCAGTCCCTGAGCCGCTGAACTGCCCTTTGCTTTGCCTTTGGACAGGGACTTCATCGCCTCGTCAAACTTTCTCCGCAGATGTGCCCAGCACCCAACTACCGTAATATCTTCCGGGAGGCTGTGGTATCCGGCATAGCCATCCGTATGGAGATATCCCTTGAATCCCTCCAGAAATTCTCTGGGATGCACAGCACCTCTGCCGGGCTGGTACTCATACATCACAACAGGATTATCTGTATCTCCGCTGGTTCTGTAAAGCCACATATAGCTCTTGCTCTGGGGCTCTTTTCCGGGCTCATGGAGCACCTGCAATGTGGTTTCATCTGCATGAAGAACTTCCCTCGCCAGAAGCTCCCGGTGCAGCTGCTCATACACCGGCTCCAGATAATCTTGAGATGCTTTCAAGATCCAGTTGGACATGGTCTGCCGGCTCAGAGGGATCCCCAGGCGCTTCAGTTCCTGTTCCTGCCGGTACAGCGGAGCGCCCATAACAAATTTCTGTGTCATGATATGAGAAATGGTCTCCGGTGCAGCGAAGCTGCCGGGGATAATATTATTCTCTCTGGGAGCTTTGACAATGGGTGTTTCGGTACCTTCCTTGCTGCACTTCTGGCAGGCATAGGTGTGGTAAATATGTTCCTTTATAACTGTCTTTGCAGGGATGATTTCCAGAGTACGAACCACCTCGGTACCAATCTCCGTCACGGTTTCCCCACAGTTGGGGCATACCAGAGCCTCCCCATCCAGACGGTGGTGGATCTGCTCGGTGGGAGTACCTTCCGGAAGGTTTTCCAGAGTATATTCGTGCTTTTTATGCCGTTTATGGACTGCAACAGGCGTAGATTCTTCCTCTGCCTGCGCCACATCGTTGTAGGCCTCGGCCTCGTTAAACAGGAAGCTGAGCTGGTCCATGACATCCTCAGACGTCTTCTCGGAAGAAGCACCAAACCGTCTATGGCGAGAAAGGCGCAAAGCCTCGGTCAGAACAGCTACCTGCTGCTCCAACTTAGCAATGCGCCCTTGCTGCGCATCATATTCCGCACGGGAAATGGTGACCATTTCCTGGTTACTTGTATCCGTTCTTTCTGTACTTTTCATGGGGATATTATTCCATATTTCTTCTGAAAAGTACAGAATAAATTGCAGTTTCTTAAACTATTTCCAAACCATTTATAGGCTTGTGTGCCTTGGGCTGGTCAATGCTTAAGCCCTCCATGAGCCAGCGGTATTGCTGCGGGGTCAAGGCTCTGGCTTCTGTTTCGAACCGTGGCCATTGGAAACTGCCGGACTCCAGACGCTTGTACAGAAGGACAAACCCATTGCCTTCCCAATACAGTGCCTTGATCCTATCCCGGCGTCTGCCGCAGAACAGAAATAGTGTATTGGTGAATGGATTCAGGTCAAAGGCCTCCTGTACCATGGAAGCCAGACCATCTATTCCACGGCGCAGATCTGTGTAACCGCAGGCAATGTAGATTTTGTCAGCACCACTAAAGTCGCTCAGCATGATTTCAGGAGGCCAAGCACCATCTCAACAGTGCCCCTGTCTGCTCCATTATGGACATCTGCTTCAACACCGTCAATTCTTACAGTAATAGCTATGCTCCCGGCGTCTCTGCAGACGGGTGTCACTTCTGCAAAGCAAGGGCCATTCTGCCGTGCTTTGGCAAGTCCGTACAGCTTTCTCCGCCATCTGTAGAAGGTCTGCTCACAGATGCCGTTTGCCTTGCACCAGTCTCTTACACTCTGGTCACTGCTCCGGCAGGCCGATACACGCTCTGCCCAAAGTGCTAGTTTATTCTGACCGTTTATTGTCTGTAATTCGCTGCCCATGAAAAAAATACCCCCATATGTTGGATCTGAGTGACAACCATAGACTATATGATAGTCGCATATGCTATCCGCTACTTTACAGGACTATTGTTTCATATCGGGAAGTGATTTACAATCCGGCACCAGATTTGACGCTTACAAATTATTCTCTATAGGTCTCTGATTGACTAGAGATAGTAAAAATCACACCAAGACAAACGAAAATATGATGATGACCAATTTCTCGCTTTTTTCCTAAGTGCAAAAAAAGTGCAAAAAAAAAAAAGAAAATGCGTATCAATAATAGTGAAGTTAAAAAATAGACTGTGTGCAAATGAGCCCAGGCGAGAAATATTGGACCTGCTTCTCCCGAAATCACACAGGGTTAGCAGACTTGTTGTATTAAGACTCTTTGCATTAGTTTTCATTTTGGTAATGACCACTTGCAAAGTACAACTATGTCCCTACTTTTCACTTAGAGAAATTGCACCATCAATTGCACCTTCAACAATTGTTAAGTATTCCTCCGGGCACAGTTTCAGCTTATGGCTGACACGCTGCCTCAGCTCACTTTCGTTCTGGATGACCGCCGGATTGAAATATCGTTCCATCGGCAAGCCGCAAATCCTCACGAGCTGTATCAGGACAGGCACGCTGGGTATTTTCCCAACATTTTCAATATCAGCAAGGTATTTGACGGCAACATGCAGTGTTTCCGCAAGTTCCCTTTGCGTTATCCTCTTTGCTTTTCGTGCTGCTTTGACATCTGCTCCAAAGGTTTCAAATCCAGGACATTCTTCAATTATCGCCATATTTCATCACCCATGTACATTGTATAGTTCATATTTGCATTATGGGATGATGGATTATGCGTCTTAACTACTCTTTATAGTTCTTCTCTCGGACTGTTTGAACACTATTAATGTCACATTTCATAGATCTGTCCAGCGGCAGAAAAGAAAAAAAGCCGCTGCTGGGCAGTCACTTTTCATGCCAAAATATCCCCCTCGGCGGCTTTGAGTTTCAGAGCCGCCATTTTCTTTTTCAATTCATCAGGTTTGGCGGCTCATAGGAGGAAGCCGCCTTGATAATCACCCGCTGCCGTAGTCCGATAGGAGCATCCCTGTCAAAAAAAGTCTGTCCCCCACACAGGACATCTGCGGCAGTGAGGATGAACTATACGATGTAGTTACTCCGCATATTTTACTAGATTACGCCCATCCGGTATTCTGCCGGTTGGGCGTTTTTCTGCGCTTTCCTCGCTGTCGTTCTCCGCCGCTCCCATTCAGATTCCAAACAAAAATCTGAACGGAGGAATATAAAAATGTTTGATAGCAAGAGCGACTACGCTTTGAATAAAAGGGATCAAAACAGCATCGTGTACTGCGGTAGCGATGGCTATGTAGCCCACATCACCAGAGCAGACTTTTCTTCTGAGGAAGAGTTCCTGTTCTGGAAGTCCTGGTCGGATGCCGATTACAAAGAAACCGACTATGCCGATTCCTACTTTCACCGGCACACAGTGGGACTTGACACCATCGGGGACAACGCTGGTAACATTCCTTCTCCCGAGGAAACGCTGCTATATACAAAACAGAGCGTGAAGAACAGGTTCAGGAAGCCATGGAGTTGGTTCAGAGGATTTCAGAATTCCTCACAGAGGTGCAGTTCCGAAGACTATGGCTTCACTATGTCCATAAGAAGAATGTGCGCAGTATCGCAAAGAAGGAAGGTGTTGTCCACTCCTGCATTGTAGCAAGCATTAAATCTGCCGAAAGAAGAATTTTCAAGATTGCCTCAAAAAGCACAACCAAAACCAAGTAGGAATTGACGATAGGTGAAGGGCATTTTCACTGACCTTCCTGAACCTTGAAAGCTGAATAGACAATGGTACAAGCACAAACACCTATGGATGTTCTCAGGGGTAGCGCCGCCATGACAGATGCCTTTCAAGAAGCCATCCGAGCGATCTACGCAACCTCCAAGCCCAGTGTGGCACTCTGGGCATATCACACATCCATAGGGGACAATGAAACTTGCTCACGCTCTCCCAAGGACTAGGGGGAAGCCCTGCGGTATCCGCCAGCTATCGGGCAGCGGTACTGTGGAGCTATGACAGCCATGCCAACGGCGGCTTGTACCATTCCTTCCACCAGGAGTGCGTGGCAAAAATGGTGGACATAACATTAAGGTGTCTTAAAAACGCAACGCCGGAATTCGTATGTTGATATGCGGACAAACAACCGGCGCTGCTACCTCAAAGTCAGATGCCGTGCGCTGGAGGAGCTTTTTTCCAGCGCATTCATGTGACTTTGAATCAAAGTCAGGAGGTGAGGTACACTTGGTTAACTTCTGCATAAAGAATGGTCATTTGACACGCGAAATCAGAAATGCACTATGTCACATATTTGAATGGGATCCTTCCTGTAATTGCACATCTGAACATTTGGGGAAGTTTCTCTGTTTGCATTTCAAAGTTATTGGAAACAATAGTCAATGAAAGGAACGGTGATTTTTCATGATAAACAGTTCTCAGTTATCGAAGATGCGTGCTATTGAAATCAATTCATGCAATCCGGAATCACTTGTTGATTTGAGAGATATATCCATCAATACAAGCGCACCTTTAATTGAGCGTGTGGAAAGCTTTTTTACACAAGTTAAGAATCCTTATCTTTTCAAAGTCGATGATGTAATCGTAAAAGTGCGGTATGGTACCGGCAAATCATTTTCTGATGCCATATCCACAATATTATCCATGGAATAATTTACTAGGATAATTTCACTATGACATCGTTGAAGTATAAATGGCTCTATGCTATTATATCGATGTGTGAAAGATAGAAGCATAGCCGCCATCAAATTTTGATGGAGGAACGCTTATGGCATACTCAAGATCCGAAAATACTCTTTCAAGTGTATCTTCTCCCCTATCCCAAATCCCCCAAGCCCTCATTATGTGGAAAGCCGCTATCTATATCAGACTTTCTAAGGATGATGGTGATAAGCAGGAAAGTAACTCTGTGACAAATCAGCGTGAAATTCTGAAAGAACACCTCAAACTTCATCCAGATATAGAACTGTACGATATCTATATTGACGATGGATGGAGTGGCACAAATTTTGATCGTCCCAGCTTCCTGCGAATGATGGAAGACATCTATTCCGGCAAGGTCAACTGTGTTATCGTGAAAGACCTTTCTCGTTTCTGCAGAAACGCATCTGAAGGTGGACAATATCTTGATAATGTTTTTGTACGATACAGAGTTCGTTTCATTGCCATTAACAACGGTATTGATACAGCATCCAACAATATGAATGCTGCAACGCAATGTATTTCTGTTGGTGTTACAAATGTTATCAACGAAAGCGTTGCTGCAACTACCTCTGTTAATGTGCGTGGTACGCTGAATGTAAATCGGCAACAAGGAAAATTTATCGGTTCGTTCGCGACATACGGATATCTGAAAGATCCAAATGATCATCACAAATTGATTATTGATGAAGAAACTGCTCCTATCGTAAGATTGATTTTTGAAAAATTTCTCGAAGGAGTTAGCATTATCGGGATTGCAAAACTACTCAATGGAATGGGAATTCCCAATCCTTCCACCTACAAAAAAATAAAAGGATTCAACTATCGTCATCCAATTGGTTCCAGTAACGATGGACTTTGGCCGGACACCTCTGTGAGATCGATCCTGAAAAATGAAATGTATATTGGAAATATGGTGCAAGGGAGAAATACCACAGTCAGCTATAAGATTAAGCAATGCAGAGCAATCCCGAAAGAAAAATGGATTATTGTAAAAGGCACTCACGATCCAATCATTGATGAAGAAACATTTCGCAAAGTTCAATCCATCTTTAATCGGAATACCCGTGCAACGCCAGACACAAAGAATCTTCACTTATTTGCAGGCTTTGTTCGGTGCTCGGATTGCAAACGCGTGATGAATAGAAAAACGAACCAGCACCCATATGGAACCTACAGATACTATCGTTGTTCTACCGCACGGAAAATGAGTAAAGGTGCCTGTACAAACCATTCTATCCGTGCAGATAAAATGGAGCAAGCCGTTCTGGTTCTTTTGCAAACTACCATCAATACAGCAATTGAATTTGACGAACTCCTTAAGAAAATCAATGCAAACTCCGGAAGAAAAAAAGAATGCTCCCATTTACAGCAAACGCTGAAAACGCAGCAAGCAGAGCGCGAGAAGTGCATGAGAGCTATGGTAGATCTTTATCCTGACTGGAAATGCGGAATCATTTCTCAAGAAGAATATCTAAGCATTAAGGCATCGTTACAAGAAAAAGTTGCATCTCTGGACACCATGATCTCCAATCTTGAAAAGTCCGTACAGGAATATACAGCTGGAATTACAAGCGAGAATGAATTCATATCTCATTTCCTGAAGTACAAGAATTTTACTCACCTTACTCGTCCTATGCTAATCGAGTTAATCGAAAACATTTATGTTTTTGAAGGCGGTAAGATCGAGATTGAACTGAAATACAGGGATGCATACGAGCAAGTTGTTCAGTATATCGAGATGAACAAGGAGTTTACTGAATCTGCATAAAAATTTTTAGGGAGGCAGAATGTATCTGTTCCCCTAATTATTTCCACTTGAAATTTATGGTCTACCCTTGACATCATCCCCGGCGGCACTTGCCACCATCAAGGCTCACTTTGAAGACCTGCGCACCGGCCCGGAGGACTTCGACCGGATCGTCACCGGGGATCTGGGGCAGGTGGGC
>ERZ808240.5595-NODE-5595-length-10137-cov-4.979568_pt1 | contig 10137 bp, 9 predicted proteins | sample MGYA00521084_ERZ808240 | MGnify/ENA primary metagenome ERZ808240 (study PRJEB31516, sample SAMN03275571) | gut metagenome | biome: mammalia-associated habitat; material: feces | host: Papio cynocephalus | place: Kenya | collected 2012-08-06 ... | reverse complement strand
CTGACTCTAATAGAATATTTGTATCCATACGCGTCCTCCCGCACTTTTCTGTATTAGTAAACCTTTACGTTTATTATATCATATTTTGTAAAAATTTGGGTAACTATTTGTATTTCACAGAATAAATTGTATCTTTTACTTTTACAAATAATGATTCATCGGAAATTTTATCTGTCTGATCTTTTGGAATCTGAAACAGCAGCACTGCTGATACCGTCTTTCCCGCTTTAATGGTTCCCTCATAAGAAGATAAACTTTTCACCCCAAGGGAAACCGTCTCCTCCGTCTGATTTTTTCCATCAAGGCACGCATAAAATGTATTGCCAAGAGACTCTGTGTTCAGCTTGATATCTTTCTTTCCCGGATTTTTTATTTCAAAATTCATCACAACAATCTTGTTTCCATCCTGTGGAGTTACTGCAAAATAATCTCCTTCCTGATAGATATTCTGAACTTTGTATCCTTTGTAAGAGATCGTCAGATCTGATGCATGTCCGATTGCCTCCGCAAGAGACATTGTCTCCATCGCCTGTGCTTCGGTTCCGTCTGCAGCATCTGACGGCGAACTGTTATCTGTACTCTGGCTGTCTGTACTCTGACTGTTCTGACTCTCTGGCATCTGACTTTCCTGATTTTCCGTTTTCTGCGTTTCTTCCGTCGAATCCGCTGTCATTCCATCTTTCTGCTCAATATTGTATTTTGCAAGAATATGCGCCGAATACTGTACGACCAGATTTTCCTCATCCTCTGACAAAGCATACATCTGGGTTCCGCAGCCTCCCAATAGAAGCATCGCTGCCGCTGCCATCACTAGCAGACTCATTTTCTTTTTCATACTCTTTTATCCTCTTGTCACTTTTGCCCTATAATCTACATTTTATGGTACCATATTCTGTTAAATAAGACAATCTTTTCTTTTTATTAATTATTGGTTTCTAATTCCATCCAGAATTCCACACCATCCGGATGATTGATTACGCCACATTTCTGGTGAAAAGAATCCATAATTGCCTTGACAATAGAAAGTCCGATTCCGCTTCCTCCATATTCGCGGGTTCTTGCCTTGTCTACTTTGTAGAATTTTACCCAGATCTTATCTAAATCTTCCTCCGGGATCGGCTCACCGGTATTAAACACACTGGTACGGATGAGATGATCATGTTTCTGAAAACGGATGGTAATCTTTTTTTCTCCCGCTGCATGATTCATGGCATTGGTCAGAAAATTCGTGATAACCTCCTCCACCTTAAACTCATCGCCCCAGACATATACCGGGCCCTCTTTGTAAAACGCAATATCCACCTGTTTTTGCGCGGCCATAATTGACGCGGACTGGATGACTCCGTCAATCAGCTCCGTAATGTCAAACCGTGTCATTTCCACTGCATCGTTGCCAAATTCCAGCTGATTGAGCGTCAGCAGCTGTTTGACCATATGATTCATCTTTTCCGATTCATCCATAATTACATCACAGTAAAAATCACGACTCTCTGCATCATCATTGATACATTCCTTCAGCCCTTCTGCATATCCCTGAATAAGTGCCAGCGGAGTTTTCAACTCATGTGAGACATTGGAAAGAAACTCTTTTCTCATCTCATCAATCTGTTCCTTTTTTTCAATATCCTGCTGCAGACTGACATTTGCCGTTTTTAACTCCGAGATCGTCTCTTCAAGTGTCTCAGACAGCTCATTCATCGAATTACCAAGCTCATCAATTTCTCTGCTCACATGGCGTACCGGTATATATTTGGCATCAAAATCAAGCTGCGTCATCCTTCTTGCAATATCAGACAACGCATGGATCGGATGGGAAATTCCCTGTGAAAGAACAATGATCAGGATAATGCTTAAAATAATTGCTCCCGTACTCACCATCACAAAAAACTGATTTGTTATGCTTGCACTTTCGCGAATGCTCTCTACTGCTGCACGCATATACAAATTATTTCCGTTTTTTAAGCTTCCCAGAAGGACCAGATACTCTGACTGCAGCCGGTCATCGGTCTGCCGAAGCAAGGTATAATCTTTTCCGGAAGACAGCACCTGCACACGGCTTCGGTCTGTCCCATACAGCCAGTCTTCCATCTGCATCTGGAAACGCTGTGCACTGCTGTAAGAACTCCACACCAAATCCCTGTTCTGATCCGCGATCAGCATGTTGATATTTCCATTGGCACAGATCCGTTCGAATTCAACGTACGCATCGTCGCTGGTATCTCCTTCTCGTTCACAGATCATCCTTACCTGTTCAAAGCTGCTTTTTAATTCTTTTTCTTTATGAAAAATATAATACTTCTCCAAAAAAGTCGTATTAAAAAACCAGCACATGGCTACTGTTCCCGCAACAATGACAACCATTGTCAGAATCAGCTGCCATGTCAGAGAAGTCTTTTTTTCTTTCTTCATTTAAGACACCTCAAATTTGTAGCCCATTCCCCATACGGTTTTTATATAACTTCCACATGTACCGAGCTTGCTTCTGAGTTTTTTTACATGTGTATCAATGGTTCTTGCATCCCCAAAATAGTCATAGTTCCACACACTGTTTAAAATACGTTCCCGGGAGAGTGCAATTCCCTGATTATCCATAAAATATTCCAGCAGTTCAAACTCCTTGAAGCTGAGTTCGACCGGATTTCCCGAAATTTTCACCTCATGGGCGGTCTTATCAAGGACAATCTCACCAGCTGTCTTAAGATCAGCCGCATCACCAATTTTATTGGTTCTGCGCAGAATTGCTTCGACGCGCGCCACAAGAATTTTCGGAGAAAACGGTTTGGTAATATACTCATCCACACCAAGATCAAATCCCATAAGTTCGTCACTTTCATCGCTTTTTGCTGTCAACATAATAATTGGAACTTTGGACGTCTGACGGATTTCCCTGCATACTTCCCAGCCATTCATCTTTGGCATCATTACATCAAGAATCAGTAAAGCAATCTCTTTGTCTTTATAAAAAATATCCAAAGCTTCTTCTCCATCCGCTGCTTCTAATACTTCATAATTCTGTCGGATCAGGAAATCCCGTACCAGTTTTCGCATACGGCTCTCATCATCCACAACCAGAATCTTTAATTTATCCATATTTATTCTGCCTCCTGTTCTTTCAGCTCTGATTCCTGTTCTTTCAGCTGACTTTCACGTTCGTCTAATTGTTTTTCCCAGTTCTCATATTTATCGATAATTTTATTCTCATAATTAAAAATAGTCACATTGTCTTTGCTGAACCACGTGACTGCAAACATTCCTATCACGCACAGTGCAAAAACAACTGCAAAAAATGTACTGATATGAAACAGTTTTTGATAATCCCGATTCTCCTTCCTGCGATTTTGATTAACGACATGTGCCTTTTGTTTCTGCTTCTTTTTTTTCTTCTGGATTTCTTCTTTGCTCTTTTTTTCTCCGGAACCCGTTCCTTCCGGTTCATAAACCGTAATCGGAAGAATATTTTCCCGCTTAATATACGGAATGGTATACAGATACTCCTGAAGCCGGTGTAAAAAATCATATCCGACCGGCGTAACAAAAATTTCTTTTAAGATCAGCTTGTTATATAATGCCAGCACAACATCCGGATCATCCATCCTCGTATTCTTTCGGATATACTGAATGATCTCTACCTCATGCTTTGCTGTGTGTTCCTGTTCTTTTGTTTCAAATGCATAGCCTTCCACCTGATACATAACTTTTTCCTCTACCACTTATATGCACTGCCGGCATCCCGTTCAGCAATCTCGCCATTCTGGTACGCCTGAATCAGTTTTTTCAGTTCCTCTATTCGAATCATCATACGTTTTCCGACATCTGTATCTCCTACCAGAATCCGCTTGTCCCGGTATTCCACAGCTTCCTGATGTGATACAATATCCAGTTCATCCCTTACCGCTTCATTTGACCAGTCAAACGGTTCATGGGCAGACAAGGTCAGACCATAAGAATTATACGTCAGCGTATATCCTGCAATTCCCGTCTTTCTCCGGTATGTTTTTGAAAATCCACCATCAATAAGAATCAGTTTTCCGTTACATTTGACCGGATTTTCTCCCGCTATACGTTCTACTGGCACATGCCCATTGATAATATGTATAAAGTCTCCGGTCAGCCCGAACTCTTTCAATATATTATCTGCTGTTTCTTCCTTGTCAAACAGATGATAATAGGCATTCTTACTTTCATGGTGCATGGACTTATCCGCAAGAAAATAACGTTCAAACGTAGCCATTTTGCTGCGTCCGTACAAAGGAGAATCCGGAGCGGTCCAGATATACCACATGATATCCCTTCCCTTTTCCCGCTCTTTTTCATCTTTGGAAAAGAATGCCTTGCGGACATACGATTCCAATACATCATACAGTGCTTTTCCACTGTATTCTTTGCCATATACATTTACTTTTTCAAATGATCCGTCCGGGTTTAACGGTACACATCCATGATAAAGCAGATTTCCGTTATATACCTTATACATACTGCCACGTTTCAACAGAAGACGCACATGCCGCTGCAGCTTTTCGCAGTGTATGAATGATGTGCGCAGACGATTCATCACTTCCTGTTCCTCCGGTGTCAGATCATATGGATGCTCCGGATCAATTGTCGGAAAATTGGTGTCGAGCATGTCATATGTTTTTCCATCAATTTCCACCGTTTTGTTTTCATAGTTGATACGATGCAGCAGACACCGGTTTTCCATTCCATACTCCGGCCACTTATGAATCAGCTGTCCCTCCAGTTTAAACCGGATAATTGCGATTGCCTTGTGCATTTTTCGATTCATCAGTGTTTCTTTTTTGCTGCGTTCCTCATCGGTAGAATCTTTCAATACAAACTGTTTACATGGATCATCGCGGTAAGCATCCATGGCAAACGTGGCAAGCGGAACCATATTAATTCCATATCCATCCTCGATCAGATCCAGATTTCCATAGCGGATGCTCGTCCGGATTACCGATGCAATACAGGCCAGCTGTCCGGCTGCTGCTCCCATCCACACCATGTCGTGATTTCCCCACTGGATGTCAAACGAATGGTATTTTTCCAACTGATCCATAATACGGTCCGGTGACGGTCCACGGTCATACACATCTCCAAGAATATGCAGATGATCAATAACCAGTCTCTGCACCAGTTCCGCCAGAGCTACAATAAAATTGTCCGCCTGTCCCAGTTCCAGAATCGTATTGATAATTGCCTCATAATACGCTTCCTTATTCAGAACTTCCTGTTTCTCCGTAATCAGTTCCTCAATAACATAGGCATAGTCTTCCGGCAGGGCTTTGCGCACTTTTGATCTGGTATATTTGGAAGATACCGTCTTACACACTTCAATAAGGCGGTATAATGTAATCTTATACCAGTTTTCGATGTCTTCCTCCGTCTGACGTACCAGTTCAATTTTTTTCTGCGGATAATAGATCAGTGTTGCCAGAGACATCTTATCTGCGGTACTTAATGTATGTCCAAATACATCATCGATCTTCTTTCGGACGGCACCGGAACCGTTTCTCAGGACATGAGAAAATGCTTTAAATTCCCCATGGATATCCGATAAAAAATGCTCCGTGCCTTTTGGCAGATATAAAATGGACTGCAGATTGATAATTTCCGTCGATGCTTTTCCGATCGTCGGATACAATTCCGCTAACTGTTCATAATAATGTAATCGTTCTTTTTCCACTTGTAATACCCCTTTTCATGAGCATACATCCGCTCATTATTCCTAATAGACAGTTTACCATAATTTCTGTCTTTTGTGCACTTGTTCACATAAAAAACAAAAAAGAACTGTATGCATGACGCACCAGTTCTCTTTTTTGTATTTATCGTGTTTTGCTATACTCTGTGTCTCTCCTTCCTTTATATTTTGACTGAATTTGACTTTTTATTTACATGTTTCATTATAACGATCCTATTTTTTCAATTCGAGTCCAAATTTTTTTATATTTTCAACGACTTTTGTCAGACAGAGGTCAAAACTGGCCTTTATCACAGAACGCAATATGTCATTTGACCTTTTCAGCGTTTATTACTATAATAAAATTGATCTATTACAGGAGGTGATGGTTTATGTTGACACGCGAACAACTATCCAAAAATCTTGGAATAAATTTGGAGAGAGAACGATTTCTGCTCGGATTTTCACAACAGGATATGGCGAAAGCATTGGATATGTCTCTTTCCTCTTACAAAAGAGTTGCCAACGGGGATATCGGAAAAGTTGATGTCTATACCGTCTACAAACTCAGTCAGCTCACAGGAAAAATGTTTTATGAACTATGCGGAGTATCCTCTGATTTATTTCAGACATATGATCAGATGCGCAGTCTCTCGCCTACACAGTTAAACTTTATTGAATCTCTTGTACAATTTGAGTTTGATTTTTCAAAAAATCTGGAAAATATTCCATCTGCTTCTCTGGAGGACTATACTACACTGATTATTCCCAGTGGAAATATGCATGATGGGATGGTATACGATTCCTGTTCTCTTGAAAAGATCAATATAGCCGGATACCGCAAACGTTTTGGCAGTCAGATTGACTGTGCACTGCTTGTCACAAGCGATCATATGTCTCCTGTCTACCACACAAATGATATATTATTAATCGCACGTGATCCCATCCGGGACGGAGATACCGGCATCTTTATCAATAAAGTTACCGGACTGTTATATATCCGACGTCTCCGTCAGACAGATCCCTGGCGTTTAGAACCTCTCACCTATTATGGGCAGACATTTTATATTGACAGCAATAATGCAGCCGAAATGTCTCATTGGATTATTTTTGGTCATGTTATCTCCAAGACCCGCGGATAATACCAGATCTGCGTTTATTTTATCACGCCAAAAGGCGCCACCAGATAATTCTGATGACGCCTAGTGTTTTTCACACTCCATTGGACGATTCCTCACTTCATCTTTTGTCTCTCGACTCCATTCTTCTTTTGTTTACCGAAATGACTTCCTGGACAAATCATTTTTTATCCGTACCTCTTTGTCCTCTCTCTTTTGTACTCTGTCACTGGTTTCCATTCTCGAATGTTGTACTTTTTCATCAAGTGAAGCTTGATGACCTATGTCATATGCTTGATTGCTCCTTGCCAATGGTTATGTTCCCTTTGGACTGTACCTCCTTACATTATATTTCACGTCCAGGGCTTTCTCGTCACCCTTCGTGATGGCTGCTTGTTTTTTTGTTGTCTTAAATATAACACGCATTTTACATTCTGTCAACTTGTTTTTTAATATTTTTTCATTTTCATTTTACATTTCACATAATTGTTTATTTATTTTATTTTTTTCAGACAATTTATTCAAAAAGAAAAGAACGTGCTCTTGCACGTCCTTTCTTTTTGATCTATGCTGGCATAGCCAGATAATATCCTTGAAACAGGTCCACTCCCAGGGAACGTAAAAACTCGCATTCTTCTCGTGTCTCCACACCCTCAGCGAGTACCTGCATTCCTCTTTCATGAAAACTTTCCAGATAGGTACGAACATTTTCCTGTTTTTTCCCATCATTATCAATCCCGCAAATCAGGGAACGGTCAAGTTTTACAATATCCGGTGTATACAGATATACTGCATTCATATTATTTTCACCCATTCCAAAATCATCCAGTGAAACTTTCCATCGTTTATTCTGGACCATTTCACTCTTTCTTACCCATTCACGCAGAGAAACTTTTGGATACTCTAATATTTCAATAATTCTCTTTCCTTTCTGATTTCCAAAATAGGTATCAAATGCTTCTGCTTCATCATCCGTAAAACTTTCTGACGGAAAGGAATTGATGCAAAGATATTCCTGATATCCCCGCTCAATATACGCCTGTGTTGCACCAAAAAAAGTAGCGATCTCCAGTACATGTAACTTCTCATCTTTTGCAAACTCATCGATCAGCTGTCCTACCGTCTTTTTCTTTGGTCTCATCAATGCCTCATATGCATATATTCTTGCGCAATCTTTATAAAAGATCGGCTGGAACACATATTCAATCTCAAGTCCCTCTAAAGCTGCCTTCACTTCATTATCCAGCGGTAATTTTTCATATGCTATCATAAAATCTGCCCCAACTTTTAAAATTCTTGTGTCTATTAATTTTTAAAGGAATGAATTGGAGCTGGGATTCGTCCTGTACGGTTGATAAAATCATCACAGGAATACTTATTCACCGGCATAACCGGAGCATATCCAAACAATCCTCCAAATTCTACCTTATCTCCCACACCTTTTCCAATAGCCGGAATCAGGCGTGCAGCGGTTGTCTTCTGGTTCACCATTCCGATCGCCATCTCGTCTGCAATCATACCGGAGATGGTGGTTGCCTTTGTATCACCCGGAATTGCAATCATATCAAGGCCTACCGAGCATACACAGGTCATTGCCTCTAATTTTTCAAGGGAAATCGCACCGGCTTCTACTGCATTGATCATACCCTGATCCTCACTGACCGGAATAAATGCACCACTTAAACCACCGACATAAGAAGAAGCCATCACGCCACCCTTCTTTACCTGATCGTTGAGCATGGCAAGCGCTGCAGTCGTTCCCGGTGCACCTGCATACTCCAGACCGCACTCACAGAGAATATCTGCGACACTGTCTCCGATTGCCGGCGTCGGTGCCAGGGAAAGATCCACGATACCGAACGGAATATTTAACATTTTGGATGCTTCCTGTGCCACCAGCTGACCGACACGGGTAACCTTAAATGCCGTCTTTTTGATGGTCTCACAGAGAACCTCAAAGTTTTCTCCGCGTACTTTTTCCAACGCATTCTTTACAACACCCGGACCACTGACTCCGACATTGATGATCGCATCTGCCTCAGTAACTCCGTGGAAAGCACCTGCCATAAATGGATTATCATCCGGTGCATTACAAAATACCACCAGTTTCATACAGTCGGCAGAATCATTGTCCTTTGAAATCTCTGCTGTCTGAAGGATAATCTCTCCCATAAGCCGTACCGCATCCATGTTGATGCCGGTCTTGGTGGATGCCAGATTTACGGAACTGCATACTCTTTCGGTACTGTGCAGTGCCTGCGGAATGGAACGGATCAGAAGCTCATCTGCTTTTGTCATGCCTTTGGATACCAGTGCGGAATATCCGCCGATCAGATTGACTCCGACCGTCTTTGCTGCACGGTCCATAGTTGCAGCGATTGTGGCAAAATCCTCCGGTGTCTTACAAGCCGAACCTCCCACCAGGGCGATCGGTGTCACGGAAATTCTCTTATTTACGATTGGAATGGAATAGCTTTTTTCAATCTTTTCTCCTGTCGCTACCAGATCCTTTGCCACGGTTGTAATCTTGTTGTAAATATTCTGATTCAGACGGTCCAGATCTGAATCAATACAGTCAAGAAGGCTGATTCCGAGTGTGATGGTTCTCACATCCAGATTCTCCTTCTCGATCATTTCGTTGGTTTCCTGTACTTCCCAGCTGTTAATCATTCTTTGCTTCCTCCATGTTTTAGATACGGTGCATTTTTTCAAAAATCTCTTCACGCTGACATTTGATCGAAACGCCTATTTCTTCTCCCAATGCATCCATTTCTCCGGAAATTTCTGCAAAATGTTTCTTGGCAGCTGCCATATCTACAATCATCATCATATTAAAAAATCCGGATACGATTGTCTGTGAAATATCCAGCACATTAACGCCATTGTCAGCAAGATAAGTACATACCTTTGCAATAATACCTACGGTATCTTTTCCTACCACTGTGATGATTGCTTTGTCCATTGTTTTTTCCATAATACAAATTCTCCTTTTTACTCTGCACGAATCACCGGCGAAACAGCATCTCTTTTTGCCACATACATCGGAAAATCATCCGCTTTGTACGGATTGTCTCCCATCGTAACTTCCAGACGCACTGCCTCATACGCCAGTTCCTCGTAATTATTTTCCTTGCTTAAATGACCCAGTATCACTGTGCCGAATTTATCATGAAGAAGTTCACAGAGCAGCTGGCCGCTCCGCTCATTCGACAGATGTCCCCGGTTTCCCATAATTCTCCGCTTCAGCGGATATGGGTATACGCCCGTTTCGAGCATATGAATATCATGATTTGCCTCCAGCAGCAAGGTATCGAGTCCCTGCAGCTGCTGCACAATCTC
>ERZ808240.5593-NODE-5593-length-10141-cov-2.566429_pt1 | contig 10141 bp, 14 predicted proteins | sample MGYA00521084_ERZ808240 | MGnify/ENA primary metagenome ERZ808240 (study PRJEB31516, sample SAMN03275571) | gut metagenome | biome: mammalia-associated habitat; material: feces | host: Papio cynocephalus | place: Kenya | collected 2012-08-06 ... | reverse complement strand
TTTTTTTTGTGTGTTTTTGGGGGGGAGTAGAGTAGTGGAAGATTTTATGTTCCAAAAGTGTTTAAAGGGGGTTTTTAGGGGGAAAAAGAGATAAGGTGGATAAATGTATGGGTAATAGTGAAAATAAGAATACAGAATTACACAAAAATTTTTCAAAATTCTAATGTAAAGAATATTCCTGTTTTTTAACCGAAATTGAAATTGCTGTTATAAAAATTTGATTTATAACGGAGGTTCAATATCATGGAAAACAACAGTGTAAAGGTATATGGCTACATTAGGGTGTCAACAGAAGGACAGGTAAAACAAGGATATTCATTAGCGGAGCAACAGGCAGAAATACAAAAATACTGTAAAGAACAGGGTTATAGCTTGGTTGGAATTTTCAAGGACGAGGGTATCAGTGGGGCAAAAGCCAACGAGGACGAAATGAGTATTGAGCGTGACGGTCTGCTTGATATGTTGGCTTCACTGAAGGAAAGGAATATACAGTATGTTGTTGTACTGTCAACAAATAGGTTGTGGCGGTCGGACTTGGTAAAAGTTCTGTTACATAGGGAATTGAAGAAATGCAGCGTTGATATTAAAGCCATTGACAGACCGAATTATTCTATTTACACACAAAACCCAAACGAGATTTTTGTAAATGGAATGTTTGAGCTTCTGGATGTGTATGAGCGTTTAGAAATTGCATTAAAATTGAAACGTGGCAGATTGCAGAAAGCGAAGGGCGGTGGTTATGCAGGTGGTGGCGTTCCATTTGGGTATTACTGCAAACGTGGCGGTAAAAAATTGTATGTAGAAACAACGGAGGCGAGAGCGGTACAAAGAGTGTTCCAGTTAAAACAGCTTATGCCAGATATGACATTAAAAAATATATCGGAGTTTATGAAAGCAGAGGGATACAAGGGCAGAAAGGGAGCGGACTTTAATGTTATGCTTGTAAAACGTATTCTTGATAAAGAAAACTTTTACAAGGGTTGCTACAACTATGGAGGGATAGAGAGCGTAGGAGAGTATGAGCCGATACTTGAAAAATAAGAGTGGTGTTGCATTGCGAGGTGGCAGTGGTAAATTTTGCGGTAGCATGAGAGGTGTTTTCAACATAAATTTTTTTTGAAATTGTTGGTTGGTATTTGTCTATGAGGTCAGAAAAATTGTGGTTTTTAAAACGGACATTTGATAAATGGGAATATAAGCAGTAGGCAAAATAGGGAGCATTAAGAAGTGCAAAAAATGTGGTTCTGAAATTTTGTGAAAAAATAATGCTATCTGTTACATCAAAAATGATAATGGTGTTTAGAGTTGGTAAGTGGCATTAGATAAAGTGTGTCGCATGAATTGACAGGAAGGGCAATAAGAATAGTGAAACGGACAAGTGGTGTATTTTCTCATACATGGTATAAGAGATACACCACTTTTTGTATTTTATGATAAACGTAGTTTTGGCGCATTAGGTGTATATATACATACCACACGGCAAAGAAAGAGGAGAGGAATAATACTACTAAGAATTAAAATTAGACATATAGAAAATATGGGTTGACTTATAGGAAGTCACAGCGTTACAATCCACCCACTTTAAAGGAAAGGTGGTGTGTGACATGATTGAAAAAGAAGAACAGTATATGATTTATGACGATTTGGAAATGGTGTCATTGCGATTGGGTTCGCTAATCAATATGATAAATACCATACATAATGGGTTGAAGAGTGAGGGCATGGAGAAACAGTCTGTTGACTGTATGGACTGTATTTGTTTTTGTATTGATGGGGTAAAGAACATTATAGATAATTGCCTTGAACAACTAGCAGAAAAATCAAAACATATAGAGGAAAAATAAGCGGACTATATGTTTTGATTACGAAAACACTTTGCAGTAAGGTTAAGGGCTTCAATCTGTTGAGGTGTCAAGCCTGTTAAGGAAAGTGTACTGTTATTATTAGTTTCACAACCTAGCAGATAATCAGTAGTGACATTATATAAGGATGCCAGTTTAATCAAAATAGGGAGTGAGGGCTGTCGGACTTCTGTTTCATACAAACCGATAACACTTTCTGAAACATCAAGACGCATGGCAACCTGCTTTCTCGACAGATTGGAGTTTATACGGGCAATCTTTAAGCGTTTACCTAAATCATTTATCATGTGGAAAACCTCCTTGTAGCAATAGTGTATAAAATGCAGTCATACATTTGGTTGTGATATGCAACGGAAAGTAGTATAATAAGACTTAAAGTTGCAAAACACTACAAGCAAATATGGGAGGGACAACATGGATAAGTTAAATAATAAACTCATAGCGGATTTATTATTAACAAAGGCTATGTCAGACAATGTCGGTCGGATTGAGCATTGGGCGAGTTTGGATGATGTGGTGGACGAACTGCTAATGGATGGTGCGATTGACAGAGGGGAATATCTAACATCAATAATGGAACTGACACAATTAGGATTGATTGCAAGTGACATTGAAAATGTGGAGGATATTGAAATGTCAGAGGGTGTCGGCTTTGATATTGTTGGAGTGACAGAACAGGGACTAGCATACATAGATGGACTGGGTGCTGATACAACAGTTAAGGATAAAGTAACAGAATTTTTTAATAAGTTTAACGAGGTGTGTGGTGCAATCAGTGATAATGGTGCAGTTAGGTTGTTGGGTACAACAATAGTTCCTATATTGTCATTATTTGTATAAGAAAGAGGAATGGCAGTATGAAAAATAAAATTGTAATTATAATATGGGGATTAACTTTTGCATTGTCTATGGTGGCTTGTGGAAATAAAGATAATTCAACAGAGCAGACGGAAACAAGCCGTGCTGTTGCGGTTGTGGAGACAACAGAAAAAGAAGTTGTTGCAACGACAGAGGCTCAAGACAGTGAAACAAAGACAGTAGCAAACGATACAACATCAAGCTTTGAAATAGTAGAGCAGGGGGATTACCCAGATAGTCGTTCTGATCATCAAGCAAACTGGGATATCTATAAGAATTATTTTGATGACTTTTCAGTTTATGGCACAGACACAGCAGGTAAAGGATTAAATGATTTACCATATGGTGGAGATACAGGATATGACCCTAAGGGTACAATACTGCAGGAACGTACTACAGATAAAGGTTATACAGTAATGTATGACACCGACACAGGCAAGGTTTATTATTCCTCTATGATATTGCCAACGGGCGATGTTTATTTAGAAACAGAGTCAGGAGGTGTACTTGCGACATATGCATATGCAAAAGGATACAATAATTGCTATGATATTACATATAACGAAATGCAAGAGATTTTAGGCGTATACAATGGAGACTAAAATAATTTGAAAGTATATGGAGTTGCAGGCGATTGATAATTTCAAAAAAAGATGACAGATAAGGAGTGTAGAATGAAAAGAAAATTACTGGTAACAATATTGTGTTTAGCAATTACTGTTTCGATGATAGCTTGTGGAACTGTAGATACAACAGAACAACAAGAAGCAATAACAACAGAAAGTTTGAATGTTACGGAGGAGGCAACAGAACAATTAGACGAGATTTCAACAGAAATAGATAATACGACTGAAAATATCGAGGAAAATCCAATTGTGTATGAAACGGACAGTGTCGAGGATACAATGGCTTTGATTAAGTCTTATGGAACTAATGCACGTGACAATTATTCTGTTCTGAAATTTCAATTTTACACAGATACAGTAACAGATGCCGGAGAATACTATACAGTTAAATGTGATATATATCATTCTGTAGGTGTTGACAGCAATCTTTCGATTGGAGATGAGATAGAAATTTCAACTGATGAAACAAAAAATGAAACTCATAAATTGGTTTATGAGTCAGAAAATTATCTAATAGATAAAGATACAGGGATTAAGTATTATTATAACCCAAGTAAAGTGGGCAGTAAAATTCGTTTGTTTTTGTACGATGGAACATATTATGAAAAGTGGGGCGATACTATTTTCTTTAGTGAAAATGAGGTGCTGTGCAAAATTTTTACTGGAGTAATAAAGCTAAATAAGAGTGCAGAGGTTGTTGATGATTTGGACAATATCACTGGTTCAATTACAATGGAAAATATTGAGAAATCGAATGGTTGGTTTAATCAAATTGCTTTTAACGATAGTGGAGAAGCCATGTGGATTTGTAACATTCCAATGGAATATGGAACCAATGTAATGAATTGAATTTATTTAATCAAACATATTTATAGGAATTTGTACTATTCTTGAATGATAAACCCAAACAATACCATGTGAATGATATAGAAATAGTTATTATAAAATTACGGAGGTACAATAATATGGGAATTCAATTTAAGAGCGTGAGGAAAGATAATGTCATTGGTCTGGATATGATATATCCAGATGGTAACTCAAGAATTGTCCTAATGGCATTATTGCCAATGGATGGAGACTGGAGAGCAGACGTAGACTTCTATGATGAAATCGAGCAAGCCTATAAAAAACGTATACGCAAAGCCTTGAACAGATAAGTCAATATTATCAAAGTAAGAGCATTACCATAGCGGTAGTGCTTTTCTTTTTGCTTGTCACTACATAAAATTGTTACATTTTCTAGGACTAGTGAGATGATTGTATAGAGCATTCATTTCAATTATTTTTGAAAAAATAGTTTAAGATTTTGGAACAACTAAGGCTGACTGGAGAAAATGTACTGAAATAGAAATGTGGAAATTTTGGTATAAGTGTGTAAAGAAATTTTTGTTGAAAAAGTCAACTAGGTGTATCGATATTTTGGATTTGAAATTTCTAAAAGTGTGATTTCATAGGGGGGAAAATGGTGCTTTTAAAGAAAAATATTGAAAAGGTTAAAAATGTGGCTTTAGCTTTTTAAAAAAAATTATGTGGACGGATGATTTGAAAATTATATAAATTTGAAATGAACATTAAAGACAACATGAAAACAAAAATTGTGTATTCATATTATAAGTGCCGAAAGAAATAAAAACAGCTTCTTTGATTAAGATTTTTACAATAAGAAAATATGGTAACGTATATATCATTTTTATGTTGCTCTACAAACTCCACAACCAAGCAGTGAATTATAAAATAAAATCCCTTGCATTACGTCAATAGCCTTATTGGTGCGGTCAGCGTTAGTATTTATTTGTAAGATAAATAAAGGTTAGTGCTGTGGCACGGAAAGTTGAGGTATTCATTATGTGTATGTATTTGACAAATGGAAATTTTTTAGGACAGAGACTGATTGGCTATGATTGCTTTGACAGCAAGAGTAAGGGCTTTATTGGTATGAGTGAAAAACAGATTATTGACAAGCTAAAACGAGGTGAGCGAGTTTATGGCTTTGTATTAGGCAACGCAGATGAAAAAGAAACATTGGTATTAGATACTGACGGCTTTAACATGACAAACTTACAGTTAAAAAGTGGGGTAAACAACCTGTCATGGCTGAATGAAAATTCTGACTGTGATATGAATATTGCACTGGTTGTTGTAGCTGTATCGGTTGAAAATGGTAAAAGAGTTTATGAGACTGTCAACGCAAGACACGCAAGGGTGGAATATGACGAGAACAAACTGAAAATGATGATTGAAATTGGTGTTCCTGTTGCAGGGGTAAAACTGGATAAAAACAGAGTTATGGTATGTGAAGGCGTTGAGGGTGTTGAAGAAGTCAAAGAGGGAGTAAAAAGTAATCCTGCTGTATAAGTTATAATGTCTGCTACCAAGGGTAACCAAAATAAAGGATGAATTTTGGTTACCCTATGTTGTATAATAGGCTCAAAGGATGGTGGCAGAGAGTGAAGGAAAAATTACCGCAGGAGATTTTATTTAACAGGCAGGTCAATTATATTATCATTGAAAAAATGTGGGAGTATATGAATAAAGGGAAGGATAAGCAGGAACTATATAACCTGCTGGATCTCAATAAAAATGTATATAGCAGGATAAGGAAAGCGGATAACTATAATTGTGTGAATTTAGAAAAACGATGGGAGAATAAAAACAGTAAACTCCGTAATATTGGTCTGTCAAAGGAGATTATGACGGGACAGAATCAAATACAAGTAGATGGGATTACAGAAGAAGAATGGGAAAACTACTTAAAATATCGGTATGAAGATAAGGAAATGGACAATTACCGAACCAGTACCATGCAACAAGTAAATAAAAAATTGAAAGAGGCATTTGCGAGACTTCAAGCTGACAAAAAGGATAAGAGAGATATTGGTAAATTATTCTATTATTTCAAGTATGGCAGAGCGGTAACATTAGATGTACAGGATGTGGAAATGATTGATTTGAGAGATAGTCTTAATCATGTCAGTCTTGAAAATATGAAAGAGTGTGACAGGGCATTGCAAAAAGAAGTGTATGATATCCTCAAAGAAAAGTTTAGGCAGTTAGATATCATAATCCAGTACGAACAATTAGGAAAATAGTGATTTTAAAGAGCATTCCAAGTGATGGAGTGCTTTTTTTGTGCCTGTGTCATGGGGCAAAAGTAATTATTGTTAATGGGGGACGTACAAAATACATGAGGGACGCAATAGATATAAATGGGTGACAATGTGGTATAAAAGGGTGACATATAAGATAATTGCAAGGACTCTATCTTAATTATAGTGACGTGAATATAATAAGCACATAAGGTTGAGGGAGAGAGGTGATAAAAATGAGTACATAGGATTAGGAGCGTACATTGACAAACAGCAGGGTCGTATATAGCTACTGGTGCGGAGTGGGTATGTATGGACGGCTCATATTGGAATACTGGCGACTACGGATAAAACCCTGACCGCACCAAGGGGATAGTCTGTCATAAATAAAAACCTTATGGAACAAGAAAACTTTCAAAGAACATAGGGAGGATAGACTTATGGACAAGTTAGGAAAACTGATTTTTACATCAGATTTTGAATATAAAGTTTACGCATTAACAATGCGTGACAAGAGCAGTAGCAGGGTATCGGTTGAAGTTTACATTGTTAATCCGCAGGGGGAAATGACCGATATTGTCACAATTCCCAAAAAGGATATATATACCAAAAAGACAGCGTTTGACTTCTTTTATGACATGGAAGGCGATTTTTGCAGGGATGACATTTCTAAGATTGCTATGGAGATACTGGAAGTCATAAAGAAGGAAAGCAGTCAGACAGTTACCCAGAAGAAAGCAACCATGCAGGAATTATATTATGCTGTGTGTGCTTTTATAAGGGCAAATGCGGAAGAACTGGAGGACAACAGCAGTGCAGATATCTTTATAAAAGAAAACTACGGATATATGAAAACCGACTGCATAAACCAGTTTATAAAAGAAAACAAAGAACTGGGATATGGTAAGCGTGTAGATGTTCTTAAGAGATTGAAAATCATGGGAGCATTAGTGACAGGTACAAACAGACCTTATGATATATCGGTCAGTGTGGGAGGAGAGAAAAAACACTTTTATAAGGTTATCCTCTCGGATAACGTGGATGAGGATGTTCAGGAGGTAATCAGCTTATGATAATAAAATCATATCGTTGGTATGGTGGAAAAATCAGAGTGGTAAATATTATAAACTTCCTTATCCCAGAGCATACGGCATATTATGAACCCTTTATGGGTTCGGCTGCCGTACTGCTTAACCACCCACGCAGTCAGTTGGAAGTAATTAACGATTTAGATACTGACCTTGTGCATCTTATGAGGATAATGGCTGATAGAGAAAAGGGAAAAGTGCTTGTGGACAGACTTTGCAGGCTTTGGTATGGAAAGTCAGAGTTTCAAAACGCCTTGGACTGCAAGAAAAGAAATTTTCGTGGCATGGATGAAATCGACAGGGCAGTTGAAATATTTACTTTGATTACTCAGAGTTTCAATGCGACGAGAAAATCGTTTGCCAGTAAGGCGTTTAAAGATACAAACGCATACAGGCAGGATATTCAGTTTCATATACCAAAAGTATATGAGCGTTTGGAAAATGTCAGAGTAACAAACATGAATGGAATAGACCTGTTACAAAAGATTTCAGACAATCCAAACGCTTTCGCATTTGCAGACCCGCCATACAGACATGATTTAAGGGGAGTGGATGCGAATAGAGCGTATGTGTGTGAACTTCCACACAAAGAGCAGATACGGCTGTTGAAAACAATTCAAGAGGCAAAATGCAAAATTATGCTGTGTGGTTATAAGACAGAACAAGGAATAGATTTGTATGACCGCTATCTGTTACCGCATGGCTTTAAGTGCTACAAGCTGACTGACATTGTGAAAGCCTGTCAAGTATCAAGAGAACATAAGGACATGGGGCATGAGTTTATATGGGTTAATTATGAACTGCCCGAAAATGCAAAGTATGTCATTAGCATGGAAGAATATAACAGTCTGACTGGAGGGAAATGATTATGCAGAATATGAAAGAGACAAATTTATTGTTGGTAAATCTTGAGGAACTGTGTGTTCTTCTTTCGTGTGGGAGAAGGACAGCAGAGAAAATAGGGGCTCTGGCAAAGGCAGAGGTACGGATAGGGCGAATAAGACGCTGGAACGTCCAGAAGTTAAAAGAATTTTTATATGAAGAGGCAATGTAGAAAGTGCTTGACAATCGGAGGGGGTCAGCGTTACCCCCTCTGATATAGAAAAATAAGCCGGCAAAAGGAGGATACAGCTATGGCAAGAAGAAAGAGCAGAGATGGAAGAGTGTTACCCGATGGAGTTTCAGAAAGAGCAGACGGAAGATTTATATATCGTTACCAAGTCTACGGAAAACCACATTACATCTATGATAAAGATTTGAGCGAGTTAAAAAAGAAGATATTACAGTCTAAAATTGATGTGGCGAATGGTGTCTGTACGGATGTGTCAAAACTGAAATTGGGCGAGTGGTATTTCCAGTATATTGATATATACAAACGCAATAAGGTAAAACAATCTACACTGTTCAATTATGAGAATTACTATAAGTGGTATGTAAAAGACAGTGTAATTGACAGAATGCCTATCAAAGATTTAAAACGTACTCATATAGTGGCACATTTTCAGTATCTCGCTGAAAAGAAAAATCTGGCTCATGGTACATTAAGGTCATTGGCAAGTATGTTGTTTAACTGTCTGCAACAGGGAGTGTATGACGGAGTTATCACATTAAATCCTGCGGTGAAAATCATGGATGATGTCCGTGCCACACCAAAGGAAATCAGAGAGGCTCTGTCGGTAGAGGAAACACAGGTGTTGATAGAGTTTCTAAAACGTGAGGGCGAATGGCAAAACATTTATCTTCCTGCATTTGCAATAGGTCTTAGTACGGGCTTAAGATTTGGGGAGCTTTTTGGATTAACATGGCGAGATGTTGATTTTAAGAACAAAGTGATAGATATTAACCACAGTATAAATTATCGTGACAGGGGCAACGGACACGAATATTTTGTTACATCTCCAAAAACAAAAAACGCATATCGTCAGTTCCCTATGACGGAAGAAGTGGCAGAGTTGTTCCGTATGCAAAAAAGGTATCAGAATGATATGAGAATACGGCAGGATATAAAAATTGATGGTTACAGCCAGTTTGTATTTACAGCAAAAACAGGTGTACCATTTACCCATGAGTCAATCGTTAGAACATTGAAAAATGTAATTAAACAAGCGAATGAGTGGGAGAGAAAAAGAGCAGAAGAAGAAAACCGCAGTCCGATTGTGATACCTGTACATACTCCCCATGTATGGAGACATACACTGACAACAAGGCTTGTGGAAAAACAAATTCCTTATGAGCGTTTAAAGGTTTTAATGGGACATAGTTCAATAAAAACGACGATTGATATTTATACGCATATCACTCAAAGTAATTTGAAGGAAGTGCGGACGGATTTGGATGGTATCATAAATGTGTTATAAGTCTGACACAAAAACGAGAGAAAAGGAGCCGAAATGGGGCTTCTTTTTTCGTGATTTGACACAAGATTTGACACAACTTTTGGTACAAAAGGGGTCTTATAGGGTACTGGACGAGACGGCGGATATATGCGAGGAGGCTTGATAAATGTGGAATGGTGCGTGTATGGTGTGGGTGGCAAGTGGAGTGGCATTGATGCCGTACGTATGCGAATGAGGGTGTGAAACCTTTTCTGTAAATAGCTAATAACAGCAAGGTCTTCTATG
>ERZ808240.5589-NODE-5589-length-10144-cov-3.987908_pt1 | contig 10144 bp, 9 predicted proteins | sample MGYA00521084_ERZ808240 | MGnify/ENA primary metagenome ERZ808240 (study PRJEB31516, sample SAMN03275571) | gut metagenome | biome: mammalia-associated habitat; material: feces | host: Papio cynocephalus | place: Kenya | collected 2012-08-06 ... | reverse complement strand
GTGGGTAAAATCGACTGATAACCAAAAACGTATCCTTTTCTCAGGGAAAGGGGTCGCTCCGACCCCAGCACCACCAACCTGATCGCGCTGGCCAGGCTCTTCGGCATTGAGCCTGAGGAGCTGCTCCGGGCGGCGGAAATGAAAGAAGAAAGCGAGGGCTGAACCACTGGTTCAGCCCTCGGGCTTTTTTATATTGACCGGAACCCCTTGCCGATGATCTCACTGCTGTTGACGATGGTGAGGAAGGCCTTGGGGTCCAGCTTGCGCAGGAAGATGCGCAGGCGGGTGGCCTCGGCCCGGGTGAGCACGGTCATGAGCACCCGCTCCTTCTCTCGGGTATAGGCGCCCAGCGCGGGCTGTTCGGTGGCGGAGCGGTGGAGCTCCTCGATGATATACTTCTCCACCTCGTCCGGGTATTTCGTGATGATGGTGCACACCTTGCGCAGGTTCAGGCTTTCGATGGCCCCGTCCACCACGGTGCATTTGAGCACCATGCCCAGAATGCAGTACATTCCGGTGCGGGGGCCGTAGAGCAGGGCGGCCACGGCCACGATGCCCAGGTCGCTGACCATCAGCGCCCGGCCGATCTCCATGCTGGTGTACTTCTGAAGGATCATGGCCAGTATGTCGGTGCCGCCGGTGGAGGCGCCCACGTTAAAGACGATGGCCCCGCCCAGCGCGGGCAGGAGCACCGCGAAGCAGAACTCCAGAAACGTGTCGTCGGTCAGCGGGGCGCTCAGCGGCCAGATCCACTCGCACAGGCTGACGTAAAATGACAGGGCGAAGGAGGAGTACACCGTCCAGCCCATGCTTTTGCGCCCCAGCAGGCAGAAGCCCAGCACCACCAGTGCGATGTTGATGACCCACATGAACGCGCCCACGTTCCAACGGGGAAACAGGGTGGCGAGAATGACCGACAGGCCGGAGGTGCCGCCGAAGGCGAACTGGTTTGGGCTCTTGAACAGCACGATGCCCAGCGCCGTCAGAATGAGGCCCAGGTTCAGAAGGCCGAAGAAGCGGGCGTCCTCCAGCAGTTTTTTGCGGTCGAGCTTTGGCTTTTTGTGTTCCACGGTGCGTCTCCTTTTCCTTTGTGCACGGAAAGCGGTTTTATATCAGACGCTATCATATACGGCCCGGGGCCGTTCGTCAATCCTATTTTGCACAAAATCACGCGCCGGGATAACAGAAGCCGAAGCGCTCCATCCACGCGTTGAGCTGAATGAGCCAGGCGATCATCTGCGGCCCGGCCATGAGCTGGCCGAACCAGGGGCGGCCGTAGTCCCCGGCGCTCACCAGCAGTCCCTCCCGAAGCGCCCTCTCGTCCACCAGCGCGTGGATGGGGGCGCTTTTGTCGTCCAGAATGCGCCTCAGCTCCGTCCGGGCCAGCTGTTTGTAGAGCGGGTTATGGGTCTTGGGATAGGGGGACTTGGGACGGTTTCGCACGTCCTCCGGCAGCAGCCCCGCCGCCGCGTCCCGGAGCACCTGCTTACGCGCCCCGCCCCGGTTCTTCATGCTCCACGGGATGTTCCAGACGTACTCCAGCAGCCGGTGATCCGCAAAGGGCACCCGCACCTCCAGCCCGGACCACATACTCATACGGTCCTTGCGCTCCAGCAGATTCTGCATGAACCACTGCAGATTGAGCCAGCCGATCTCGCGGCGGCAGGCATCTTCCCGCTTCTCTCCGTCCAGCTTTGGTGTCTCCGCCCGTGAGGCGCAGCAGCGGAACTTGGCGTAATCCTCCAGTTCCAGCGCCTGAAAGACCTCGCCGCGCAGCACCTCCGTGCGGGCGGAAAAGTCCATGCTCCACGGGAAGGTCTCCGCGCGCAGCATATCGGCGCGGTGGAACCAGGGGTAGCCGCCGAAGATTTCGTCGGCGCACTCGCCGGAGATGACCACAGTGTTGCGCCGCCGGATCTGGCGGCAAAACCAGAGCAGGGAGGAATCCACGTCCGCCATGCCGGGCAGGTCCCGGGCATTCATGGCGGGGATCAGCTCCCGGGTCAGCGCCGGAATGGGGCAGGTCAGCACCGTATGGCGGGTGCCGAAAGCCTCCCGCATCCGCTCCACCCACGGCCAGTCCGCGTCGGGCTGGAAGGAGGAAGGCTTGAAATATTTCTCGTTGTCCGTGTAGTCAAAGGAGTAGGTCTCCAGCGGCGGCTCCCCCGTCGCCGCGTAGGCCCGGGCGGCCACGGCGGTGATGACCGAGGAGTCCAGCCCGCCGGAGAGCAGGGTGGCCAGCGGCACGTCGCTGACCAGCTGGCGGCGGATGGCCCCCTCCAGCAGTGTGCGCAGGTGGACGACGGTGTCCTCATAATTTTCCGTATGTACCCGGCTCTCCAGCGTCCACCAGCACCGCTCCAGCGTGCCGTTTTCATCCATCAGCAGGAGATGGCCGCCCCGCAGCTCCCGCACCCCGGCAAATACGCCGTGGCCCGGCGTCCGGGCGGGAGACAGGGCCAGCACCTCCTGCCAGCTCTCGGTGTCCACCTTGGGCACAAGGCCCGGATAGGCGAACAGCGCCTTGGGTTCGCTGCCAAACACCAGCGTGGCGCCCTGAAACGCATAAAACAGCGGCTTGACGCCCACCCGGTCCCGGGCCAGCAGCAGGGTGCGGCTGCGCCCGTCCCAGAAGGCGAAGGCGAAAATGCCCTCCAGCTTTTCCACAGCCGCCGCCCCGAACAGGATGCACTGCCACAGCAGCACCTCCGTGTCCGACCATGTCTCCAGCGCCACGCCCCGCCCTTCCAGCTCCCGGCGCAGCTGGGGTGTGTTATAGAGCTCCCCGTTGTAGCACAGGGCGCACTCCCCCTCTGGCAGAGTGCGCACCATGGGCTGACTGCCGTGCTCCGGGTCAATGACCGCCAGCCGCCGGTGGGCGAAGGCGCACTCGCGGCACTGCCACACCCCGTCGTCGTCCGGCCCGCGCCGCCGGAGCGTCTCCCCCATAGCAAAGGCCGCCGCGCCCCACTCCGGCGTCCGATTGTCCCGCCGAAACTCACAAAATCCCGCAATGCCGCACATGGCTCTGCCTCCTCATAGTCGTTTGGCGCAGTTTATGCGGCGGGAAAATAAATGGTGAAACGTCAACAGCCCCGGACACAATTTATGTGTCCGGGGCCGTTGAAAAATATTCTGCTATGGCAGTTTTATAAGATGGACATAAACCACTCGACGGTCCTGGGGTCATAGTGGGAGAAGAACAGGCTCTCGCCGCCGTCAAGGGCCTCGATGGCGGCCATATCCTCCGCCGACAGCGTGAAGTCGAACAGGTCGAAATTCTGCTGCATCCGCTCCTTGTGGGTGGTCTTGGGGATGACCACCACACCGCTATGGAGCAGAAAACGCAAGGCAGTCTGGGCAGCGGTCTTGCCGTACTTCTTGCCGATCTCGGTCAGAACGGGATTGGTGAACATATCCTTCCGGCCCTCGGCGAAGGGTCCCCAGGACTCGATCTGGCAGCCGTACTTCTTCAGGTACTCCCTGGCCGCCTTCTGCTGCTGGAACACATGGGTCTCGACCTGGTTCACCGCGGGCTTCACCTGGGCGAAGTGCTGGAGATCCCGATAGCGGTCGGGGCCGAAATTGGACACGCCGATGGCGCGCAGCTTCCCGGCGTGGTAGAGCTCCTCCATGGCCCGGTGCCGTAGTAGTCGCCGAAGGGCTGGTGGATCAGCAGCAGGTCCAGATAGTCGGTGCGCAGCCTGCGCAAGGACTCCTCGATGGAGGCCTTGGCCTTCTCATAGCCCGCGTTGGTGATCCAGACCTTGGTGGTCAGGAAAAACTCCTCCCGGGGCAGGCCGGACTTGGCCAGTGCCGCGCCGACGCCCTCTTCATTGTAATAGGCCTGAGCCGTATCGATGCTGCGATAGCCTACGTCGATGGCGTCCAGCATGTAGCGCTTCGTGTCCTCCGGCGGGGTCTGATACACGCCGTAGCCCAGCTTGGGCATCTTGATGCCGTTGTTCAAAGTGACATATTCCATGCTGATACCTCCAAAATAATGAAATATGGTCTCTGCCTTCTGAGCATACTTTACACCGGAATGCGGGGGACGTATATTATCAATATCGCACACTGCTTTTCATAAAATGAAACGTAAGGAGGAATGCGGCATGATGGAGCTTGATGCACTGCGCCAGCTGACGGCCTTTGCCGAGCTGGGCACACAGAGCCGGGTGGCGGAGCGGTTCCACATCTCCACGCCGTCGGTCACACGGGCTATGCAGCAAGCTGGAGCAGGACTTCGGCGCGGCGCTGTTCACCAGAGGAAAGAACCGGATCGAGCTGAACGAGACCGGGCGGGGGCGGTGGACTACGCCCGCCGCCTTCTGGATGAGGCGGAGCAGGCGGTGCGGCAGGTGCGCGCCTTCGACCAGCGCCGGCGGACGGTGGTGGTCAAGTCCTGCGCGCCCGCGCCGCTGTGGGAGCTGCTGCCCCGCTTGAACGCCCGTCAGCCCGGCGGGATGGTGTCCTCAGAGATCTGCGGGAGCGAGGAGGTGCGCTGTGCCTGGGAGGAGGGCGCCTGCGACATCGCCATCCTGCCATTTCCCGCCGCCGGGGCACAGCCTTTCATGCGGAAAGATCTGTTCGTCTGTGTGCCGCCGGAGCACGAGCTGGCCAGGCGGAAAACTTTGACCTTCGCGGACATCAACGGCTTCAACTTTCTTCTGCGCACCCAGCTGGGCTTCTGGGACGCCCTCTGCCGGGAAAAGATGCCGGCCTCCAAATTTCTGGTGCAGACGGACGCCGCCGTCTTTGACGAGCTGGTCCGCGCCTCGTCCCTGCCCTGCTTCACCACGGATTACGGTCAGCTTCAGGGCGGCTATCCCGACCGGGTCAACATCCCCTTGACCGACACCGCGGCGCATATTACTTTTATATTCTGAAGTGCGGGAAGAAGGCGCAGCGTTAAGCTCCTTTGCCGGGGTCAAATTGGGGTTTGCAGGTTTGCAATGTACCAAACTTGACTCTCCCCAGGGGAAGCCTTTCGGGAATGCGCAACAAACCCACGCCCCAAAAATTCTCACCGTTTCTCCAGCCAGATCATCAGGGCGGCGATGTCGGCGGGGCTGACGCCGGAGATGCGGCTGGCCTGGCCGAGGTTAATGGGGCGGATCTGACTGAGCTTTTCCCGCGCCTCCAGACGCAGGCCGTCCAGCGCGGTGTAATCCAGATCCGCAGGCAGGGTGTGGCTCTCCAGCCGCTGGAACTCCTCCACCTGCCGCATCTGGCGGGCGATATAGCCCTCGTACTTCATGCTGATCTCCACCTGCTCCCGGACGAGCTGATCCAGCGCCGGGCGGCCGGGGTCAAAAGGCTCCAGATCGGCATAGCTGATCCGGGGACGGCGCACCAGATCAGAAAGACGGGCACTGCCCCCCTTGGGGGCGCTCTCCCCTTTTCCCTCCAGCATGGCGTTCAGCTCCGGCGAGGCGGGCACGCCGGTGTGCTCCAGCCGCTCGATCTCCCGCTCCACGGCGGCGTACTTCTCCCCTACTGCCCGGGCGTTCTCTTCATCCACCAGTCCGATGCGGCGGCCGATGGGGGTGAGCCGCTGGTCCGCGTTGTCCTGCCGGTGGAGCAGGCGGTATTCCGTTCGGCTGGTCATCATGCGGTAAGGCTCCTCGGTGCCCTTGGTCACAAGGTCGTCAATGAGCACACCGATATAGCCGTCTGAGCGGCGCAGGATCATAGGCTCCTCACCCTTGAGCTTCAGCGCAGCGTTGACACCGGCCACAAAGCCCTGGGCCGCCGCTTCCTCGTAGCCGGAGGAGCCGTTGAACTGGCCCGCACCGTAGAGTCCAGCCACCTTTTTCGTCTCCAGCGTAGGCTTCAGCTCCGTGGGGTCCACACAGTCGTATTCAATGGCGTAGGCGCACCGGGTCATCTCCGCGTGCTCCAGCCCAGGCACCGAGTGGAGCATCTCGATCTGCACGTCCTCCGGCATGGAGGAGGAAAAGCCCTGAATGTAGAGCTCCTCCGTGTTGAGTCCCATGGGCTCAATAAAGAGCTGGTGGCGCTCCTTGTCCGGGAAGCGGACGATCTTCGTCTCGATAGAAGGGCAGTAGCGGGGACCGGTGGAGGCGATGGTGCCGTCATAGAGCGGACTTCTCGCCAGATTGGCCCGGATGATCTCATGTGTGCGGGGCGTGGTGTAGGTGAGCCAGCACACCGCCCGGTTCTCCGGCACCTCCTTTGTGGAGAAGGAAAAGGGCACCGGGTCCTCGTCGCCGGGCTGGATCTCCATCCTGCTGAAGTCCACGCTCCGGCGGTTCACTCTGGGGGGCGTTCCGGTCTTGAAGCGGCGCAGGCGCAGACCAAGCCCCAACAGGCTGTCTGTCAGCGCCCCGGCGGCCTGCATCCCGTCCGGGCCGGAATCCCTGAGCACATCGCCCACAATGGTGCGCCCGCCCAGATAGGTGCCAGAGGCCACCACGCAGGCGCGCACCCGGTATACCGCTCCGGTGGCGGTGACCACGCCGCTGACCGCGCCCTGCTCCGTGAGGATCTCCACCACCTCGACCTGCTTGACATAGAGGTGCTCCTGCCGCTCCAGCGTCTGCTTCATGACCTCCTGATAGCGCCGCCGGTCCGCCTGCGCCCGGAGGGAGTGGACGGCCGGACCCTTGCCCCGGTTCAGCAGGCGGTACTGGATGCAGGCTTTGTCCGCCGCTTTGGCCATTTCGCCGCCCAGTGCGTCCAGTTCCCGCACCAGATGTCCTTTGCCGGTGCCGCCGATGGCCGGGTTGCAGGGCATATTGCCCACTGCATCCAGATTAACGGTGAAGCACAGCGTCTCCAGCCCCAGCCGCGCCCCGGCCAGCGCCGCCTCGATGCCGGCATGGCCGGCGCCGATGACGGCAATATCATAAGTTCCCGCTTCATATCGCATGAATGATCGTCCTCGTTCAAATGTAGTCTTATATTGGTCTCAGAAATTTTCTGTATATTGAGTGACGCAGAGAACGCGCAGACTCCCTGTCCTGCCGTCATCCTGAACGCTTCCCCTTCTGTCACCCTGAGTACTCCCCTCACTGTCATCCTGAGCGGAGCGAAGGATCTTAAAACACCCGCCTTCTGCAAGAAGCATTCTCCTTGTAGAAGTCTGTGACATAAGATCCTTCGGCCTGCGGCCTCAGAATGACAATATAAGAAAGAATCAGTCGATAAAATCTCAATTTATTCTATCACGCTTTCTCCTCAAAATCCACCCGGGCGGTTTGAGAGAATTTAATGCATCCTCCATTGTCTCTCCGCCGGTTCTATGATAAACTGAGGGCAGAACATACTACGAGGTGAAACCGCATGATGAAACGCATTGCGGCCGCACTGCTGGCCGCCGCTCTCTTCCTGACGCTGACCGGCTGCGGCGCGGACGCCAGCGTGCGCCGCAGCCGCAAGACCGCGCTCCAGATCCTCCGGGGCGACGATCTGGGTTACAGTCTGTCCACCGGGGCCACAGTGGAAAATCAGGAGCTCTATAACGACGGCACCATCATCATTCAGCTGGGCGGCATCAGCGGCACCCCAAATGACCCCCAGCTGGTGCTGGCCATCAAGAACGGCAATCGGAAGGAGATCAGCTTCACGCCCCAGCGCTGCTTCATCAACGGCTGGCAGACGGACTGCTGGTCGGACGTCTATCAGGTCGACGGCCACAGCACCATTACCACCACGGTGAGCATCTCCTCCGGCCTGGAGCTGGCCCGGATCAGTGACATCAACGACATCAAGCTGGACTTTGACCTCTACGATAAGGACTACGAGTCCATCGCCTCGCGCTCCGTCTCCTTCCAGACCAGTGCCGAACCGGTGGAGGACAGCTTTTCGCCCGCCAGCACCGTCGTGCTGGACGACGGCGACTTCAAGGTCGTGGTCTGGCTGGCGCGCAGCGGCTACGACAACTCCACCCAGGTGTGCACCTACGCGGAAAACAACACGAACCGCGCGGTCAACATCACCAACAGCAAGGCCCGCCTGAATGGTGAGCCGGTGGATTACTGGTTCTTCCAGGACATCAGCGCCGGCGCCCGCCGCATCTCATCCGATCTGCTCTATGACAGTGACAGTTACAGTAGCCTTGAGCTGACCGACAGCGACACGCTGACCTACACCCTCCAGATCTCCGACTCGGACACCAGCGTCCAGCTGCTGACGCAGGAGGTCACCCTCACGCTGGCCGATCTCCAGTGAGCATCTCCCGCAAATTTCCAATTGACAGCCCACGCCCATATGCTATAATAGCTTCAGACCGCAAAACTGCATAGCCAAGACAGGGGTGCTGGAGGCAACTCCGGCTGAGATCGGGACGAAAACGCCGTCCCGGGCCGCCTTGAACCTGATCCGGGTAATGCCGGCGTAGGAAGTCGAAGCAGAAGTGAAGTTTCGTACCGCAATGCGCCGCAGGCCTTTGCGGTACTTTTATTTTGCGCGGGCATCCAAACGGCCCGTGCGGTCAGGAGAGAAACCATATGAAACGAACCAAGACCCGGGCCCTCACTGAGGGCGCCATCATGGTGGCGCTGGCCACCGCCCTGAGCTATGTCAAGTTCTTCGAGCTGCCCAACGGAGGCAGCGTGTGCATCGGCATGGTGCCCATTCTGATCTACTGCATCCGCTGGGGCTGGAAGGACGGCTTCCTCGCCACCTTTGCCATGGGCCTTTTGCAGCTGATCTTTGACGGCGCCTACGCCTGGGGTCCCTGGTCCATGCTGCTGGACTACCTGCTGGCCTACGGCGTGCTGGGCGTGGCCGGCTTCTTCCGCAGGCGGAAGGGCGGATTGTTCATCGGCACCGTTGTCGCCTGCATCTGCCGCTTTATCATCCACTTCGTCAGCGGCATCACGATCTACAAGATCTATGAGCCCACTGAGGTGCTGAACCACGTCTACACCAACCCCTACCTCTACTCCGCTGTCTACAACGGCAGCTTCCTCGCCATCGACATGGTGCTCTGCCTCATTATCTTCGCCATCCTCTACAAGCCGCTCAAGCGCTACATCACCGCGCAGGATCTGGACGGCTGAACAAAGAAACCGCTTTACGCCGGAATCGACAGATATTATAATGAGTTGGGAGCATTCGCTCCCAGCTCATTTACTTTATCTTGATACGCCGAAAGGGAGTTTTCTGTATGGGCATTTTTGACGGAGTGCTGCTGGCCTCCGATTACGACGGCACCCTCCGGGGCAGTACGCTGGAGGTACTGGGACGGGACCGGGCGGCCATCGACTTTTTCCAGCAGGAGGGCGGCAGATTTATTCTGACCACCGGCCGGTGCTACGCCGCCTTTTATCAGCAGGCGCGGGAGCTTCCGCTCCGTTCGCCCACCCTGCTCTCCAACGGGGCCACCTTCTGCGAGATGGAGACGGGAAAGACCCTGTTCAACCACGATCTGCCCGACCGCGCGCCAAAGGATCTGGCGGAGATCGGGGAAAAATTTCCCGGCGTGGCCATGGAGACCTATTACGGCGAGGAGGTCTATTGCTTCCACCCAAACGCCTATACGGACTGGCACATGAGTCTGGTCAAGACCCGCTACACCGAGGCGGCGCTGGAGGAGATGCCCACCCCGTGGCTCAAGGTGCTCTTTGAGGGGGAGCACGACGAGCTGGAGCGCGTGCAGGAGACGATCCTGAACCGCTGGAACGATTTTTACGAGTGCATTTTTTCCAGTGAAAACCTGCTGGAGCTGACCGGTAAAAACGTCCACAAGGGCTTTGGCGTGCTGGAGGCGGCCAGATATTACGGCATCCGCCCGGAGCACATCTACTGCGTGGGCGACAACGACAACGACCTTCCCATGCTGCGGGTGGCCAGGATCGGCTTTGTGCCCGAGGGCAGCGTGGCCGCCGGGCGGGACGAGACCCTACAGCTCGTCCGGGACGCCGACCACGGCTGTGTAGAAAACGTGATCCGCCTGCTGGAATGGCGCTATCGGAAATAAGTGCGGTTGAAATATAGTTCGAAATAGAGTATAATAATCTGCACTGTTTTGAACCATGAAAACCTGAAAAGGAGATACGATAGATTATGAAACTCGGTATCGAGGGCGATTCACCTGATTTTACATCTCAATATTTCCCTATAAATACCGATATTTCTTGATTCCAGCGTGTTTTCCGCACAAACAGCCACTATA
>ERZ808240.5588-NODE-5588-length-10146-cov-10.943316_pt1 | contig 10146 bp, 8 predicted proteins | sample MGYA00521084_ERZ808240 | MGnify/ENA primary metagenome ERZ808240 (study PRJEB31516, sample SAMN03275571) | gut metagenome | biome: mammalia-associated habitat; material: feces | host: Papio cynocephalus | place: Kenya | collected 2012-08-06 ... | reverse complement strand
GTTAAACCATTCTGTGGCGAGATCGTTGCCAACGAGTTTGGCGCAATCCTTGAAATAACTACCTTTGTGAACCGACCAATTCTTGGACATTCTGTGGTTTTTCTCAGTTTCGGTATGATAAGCTTCGAGAAGTTTTTCGTAGGCCAGGCTCTTGTCCTCATCGGTCAAAGCCGTTAACGGAGTTATTCTCAGGCCTGCTTTCATTCTGCTTTCCCATATTTTATAGTTGCAGAATTTCTTTACTGATCCGGGAAACTCTGTTGCGAATGTCTTGTCTTGGTCGATTTTCTTGATGTAGTTGTCGATTAGGGCGGTCATTTCTTCTATGAATTGCTTTAAGTCGGCATCTGTAATATTAGCAAGTCCAACCTTGATGTAGTTGAGAATAATTTTGTCGTTCTTCGCATTCGCAATTTTTTTACTGTATTTCTTATTGTACTCTGCCACTTTTTGTTTGCGTATGCGTTCCTCCTCTTCCCTTTTAACTTTCTCGATTTCCGCTTTTACTTCGTCCGTTATGAGCGTTATTGCTTGAGTATTCTTAGATATTAGCTGCGTTGCACGTTCCAAATACTCTTTTCCTTTCTTTGCCTTCAAAAACTCATTGTCATCATGATTGTTAGACATCTCCATGTAGTCGAACCTTTCGTTGTTTGCGACATTGGCGGCAGCCATAGCCAGCAATTCGGTAAGCTGTTGACAGTTTATCCAGCCTGTCCCAAGACTTTTGTCCATGGCATCCTCAAACAGGCCCATGTAGAAGTTCGTGTCTTCTGCCTTTTCGCCTGTGCGTAGTTTTGTGGCGTTAAGTTCGGGCATTGAGTATTGGCATTTGCCGAAACCATACGGCTTGGCCATGCCAAGCTGATGGCGGCACTCTTGCGTGCCGTGAAAGGTCAAGGCTGAGAGCAAGGCACCCAGTTCCACAGGTCGTAGGTTGTGGAAAGTGATGGTCTCGCTGAACGTCGCACCCGTTTGTAATGGCACCATGAGTGTGTCCACCTTGTCGTTGCCGGTGTTTTTCACGCTGTTAGTGTCCTTGCGTGTAATGTATCGTTTCCATCCTCTTAGATGTCCTTGATCGTAGGTGTTGTAGTTGGCCACCACGCCATTTCTCCCATCCTGCTCCACATAGATTGGATAATATGAGGCTTTTGGTGAGCCAAGTACGAGCCTAACCTCTTTTGTCTCATGCGCATTGTCGGAGAAAGCGTTGCCAAACTGCACACGTCCTTTCAGAGCATCCTTATCACCTATGTAGCCAAACATGCATTCTGCCAAATCGTGTTTGTCTTTATTTTTATGATCGCATGGTAACGTTTCTTCCACAGACTTTCCGTATGGCAACTTATATAGGTAGGCCATGCCGAAATCCTCTATGCTGTTGTTTTTTACGCGGAAGAATACGGGCACGCCACGGCCACCTTGTTCACTCTCGTCGAGCAGTTTTTTTATCCTGGCCCAATCGTCTTCATTGGCCGTGTTGCGGTATATGAACTCGTAATGGAGATATTGTTCCTTTGTGAGAGGGTAACTTCCCTTTTCCTTATCAGGAAAAACAAATTCATAATACTTGCCTTTTGCCCTTTTGTCTCGTGGTTCTGTCCAAGGAGAAGGTTGACCCGTCATGACAATAGTGCCCTTTAAGTCTCCTTGACCAGACACTTCCACGATACTGTCACCAATCGTATTTGTCTTTATTTTCTGAAAGGTGAGGTCCTCGAATTGTTCATCTTTAAGATGTGTGATTTCATATTTATAAGCAGCTGTTTTTTTGCTGTCTTCAAGAGTCTTTACTGCGTCAGCAGAAAAGTTTTGTCTCATTATTTTGCATTTAAGCCATTCGTCTATCTTAGGCTGACTTATGCGCCAAAAGCGTCCGCAGTTGATGATTTCGAAGTCATTTCCTTTGCGTCTTAACCATCCACATTTCACGTCTTTCTGATTCTTTAGTAGCGGATAAACGTTTTTGTCATTTAAGTCTCTTCGTGAAAACATGGCCGTGGAATCTACGTTCATCTTTCCGAAACTCATGATCTCCAGCAGGTTGCGCACTTCACCCTTGATGGAAGTGGCAGGAATGAAATAGCGTGGACCTTTAGCGGTGTCGATATGTGAGAACGACTTTTCTTTCTCACTCATTGTCTTGTCGCTTTCGTCCTTATGACCATTACGTATGAATATCGGCGATTCAGCCGTGATGGTAAATTTTATAGTGCCGCTTAGTCCGTCGCTGAACGGAATGTCCTGCGAGATTTTGTCTGCCCATTCAGGGAAGAATACCTTGTCTGAAAGCGTAACAAAATTGAATGGTGCTTTGATTATGCTCATGCCTTGTCCTCCTTTGCTTTATTGTCTATGTCAAACCCAATGAATGCCCGGCCAATGAAAGTGAGGCGTTTCATGCCAAGGCAGGCCTCGTCTTCGCGCTCCTCCCAAATGTTGCGAAAGCGCAACCGCTGCCCTTTCAGGCTGTTGCTGGAAGATAGGTAAGAAATCGTGTTTTTGTCGTTTGCTGCCGTTTGGCCATCAGCCTCCACGCAAATAGTCTCATTGCCGGCCTGACGTACGCTATAGGATATGTTCGTCTCGCCATCATACAACAGTGCCTCAACCACGAAAGGGTTGCTGCCCAGGAACTCGCAGGGGAGGCCTTCTTTTCGCAGTACGATAGGCTCCGTGGCGTTGCTCATCCACACATAGCCATCGTATTTGCCGGATTTGGGTATCTCTGTTATGTTGATTTTATGCATCATATTCTTTTCCATTTCTAATCATTGTTCCTTGGAATCTGCCGTTGCCTCTATTGACTCCGCCTCCGAGAGGCAACAGCCCATGGCAGATGTCGCTCAGTGCACACTCGAAAGCCTTAATCACATTTTCATCATCGCTGTTGCCTATGACATCCATACACAGTTTTACCTCTTCCTTATCAGCAAAGAGCGGTTCCTCGCAGAAGAGGGCGCCATTGATGGTTCCACCGGTGAAGCGGTCTATCTTCACGTGGTTTAGAATCTTAGGTTCGTCCTCGGCAATTCTTTTTGCCACAATGTCGGTGAAAAGCACCCGTCCACGTTGCTTGTCCTTGCCGTCGCCACTGCCGGCATAGCCAAACAGTGAGCGTACGGCAGGGTTGTCATTGCCCGTCTTGGCTTGCTCAGTGTTATCATCGGCAAAGGCACCGCATAGGCGGTTGTAGTGGAATGCCGTGCGGTGGGCAATGGCTCCTTTCACAGATGAGGCTGGAATGACCAGCGTGCTTTTTTCGTCTAACCAATGTCCTTGTCCTTCTGTCCATTCTATTATAGGCTCATGCACGATTGCCATGTCGGAGTTCTCGTCGCCGAGGCCAGAAGAGAACAGGATGAAGTCAAGAGGGTGCAGCCTCAGTTCATAATGGGTGACGGCTTGCTCTACGTCGGCAGTGATGGCTAAAGGCTTGTACCTGTCCCAAGGTTCAGCAAGGCATGCCGGCTTGTTCATGTATGCCTTGAAGTCATCGGGGTTATTGAAGTCCAATTTGCAATAATACACCTGCACGACTTTGACTTTCCCGAACCCCTTGCGGCTGCCACCACCTATTCGGAACGTCTTGTCCTTGAGATGGCTCAAAAATTTCAAGAAGTCGTTCTCACCATTTGCGGCATCGGCTTCGAGCTGTACGTCGAAACAGAATCGAGTGCCACGCACCACGACTTCCTCGTCAAACTTTCCTTGGTTTTCCGCTGTGCCCTTGTGCGAGATGCGTACATGTTGGCGTATCGGCATCATGGTAAAATATCTTAGGAATTCATCTTTTTCTGTTTCCGCCCTGTCTTGCAGACCATCCATGGGCTTGCCTTTCTCGTTTACCAGCTTGGCCTCGCTTATCGTGAGAAACGAGCCGCGCCCATTACCGCCTTCCTGCCAACCCATCATGCGCTCTGCCATGGTCTTGTCGGTCAAGGCATGGCGTAGAATCCCTTGAAGCGTGGTGGCAGGTATGAAAGGCAAATTGTTGACATCGCGCACGATGGCCGAATCCGTCATTACGTTCCCATGTCCACTGCCAATCTTCAATGGCGTTTCCGCTTCGAGCACGATGCGTGCGAGGAAGCATATATCTTGATTTTGGTATCCGTTGTGTTCCATGTTGTTCATTCGCTTTCCTGTTTGCATTTCTTACCCATTTCCGAGGCGAGATTGACCACCAGTTCACGTATGTTGTATTTCTCGTTGTTTTTGAGAAACAGGTTCAGCTTTTCCCATCGTCCACGATCCTCCCATTTAGCTTTTGCGACGCCATGGGTGAGGTATACGCTGATGTTTTCCAATATTTTCTCATCGTCCTTTGTGGCCATGGCTATGCCACGTATGGTACCCCATTGTGAGGCGAAACGGTCGCCTTGGAAAAGTCTCTTGTTTCCTTTAACCCAATCATCTACGGTTTTGTATATGTTCTTGCCATCTTCGTGTTTTTGCTTTTCCATTTGAAGGTAAGCCATTAATGGCGAGTGTGGCTGTGAGGCGCGTTTTTGTTTGTTATTTGTGGCAATGGCTTGTCTCACTTTCTTAAACTTGACATCCGCACGGCCATTTTCTTTTGCGTTCACCCGTAGGATGGTCGGATTGTATATGACTTTGCCGAATCCCTCGTTTTGATAGCAGCCTACATAGTCGGTCGTTGGCAATGTGTCGTCGTTGGTGTTTACCACTATCACGCTACCTTTCTCCATGCCGCAACGGTCTTGGTCGAACGCATGGCGTTTGTTGTTCCATGGGGCATACTGAAACGTGCGAATTTGGCTTTTGCTCCAGTCAACCTTTCCACTTTTGAAGCCCAATTGCTGGGCTGTCGGTTGGAAAGTTGGCATTCCATGGTCATCGAAGAAAATTAGTCTGCCATCTGCGTAGACTGTGACCTCTGTCGAGAGTTCTTGCGTCGACGCGCATTCTTTGAAGTCTCCCTGTTCTATTTCTACCAATCCATATTGTGCCGTGTGGGAACGGCCAATGTGTTGATGCCCAATTAGCGCTTTTACGATTTCATCTCTGCAGTCAATGGCTTCGTCGTCAATCTCAACGGTGAAATAGAACAGAAAGCCTTTGGACATACTCTCGTAACCGAATATTTTTTTGTCTTCCGAACGTCTAAGGGAGGTGTTATATGCCGACTTTATTGCAAATTGTTTGGAAACATTAATTTCACTGGCTATGTTGTCATCAAGCGCATAGAATCCTTCCCGGCCTTGCTTAAGCTGTTTCTTTCTCAATTCGTCGTTGAAGTCCGTAATGCAATGGTAAACATACGCCTCGCCTTCTTCCCCATTGTACTTGGGAAAATACACATCGGCTGGAATCTTTATGGATCGTATGCCGTTGTAGGCCAGGTGCGCATCTCCAAAACGCACATGGCCACTGTGGAAAATAAGTTTGGTAAGGTCGTTCTCTTCTTTGTATAGACATCTCGTGGCAATGCCAAGAAAGATATTGCCAGGAATGAAGTCAAGGCATTTGCGGTCACCTTCCGTAGCTGACGTGTCTGTCAAAATTATGTCTGACAGCAGCCGACATTTAAATTTCATTTTTTCCATTAGCCTATTTCTCCTTTTCAATTTCCATTTTGCACCGTCCGAGGCCATGGCTCCTGCCGAGCCCCAAGCGTTTTACTAATTTTACCATTTTCTCAACATCCCCAGTCATGTCTTCTGGCACGTTCCTGATTGAGCCTTCCAGTTTGCATGGAACCACGGTCTGTATTTTTCTCAAGCTCAGGTCTTTGGCTATTCCATCATCGTCAATGGCCGTTGACGCGATCGATTTATATAAGTATTGGGTCAATTTCTGTTCTATTATGGTAGCACGCTCATCTTCAGGCAACTCTGCGTTTGAGAAAAATGATTGTCCAAGTGTGGTAAGTTCTCCATGCTTGCCATTGTCGTCATCATGGCCGAATATGGTGTTTACGTGGTCTTTGCCAAGTCCGTCGTATCTCACGAGCATGTCGGCAGCGTCGCGCAATAAGCCTTTGATTGTCCGTCCTGGCACGTACGGCAATCCATCGCGGTCTTTCACGACCAATTCGTCCACATCGGCTCCTGCGGCTTGGCCGGAACCACAATGCCAGTTGCTATAAAAGGTTATGGTATATTTGAGGTTTTTCATGCTTATCTTGTTTTCTGGTTCATGATGGTATAAAGTGAGAGCGCGTCGGCTGCGGGAACTGCTTCATGGCATTCGTTTGTGAGAGCATCTATCAGTGCTTCTTTGTCGCCATGGACTTCTTTTATCCTGTCAAGCATTTGTTTGGCGTTACCTTGGCCCTCGTGTAGTGCCGTTAGCCAACGGCGAATCCCTGTCTTGACACCTTGGCAGTCTGCTCTCCCAATTTCTACGCACAACTTCTGTAAGTCGGCGATTGATATATAGCTGTCTTGTTTGTTCAGGTAGTATGGACCAAACTTTAGCTTGGGCTTGCCGTCAATTGTCAGTTCGCGCTCAACAATGTCTTCGTAGCTCGTGACGAAACTGTCTTGCACTTTGTGGAACATAATGCACGATGCTTTCCTGCCTGACGCTTTTTTTGCCTCACTGCAAAGTTCCTCCGCAAGACCGTAACCATAATAAAATGGGTACGATGATTTTATGAATGCAATGCCGGCACAGGCTGTTAGGTATTCCATGTCGTCAGGGAGGAGAGCGTGTAATAGCCTCTTGGTGTTATCTTCAAATGCTTCAAGGTATGTTTTCACATAGTCTATGCCCAACGAGCCCCGTATTATGACGGTCATGTCGTCTCCTCCGAGCACGACTGGCCTGATGGGAATGCGTTTGCTCGACTCAAAACTTTGTTCAACGGCCTTGAAAGCAGCTTGGGCGGAGAGTTTCGTAGCTTCGTTTAGATTGTAGGAAAATTTTTTATACTTTTCCTTGTCATGTCCTATTTGTTGCACCACTCTGCCAAGTCCATTGCCGTCGGCGTGTATTATGGCTATCCAATCGTTGCCACAAGTTAAGTCATCAGTGTCGTAGGCTATTTGGCTGTATTCAATGTCTTTTCCAAAACTCTTTTTGCATAAGGCCTTAATGTTGTTACTCTGTTTTTTTGCGAAAGTAGCTTCATCTATTGGGCGTCCGTCATTGTCATATCCTATGGCAGGCAAGCCAGTGCGCGGAGACCGTCGCATTCCAAGCAGTCCCAATGTCAGAGGCTTCGTGGGACGGTTGCGTACTTCATGCAATTTCTTTTCAAGCTTATTGATAGCTTCCCCGAAATCGTTTTCCATTTTGACCACAGCCTGGGAAATCGTTATACCAGGGGCGGCACACATAACGCGTTTTGGAAATAAAAGCACGGCCTTGCGGCATTCTTCTTCATTGAGGATATACTTCACGTTTCCCGCGGCTGCAATGACTTGATGCTCGCTTGTCCAAGTCTCGTCATCAGTTTGCTTTCCAATGGTGTCGAGAAAGAGTTTAGTGCAGATATTCTCTACCAATTCGCTTGCGCCTGCAATGTCTCGCAGTTCGTTAGTCTTGAAGATAAAACTTTGTATTCCTTGCACGGAAGCTCCATAAAGGTAAGTCATATGTTTTTTTCTTTATTATTATTGACTTGATTGATTATGCCATATCCTACACTCGTGTGACGTCCCAGTCCTATGTAGTCGGGCATTAAGACATTGGTTCGGAAAGTAGCTTCAAACATTACCAACCTGACTTTTTTATATATGGCAGTGTTGGGGTGTGATATGTCTACTATTGAGGTTGTAATCTTGCTTTCGGCATGTAAACCAACGCCTTTGAGCATTGACAGAATATTACCGGTGAGTAGTCTTTCGAGTAAGGTTATACGGTTGCACAGATTGTCTGAACGGATATATGCTTTGTAATTTTCTTCGTTGAGTGGAAGCCAATGTGTGATGTGGTATACGTACATGTTGTCTTCAGCAATGGAAATGGAGAATTTATCATGTCGCATGTTTTCCACATCCATATGTTCTGTTCTGTGCCCTATGTGCAGGTTGAAGTTGGAATCTTCAAAAAAGTGCCAAACCTCTTCGGTTCCTTCACCAACACATACTACGGATGCTTGTCCTCCGAGACTCTTGTACTGTATCAGTGGATAACCATAGCGTAGGTTTTTACCGTCGTGGTTATGAAAAAGCAGGTGCTTTTCCTTGAGCGAGTTTATGATGGCGCCGCGGAAAGGCTGTACCTCAAATGGTTTGAGTCCGTTTCTGAAACGTATGGTGAGTATGTTGATGTCTATAGATTGCATTTAGTATGAGCGTTATCATTCTAATTGCAAACCTACATATTATTTTCTAAATATAAGGCATCTTTTCTAAAAAAAACGTTAAACACAACGCTTTCCCCAACTTTTATGAATTTTACGATACTATCAAGCCGACGCTGAGCATTAGCGCAATGTAGCGCAGTAGTTTGCCAACAGTGATACTGATTGTGGATATGGCAATGTTGGCGCGCATTATTCCGAGGCATATCGTTATGGCTGATCCGATTATGGGCAGAAAGGCGAAGAAGCCTATCCAGGCTCCGTGCCCAGCCATGAATCTCTTTGCCTTGTCAAGATCTTTCTTCTTGACGTGCAGGTATCTCTCAATCCACTCCGTGCGGCCAATTCGGCCAACACTGTAATTGAACATTGAGCCGAGCACGTTGCCTATCGTGCCATAGATAATGAGTGGCTCGGCCTTGAGCCCTGCCGCAAACAGGCCAAGCATTACCGCCTCGCTTGAAAAAGGGAAAAAACTACCAGCGAGAAATGCCGCTATGAGCATTCCCCAATATCCATAGTTTAGAAGAAAATCTGTCAGAGCCTGAGTCATGATATATAGGATATGTCACCGTGACGATTCAGGTGACAATCATGTTGTATATTGTCAACGCAAGCGCGGCTGCAGCGAGCAGCATGGAGGCTATGTTGCTCAGTTTCGACGACGTTAGCGCGAGCCAGTGGCCGATGATTGGCGCGGTGAGCACAATGGCCATTCCCAATAGACAATCGAAATGTTGTGGCTGTATGAGCGCGAAAAGCATAGTGATACCATCGAGCACTATAAACATCTCGTATATGAGCCGTATCCTTATCCTGTCTTGGTAGCTGTACATGATAAAGTGGATGCCGCCAATGAGCGCGCACGATAAGACGTAGGCGAATGTGAGCCATTCGTGCAGTTTGACATCCACAAGATAGAGCGGAGTGCCGAATTGCAGTATGCTGATGAGATGAGTGCCCAACCATGCGTATCTTCCAGTGTATATGAGCCAAGCCGCCACGAACCAATATGGAGCCAAGACACCTATGATGGATGACATGAACGTGCGTGGCGAGAAGCTCTGTATGTATATCGCCATTACAATCCACAGTGGTGGCAAGAAGAGGAGTATCTGCGGAAACACGATGCTCGCTATGCCAAGGGCGCAGAAGGCGTAGAATGTCAGTCCCGTGGCGTTGGGCTCTTGGTAGGAACGCAGCAAGAAAAGCAGAAACGCTATGAACGTGATTTGGACCACCGCCACGTTGATTGTTTGGAAGAGAAACAACGACATGGTGGTCATGACGAGGAATGAGCAAGACACCATTCGCGAATAAATGCGGATGAGCGCGTTGCTGTTGTTTAGCTCTACCATCATCGTTGCGGAAGCGAAGAGCAATGCGAAGTTCAGCCACAAGGCCTTGGTGATGAGCCCGGCTGCGAGGCTCACCAATAACCCGTAGGCCACTGTCACGGGCAGTGACCAACGGGAGGTCGCTATACGATTTTGAAGTCGCTTCAAACTCTAATGAATATTGGTTTCTGTCAAAGTTGATAGTGGGGTGGTATGTGTGCCTTACAGGTCTTGCCCTATGTCTCTGCGGAAGTATTTCCCGTCAAATTCAATAGTCTCGGCTCCGCGCATGCTCTTCCGCAATGCCTCGTCCTTGTCTTTCCCATAAGACGTGACACAGATTACACGTCCGCCGTTTGTCAAGACCTTGCCACCTTTAAGGGCAGTGCCAGAATGGAAGACTATGCTCTCAGGGTCAACTTTGTCGATGTTTTTTATCTCAAACCCTTTCTTGTAGCTCCCGGGATAACCGCCCGACACAAGCATCACACATACGGCGTCGCGCTTGTCAAACTCAACCTCGCGCTTGTC
>ERZ808240.5586-NODE-5586-length-10148-cov-3.265035_pt1 | contig 10148 bp, 13 predicted proteins | sample MGYA00521084_ERZ808240 | MGnify/ENA primary metagenome ERZ808240 (study PRJEB31516, sample SAMN03275571) | gut metagenome | biome: mammalia-associated habitat; material: feces | host: Papio cynocephalus | place: Kenya | collected 2012-08-06 ... | reverse complement strand
TCATTTTGGTGCAGATTATTCACGTCGTTCTCAGTATTTTGGGAACTTACTTTAACGGAATCATTCTGGATCATTTTATTTTCAATCACAACATCAAGCGCCGCGTCTGCATTATCACAGAAAAAGAGGAGGAGCTCCGCCAGTTTATTTTAAATGATCTCCACAGCGGTGCGACCATTTACGAATCCATCGGTGCCTACAATATGCAGAAGCGCAATGAGATTATTACCATTGTAGATAAATCCGAATATCAGAAATTGATGAATTATATGAGCCACGAAGATCCACTTGCTTTTATCACGGTGTATAATGTATCGGATATGCGATATCAGCCGAAACGGTGATTTACCTTAAAAAGAGTAGCAATGAAACACTGCTACTCTCCTAATCCACCTAAATCAATTTTATAGATCGTCATCACATGGCAACTATATTTATATCTGATATGTTATATCGCAATTAAATTTTTCAGTTCATCTGAAAAAAACTCTTTCTCGGTTTGAAACAGTTCTTTCTTTATTTCATAAAATAATTTGTTATATGTACTTTCTCCATCATACTTTTGCAAAATAAACATTATTTTCTGCGGTCTTGTGCAATAATCTGTAATAGGCTTGTTCAACAATGTCGTTGGAATCGAAGTCTTGCTCTTATCCACAATTTGCGTTCCTTTTTTCTTTATTCTTGAGTCATATCCGACTACTCCACTTGCATTACCTGTAGCCATTTCAAAATCATTGTCTCTTGTTACCAGATCCTTAGCACCTATCTTATAACACTTACTATTTCGCAAATCCAACATCTGTTCCATAACTGCCACTTTCCCATACATTGTATTTGAATCTCTTCGCGGATTACAATCTTCCTTTTTTATTATTCGTTTCTCACAAGCCTCGTAAAACTCAACTGCACTTAATGTTTCACTTTTTATTCCTGCCAAATGCATAAAATTATTTTTCCCATATCTTACTTCATAATAGTCATATGCATCCGCCTTTTTCTCTCTAAAAATGAATAATAAAGTAGTATCTGCATACTCTGAATACAATGCTGCACTTTTGCACAATATTGTTAATAATTCTGCAGGAGTCAGTATTCTTGTATTCTGTAATTTATACTTCATAATTCTCCTTAACGTAAAAGAGAAACCTTTTCATCAAAGGTTTCTCTATAAATCAAAACTAAAAACTGGTTTCGTTATGGTGCTTTGCCACCTAATCACAGGCTTCTCACCCGCTCGGCTTTATTATCCTCTATGCTTAAGAGTAAATGCAAAGTTTTTACGTTGCCAGCGCAACGGAAGCAAACACCTTATGCTTCGTGTCCTGTCTCCAGGAAGAGACTTCTCTCTTGGTACTTTTATTATACTCAGAATTTTGGAAATTATCAACTTGTTTTTTGATTTTATACTTTTTTATTCAAACGCTTGTTTTATAAGGTTTCTCTTGGTTTAGTCCTATTTTAACGTATACTCCGGCAGCAAAAATGTACCTATTCCATATGAAACCCATTCATTTACAGCCACCCTGGTTTTCCTTTCAATCATAATCCCCACTTGCTATTCGATATTTTTTCAATTTTTCCAACCCAAATTGGGGTGCTTTTTTCAACTTTTCCAACCTGTTTTCCTATGATTTTTTCAACTTTTCCAACTTTGTTTATAAAATTGCTGTTATGATATTAAATCAAGACATTCAGATTTACATGAAGGACTGTGGATTAAATCTATGTTTTATTTCATTTTATGTTTCTTGTGCACCATGTAAATTAAAACTGCAATAACACCGCAAGCTACAATTACGATAAATACCATACCTGCTAATGGAATCGGACAAGTGGATGCGATTTCTTCTGTATCAAGAACTTCGCCACACACTGTACATTTTAATTCTTTTTCGCCTTTTTCAAAGAATGAAGCTTCTTTTGTTACTGTCCATTCTCCGTCATCATGACCAGTCGCTTTAATCACGTCTTCATAGGTATCTCCACAAACGGTACATTCATACTTTGTATAGCCATCTTCTGTGCATGTTGCATCTTTCGTTTCTACTTCTTTGTAATCATGGTCTGCAAAGTCTGATTCTTCGGTGTATGTATCTCCACAGACAGAACATGTATATGTTACACTGCCTTTTTCCGTACAGGTTGCATCTGTACTGGCTGTTACTTGATAGTCATGCTCGCCCGTAGCCGGAATGGTTTCTGTTTTCTTTTCATTGGTCAACGTATTTTTGTATTCTTTGAAACCATCTGTTGCGCAGGTTGCATCAACTGTTGTGACTAATTTCCAAGCATTTGCAATTTCTGCATCCGAATAGCTCTTTGTTTCCTGCTTTGTTGTATCAGATTTTGCATTATCTGTTGTAGTTTCCGTATTTGTTGAAGGTGTTTCATTAGTATTATTCTGTGCTGTTGTATTTGAACTTGAAGTCTGCGATTTTTGAGACGCAGGTACGAAATCGGATGGAATTAATCCGTCAGCTTTCCATGAATCTAAATATTGAAGGCAGTAACCATCATTTAACAATTCTTCAAGTTTACCAGTAGTGATACCATCTTGTCTCGCATAAAAATCTACTACATCTTCGCGTCCATGTGTGCAATAAGTATATGCTTGGTCATCTTTGCTACCGGGTTCTAATTTAAGTTCTGCACTATAGAACGTCCAAATGGTTGTTACAATGCATACACAAGCTAATAAAGTGGTAAAAATTTTGCAAAAATAAATACTTTTCGTTCTTTTCATAAATATATCTCCTTAATGTTATTTTTGTTTGTGTCATAAGCATATTATACCATAATAATACCGTTAAGTCAATGTTAAAATCACAAATACAAATAGCTTTGTGTGTTATAAAATATAACAAAGCCTACATTTATTTACATTCTACCCATACTGCATCTGGATTCCATTCGCAACTTACGCACTTCTTTGTAATCTCATTGTAATATGAACAGTTTTTTCTTTTGCACGGTTTACTTTCTTTTCTTCTCATAATTGCCTCTTCAAATGTCTGTTTCATTAATTAAAAATGAATTGCAAATCTTTATCGTTTATTTCAATTGTGATAAGTTCTTTATTGTTGTCAAGAACATCTACAACTGCACTTTCATATCTTGCGTAAGCTGATGTACATTCATACTCCCTACCTTCTGTAAAATGCTCATCAGATTTTCTACAAATAGCTTTATTATTCATCTTACACCTCCTAACGAAAACAATCTTTCATTGTGAAACCATATATAAAGTTTCAAATTAAAGCAATAATTTTTTATTTTCAAATAATCTTTTTTTTCGTGGAATTTTAATCTGTTTTCTGTCAAATATTACTGTACTATTTCCATTAGCTATTGATACATGATAATATTCTCCGTCATAAAATTTAATTACTCCCCATTCATCATAATATATCGATTCTTTGTCAATGATTATGCACTTTTTACCTATATTTTTATCTGCCATTGCCATCACTCATTCCATTTCTTTTAATGTCATATTTTTCAACACCATTATGAAAGCAATTATTCATTCGCTATTTTCTTTTAAAAACCTTTTATAGTCATTGTCTCCCATACAAAATAATTTACAACTATCATCTTCCAAACTAACAGTTGTAGGACAATCACCATCTAAATCAAAATCTGGATGTTCTTTATTCATACACATCCAATTAGGACACGCCCAAGTGCAAAATATACAATCTTTACATTTATACATAATATAGCCTCTTTCGCAAGAAATCGTCAATTCAACGTATCTAAATTTCTCTTATAATTATTCTACACTCCCCATTGTTCTTTCAATTTATTGATAAATGTCATCATTTCTAAACTACCGTTATCCGAATCTGGATGGTATTTAGATGCCAGTGTTTTGTAGAATTTCTTTAAATATAACTTTTCGCTTTCGGAATAATCATTATCCCTATATACTATTTTTTCACGGTATTCGTATTGCTTCCATGAGTTTCCTCTGTTCTTTATCCTATTAAGATACGCTTCATTTGTCAAATTCCCATAGATGTCATAGCAAACATCATACTCATCAGGGAAACAATCGTATGTACTTATGAAATCATTTTTTGTCTTATTCCGACTTTTTCTGTTCGTCATCTGTTCCAAGCGCAATTTTAACTTCCTTCAATACTTGATGTACATACTGTTTTGTGTAACCATACTGCTGCCCGATTTTTGCATAAGACAAGCCTTCCATGCGCCCTTCAACCAGGCATTTTTTCTTTTCTTCTAAATTAAGCCGTTCGTAACCTTTATATTCTTTTTTCAATTTATCCAGTTTTGCAGGACTACGCATTTTTCTAGAAACCTCTGTCCATACTAAATCTTTAAAATCCTCAGAATTTTCTTTTGAAAACATTACATTTTTATAATGTTTTGGATTTGGAATAAACGCAGTTGCGTAAATAAGATAGATGTTAATAAGCATTGGATTTCCATCATTGTCGTAAGAAGGAATCGCATGCTTCTGTTTTGACCCTTTTTTACTTGTATAAAACATATTTTCATTTCTTGAATAACATTTTCCGTCAATATTGATAAAGTATGCGTCATCAAAAACGCTTTTATATCCGTTCTTTTCAAGATATTCTTTATCCTTCCAACTGTTGCGATGGTTTAGTGTCTGCAACTCAGACTGCGTAACATATGCAAGATTATCTTTGCTGATATTAAGCGTATCTCCATCTTTGAATATGATTCTTTCGTTTTCTACATTTAAGGGTTTCAAAAACGCTTCTGCATATAATTTGTGTATGTAGAAAATCTTCTGATTTAGACATACGGTTCTATATTTTTTATTTTTAATAAGCTGTTCCATGCACTGTACCCATGCATCCCCGATATTTTCAAAGATTCTCGAATCTTCGCATACAAAGACTTTTTTATCTTCGAGGACTTTTCCTCCAAATTCATTTAGCTGTTCTAGTGTATATTTTGTACGTTTTTCCTTCCTCACTGCCAGTTCATTATTTACATTTACCATGAATATTACCTTCCTCATTTTATTCTAATAATCATTGATCCTAAAACATGCTGTTTCTGACGTTGACTGATATCGATCACCACACTCTAACATATATTCTTTGCATCCGTTTGGAACCGCATAGTAACAATACAAATCAGACGTACTGCTCCAGTCATAAATAATATCATAAGTTCTTGTTGTACAAGACACTCCTTTGTATACAAGATACCATCAAGACCTTCTACTTTTATATTGGTATATAACTCACTTTGTGGTTTTAATAAACTATACCGTATTACATGCCAGGTATATCCCTCTGGTGCATCTGCATACTGATACATTGCTTTTCCTGAAGTGCAGTAATTTTTTATAATATTTATTGCCTCATTACCAGTATATAGTTGTTCAATCGTAATTTCTCCATCTGATAGTGAAATTTCCGCATCTTTGTCGTATGCATGATATAACCCTGTCATTCCAATAGACAACAAATGATATATATCTGAATATTTGTTTCCAACTTCCCCCTGATTATCCTCAATTACTAATCCAGTATCTTTTGACGAACGATCTGTAAAATCTGAGAACAACGTTGATGCAAGTTCTGTAACTTCCAACGACCTTGTAATGCAATTTAGCATATTGCTTTTTGTTGTATCAATGTTGTCATAATTTTCACTTTTAAATCCAACAAACATAGAACATTCATAATCATTTTCCGATATATAAGCAAACTTTCCTACAAACTTGCCTTGATATTGATTGCAAATAGATATCTCACTTGTCACATTGGCAACTGCTTTAAACACATTATCCTGATTTGTTTTTGTATGTAAAGTGTCTTTCTCTACTTCTTCAAACCATATTCCATCCAGTGGATTTTCCTTCATTGTTTTTTCGATATCAGATACATCCCTTAATCGATAGCCCGTCTGATTTTCCACCACAATGATAAACTGCCCCATATTAAATAGCATATAAGTGTTTTTTCCATCTTTATAGGAATACGTACTGCTGCTGCAATCTGTTTCTCTTGGCATATTGGTAATCGCTGTAGCCTGTGTAAGCAATTCGTCTGGTATATCAAATTCCACACCGTCAACCGATGTGATTGTTGTGTAATTTTTCTTATATTTTTCCTGCACTATGTGTATACATATCACAGCAACTATTAGTATTATCAATACAACAGTAATATATATCTTGTATCTTTTTTTCATTATCCTCTCTCACTCGTATCCGGTCTAATAATCTATATCATACCATAGTTTTCCGTTAATTGTAGTTTTATTATTTTATGCATAGAAAACTTCTACATTGAACTATCATCCGTTATGCAGTATATTGTTGAGTAAAGAAGGAGCACTTATGGATAAAAAAGAACTTATTCCTTATATTGTCGTTGTTGCAGTATGTGCAATCATTTTAAATTTTGTAATTTCAATCGGTTCCATTAAATCTGGATCTATGGAAGACACTGTGATGACCGGTGACATTGTTATTGGCAATAAACTTGCTTACATAACACACAGCCCACAGCGCGGTGACATCATATTTTTTCATTTTCAAGATCAAATTTATTGCAAACGTGTTATTGGCATTGCAGGTGATAAAATTGCTTTCAGTGATGGCTATGTATACATCAATGAAGAAAAATTAAATGAAAACTCTTACCTTGATCCAGACATCGAAACAAACTGTACAAGCACTTTTACTGTTCCAGAAAACTGCGTTTTTGTAATGGGAGACAACCGTGAAAATTCTTATGATTCCAGATTTTTTGACGAGCCTTATATTCCAGAAAGCCAGATTATTTCAAAAATATTGATTGATTTTAATGCTGTTTTTCGTTGGGTGTTAGATTTATAAAAAAATGGCTATTGCTAAACCTTTAAGAAAAATTTACATTCAAAGTTAATAAGCCGACACTTGTAGCGTCGGCTTATTATAACATATTATTTTATTATATCTTTCCATTCCTGCCTTAATTGAAATCCCCTAACAGCATCTAACCTTTGCAAAGCGGCTCTATTCACATCTACGATATCTTTAAAACTCCTTGCCTGAGCATATACACTATGCTTTTCCATATACTCTATTCTTCGCATAGCCGTCTCTAACATTACTTCGTTAGCAATAACTGTATCTTTATATGTGTCCTTGCTTACATTTTTCATTTGTACTTTAACACAATGAATATAGTGTTTAAATGCCAATGTTTCATTGAAATTTGTTAATGATGGCAAAACACCCGAAAAAAGCAAATCAACAAATCCTTTATCCATATCTTTCGTTGGTTTCATTTGTTGTAAAACATTGGCATTAAAAGCTACATCTAAAAATCCCATTTTATATTCTGACATAGCAGCCGGATAATAATACCAAACACTCTTTCTCTGGATCACATCATCTTTTGCAAATTTATTAAAAAAATGTCTCACATTGAGATATGTTCCTGTAGCCATTGCATCTACTCCTGCCGCAGAAAGACAAAGTAATTGATGATTACCATATCCCATGATTACCTTTTTCCCACTTAATTTTATAGCTGCACACACCTGCAATAAATTTGATAACCACATTGGTGTATCCACTAAATATTTCTTTTGTGGTTGATATGCAACAATATAAAAACCATCCACATCAAATTTATCTATTTCTTCAATAACCTTTTCAATTTCAGATTCTTTCTGAATTAATAAATTTTCTGGAAAAGCTAAAGTTAATATATGTTCTTTATTTCTCACATATTTTTTTGTTGCATTTATTAATTTTTCACATTGTTTTCTCCATCGCTTCAACCAATCCTGATCATATTCAAGCATTGAAGATGGAATTATAAAACTTGTACAATCTGCAATATCGTTATACTCCAATATTGCTTTAATAAGTTCCCCTTCAAAAGAATCATTTCCTTCTAATTTTGTTTTGAATGACTCATCCCAATATTTATATTTTAAAAGTCCTGGATGATTTGATTTTGGATAATAAAATTGTGGATCAAATAGAGTTTTTACTCCAGCTTTGTCAAAACTTTTTTTCCATGTCTGTAATTGCGCTGGTGAAATATCTCTAGGACTCAAAATAGCGGTTGTCCCCCCCCATTCCTTGCTCAAATCTATAGCAATTTGCTTCATTCCATGCCCAAACTGTAAATATAATTCCATTTACATCTCTCCCTCTATTCCCTGCCTCACACTATAAAACCATTCCAAAGCTTTTTTTGCTGTTCGTGGTCTTCTTGTTATGTGCTTTTGCATAAAAGTTTGTATTAACCCCATAAACTGCATATCCGTATCACCATCAATTACCACATTTTGCGGCATAACTGTTACAGTATTGTACCATATTTCATTTAAATCAATCTCATCGCCTCTAACAAATGGGTGTTTCCCAGTTAGTCCCTCAAAAACAACAACTCCCAATGAAAATAAATCTGCTCTGCTATCTATATCTTTCTTGTTATATTGAAATAGTTCTGGTGCACCATATCCTGGCGTATGTGGTCCAACTTGAACTTCTGTCATTGTAAGCGAATTCATATTTAATGCTCTTGCTATACCAAAATCAATTAAATACCATTGTCCATTACTATTTCTAACAATATTATCTGGTTTAATATCTCTATGAACAATCTGGTGTTCTTCCATTTGCACAATTATTTTTAAAAGTTGTTCCGTTAAATTCAGTGCCTCATTTAAAGATAATTTTCTTTCATCAAGAATTTTTCTTAAACTATCTCCATCAATATATTGCTCAAACAGATAAATTCCACTTTGATTTTCTATTTCAAATTCATTAACTTCTAAAACCATTGGAACATTTTGGAATTGATTTTTAGTCACTATCTGTATTTCACGTTTTACACGTTCATTCTGACCTTCCACAACCTTCAATATTACTTTTCCATATGATTTATGCCTTACTAATAATACTTGTTTTTGTCCACTAGGTGGATATTTCTTTAATATTTCTTCAATGCCAAAATATTGTTTAATGTTTGTTTCAGATAGCATTTATCATTTCCTTTCCAGAATTTAATATTCTACCAATCCATTCATTAAATAGTATAGAATTAAAGCTTACAGGAATTGTGTTTCTTTTTGCCTCCTTTATTACATTAAATGTGTCACCTTCCTTTATATATACACCTATCCCAAACTTTTTGAATTTATTTAATACTTCTCTTTTCGGTGTTGATTTTGCAATTGATAATGCATAACTTTCAGAAGCAAAATTTTTATTTACGATACTTTGTTGTAAAACCTGTTCCCATTGATTCAATTTTGCCTCGACAGCTTCTATTTTAGATGCTGTTATTTTTTTTTCATCAACCAACATCCAGTGTTTATTCTCACGTTTAATCAAATTTGAATCATATAATTTTTCAATTGATATTCCTGCATCTTTCCAAGTGATTCCTAGTTGTGTCACCATCTTGCTTAAATCAACACCTCCCATTGTATAAATATAATACAATATCTTGATTTCTTTCTTATCAAGTTCTTCTCTGGAAGCATTCCAACCAACATAATTTTCTGGATTATATTCAACAAACACTATATCAGGATACGCATCAGCTACTTTTGATTCAATAAAAATTGCCAAATTATTTTCAGAAGTAGCAACAAAACTTTCTTTTCTATATTTTATATACTCTTTTACAAGTTCAATTTCCTCGCCTTCTGTAATTTTTCTATTCTTTATGCCCAAATCATGATAATTGTTATATATCTCAATAATATTCTGCATAACACACCACCATTTTTACCCTTATGTTATATTATATTTATAGTATAACATACTAAAAAAACAGCCACAAGATTTATGACCAAATCCTATGACTGTTTTATCATTATAAAAAATCTCCATTTTCAAACCGAATATACTGCAAAATCATCTCCACCGCATTCTCGATCCCAATTTTTCCGGTATCGATGCAAAGATCGTATTCATTTCCATCACCCCATCTGGTGGATGTACACTGTTCCTGGAATGCGGCACGTTTTTCATCGACTTCCTGAATATTTTTCATGGCTTCTCTCTCTGATATCTGATCCCGCTTCTGTAATCTCTCACATCTGATTTCTCTGTCTGCATGCAGATAAACGGAAACGCAGTCCTTATCATCTCTGTAAATATGATTCGCACATCTTCCGATAATGAT
>ERZ808240.5585-NODE-5585-length-10149-cov-3.620269_pt1 | contig 10149 bp, 11 predicted proteins | sample MGYA00521084_ERZ808240 | MGnify/ENA primary metagenome ERZ808240 (study PRJEB31516, sample SAMN03275571) | gut metagenome | biome: mammalia-associated habitat; material: feces | host: Papio cynocephalus | place: Kenya | collected 2012-08-06 ... | reverse complement strand
CTTGTCTTTGAGCATCATTGAAGTAAGCAGGAACAGTAATAACTGCTTTTGTTACTTTTTCTCCTAAATAAGCTTCAGCTGTTTTCTTTAAATCACTTAAAATCATTGCTGAAATTTCTTCTGGAGTATAATCTTTTCCATTAGCATGTACTTTTTCATTAGTACCCATTTTTCTTTTAATTGAAGAAATTGTATCTGGATTTGTTACCATTTGGTTTTTTGCTTTTTGACCAACTATAATTTCTCCATTTTTGAATGCTACTACAGATGCTGTAGTTCTAAGTCCTTCTGGATTAGCTATTACTTTAGCTTCTCCACCTTCAAATACACATACACAACTATTTGTTGTACCTAAATCTATACCTATTGTTTTTGCCATATATATCACCTTTCCTATTCACTAACTTTGACCATGGCAGGTCTAATTACTTTATCTTTATATAAATAACCTTTTTGTAGTACTTCAAGTACTATATCTTTTTCCTTATCACTAGTTTCAGTCATAACTGCTTGATGATAAGTTGGATCAAATGGTTTATTAGCACCATCTATTTGTTTTACTTCATTTTTTTCTAAAACAGATATTAGATTGCAATAAATCATTTTAAATCCTTGTAAGAATTTGGATAATTCATCATCTAAATTATCGTCATCTAATTTTATTGCTCTTTCAAAATTATCTACTATTGGAAGTATTTCACGAATTATATCTTCATTTGCATATTTCATAATACGCATTACATCTTCGTCTTTTCTTTTTCGATAATTTACTAAATCTGCTTTAGCAATTAATGATTTTTCTTCTGCTTCTTTTAGTTTTTTTTCTAATTCATCTATTTTATTTTCTAATTTTTTGATTTTTTTATTATCATGTTTTTCATGTTTTTGTTTATGATCTAGTTCATTGCAATTGCATGGATCACATTCACAATTTTCTCCACATTTGCATTCATGATCTTTGCATTCACATGATTCATTACAATTGTTATCTTTACATTCACATGTTTTATCACAATTGCAATCTTGTTTTTCTTTATGCATTTCTTTTTCTTCCATGTTACCTCCATTTAATTATTATTCAAATAATTAATTTTATTCATTTTCTTCTATATTATCTTTAATATATTTTAGAAGAGTCATTACTCTATCATATTCCATTCTTTTTGGGCCTATTAAAGCGATAGTTCCCTCTTCTCCATCAATATTGTATTTTGTCTTTATTATTGATACATCGTCATCAAATTCTGACTCACTACCAATATAAACATTAATACCACTATCTTGTTCTTCGATATTTTTGATTAATTCTTTGTCTTCAAACTTTTTCAATATAGAACGCATTTTGCTTGTATCATCAAATTCTGGTTCTTTTAATATATTACTTGGTTTATTTACCTTTACCATATTTTCTTCTTCTGTTTTAAATTCATTAAATGCATTATATAATGCTTCATATATTGCTTGTTGTTCTTTTAGCGATGAAGCTATTTTTGGTTTTACTTCATATTCCAACTTCATGCTTACTTCATTAAGAGGTGTCCCTATTATAAATTTATTTATTAAATCTACTGTTTGTTTTATTTCACTTAATGAAACTCTTTCTTCTAATTGCATATTTTTATGCTCTACATGTCCTTTATCTGTTATAACTATTGCCACTAGATTTGTTTGACTTACTGGTACTACTTCCACTTTACTTATTTTATTTTGATTACTACTACTACCTAGTACAATAGAAGTATAATTTGTAAGATCTGACACAATTTCCATACTCTTAATTATTACATCACTTAGAGCAAGTGATTGATTTTGGAATATTGTTTGTAGATTTAGCATATCTTCTCCAGTTAATTCTTTTGGTTTCATAATATTATCAACATAATATCTATACCCTTTTTCACTTGGAACTCTACCTGAAGAAATATGTGTTTTTTCTAGTAGTCCTAAATCTTCTAGTTCACTCATTTCATTTCTTACTGTTGCACTAGAACAATTTAATGATTCACATATAGCTTTAGAACCTATTGGACGAGCTGTTTTAATATATTCTTCAACAATCATTTTTAATATTTCTGTTTGTCTTTTATTAATCACTAAATCACCTCTTAGCACTTATTCTTTTCAAGTGCTATCTACATTATAGTATTATATGTTAGCATTGTCAATATATGAGTGCTAAAAAAATAAAATTTTTTTTTAAAATAAAACATACTTAGTAATTAAGTATGTCAGTTTATTTATTAAAATATTAATTTTATGTCTGTTTTTGTTCTAATTCAATTAATCTAGATGAGTTGGATTTTATTATATTAGTTGTTTCATTTATTCTATCGTTTATATTATCTAAATCCGATTGTAATGCATAATCATCTAAATTTATATTAATAGCAGATAAATAAATATCATTAATTTTTATTGTGTTTAAATCATTTAAACTTTTCAATTCATCTATTTTTTCATCTATTTCATCCTTACTATAATCAGTATTAAATTCTTTTCCATCATATTTTTTAGCAATGTATTTGTTTTTTGATTCATCCCATCCTATAACACAATAATCTTCTTCTGTTCTGTCCCCTATTATAACGTCCGCATTATAGTTTTTATAAACATAATATTCATCATTCATTACGCATAGACTAATATCACCTTCACTATCAACATAAAGTTTACCACTAGCATTTAAAATACCATCGTAATCTAATTTAACACCATTATCAGTTTCACCATTTTTTGTATCACTAAAATTAAATTCATATACTCCTATATTGTCTATAGCAAAATATCTAGCAGAAGTTACAAGTCCATTTACGCTTTCTAACATAGATTTTTTTTTAGAATCACTGATCACATTATTAGCAATAGGTACTGTTATAAGTGACAATACAGATATTACTACTAAAACTGCTAATAATTCAATAAGCGTAAATCCTCTTTTCATATTATACCTCTATTCTATTACAATACAATTTTACAAAAAAAAAGTACTTTTGACAAGTACTTTTAATTAAGAATTAAGCTCTTTATTATATTCTTCTAAAATAGCATCTTCAAACATTTTTCTACATTCACTAGAAATTGGATGTGCTATATCTCTATAACCACCTGTAGCAGTTTTTCTACTTGGCATTGCTACAAATAAACCATTTTCACCTTCAATAATTCTAATATCATGAATTGCAAAACAATTATCAATTAAAACTGATGCTAGTCCTTTCATTTTATTATTTTCTTTATCTGTTATACGTACATTTACTGATGTTATTTTCATGCATCCACTCTCCCTTCAGTTATTATATACAATTTAATTATATAATACTATTTGCAAAAAAACAATACAAAAAAGAAACTATTTCTAGTTTCTTAGTTTAAAGCATCTTTTAATTTAGAACCAGCTTTAATAGTAACTGCAACTCTTGCAGGAACTGGTACAACTTCTCCAGTTTTTGGATTACGAGCTGTTGAAGCTGCTTTATTTTTAGCTGTAAAAGTAACAAATCCTGTTAATGCTACTTTTCCTGATTCTTTTAATCCTTTAACTACACCTTTATTCATAGCATCTAATGCACGAGTAGCATCTGCTTTTGATAATCCTGCTTCTTCTGCTATAAAATTAACTAATTCTGCTTTTGACATTTTTAAATAACCTCCTCATAATAAGCTATCTTGCTTACATTTAAAGAATATCATTTTTTAAATGTAAAATCAATACATTTTTAAGTTTTTTCTTATTTTATCACCAATTTTTCGCCTTTATACAAGTAAATATAATAGTATCCTTCTTCATTGCATTCAAATATTATATTATCTTCATTACTACTATCTATTTCTTTGTCAGGATTAATATCTTCTTCTGGATAATATAAAGTCATCCAATTACTATTTTTCAGATTAGCAACATACCCAGTTAGACCTCTAGAAGTTGTAATTTTATACCAATGATAATCACTTGCTTCTACTGTATCTAATATATCGTATACTTCATTTAAGTAAACATCACCTATATCTTTTGATGAAACTGTAGGTTTTTCTCTAATATTAATTTGATCAACATTTACTTTGAATTGAAATTTTTTAGGGTCAAATATATTTGTTTGTTCTATATATGTTGTATAGGTACTACCATCGGCATAAGTTCTAGGATTTTGATAATTACCAAGCGAATCTGTAATTTCTAAATGAACATGGCTGGCATATGTTGGGTCACTATAACTTTTATTTGATAATACAAGTCCTGTATTTCCTTGATAACCTATTATAGTATTTTCATCTATAATATCTCCAACATTAACACAAACTGTATCCAAATGAGCAAATCTAAAACATAAAAGTTTATTTTTATCATATGTTTCAACATATACTTGATTTCCACCTAATTCTTCATAATGCATTCTAACTGTTTTTCCTGTTATTGAAATACAATTATAATAATTTCCATCTCGCCAACTGTTTTTTGATTCTAAAAAAGTATTATAATTTATACTATCTTCATGACTTTTAAATTTATTAACTATTTTAATAACTTTTCCTTTTCCATACATTGACACTTTTGATTTATGTTCACCAGCATAGTCCTCTGCAGTAATATGTGATGAAAAAGGATTGGTAACAATACGATTACTCCCCAAATAGTTCATCTTTTGATCTCCTTATCTTTTGATATAGTTACACTATCAGATACGGAAGTAGGATTATAATTAATTAAATTTTGTTTTTTTAATGTTTGATATATACTGGCTGCTCCAATAAAACTAAATAATCCGACCCATATCCCATCATATACAGTTAATTTATAAAAAGCTATAGTAAAGGGTATTCCTAATAAAAATGAAAATATTAAATTTAAAAACCATACTTGCCATGATTTAGTAATAAAACTTAGTTTTTTTAATTTTTGTATTAACATCATTAAAATAACACTAAAAGTCATACTTATTACTAATAATTCTAAAAGATGCTCTGGAAAAAAGTTTTCCATATTATCTCCTCCTACTATGGTATATGAGGCTTTAACAAATACTGTAATTACTTTTTTCTTATTAAATTTTTATTTTTACATATAATTTAATAGGTGAAATTATGAAAAAATTACTAATAACTATTCTTTTATTTTTATGTATAGGTTGTTCTAATAAAGAAATAATAACAACTATTATAGAAGAAAATGATGATAATTTAATTTGTATAAATTATCCTAATACTAATTATAAAAAATTAAATGATGTTATTAAGTTAGATATTGATAATATATACAATAATTTTAAAAGCAAATACAATAGCAAAGATGAATTGAATATTGATTATAAAATAAATGAATTTAATAACTTTATTAATGTTTTACTTGATGTAAGTATTAATTCTAATAATTACGTTAAAACTTATTTTTTTGATATAAATAATAATATATTTTTAAATATTAATGATATAGTTACTGATAGTTCAATCTATAACATTAAAAATAATTTAGTAAAAGAAAATATTAATATTCATTACCTTGATGATTATATAAATAAATTACCATTTTTTATTGATGATAAATTGAATATATACATAAATTATAATAATAAAGCTACTATAAAAAATTATGATAATATAAATTATAAATTGGATTTGAACATGAAAAATGAAATAATTAAAACAAATAATTATAATGTAAATAATAAAGTATTTGATTTAAATAAAAAATATGTAGCACTTACATTTGATGATGGGCCTAGTATCTATACTAAAAAAATAATTGACACTTTAAAAAAACATAACGTAAATGCTACTTTCTTTATACTTGGGAATAAAGTTAAACCATATCAAGACCTATTGAATGAATCTTTAAGCAATGGCAATATTTTAGGAAATCATTCTTATAATCACAAATGGTTAATTAAGTTAAATGAAGAAGAATTAAATAATCAAATAATAAAAACAAATGAAGAAATTAAATTATATACAGGATTTACTCCAACTTTACTTAGACCAACATATGGTTCTATTAATAATAAAGTTAAACATTTAAACATGGATATAGTTTTATGGACAGTTGACACAATGGATTGGAAATATAGAAATGTTAATAGTATTGTATCTAGAGCTACTAAGAATTTAAAAGATGGTGATATCATTTTAATGCACGATATTTATAAAACAAGTGCTCTTTCAGTAGATAAAATAATATTAGAAATTAAAAAGCAAGGTTTTGAACTTGTTACCATTCCTGAACTTAAAGAGATAGAAAAATTAAAACATGTATAAATTTATAGCTCACAGAGGTAATAATGATAATAATTGTGAAAATAAATTTGATTGTTTAAAAAATATAGTTAATTATGATTATATATATGGAATAGAAGTAGATGTTAGGGAATCTTTAGATAGGGTCTTAGTTTTAAATCATAATTCATTTATTAAAAAAAATCATAGTATTTATTTTATTTCAAAAACTAATTATAAGGATTTAAATCTTACTACTTTAAAGTATTTATTAGATAATATTGATACTAACAAAATAATAATATTGGATATCAAAGATAATATAGATGTAAATAAATTTTATAAGTTTATCAAAAAATATTACTATTTAAATATTTATATTTGTAGTTTTAATTATGATTTCGTATATAGATTAAAAAGTAATTATAAATTATTAAAAGTTGGTCTTATTATAGGATATAACATGAATATTAATAAAGATATTAATATATTTGATTTTTTATCAATACATTATAATGTCAAAAAAATTTTTAATAAAGATTTATTTATATGGACTGTTAATAATTATAAATTGCTTGATAAACTACCAAATAATTTAGGAATAATTACTGATAATAGTTATGATCTAAAAAACAAAAATTTACAAAAAAAGAGTACTTAAGTACTCTAATCCATAAACTTATTCATTTGTTTCATCATTTGATTAACTTGCTTTTGACTAGGAGTTCTACCCATTTGCATCATCATAGTTTTAATCATTTGTTCATTAATTGGTGGATTTTGTTTCATATATTTTTGCATATATTTTTTGGCTAATAAAAATCCTATTATTGCACCTATTAATACTCCACCTAATATTTTTAATATATCAAATAAAAATTCCATATTTTCCTCCTTTACTAATATTACTACAATAAAATAATTATTACAACTATTATTCTATATTATCTAAAAAATCGTCAATAGTCATCATTTTTTTATCAATTTCTTCTAATGAGATATTTTCTTTTTCTTGTTTTTCTTCCATTATACCACTAACTAATTCATAATTAGGATATACATCTAGAATTTTAGTTTTAGCTATTGTACTTCCTGTTGATAGTCTTTCTGCTATAGGTATTTCTGTTAATTTTAATTCAATTAATTCACTTGCTGTTTTAATATTTAATATTTCTTTATAGTGAATTATAAAAGCTTTTATTATTGTATAAGGATTTGATTTAACTTCTCTTACTAATTGAATACCTCTTCTAGCTCTTGAAGTTATTTCAAATTCTTGCAATTTTACTCTTTTAGCTGTTTTTTTATCAGTTATTATTGTTAAATACTCAGCATTTTCATTATATAAAATTCCAGAAACTACTGTATCATTTTTTAATGTAATAGCTTTTACACCACTAGCCTTTACACCAACTACTGGTATTTCTTCTGTCTTATATGTTAAAGCATACCCTGAAGATGTTACTATAAATGTAAGTGGATTGTTACTTAAATCAACACTTATTACTTCGTCATCTTCTTTTAGTTTTATAGAACATACAGGTTTTGAATATCGTTGAACAACAAATTCATTTAATTTTGTTCTTTTTACCATACCATTTTTTGTAAAAATTGTCACATATAGTTCTGCATTAAAATTATATACTGGAAATGATGATATGATATTTTCATCAGAACTAATATTGATAATATTACTTATATGTTTTCCCATTTCTTTCCATTTTAAATCTGGTAATTCATAAACTGGTACATATAAATAATTACCTTTATTAGTAAACATTAATATAGTATCTAATGTGGATATTTTATATCTTCCTATTATATAGTCTCCATCTTTTAATGTAGTTTCTGTTTCTTTATCATAACTTCTAAGAGATACTCTTTTTACATATCCTTCTTTTGTTACAACTACTATTACATCTTCTTTTGGTATCATACTAACAGTGTCTATTTTTATTTCTTCTACTTCATCTTTTATTATAGTTTTTCTTTCTGTAGCATAATTTTTCTTTATTTCTTTTAATTCTTCTTTCATAACTGTTTTTAGTCTATTTTCATCACTTAGTATTGCTTCTAGTGCCGCTATTACAAGTTTTAAATTTTTAGCTTTTTCTTCTAATTCTGTTACATCTGTATTTGTTAATCTATATAGTTGTAAAACTACTATAGCTTCTGCTTGTTTAAATGTAAAATCAAATTCTTTTACTAAATTATTTATAGCATCATTTCTATCTTTACTGGCTCTGATAGTTTTAATTACTTCATCTAATATAGATAGAGCCTTTATTAAACCTTCTACTATATGTAACTCATTTCTATTGAATTCTAAATCAAATTTAGTTCTTCTTACAATTACTTCTCTTAAATGACTAATATAAGCGTCTAGTATACCCAATATACCTATTGTTACTGGTCTTTTATTTACTATAGCAACCATATTGTAATTATAGTTAATCATTAAATCTGTATTTTTGTAAAAATAATTTAAGATAAAATTTGGGTCTGCATCTTTTTTTATCTCTACTACTATCCTTACAGGATCTTGTCTATCTGATTCATCTCTTACGTCTATTATTCCATCTATTTTTTTATCTATTCTAATTTCATTCATTTTAGAAACTAGTAATAATTTATTTACTTCAAATGGTATTTGTGAAATTATGATACTTGTTTTATTTTTATCTGTTACTATTTCATATTTAGGTTTTACTACTACTTTTCCTCTACCAGTTTTAAATGCATCAATTATTCCATTTTTACCTTCTACTATACCACCAGTTGGGAAATCTGGTCCTTTAACAATATCCATAATTGTTTCCAAATAACAGTTTGGACTATCTATTCTTTTTATAGTAGCATCTATTACCTCACCTAAATTATGTGGAGGAATATTTGTAGCATATCCAGCACTTATTCCTACAGCACCATTTACTAGTAAATTTGGATATTTTGCTGGTAAAACTAAAGGTTCTTTCCTTGAATCATCGAAGTTTGGAACAAAGTCTACTGTTCCTCTTTTTATATCTTTCATTAATTCGTTACTTATTTTAGATAATTTTGCTTCTGTATAACGCATTGCAGCAGCTCCATCACCATCCATTGAACCATTATTACCTTGCATATCAATATAACATTCATTTTGTTTCCACCATTGACTCATACGAACCATTGCTTCATATATACTTGAATCACCATGGGGGTGGAATTTACCCATTATATCTCCTACACTACGAGCTGATTTTACTGGAGGTTTATCAAATGTATGTCCTTCTATATACATACCATATAAAATTCTTCTTTGTACTGGCTTTAATCCATCTCTTACATCTGGAAGTGCTCTATCTTGTATAATACTTTTAGAATATCTTCCAAAACTTTTTTCCATCATATACTCTAGTGAATAATCTTCTATTTTGCTTATTATTTTTTGCATACCATCACCTATTTAATTATATCAAAAAAAAAGCCTTGTGTAAAAGGTTTTGTTAATTTTTCCTTTTATTTAAAGGCCATTTAATTAAATAATATATCATTTAATTAAAGTAATATACAGTTATTTCATCTAAAAATTCTCTTGAACCAGTTAAATTTTTAACAACAAGTTCTTTTGTACCACTCATATTAAATACTGGCATATATCCTTTTCCATATGTTACTGAATCTTTATATCCACCAATTCCTGCCCAATTATCTGGATCATCTGAAAAATAAAATGCCGCCATTGGAGAATATAATGAATTATTTGAATTACCATAAATACCAACAAAAATATATGCGGCATTTGTTAAATCTATTTCATAATTTTGAGCACTTACAGTTACTCCACCTCTTATACTAGGTGCTTTATAAATACTAACTTTATTTAAAGTTTGAGTACTACAACTCATATTTTCTAAAGCATCTATTCTTTTAGTATTGTTATTTGCTATTGTAAGTAAACTATCA
>ERZ808240.5584-NODE-5584-length-10151-cov-3.114699_pt1 | contig 10151 bp, 9 predicted proteins | sample MGYA00521084_ERZ808240 | MGnify/ENA primary metagenome ERZ808240 (study PRJEB31516, sample SAMN03275571) | gut metagenome | biome: mammalia-associated habitat; material: feces | host: Papio cynocephalus | place: Kenya | collected 2012-08-06 ... | reverse complement strand
CCTTCAAGTGCAGAGGGTTCAAAATCAGTGTTTCTGAGTTCAGACTGAAAATGAAGTGCAACAATAAAAATCTGTTCAATGATTTTATTGAATATAAACAAGGCTCTTGAATCCTCGGTGAAATTATTACGGAACGTCTGATTTTTATATTTTGTACATTCATCTGATATAATTTTTCTTATTTGTTCTTCCGGCATATCAGTAAATATGGGATTTTTTTCTGAAAGCAATGCACAGAAACAGTTGTGACGCAGTATACCCCAGTTCATAACATTCATTTCAATTTTCTGACGTTCTTTGAGATTAAGGCAGTATTTGCAGAAATATCTGAAATGACAGTTATTATATGTTTCAAGCTTTGTCTGTGAGAGATAGAAGTTATTGAAATCTGCAAGTCCGGAGAGAATATTTTTATCTGAAAGCTGATAGCTTATTCCTTGTGGATTTATATTATATACATAGTCTATCTTACTGCTGTATTCGGGGATTTCTTCAAGAACTTTCTGAATAGCATTTATTTCAGAACTTGAATTTTTTCTGTTCTGCATAAGATGATAATATGCTGATTTCGGAGTGACTGCATAGAAATCCTCTTTTATTTCGGATTCGTGCAGAAGTATATTTTTTTCTGCCGGAAACATTTTTATGATGTTTTCAATTATCTGTGAACGATATATGCTTTCGCCGTTAAGACTTGTGAGAGAATATGATATATAAAGCTTTTGTGATGCGAATGAGAGAGCCTTGTATGCTGTAAGTCTTGCAGTAGATATAAAGTTTACAGCCGATTTGTTTTTATTGAATCCGATAGCAGAAAGCCTTTCACGTTCATCATTTGAAAACAGGCTGTCACTTGTGGGAAGTATAGGAAAAATACCCTCATTAGCTCCGAGAATGAAAACAATTTTCGGTGAACTCAATCTTGCGGTTGCAACAGGAGCAAATATTACTCCGTCAAGAGTTTTCGGGGGAATCGAATATTTTGCCTGATTTAAAAGCTGTTTGAAAAGTGATATGAACTGTTTTACCGGAATTATTCTGCCATAGAGAACAGAATTCAAATCATCAAGAATATTGGTGAGAAATTCCCATATTTTAAGCTGTTCACTTGCAAGATATGTTTCATTACGGCTGTTATAAATATCTGCTATTTCTTTTATTTTCTGGTCTGCCTTTGTTTCAGTGATAAATCTGTAAATATTCAGGCATATGACATCAGCGGGAGTATCATCAGATATTGAATTTTTAAGTCTTTCGAGTGGTTCAATTACTTTCTTTCTTATTTTTTCACATTCAATAAAATCATCTGATTCCGGACAGCCGTCATCAGCAACAAACGGAGCAATCCATTTCTTACCCTTTATATTCCATTTGTAACAGAAGTTTTCAAGCTTTGATATTTCAATCAGGTCAGTTTCTGAAAGTCCTGTTTTAAGATATCGGAGAATATTTTCAGTATTATAGCTGTCTGATGAAATAATATCAAGGAGTGAGGATATATATACCATAATGACAGTGTGGGATACATCTTTTTCAAGACTTATAAAGCAGGGTATTTCGTATCTGCGACAGGCATTTTCAATTATCGGTGCATAGCTTTTTATATCGTTTGATATAACTGCAATTTCATTATATTTCAGTGACGGATTTTCATATATTATATGCTTGATTTCAGCACATACGTATTCTGTTTCGCTGTATAAATCTCGTGATTCAAATATTTTTATGTTTTCTGAATCGGAGCTGTATTTACAGGCATTGTTGCGGAATATATTGCGGTTGAGGAAAAAAAGGTCATCTTTTTCAGAAAATCTTTTTCCCGAATCATAAACGCATATTTTATATTTTTGGCAGATATTTGCAATATTTCTGAAAGTTTTGTTTGCAGTATCAAAAAGAGTGTATTCCGGAGCATTTACATTTTCGGTATTAAGGCTTATATATACATCATCTGCGTCAGAAAGAATTACTTTAAGCATCTGATACTGGTCACCCGTAAAGTCATCAAATTCATCAATAAATACGGTTTTTCCTTTGAAATATTTATTGGCAACAGCAGTATGAGCAGATTCTGTAATATCATTCAGGCTGTCTTTCAGACCATATTCATTCATAAGTCTTTCATATTCTCTGTATATTGCAAAAATATCCTGCATTTTTTCGTGAAGTCTGCCGGTGAACTGTTCTTTTGTAAGTTCAAGCATTTCAGAAGTCATACCTGTTTGTTTTATTTCGGTTATAAAATCGGATACAATTTCTGCAAAACCGTTCTTTTTATACTGTTTTTGGTAAAATCCGGCATTTTCAGGCATACCTGCATAAACTTCGTTCATAGCAAGATTTACCATAATTGTTTTTTTATTGTCGTTAGCGTATTCTTTTTTTATTCTTGAGTCGCCGTATTTTTTTATAATATCCTGAGAGAGCGTTTTAAATGAAAATTTATCTATGCTGTTGAACTTTGAAATTCCGAGAGATTTATAAAGAATTTTTTCTGATTCATATGAATACTGTTCAGGAACAATTACGCACATTTTAGTATTGTTTTCAGAAAGTTCTTTTATTTTCTGTATGAGTGCATAGGATTTTCCGCCCCCTGCACCGCCTGTATAGAAGTAAAGCATTTTATTTCTCCTTGTCTGGTTTTTATTAAATCTGAATAATTAAGGGCATATCGGAAAAAATCTGATATGCCCCGAAAGAATTTTTATTAAAATCCGTTGAGATGATATTTCTGCATAAGGTAAGGATAATTTTTATATGAATAGTCAAGGTCAACGCTTCCGTCTATTCCTGCAACTGTTCCACTGCTTGAATACTGCCACATACCGTAATTTCTGGTATATGAAGGAGCTGAAACGTTGTAATGTGCAACCCATACATCATACTTATCAAGAGTGGACTGATATACACTTGAATTTAAAAAGCTTGCATAGCTGTAAAGTGAAACGTAATATCCTTTTTCTTCAAGAGTAGAGCAGAATGATTCAATAATTGCAGAAATAGTAGCAGTACTGAGATGTTTCTGGGACTCGTCCTCAATATCAAAAACTATCGGATATTCAAACTTATAATCCTTTATAATCTGATAGCAGGTTTCAGCCTCCTGAACAGCCTGTTCGGGAGTAGTCGCATAACTGTACCAGTAAGCACCGCAGTCCAAACCGGCTTCCTGAGCCTTCTGGACATTTTCATGAAATCTTGCATCAACCTGATATAATTCTCTGCCATAGCCGGCTCTGATTATTGCGAAATCAACATTTGAATTTTTTACCTGATTCCAGTCAATACTATGTTGGAAAGTTGAAACATCGATACCGTTTCTTACAACTCTTTCATCGGGATTAGGTTTTGAAGCCTCAATATATTTTTTATGAGCATCATATACTGAAAATACATCTATTATTTCATTGCTTTGAGTAGTTGTAACAGTTGTTTCGTCAGATATATTTTCAGTAATGACGGCAGTAGTAACAGCAGTCTGATTTTCTTCGGCATATGAAATTATATTGCTTCCGGCAAGTCCGGATACCAGAATAGTCACAGATGATATAAGAGATATAATCTTTTTTGTATTCACAGGAATCAGCCTCCATAAAATATTTATAATTTTAAATATAAAGTAAAACCGTTCATTAAACTCTATTTTCAATTATAGTATTTTTTTGTATAAAAAGTCAAGGAGTTTATAAATTTTTGTAACATTATACAACCTAAAAATAAAATAACTGTGCATATTGCCGGAGTTGAAGTTTTGGTTTGACTATTCCTGAATATATGATATAATAATAATTATAAATATTATGGGAGCTGATTTTTTTTGAAGGAATTTATTATTGAATCCAATGACAGCGGTCAGAGAATAGATAAGTTTATTATCAAAGCTCTGCCTGAACTTCCTAAAAGTATGATGTTCAAGCTTTTCAGAAAAAAAGAAATAAAGCTTAACGGAAAACCATGCAGTATATCAGTAATGCTTAAAGAAGGGGACAATGTAAAAATATATGTAAAAGATGAATTTCTTAAACGTGAAATAAATCTTTCATTTCTTGATGCCGATTATAATATAGATATAGTTTATGAAGATGATAATATAATCATAGCAGACAAACCGACAGGAATTTCTGTTCATTCTGATGATACAAATAATCATGATAATATGATAAATCGTATTCTCTGTTATCTTTATAAGAAAAATATTTATTCGCCCTATGATGAAAATACTTTTTCTCCCGCACTCTGCAACAGACTTGATAAAAATACATGCGGGATTGTCATTTGTGCAAAGAATTTCCAGTCATTGAAAGAACTTAACAGAGCCATAAGGGAAAATCAGGTTATAAAGAAATATCACTGCATAACGGTAAAGCCTCTGCCCTCGCCAATGGGAATTCTTACAGCATATCACAAAAAAATGCCCAACGGAAATATAGTCAGAATAAGCGATACAGTTATGGAGGGATATAAGAAAATAGTTACGAAATATCGTGTAATCAAGCAATATCCTGAACTTACTCTTGCGGAAATTGAGCTTGTAACAGGAAGAACACATCAGATAAGAGCACACCTTTCACATATCGGTTCACCTATTCTGGGTGACGGAAAGTATGGTATACCTGAAATAAACAAAAAATACAAGTGCTTTATACAGACTCTCTGTGCATATTCTGTTGAATTTAATTTTGAACAGGATTCGTTCTTGTCATATCTCAACGGAAAAACATTCAGATGTGCAGTGCCGTATTTTGAACATAAATATCTCAGATAAAAAAATCCGACAGATAATGTCGGATTTCTTATATTTCAGAGAGGTCATATTCTTCCTCTTTATTTGAAAGTGCAAGTGACATAACCTTGTCGTAGAATCCAGCAGGGTTAAGCATAATTTTTTCACCGATAAGCTTTGCCTGTGAGTAATCAGGAGCATAAAGCTTTATATCCATTAAATCGTTAAGAATGTCAAGACAGCGTATTCTTGTATAATAACCGCCTGTCTTGACTTTTATATATTCAACAACAAATTCCTGTTCTTTTTTCAGTCTGTCAAAATATTTCAGTGCAGAGAGAACAATTTTATCTCTGTATGATTTTGGAATATAGCGTTTCAGCTCTATTGCACACAGAGTTCCTCTTTCATCATTTACATAGCAGTCTTTAAGATTATCATTTTTTACAATTTTGATTATATTGTTTTTAAGAAGATAGTCAATTGATTCCTGATAAAAGAAATAGCTGATTATTTCATTGCCGACAGCAATTTCATAAAGCTGTTCAGTTTCAACAGGTCTGCCAAGTTTATGAAGAAGATAGCATATAAGTATGTTTGACATTCCTGTATCTTTGATTTCGGTATCAGCTGATTTTGACATTTTAAAAATATTCTCGTCCTGCATAAGTTTCACCGTTATCAGAAGTTAGGGTTATTCAAGCATATGTGAAAGCAAAGCAATATTCACAGCGGATTCAACACATGGTACAGCTCTCGGAACTATGCATGGGTCGTGTCTGCCCTTTATTTCAAGGATTTCATTTGACATATCCTTCATGTTGATAGTTTCCTGAGGTTTTGCAATGGAGGGAGTAGGCTTTATTGCAACTCTTAAAGTTATCGGCATTCCTGATGATATACCGCCGAGAATACCGCCATGGTTGTTTGTCTTTGTAAGAACATGACCTCTTTCATCAACATAGAAGTCATCATTATTCTGACTGCCGACCATTTTTGCAGTTTCAAAACCTGCACCAAATTCAAGACCTTTTACGGCAGGTATGCCGAATATAAGCTGTGGTATTTTATTTTCAAGTCCGTCAAATATGGGAGAGCCTATTCCTGCCGGAACATTGACTGATGCACATTCAACAATTCCTCCGAGTGATTCACAGCCCATTCTTGCTTTCTGAATATCAGCTCTTATAAGTTCGCCTTTTTTATCGTTTATTACAGGAAATTCCTTATATCTCACATTCAGAATATCTTCTCTGCTTACTTTTACATAGTTGAAAGCAGAATCTTTTATATTGTGTACAGAGAGAATATGAGCTCCTGTATAAATTCCACGTCTTTCGAGAATCTGACCGCATACTGCACCGGCAAAACAAAGCGGAGCAGTCAGTCGGCCTGAAAAATGACCTCCGCCCCTTACATCATTGAATCCTTTATATCTTAAAGCACCGGTATAATCAGCGTGTCCGGGGCGTGCAAGTTTTGATATATTTGAATAGTCTCCTGAATGTGTATCTGTATTCTGTATAAATGCACAGAGAGGAGTTCCTGTTGTTCTTTCGTGGAGCATACCTGATATAATCTGAGGCATATCCTTTTCACTTCTTGAAGTGGTTGTACCGTCCTTTTTAGGAGCTCTCCTTGCCATAAATCTTGCAAGCTCCTCTGAGTCGATATATTCGCCTGACGGCAGATTATCTATAATCACACCGATTGCAGGACCATGTGATTCTCCGAATATAGATACTGATATGCGGTTATTCCAGATTGATGACATTAAAATTTCCTCCCAGTTTTTTGAAATCCCCGAAGAAATCGGGATATGATTTTGATACTGCGTCAGCACCCTTGATGATTACAGGATTCTTTGAACGTGTTGATGCCACAGCACCGCACATAACAATTCGGTGGTCACCAAAGCTGTCAATTTCACCGCCCCTGAACTCATCAACAGGTTCAATAATAAGACCGTCATCAAGAGCAGTAACCTTTCCTCCGATTTCATTTAAAACGGAAGATATGGCAAGAAGTCTGTCACTTTCCTTTATTTTAAGTCTTTTTGCGTTTAATATAAATGACTTTTCTGAACCGAAAGAACCCAGAACGGCAAGTATAGGAACAAGGTCAGGAATATCTGAACAGTCTGCTTTAAAGTGACCAAGTCTGCCGTTCTTTCCATTATAACACATTTCATCAATAATTTCAAGAATTTTTTTGTCGCCCTGAACACTGTTTTCAGAAAGATTTTCGAGCTTTATATTGTTCCCGATAGCGTTCGCAGTAAAGAAGAATGCAGCCTGAGAATAATCGCCCTCAACAGTACAGTTGTGTGAAATATATTTCTGATTTCCCTTTATAAAATATCCGTAATCCGTTTCAGTTATTTCTATTCCGAAAAGATTCAAACAAGCCACAGTCATATCTGCATATGGTTTTGATTCAAGATGAGATTTCATTATTATTTTTGAATCGTCGTCAAGAAGCGGAAGTGCAAACATAAGACCTGTTACAAACTGTGAGGAAACATCACCTTCAAGATAAAAATCACCTGATTTAAGTTTTCCTGAAAGGCTGAAAGGCATAGTATTTTTATAATCAAATTCAATGCCGTTCTTTGAAAGTTCTCTTATATATATATCAATAGGACGCTGAGGGAGTCTGCCTTGTCCGAGAAATTCCGAGGGAACACCCAATGCACAGGCTATCGGAATTAAAAATCTGAGTGTAGAACCGCTTTCACAGCAATCTATAACAGCGTTTTCAGGGAGTTTTGATATTCCCTGAACAGTTACATTGTCGCCGTTTATTTCAAATTCTGCACCGAGAGCCGTCATAGATGAAATTGTTGCATAAATATCCTTTGAGAATGTAATTCCGCTTACGACTGATTTTCCGTCAGAAAGTCCCGCACATATAAGCATACGGTGAGAGTAGCTTTTTGATGAGGGAATTTTAACAGTTCCCTCTAATTTTGAAGGCTGAATTTTTATATCCATAAGTGAATCAGTCCCCCATAAGAGCGTTGAAGACTTCAACGGAAGTTTTGATTATTTTAGCTTTTCCGATTTCGTGGCATACAATATAGCTGATATTTCCTGAACTTCTTTTTTTATCCTTTGAACAGAAGGGGAGAAGTTTATCAGTTGATACCGGAACACTTATTGGAAGTCTGTAATTTTCAAGACATTTTATAAGCTTGCTGTATATTTTATCAGAGCATAATTTTTTTGTAATCATAGCCATTCCGACTGCAACGCCACAGCCATGTGTATATGTTGTATAGTTATAATATCCCTCAACGGCGTGACCGAGAGTATGACCGAAATTTAAAATCATTCGTTCACCCGTATCAAATTCATCATGTTCAACAACATCTCTTTTTATATCAATGCATGTATAAACCATATCGTCCATAATTTCATCGATATTTTCAAGGTTGTGTGATGCAATTTTATCAAATAGCTTTTTATCACGAATCATTCCATATTTTATGGCTTCAGCCATTCCGTCAGAAAGAAATTCAGGGGAGAGTGTTTTAAGTGTGTTGCTGTCGCATATAACGAGTTTCGGCTGTTTAAAAGCTCCTACAAGATTTTTACCGCCTTTGAGGTCAATTGCAGTTTTTCCGCCTACTGATGAATCAATCTGTGCAAGGAGTGTTGTAGGAATCTGAATAAAGTCTATTCCTCTTAAAAAAGTTGCAGATGCAAAACCTGTAATATCTCCGACAACTCCTCCTCCGAGTGCTATGAGTATATCAGAACGTGTTATATTTTTTTCACAGAGAAAATCATATATTCTGTTGAGCGTATCTGAATTTTTTGATTTTTCACCGTTAGGAAATTCAAATATATCAACATTAAAGCCGTTCTGCTCCATAGATTTTTTTACAGTATCTCCATAAAGACTGTTCACCTTGTCATCAGTGACTATAACGACATTGCGTGATTTGACTGTATCTGCAATAAATTTTCCACAGTTTTCAATCATACCTCTTTCAATAAGAACATCATAAGGAGAGCTTGTATTTACTCTGATTTTTTTCATCTGAAAAATCACCCCTGTATATAGTAATCAAAAACCGCTGTTTTTTATCTGAACAGCGGTAATGCTTCACATAAAAATATACCATATAAACCGTAATTTGTCAAGAATAAGATTATATGCACTTTAAATTTTATTTTTTAAAAATATTCTGAAACCCTTGACAAATTTTATTAAATAGTGTATAGTATTAAAAGTATCCTTGTCCGTTGTGAGTGGCGGACGTATTCTGAAAGGAGGTGTTTTTAATGGCTAAGGTATCTGCTAAATATGAAGCTATGGTTATTTACAGCCTTACTAACGGCGAAGAATCCGTTAAGGAACTTTCTGAAAAGTTCAAGGGTGTTATCGAAAGACATGCTGAAGCTGTTGAAGTTAACGAAGATTGGGGTAAGCGTAAGCTCGCATATCCTATCAATGACGAAACTGAAGGTTACTATGTAATTTACAGCTTTACTTCAAAACCGGATTTCCCGGCAGAGCTTTCAAGACGTCTTAACATCAGTGACGGCGTACTTCGTTCTCTCATCACTGTTCTTTAATTTGGTATTTCAGAGAGGTTGTTAATAATGATTAATAAGGTTATTTTAATGGGCAGACTTACTGCTGACCCTAATTTCAGCCAGACTCAGAATGGTACTGCTTATTGCCGTTTTACTGTTGCTGTAAACAGAAATTTTGCTGACAAGGCAACAGGCGAAAGACAGGCTGATTTTATTAATGTGGTTGCATGGAGACAGACTGCTGAATTTATCAATAAGTATTTTTCAAAAGGAAAAATGATTATCGTTGAAGGAACTCTCAGAAATGATAATTACACTGATTCAAATAATGTAAAGCATTATTCATACAATGTCGTTGCAGACAATGTTTCTTTCGGTGAATCAAAATCTGCTTCCGGCAACAATAATAATAGTTATCCTGTTCCTCAGAATAATTATTCCCAGAATAATTCAGCTCCTCAGAACAATGCTCCTGCTCAGAATTTTAATTCTGCTCCCGCAGATAATACCGGTATGTCAGTTGGCAATCTCAGCGATTTTGAAGAAGTGCTTGGCGAAAACGATTTGCCATTCTGAGAGAATTTATCAGGCTTTATATTTTTAGAAAAGGAGATGTAAGTCATGGAAAAGGAAAGAAATCCTCGTGCAGCTAAAAGACCTCGTAAAAAGGTTTGTATGTTCTGTGCTGACAGAGTAGAGAAAATTGATTACAAGGACCTCGCTAAACTCAGAAAGTGCATGACTGACAGAGCTAAGATTCTGCCAAGACGTGTTACAGGTACATGTGCATATCATCAGCGTGAGCTTACTGCTGCTATCAAGAGAGCAAGATATATCGCATTACTTCCTTATGTAAGCGACTAATATATTAACCCGTAAAA
>ERZ808240.5583-NODE-5583-length-10153-cov-95.004060_pt1 | contig 10153 bp, 3 predicted proteins | sample MGYA00521084_ERZ808240 | MGnify/ENA primary metagenome ERZ808240 (study PRJEB31516, sample SAMN03275571) | gut metagenome | biome: mammalia-associated habitat; material: feces | host: Papio cynocephalus | place: Kenya | collected 2012-08-06 ... | reverse complement strand
CCTGCGGCCCCTATAGGGGCGTCTCGCGCTCCGCGCGGTCCCTGCGGGACTTGATTCGCGCACGCAAATGTTTGCTTTCAGACATATATTGCAATCCGGATTATTTCAAATATTTGTCAAGTACAGCAGATTTCCGACAAGCATACTGTATAAGATTTTGTTCAGCCGTCCTTATCCGCTGCTCATAGGATTCAACTTCTTGAATGATATTTCTCTGAACCTCAATATCCGGACAAGGAACCTGCAACCCGGAAAATTGTTGAGCGTTAATGTTTGGCTGAGCCGTACCGCCTCTTGTTTCTACCGCCCATTTCTTGTAGTTTGAAGACTGGGTTATAAACGCGAGATAACGAGGTAATATAAGTTCCGGTTTTGGTCTGAATCGAATCAAGTACCCGGCATAAACAGCTTTCCCGACAGACAGTCTGTACAAGAAAGTTTTTCCTGCCGTTGCGCCGGTACGAGCGAACAAAAAATCCCCTTCGTGAAGAATATATCTGTCGTCTATCTCTTCCGCCGTCTTCCAGTCATTCTTCAAATTGCCATAATCATCAATATCGGTTATTCGGATGTAACGATAATCTTCCTCAGGGTTACCCCTCTTCGCCGACACGTTTGCGCCATACTGCGGCTCTTCACAAAGTGTCCCTAACGGACGCCGAGGTGTCCCGTCATTATAGTAAGAATCCGCCATCTCCTCAACCTTCTGCCTACAGGAAGCAATGATTGCCAAACTATCGCCATATTCTTTATTTATCGTCCTATACTCATCGACTATCTTTTTCTGTATATCCACGGAAGGCACCGGGACGGCGAAATTCGGTATCACTTTCTTATCGCCGCGAGGCATCTTCAGGCCTGTCTTTCCTGTCATCATGTAATCAAAGAAAAGGTCTGATGACAGTATGGCATAGAGATACTCGCTAAGTATATATTCCTTAACATTCCTAAAAACCAGAACATCATTAGAGCATCCGCCTTCCGACTGAGCCAAGTAAATTTTCTTCAGATACGGGCGTATATTGGATACAAGAATATCCCCCTTCTTGTAAAGAGTCACCTTATCTACATTCGGAACTCCGTCAAACGAAGTGACACCGGCCCTGTTCGGGAGCATATTGTCTGTAGATATATAACTATCCGCTGAAATTGAAGAATAGGCGACTTTCTCACTTACAAACGGGGCAATATCACCGAGTCTTTCTGTCGGCAGGACAGTATTGAACTTAGGATAAGCCAGCACCGGAGTCATCTTTATCGCCTTATTAAATGCCGTATGCGTGAAATCAATCAAATCTACTACGCGGTGATAATCAACATATCCGGACAGACCGTCAGGAACCTCGCACTCCATTCCCAAGAAATTCTGACGAATCAGATAATTTATCTTCTCGGCATCATTATAATCATTTGGCCTGAACAGACAGGTGCTGATGGATTCTATACCGGAAATCTGCTGCATCGTGTCATCATCACTCTCATTCCCATCTTCGTCCTCATTCCCGGCGGTTGCTGCAACGTTAAGATACTTAATGCCTTCATTGCCTTTCCTGTTAACCCACTCGTAGCCCAAAAATCTCTTCATTTCCGCATTGGAAGAAGGGGATTTCACCAAAAGCACAGGACTGTCAGTCTGGACCGCGAGCACAAAGAAGTACATCTTCTCATGTTCAATGGCCTTTACGAAGGCATAAAACGCCTTGTCCGCATCTTTCTGTCTGTCCTCTTCTGACATCGACTTGAAGGCAGCGGTCTTTGTCCTCGCCGTATATCTTGCACGAATAGTCCTCGCCTCGTCACATACATCGTTCATGGAAGTCCGTGAGGTTCCGAAGAAAGAATTTCGATAAGCCTGTACAACCTCAGAAGCGACGAAAGCATCGGTCATGTTGCCCTTCAGAAATTCCTGATAATCCTCCACCCCATATCCAAGGTGTCCGCAGTATTTCTCCATAAGGTCCGTGTCCTGATACACGTCATCAGCATTCTCGCTCAGATTGAACCAGCAATCCACACGGCTTATATAATGTTCGGAGTCAGGAGTATTTGTTTCCTTGCGCCTAAGGAACATCACGACAGTATTAGTTCCTGTCTTGCCAAATGTGCCCGTACCCAACTCCACAAGAGAAACGATGTGGAAATTTTCCATTACGACCTCACGGGCCTTGGCATATATGCCACCTTTATTCAGAACCGAGACCGGCAATACGATGCCAGCCACGCCGCCGGCTTTCATAAGCTGAGCGGCCCGTTCAATGAAGAACGCCTCAATGGCATTGTTCTTCGCGACATTGATATTGCCGTTAAAGAGCTTATATCTCTTTCTGTCACGGTCATTCAGCGTCTCAAGGAAACCGGAGACTGAATATGGGGGATTAGCTATAAGCACGCTATACCTCCCATCCTCAACCCTCGGATGCGACTGCAATGCATCAGAATAGACAATCTGTGTCTCATCATGACCATACATGAAGGCAGAAACCTTCGAGACTTTTGAAAGACGATATTCCTTCTCTATTCCGGTGATGCGGGAATAGTAGTCCCTCAAAGGCAAATCCGGGCGATATTTCTCAGTAAATTCCTTTATACGGTCAGCATACTCCGTCAGGAAATGGCCGGCGCCGCAAGCATAGTCAATGGCATACGGGATATCCTGGCTCTCCTTTATCAGCTGCTCCAGCGGCAACGAAGTCACAATGAAACGCACAATCGGCATAGGGGTGAAGAACTGCCCCTCACTTTGCTTCACGCCCTTTGTCAGAAAACCCTCGAACAAATCGCCCAGAAATTGATGAGTGTCAGAATCCTTCAGACGAATGTCCTGCAACATGAGGATAACTTTTCGCAGAATAACGGCGTTTTGCTGAAACAGCCTCTTGTTATGCACGCTTATGAAGGAAAAATCGTTATCCGAGAAGAACTTCAATGCACGAAAATAATCCTTGATGGTCTTTCTTGTGGCGTCCGGATCATTCTTGAAACGACGAAACGCCTTGTCAATCTCCGCCTCTTCTATATATGTTACTTCTTCGCCAAGAAATTTTTTCATGCCATCCCTATACAGGCGCTGCAAACGGTCCTGCAGCTGAAAATCGTCATCGTATGCAGAACCCTTCCAATAAAAGTGGAGGTCATCGGGATTATTCGTCTCATCAACCACCTTTGCAAGGAAAAGATTCACCAGTTTGTCAAAAGCATTCTCGTGTGCCCCGACATTATGCTGGCGCAGAATATTGGAAAACTCTCCATACTTTTTCTTAATGGTATCGTTGCTTACAGCCTTGAGATCCGAAACAGTATATTTGTCTTTACCAATGTGATAAGGTTGAACCGAGTCTTCAAACAAGCCTATCCGCGCATAGTCACAATGGTATGTCTCATGCCATACACGGTACAACTGCTTGTTATTTGAAGCCTTTTCATACAGAAGGGCATCCTCCTCATTTTCCAACATTTTCCTGTTGTCCTGAACATTCAGCAAATAATAGCCAGCGACAACATTGTCATCAATTATGTCGGATGTGTAGAGACACAGGAACTTCGTGGACTTCTCCTGCTGAAAATAACTGAACAACTGGGCGCCGTCTTCCAAAGTATCATTCCATGCGCCTTGAAACTCGTCCGGCCTCTTGCACTCGATGATAAGCAAAGACTCTTTGTCCTCATCGGTCCCGATTACCTTTCCTTCGCCATATGTACGCACCCAGATGTCCGCATAACCGCTTTTGCTGCTATGTCCCAGTTTCCAGCGAGGTTCAAGCTCAATGTGCTCGGCATAATACCCCTTTGACAACAGACGGTCAACGCATTCCAAGACGACAAAATTCTCCGGCTCGGAAAAGTTGCTTGTAGTTTCACGCCCCACGGTGATATTCGCGCCCTCGTAGAATATATGCTCCTGCACAACATCTACCTTCAATGTGACTCCAGCCTTCACATATTCTTTGATAAAGAGATTCCCTTCACGCGAAAATCCAAGTATGTTGAGAAGTTCCCCTATGTCCGATTTTGCAATCATGTTTTCCCGATAAATGTTTTAACCCGAAAGCGGAGAATACCACCCCGATAAAGACGCGGAATCCGCCGGCGGTACAAAAATACGGAAAAAAGTGGAATAACCGCAGCCGCAGTTCGGAACTTATTCCACCGTGACGGACTTGGCGAGATTGCGCGGCTGATCGACGTCAAGGCCCTTGGCGTCGGCGATGTAGTAGGCGAAGAGCTGGAGAGGGACGGCGACCAGAACCGGCATCAGGCATGGGTCGACCGCAGGGATGCGTATGCAGTGGTCGGACATCGCGGAAACCACCGTGTCGTCCTTGGAGACGACGGAAATCACCACGCCTCCGCGTGCCTTGACCTCCTGCACATTGCTCGACATCTTATCATAAATCGGGTCGGGAACCGCTATGGCAAGCACAGGCATATTCCCGTCAATCAACGCGATAGGCCCGTGCTTCATCTCGGCGGCAGGGTAGCCTTCAGCATGGATGTAGGAAATTTCCTTGAGTTTCAGCGCGCCTTCGAGAGCCGTCGGATACTCGTAGCCGCGTCCCATATAGATGAAGTCGCGGGTGTCCTTGAACTTCTCGGCAAGAGCCTTCAGAGGAGCGTCGAGTTCGTCAAGCTCCTGCTGAACCAGGGCCGGAAGCGACAGCAGGGTGCGGGAAAGGTGCTCGAAGCGGTCGCGGGGAATGCGCGTGAGGGTGTTGGCGAGGGTGAGGGCAATCATGGCAAAGACCGTCACCTGCCCCGTGAAGGCCTTTGTTGAGGCCACGCTGATTTCCGGTCCGACATGGATGTAGCACCCGGAGTCGCTTGCGCGGGAAATCGAGGAGCCGATGACATTGCAGATGCCGAACACGAAGCATCCCGCCGCCTTCGCGAGAGAGACCGCCGCCAGAGTGTCCGCCGTCTCACCGGACTGCGACACCGCAATCACGACATCCTCCGGACCGAGCACCGGATTCCTGTAGCGGAACTCCGAAGCGAACTCGACCTCCACCGGGATGCGGCACAGGTCCTCAATCAGATGCTCACCAATCAGCGACGCGTGCCACGACGTCCCGCAGGCCACAATCACAATCCTCCGCGCCGACAGGAAGCGGTAGGCGTTGTCCCGTATCCCGCTGAGTATCACGTCGTAGGAATCCGGGCTCACACGCCCCCTCATGCAGTCGAGAATGGTCTTCGGCTGTTCATGTATCTCCTTGAGCATGAAATGTTTATATCCGCCCTTCTCGAGTTCGGATATATTCATCTTCAGCCTGCGCACATCCACCGGACACTCGTCGTTGTCGAAATTCACGACCTTCAGCGGCCGCCCGCGATGGAGCACGGCAATCTCACCGTCTTCAAGGTAGGCGACACGGTCGGTGTATTCGACAATCGGCGTCGCGTCGGAGGCAAGGAAATATTCCCCGTCGCCGATTCCCACCACAAGCGGGGAAGACTGGCGCGCCACGATGATCTCGTCGTCATGTCCCCTCTCCACCACGGCGATGGCATACGCCCCGATTACCTGCTTCAGTGCACCCTGCACCGCCTCCAGCAGCGTGCAGCGGTTCGTGTTCCGGACATATTCTATCAGATTCACAAGCACTTCCGTGTCAGTCTGGCTCTTGAAAATATAGCCTTCCCTGACAAGCGCGTCCTTGAGGATAGACCAGTTCTCGATGATTCCGTTGTGGATTATCGCGATGTTCTCCGAGCATGAATAATGCGGATGGGCGTTCGTGCTGTTCGGCTCGCCGTGCGTCGCCCAGCGGGTGTGCGCTATTCCGCACACTCCGTCAAGGTTCTTCCCTTCGACAAAATTCTCCAGAGCGGAGACCTTTCCCTTGCACTTATACACGTTCAGGTCGCCCCGTGAATCCACCATAGCCAGCCCAGCGCTGTCATAACCACGATACTCAAGACGATGAAGTCCCTTTATCAGAATGGGATAGGCCTCGCGCCTCCCCACATATCCTACAATTCCACACATAATAGTTTCTTCGTTAAAATTTCACAAACCCCGCAAAGGTACGAAATAATCCGTTCCCGCAGAACATTCTGTCAGCGGAAACGGATTAAAAAAAACGACGCCGCGCCGATTACAGCTCGGCGAGAAGCTCACGGTATTTCGGAAGCGGCCAGAGGTCGTCGTCGATAATCATCTCAAGCGCGTCGATGTGCTCGCGGATTTCAGCCATCTTGGCACGGACATCGTGCTCATACCCACGCGCCCTCGCCGGAATGTCGGGGTTGCGGTTGAGCGTGTGGCGGATTTCCGTCATCTCGGCGGAGGCGGTGCGTATCACGTTGACATGGCCAATGATTTCACGCAGCGTGCTTATCTCGTCCTTGGCAAGGACCTCAAGCTCATCCGGAAAGACCTCATGGATGCCACGGATGTTCTCGATGAGGACGTTCTGGTAGCGGATTGCGGTAGGGATTATATGGTTCGCAGCGATGTCGGCCATCACCCTCGACTCAATCTGCACCTTCTTGAGGAAGGTCTCGTTCTTTATTTCATACCGGGCTCCGAGTTCCACGTCGTTGAACACCTTGAACCTCTTGAACAGGGCCGCGCTCTCGGGACGCAGGTACTCGCCGAACGCCTCGGTGACGTTGTTGGCGCTCCTCAGCCCTCTCTTGGAAGCCTCGGCAATCCATTCCTCGCTGTAGCCGTTGCCCTCGAAGCGGATGTTCTTCGACGCGATGATGAACTGCCTGATGACCTGAAGGATTGCCTCGTCCTTCTTCACACCTTTCTCGACAAGGGCATCAACGCCCTCGCGGAACTCGGTAAGTTCCTCGGCCACGGCCGTGTTCAGGACAATCATCGGCATTGAGCAGTTGCTTGACGAGCCGGCGGCGCGGAACTCGAAGCGGTTGCCGGTGAAGGCGAAAGGCGAGGTGCGGTTGCGGTCGGTGTTATCGACGAGAATCTCCGGAATCTTCCCTATGTCAAGCTTGATTTCCGTCTTTTCGTCAGGAGAGAGCTTCCGCTCGTTGATTTTCGTCTCTATGGAGTCAAGCATCCGGTTCAGGGTAGCGCCGGTGAACACGGACATGATTGCAGGAGGCGCCTCGTTGCCGCCGAGACGGTGGGAGTTGGTTTCAGAAGCGATGGAAGCCATAATCAGAGAGCCGTAGTCTGCGGCCGCCTTCAGCGTGCAGACGAAGAAGGCAAGGAACTGCATATTGCTCTTCGGGGTGTGTCCCGGCGCGAGAAGGTTCTGCCCTCCGTCTGTGGCCATGGACCAGTTGCAGTGCTTGCCGCTTCCGTTGATTCCGGCAAAAGGTTTCTCGTGGAAGAGCACCTTCAGATGATGCTTCACGGCAATCTTCCTCATCAGTGACATGAGCTGCAGGTTGTGATCGACCGAGATGTTGGCCTCCTCGAACTGCGGAGCACATTCGAACTGGTTGGGAGCAACCTCGTTATGTCGGGTCTTCACCGGGATGCCGAGCCTATAGGCGGCGTCCTCGAAGTCCTTCATGAACTCCTCGACCCTCTCCGGAATCGCGCCCCAGTAGTGGTCCTCCAGCTGCTGGTCCTTGGCCGCCGTGTGCCCCATCAGCGTACGTCCGGCCTGCATCAGGTCAGGGCGGGCGTCGAAAAGGGCCTCATCGACGAGGAAGTATTCCTGCTCCCAGCCGAGCGTCGGATAGACCTTGGCGACATCCTTGTCAAAAAGCTGGCAGACGGAGACCGCGGCCGTGTCGATTGCCGCCATCGACTTCAGAAGCGGGGTCTTGAAGTCAAGGGCCTCGCCCGTGTATGAGACGAATATGCTCGGGATGCAGAGGGTGCCGTCCATGATGAATGCCGGCGACGACGGGTCCCATGCGCTGTAGCCCCTCGCCTCGAAGGTGTTGCGCAGTCCTCCGCTCGGGAAGGAGGAAGCGTCAGGTTCCTGCTGCGCGAGGAGGTTTCCGCTGAAATACTCGAAGGAGTCCCCCTCAAGGTCAGGCGAGAGGAAGGCGTCGTGCTTCTCCGCAGTCGAGTCGTTGAGCGGCTGGAACCAGTGAGTGTAATGGGTCGCGCCCCGCTCCATCGCCCAGACCTTCATGCCCTCGGCCACCTGGTCGGCGATGCTTCTGTCAATCCTGCGCCCGTTCTCGATTGCCTCGATTACGCTGTCATACACCGACTTTGAAAGATAGCGCCTCATCTGCGAGCGCGTGAACACGTCCTGCCCGAAGATTTCGGATTTCCTCTTCGACGTCTCCATCGGTTTTGCCTCCGCCCGCGAATGTATGATGCCGAGGGCCTCAAATCTCTGATTTTCCATAGTTCAATGAAATAAAATATATAAAAAACACTACACACCCCGGGATTTTAGGCCCAGAATCGGATGCAAAGATATATTTTTCTTGACATACCCCCAAATTTTTAGGGGGTAATTTTGAATTTTATCCGTTTATTGCGGACCGAACCTTCCGGAATGGGGGGATTCTGCATTGTTTTCTGCATAGTGAAAACGGATAAAATCTGTGGAAATGTGAAGAGGGGGAAAAACAAAAAAAATCAGCCAACCAATGTTTATTGATTGACTGACAGCGTAATGTGTTGTGGAGATAGACGGATTCGAACCGACGACCCTCTGCTTGCAAAGCAGATGCTCTAGCCAACTGAGCTATACCCCCCTTTGTCGTTCTTTTGAGCGTCTGCTGCGTCAGACTTCGCATCGTCGGGCGGTCATTACCATAAGGTAACTCCCTTCCTCCTCACTCGTCTTCCTTGCATCCATCTCAAAATAACTTCCAAAGTCCAAGGAAATCTTTTGAGCGTCTGCTGCGTCAGACTTCGCATCGTCGGGCGGTCATTACCATAAGGTAACTCCCTTCCTCATCGTGGCGGCACAGACATCTCTTTATTTTAATGAACTTGTGTAGTCCTGAGCAGACTTGAACTGCTGACCCCTACATTATCAGTGTAGTGCTCTAACCAACTGAGCTACAGGACTGTCTTTTTAGTGGGAGCAGAGGGAGTCGAACCCCCGACCCTCTGCTTGTAAGGCAGACGCTCTGAACCAACTGAGCTATGCTCCCCTAAAAGACTGATCGGAAGACTCGTGCACCGCATCGTGCCGCTCTCATGCAATCTCGCTCGAGCGTCCTGCCAAAGTCAAACTCCAAAAAGGAGGTGTTCCAGCCACACCTTCCGGTACGGCTACCTTGTTACGACTTAGCCCCAATTACCAGTTTCGCCCTAGGCCGCTCCTTGCGGTCACGGACTTTAGGCGCCCCCGGCTTTCATGGCTTGACGGGCGGTGTGTACAAGGCCCGGGAACGTATTCACCGCGCCATGGCTGATGCGCGATTACTAGCGAATCCAGCTTCACGGAGTCGGGTTGCAGACTCCGATCCGAACTGAGACGGCCTTTCGAGATCCGCTCCCCCTCGCGGGGTGGCATCCCTCTGTAGCCGCCATTGTAACACGTGTGTCGCCCCGGACGTAAGGGCCGTGCTGATTTGACGTCATCCCCGCCTTCCTCGCGGCTTGCGCCGGCAGTCCCGCCAGAGTCCTCGGCTTTATCCGTTGGCAACTGGCGGCAGGGGTTGCGCTCGTTATGGCACTTAAGCCGACACCTCACGGCACGAGCTGACGACAACCATGCAGCACCTTCACAGCGGCCCCGAAGGGCCTCACCATCTCTGGATCGTTCCGCTGCAATTCAAGCCCGGGTAAGGTTCCTCGCGTATCATCGAATTAAACCACATGTTCCTCCGCTTGTGCGGGCCCCCGTCAATTCCTTTGAGTTTCAGCCTTGCGGCCGTACTCCCCAGGTGGATGGCTTATCGCTTTCGCTTGGCCACCGACACTGTGTCGCCGGCGGTTAGCCATCATCGTTTACGGCGCGGACTACCAGGGTATCTAATCCTGTTCGATACCCGCGCTTTCGTGCCTCAGCGTCAATTGCGGATTCGTGAGATGCCTTCGCAATCGGTGTTCTGTGTGATATCTATGCATTTCACCGCTACACCACACATTCCTCCCACGGCATCCGCATTCTAGGACGGCAGTATCAAACGCACGTTCCACGTTGAGCGTGGACATTTCACGGCTGACTTACCACCCCGCCTACGCACCCTTTAAACCCAATAAATCCGGATAACGCTCGCATCCCCCGTATTACCGCGGCTGCTGGCACGGAGTTAG
>ERZ808240.5581-NODE-5581-length-10156-cov-27.074646_pt1 | contig 10156 bp, 9 predicted proteins | sample MGYA00521084_ERZ808240 | MGnify/ENA primary metagenome ERZ808240 (study PRJEB31516, sample SAMN03275571) | gut metagenome | biome: mammalia-associated habitat; material: feces | host: Papio cynocephalus | place: Kenya | collected 2012-08-06 ... | reverse complement strand
TTAATAGCTTTGCAGTCAACGAGCTTCAGTTTCAGCACCTCCTCGATATGTCTGCTGTTGAAAGAGTCATCCTTATGATAATGTCCGAGCGAGTCAACATCAGAATAGTTAAACTCTTCCTTTTCAGCGATGTCGAGCACAGTATTACCATCGTCTTTCGTCAAGAACTCCCCTTCATTGTTGAGCAATTTCAGAGCATTCCATTGTCTCGGGTTATGACTTGCCGTAATGATGATGCCGCCAGCCGATTTCGACAGGATAACCGCCAGCTCGGTAGTAGGAGTAGTAGCCAGTCCGATATCGAGCACATCATATCCCATACCCATCAGCGTACCGCAAACCACATTCCTTACCATGTCGCCCGAGATTCGTGCATCCCTACCCACGACGATAGTGTTGCTGTCAGATTTCTTGCTGTTGCGTATGAACGTTGCGTATGCAGTAACAAATTTCACTATATCAAGCGGATTCAGCGTGTCGCCAGTATGTCCGCCAATCGTTCCGCGTATTCCGGAGATAGATTTTATAAGCGTCATATTCGTCAGTATATCTTTAGTTAGTTAATAGGTTTATAAAAGTTCCTTATATTATGATGCAGAAAAAGGCAAGCCCCCGGCTTGCCTTCCACATTTATTTAGTATCCCTTTTCATATGTAAGGTCGTATAGGCAAGGATAAACGCCCTGAGTTGCGTAGGCATGTCCCTGAGTGTGTGGAACAATAATCCTAATCCTTGCTATTTCATTATCCTCAGAGTCTTGTCTTCCGATATTAATATATGTCAGCGGCACGAGCCATCCCGAAGGCACCGTAGTACTTCCGCTACCGTAGAGAGTGTACATCAAGCTCTCGCCAGCCTTAAACGTTCCGGTAAACGTTCCGCTTGTATTCGTTACGTTCATCTTGTCGACAACAGAGATGTAGTATCCAATCATGTTGCTCGACTGCAGAGAGTCCGTCAGCAGGTTGTATTCCTGGTATCGGCATAGAATGGTAGCCGTTTCCCCGTCTTTTAGCTTCTCTCCACAGCCTTTGCGTATAATCTGCAAGTAGCAACCGGAGTTGTTCAGATACACGTACTCGTGTTTTGCAGTATCAGTAACTTGACCGTTGCTGTTGAATTCAGCTTCGCTCAATACCTTGATATTGTTCTCCGAGATATATTTGTTAATAGCCGAGCGCTCGCGTTTTTTCTGGTCGGCATAAGTTTCAGAGTCGCTGCAACTTGAAATTGACACGGCAACAGAGATTGCCGCCAATAGTAGAAATACGATTTTTTTCATTCCTGTTTCGGGTGATAATTATAATGTTTTGCGCTAAATGCGCATTCTTCAAGATGCAAAAATACAAATAATCATTCGATTAGCCTTCATTTAAGTCGGCATATTACGTATCTTTAACGTGTGAATAGACAAAAGTCCTTATTCACTCTACCATTTAAACTCCCTTATAGCCTTGTTCACAATCTTCTCAGCCTCTTCCATTGAGCAGTTGAGATGACCGCCCGAAGCATTCAGGTGTCCACCGCCGTTGAAATATTTCTCGGCAAGTTTGTTGCAAGGGAAGTCGTCGACCGACCTTAGGCTAATCCATATAGTGTTCGGCTTCTCTGTGTCTTCTCGCAGAGAGATGCTGAGTTTCATGCCCCTTATTTGCAGCGGCATGTTAACGAGTCCTTCAGCATCGCCCTTAACGAAATGAAAATGCTTCAGATCCTGTCTTGTCAGTGTGAAATAGGCTGCATGGAAATCAGTAAAAACATTGAGTTTAGTATACATCACGTATCCCAGGAGTCTCATTCTCCATACGCTGTATGTATTAAACACATTTCTGTATATTTTGTCCTTATTAATCCCCTTAGTAAGTAGCTGACTGATGATGAAGAAAATCTCCGGTCTTGTAGAGTTATAAGTAAATCCTCCCGTATCAGTCATCATGCCGCAGTAGATGGCAGTAGCAGCATTTTTGTCCAAATCGTCAAACCCTCCAATTTGCCATATAATTCTGAACACGAGTTCGCTCGTGCTACAAGCCTCAGGATGCGAGATGCAAATGTCAGCATCCACGTTAGGGTCGAGATGGTGGTCGATAAGAATCTTCTTGGCATTAGAAGCGTTGATAAGCGGTTCCAGTTCGGCGGTACGGCTTGTATCGTTGAAGTCAAGGCAAAATAAGAGGTCAGACTCCTCAATAGCCTTTTCCACTTCCTCCTTCTTCTTGTCGTATCTAAAAATCCCTTCCGCTCCAGGCAGCCATTGCAGGAAATTCGGGAACATGTCGGGTACAATAACCTTAACATCCTCCTTGCCGTATAGTTTCAGAAAAGCCTGCATACCGAGCGATGAACCGATAGCATCGCCGTCGGGACTTCTGTGTCCGAATATCGTGATATGCTTAGCGTCGTCAATCAGAGCCTTGAGGCGTTGAGCCTCAAGGTCTGTCATTAGGTTAATGTTCATTTATCAAAAATAATTCGTTCTTGTATAGAAGAGCCTGTTTCTCTTATTCTAACCTGTATTATTCATAGGGGACTTCCATCCGTAAGATAACTTCATCCATAAGAGAATTTCATTCATAGGATAATTACTCCTATGAATAAGACAGGCTTTAAAAGTATTCCTTATCTGAACTTTCTGATTTATATTCTTCCCCTCTCCCGTCTCCCCTTCCAGGGGAGAAGCAGTTACCCTCGTAATCCATTTGCGAAACGGTTTCCCGTTATCGCCTCCAGTCTCCCCATTAGATAAAATCCTCACGCTCGGAAGAACAAGCAAGCTTGTTATTCTCTCGCTTAATCGGATTTTTCCAGTGGAGAAGCAGTTACCCTTATAAGGCAAGTGTAACTAATATTTAGTTATTATATAGTTGACAACATTTCGTTATTTGGTAACTGCTCCGCCCCCGGAGGGGGAGGCGGGGGAGGGGAAGATATAAATCTGAAACTTGAATTCCTTATTATTTGAATAGTTTCTCTGGGTAAACGCCCTCGTCAACGAGTTGCTTGATGCGGTCAACGGTGCCCTGTCTGTCGGCAGCATAAGTTACGCCGAACCATTTGCTTGTAGTGTCGAGCACTTTAACGGTAGCCGTACCCTCGTTGATAAGTTTGTTAACCATGAGCGGGATAAAGAATTCCGCTTTCAGGTTAGTCATATTCTCCGGTTTAGAGAGGAACTCCTTGAAGTATTCGTCGCTATATTCAAAGTAGTCGGGAGTAAATCCCCATACGTTCATTGAAACAGGCGTATTGTCTTCGATGGCAACCCATTTGCCCTCTTCGTCCTTATAGCTAACCTTACCGTCTATGCGCATAATCTCGGTGCGCTCCACAACAGTAGTAAGGTTCTCGTTGTCGTCTTTAGAGCAGATGCCGCGAGCCACGGTACCGTTTTCCGACAGAGTGTTGCCAACGCGGAATCCCACCATAGCATAGTTATTCTTGCTACCCTCAGGCAGATTGCTGAGGAACTTACCGATAACCATAAAGCAGTCGCGGTTGTAGAAGTCGTCGCAGTTAATGACGCAGAACGGTTCGTGAATTACGTTTTTAGCCATCATAACGGCATGGTTAGTACCCCAAGGCTTAACCCTTCCCTCTGGACAAGAGAAGCCCTCAGGCAGAGCATCGAGACTCTGGAAGCATAGTTCCAAAGGCACGTGTCCCTCATATTTCTTTAGAATCTTCTCGCGGAAGTCGTCCTCGAAATCCTTTCTGATGACGAAAACGATTTTTCCGAATCCAGCCTGGATAGCGTCATAGATAGAGTAGTCCATGATAGTCTCGCCGTTAGGTCCCAGTCCGTCAAGCTGTTTCAGTCCGCCATACCTGCTGCCCATACCAGCAGCGAGCAATAAAAGTGTAGGTTTCATAATTGTTTAAATTTTAGTTGTAAGTTATATGTTAGAAATTATAGTTTAAATTTCCTTCAGTTACACATTATATATAATATATAGGATGGGTGCAGTCCCGTCATTGAAAGAACTGTATGCCAAACACGATTATAGCATATCTGAGAAACTTTCCGGCAGTCATGCTTGCCGTCGTTATCGGCAGGTTTGCCCTCATCAGTCCGAGCGAAACAGTTATGGCACTTCCGATAATCGGCAAGAAAGCGAAGAACGCCATCAAGGCGCCTCTTCCCGCCATAAAGCGTTGAGCCCTTTCGATTTTTTCTTCCTTTATATGCAGATATTTCTCAATCCAGTCCATTCGTCCGAATGTTCCGATCCAATAGTTAAACAGTCCTCCGAGCACATTCCCCAGAGTACCGGTAATCAGCAGCATCCAAGGTTCCAGTCCCGCCACTTTAAGAGCGCCGATAACCAGTTCGCTGTTAAACGGCAGTACGCTTCCGGCGAGCAGAGCCGACAGGAACATGCCGAAGTATCCGTAATGCACTAATATTTCAGTCATCTCACATTAAGCCGTTACGTTATAAGAACATGTTGAAAGCCGTCAGTCCAGCCATAACCACACACACCAAAATAAAGACGAAATTCGTCCATTTAGTTTTGGTAAGAGCGATAAAGTGAGCGAACAGACAGCTCGTGTTAACAATCATCATAGGCAACAGCGTATAGAAGTGCTGCGGCTGCAAGACAACGAAAATCAGAGTCAGAATGTCCATCGTAATGAACATCTCGAAAATCATGCGCGTACGAATCTTGTCGAGATAGCTGCTCCTCATATAGTGCGTAATGCCGATTATCGTCAGAACCGTAACTACGGCAAACGTAGCTATTTCGTGAATGCCCAAGGCGGAAAAGTCCGCAATCTGTCTGAACGAAGCCAGTTCCATAAAATGGTCGCCCAGTTCCGGCAGTCTCTCCTGCCATGCATAGTAACCGGCAGCAAACCAGTATGGAGCAATAACTCCGATGATAGACGCCCAGAACATCTTATGGCTCAGCGCCATCATATTAGTAGCCATGAGGATCCACAGAACCGGCAAGAAATATAGAATCTGTACGAACCAAAAACTTGCAATTCCGATGCATGCGAACGAGTAGAACACGATTCCCGGAGCCCTTTTGTCCTGATAGCTTCGCGTAATCGACAGATAGAACATGGCGAGCATAGTCTGTACCACGGCACTCTCAACATGCTGGAAGAGAAACGAAGCGGCACATGTCATGACGATAAACGAGCACGACACCATGCGGCTGTAAATTCTAATCAGTGCATTAGAGTTGTTCAGCGTCATCATCGTGAGAGTCGCCACAACGAAGAGAGCGAACTGCACGTAAGTACCTTGTTCGAGCAAGCCCCCCGCCAGCCAAGCCAGTATTCCGTAAAGCCCCATTATAGGGAATGCAAAGCGGCTTTCAGCCCATTTGTTCTGAATTCTTTTGCGCATATTACAGATCCTGTCCTATGTCCCTTCTAAAGTATTTGTCTGTGAAATGAATCTTGTTAGCCTCGGCAAAAGATTTGGCGAGCGCCTCCTCCTTGTCCTTTCCGTAAGAGCTTACGGCAATTACACGTCCGCCGTTGGTCACCACCTGTCCGTCTTTCATTGCCGTTCCCGAATGGAACACGATGCTGCCCTTCACGTCGTCGATGCCGGAGATAGGGTAGCCCTTTACATATTTCTCCGGGTATCCGCCGCTCACGAGCATAACGCAGACGGCAGCCCTCTCGTCGAACACGATTTCTCGTTTATCGAGATCTCCTTCAGCAACCCCCTCGAGCAAGTCCACGAGGTCGCTCTTTATGCGCAGCATAACGCTTTCCGTCTCCGGGTCACCCATACGGCAGTTGTATTCAATAACCATCGGTTCGCCTTCAACATTTATCAGTCCGAAGAAGATAAATCCCTTGTAGTCGATATTCTCCTCGGCGAGTCCCTCCACCGTAGGACGGATAATTTTATCCTCCACTTTCTTCATCCACTCCTTGTCGGCAAAAGGAACAGGCGTCACGCTGCCCATACCGCCAGTATTCAGTCCGGTGTCATGTTCTCCGATACGCTTATAGTCTTTAGCCTCCGGCAGAATCTTGTAGTTCTTGCCGTCGGTAAGTACGAATACCGAGCATTCAATACCGCTCAGGAATTCCTCAATGACCACCTGGGCCGAAGCATTTCCGAACATGCCTCCGAGCATCTCCTTCAGTTCCTTTTTAGCCTCTTCGAGAGTAGGCAAGATGAGCACGCCCTTGCCGGCGCACAGTCCGTCGGCTTTCAGCACATACGGAGCCTTCAGTGTTTCGAGAAATTTCAGTCCTTCCTCGAGCGTCGTTCCGTCAAACGTCTTGTATTTAGCCGTCGGGATATTGTGTCTCTGCATGAAGCCTTTGGCGAAATCCTTAGAGCCCTCGAGCACGGCACCCTTCTTCGACGGTCCGATAACCGGGATATCCTTAGTTCGCGGATCGTTTTTAAAGTCATCATATATACCTTTCACGAGCGGATCCTCTGGTCCGACGACCACCATATTGATATTCTTTTCAACACAGAAGTCCTTCAAGGCTTCGAAGTCGTCAGCCTTAATGTTGACATTCTCTCCAGTCAATCCCGTTCCGGCATTACCCGGAGCAATATAAAGTTTTTCTACTTTAGGGCTTTGTGCTATTTTCCAAGCCAAAGCATGTTCGCGTCCACCGCTTCCCAAAAGAAGTATTTTCATAACCGTATGATTCTTTAAAATTATATGTGTGCAAAAGTACAATAATAAGTTCTTTCGTCAAAATATATTTGCAAGTAAGAATGAAAAATATGTTTTTTTGTTGTTTTATCGGCAGTTTATTCGCTGCTGTCAGGCGTTTGGGCGAAACGTTTCCGGTGTTTGGGCGAAACGCTTCTGGTGTTTGGGCGAAACGTTTCCGGTGTTTGGGCGAAACGCTCCCAACGTTTGATACATGCAATATTTATAGGTACGTGTTCTGATAAGTATTTTCCGTTAAACACAATAAACCCGCCACCGGAACGTTATAAATAAAAAAAGTCATGACTGAAGGATATAAAAGCAAGAAATACGGAGTGCCGACAAAGCGCTTCGTGCAGACAATGGAACTGAAAGACGACACAGAACTCATCAGAGAATACCGCAAGGCCCACGATAAAGCTCATTTTTGGCATGAGATAGAAGAGGGGATAAAACAAGTAGGAATTCTTGAGATGGAAATCTACATACTTGGAAACCGTCTGGTGATGATAGTCGACGCCCCGGTAGATTTCTGTTGGGACGAGGCAATGCAGCGCCTTGCCACCCTGCCTCGCCAAGAGGAATGGGAGAAGCATGTGGCAGCCTTTCAGCAATGTGCCGCCGACGCCACATCCGACCAGAAATGGCAGATGATGGAGCGCATGTTTTATCTTTATTGACAAGAAATGCTTTTATAAAAACACAACATTCCGCCGAATTATTTGGTAATTAACGATAAATCAAGTAATTTTGCACCCGTATTGACACTTTTTTGCATCGATGGGCATTGACAGATTGACAAACATTTTGACACAGACAGTGGAGAAGCTCTCTGCTGAAGATTCGCTGAAGGGCATTTTCCATCAGCATCAAGACGGCGACCCGCTTCCTTCTGCCGCCGCTCTCGAAGAAATCGTTTCATTGGTGCGAGCCATCATCTTTCCGGGCTATTACGGAAAGTCTACCGTCAATACCAGAACAATAAAATACCATATCGGAGTGAATGTGGAACGCCTGCATAAGCTGCTTGCCGAACAGGTGCTTGCCGGACTGTGTTTCGCCGACACCGAGAGTGAGACACCGGAAGATATGGAATCAAGAAAGAAAACAGCCGACGAAATAGCCATCTCGCTCATCAGTCGCTTGCCGGAAATAAGGGCAGTACTTGCCACCGATGTCATAGCCGCATACAACGGCGACCCGGCAGCCGACAATGTAGGGGAGATTATCTCGTGCTACCCGGTTATAAAGGCACTCACTAACTATCGCATCGCCCACGAACTGGTGCTCCTCGGCGTGCCCCTCATTCCGCGAATCCTGACGGAAATGGCACACTCTGAGACGGGCATCGACATCCACCCGGGGGCAAAGATAGGAAAATATTTCACCATCGACCACGGCACGGGCGTCGTAATCGGGGCAACATGCATCATCGGCAACAACGTGAAACTCTATCAGGGCGTAACGCTCGGAGCAAAGAGCTTCCCGCTCGACAAAGACGGTAACCCGATAAAGGGCATTCCGCGCCATCCTATCATCGGCGACGACGTGGTGATTTATGCCAACGCCACCGTGCTCGGCAGGATAACAATAGGAAAAGGTTGTGTGGTGGGTGCCAACGTGTGGGTGACCAAAGACATGAAGCCCAAGACAAAGAAGTATAAACAGGAAAAAATAAGTATATTAGATTTTGAATTCAATAATGGAACAGGAATTTGAGCTCATCGCAAAGACCTTTATGGGTCTGGAGCCAGTGCTGGCACAGGAGCTGACACAGCTCGGAGCCAACAATGTGGAGATTGGACGACGAATGGTGTCGTTTACGGGTAACAAGGAGATGATGTATCGTGCGAACTTCCAGCTTCACACGGCTATCCGCATCCTTAAACCAATCAAGCACTTCAAGGCGCAGAGCGCCGACGACGTTTACAACGAGGTGAAAAAGATAGACTGGAGCAAGTATCTCGACCTGAAAGACTGCTTCGCCGTCGACTCCGTTGTATTCTCCGAAGAATTCCGCCACTCTAAGTTTGTTGCATACAAGGTGAAGGATGCCATCGTGGACCAGTTCCGCGAGAAGACCGGCAGCCGTCCGAACATCTCGGTTGCCAACCCAGACATCCGTCTGAACATCCATATCGCCGAAGACAGATGCACCCTGTCGCTCGACTCCAGCGGCGAGAGCCTTCACCGCCGCGGATACCGCCAGGAGTCTGTTGAGGCTCCGCTCAACGAGGTGCTCGCAGCCGGAATGATTCTCATGTCGGGATGGAAGGGCGACACCGATTTCTACGACCCGATGTGCGGTTCGGGCACCATCATCATCGAGGCGGCACTCATCGCCCGCAACATGGCACCGGGTCTGTTCCGCAAGGAATTCGCTTTCGAGAAATGGAAGGACTTCGACGCTGACCTCTTCGACAGCATCTACAACGACGACTCTCAGGAGCGCGAATTCAACCACCATATCTATGGTTCCGACGTTGACATGAAGGCTGTGAACACGGCTATAATGAATGTAAAGGCTGCCGGACTGTCGAAAGACATCACCGTAACTTGTGCCGACTTCAAGGACTTCAAGCAGCCGGCGGAAAAGTCGTTCATGATTACCAACCCGCCTTACGGTGAGCGCATCTCCACGCCAAACCTCCTGGGCACTTACAAGATGATTGGCGAGACACTGAAGCATAAGTTCAAGAACGGCGAGGCATGGGTACTCAGCTACCGCAAGGAATGTTTCGACCAGATAGGACTCAAGCCGTCGCAGAAGATTCCGCTCTACAACGGTTCGCTGGAGTGTGAGTTCCGCAAATACCTCATGTTCGAGGGCGGACTGAAAGACTTCCGCAGCGAGGGAAATATCCTGAAGACTGAGGAGGAGAAGAAGCAGATGGCAGAGAAGCACCGCTTTAAGGAGCACCGCGAGTTCAAGAAGCGACTCGACGAACCGGAGAATATGGAAGACGAAGACATACGGTCTTTCAGGTTCCGCAAGAGTCCTTACAGCAAGGACATCGACAGCTTCGAGAACAAGCGCGAGCGCAGACCTCGCACAAGGGAGCGCCGTAGCGACGACGAGCGTCGCGGAGGCAGAAAACCCTTCGACAAGGGCGGACGCTCGTTTGGCAGAGGCGGCGACCGCAAGGGCGGTAAGCCGGCAGGCAGAGGCTACGACAGAAAGTAGTTGCATGAATATGAACAAATTTAACCGCAATGATGATTGAAAATATCATAAACTCGGCGGCACGACATATTGCCGTTGCCGCCGTTTGCATTCTATCCACAATGAACGGAATGGCACAAGGAAAACAGTTCTCGCTCGAGGACCTGAACTTCGGAGGAAACAACTACCACAACATGATTCCCGAATACAGGAATCTTACTTGGTGGGGCGACCAGCTGGTGCGCCGCAACCCGGAAGACTGCAAACTGGTAGACAAGACGAGCGGCAGGGAAACTCTTCTCTTCACCGCCGAACAGATAAACAAATGGGCTGCAACGACAGACGACAA
>ERZ808240.5580-NODE-5580-length-10158-cov-3.355538_pt1 | contig 10158 bp, 9 predicted proteins | sample MGYA00521084_ERZ808240 | MGnify/ENA primary metagenome ERZ808240 (study PRJEB31516, sample SAMN03275571) | gut metagenome | biome: mammalia-associated habitat; material: feces | host: Papio cynocephalus | place: Kenya | collected 2012-08-06 ... | reverse complement strand
TGCCGATGGAACCGAGGATTACAAAAACATGGAACTGTTTGAATTTATAAAAAAAGATACCTTGGTTGCGGAATACATTCCGGCGACGGCGGGGACTTTTGGTTATGATGTGACCGGACAGATGATTAGTCCAAAACGAGGGAAAGAGCTTCCGGCACTCCGCGTGGTTGGCGTGCGCGTATCCGAAGATAAAAAGAAATATTATGCGGATATTGATGGAATTATTGAGTGGCACGAGGGTGAAAACAAGTTAGAAATACGAAATTTATATACCGTTCCCGGTAATGTCGATGCCGCAACCGGAAACATCCGATTTAATGGTGATGTAAATATTATGGGAAATGTGACGTCCGGATTTTCTGTGCAGGCGGCAGGAAATATCGTAATTGACGGACACTGCGAGGCAAGCCAGATTGAAGCCGGCGGCGATGTAATTATCCGAAAAGGCTGCCAGGGAAAAGGACTTGGAAAGATTACCGCAGGAAAAAGTATTGTGGGCCAGTTTTTTGAGTCGGCAGTTCTGACGGCAGGAAAAGATGTGCAGGCAACATATTTGCTGAACTGTCAGTTAAAGGCGAAAGGAAAACTGTTGGTGGAAGGAAGAAAAGGCGTGATTATCGGCGGCAAAACCTGCGCCAAATTAGGTGTTTCCTGTAATGGAATTGGTAATATAGCAGAAATTGCAACCGTTGTCAGTGTGGGAATTGACAAAGAAGATATGACGGCCTATCAGGAATTACAGAAAAAGATTGAGCAGACGCAGGCGGAACTGCAGACGTGTGAAAATGGATTGAATAAATTAATGGCGAATCCGGTGCACGATGAAAAAGTTTCGATGATGATACAGCGGCTGACACGAGCAGTATATACGTTAAAGAGCAGCCGTAAGGAACTTTTCTCAGAGCGTGATATTCAGATGGAACAGATGACAAAGCAAAGGGAAGCAAGGATTCAGGTGTCCGGTCGGGCTTATCCGGGTACGTTACTGTTTTTGAATGAGGATCCATTTGCAATTAAAGAAATATACAACAATGTGGAATTTGTAAAACATGATAACCGCATTGATACATTGGCTCATTAGGGGGTGAAGATATGATACAGGGAAAAGATAAGTTATTTAGTTATGTAATTTCTGTTATTGAAAACAGGGATTTTTATGCAGAGTATCATTGCGAAAAAGTGCAGCGTTTTACGAGGATTCTGCTTGAAAAAGTGATTCGGTTCTGTCCGGATTATAAAATATCGGAAGAAGATGTGGAAGCAATCTGTTTTGCGGCAATGTTACATGATGTTGGAAAAATTGTCGTTCCGGACCGGATTTTACACAAGGCAGGACGTCTGGATTTTAATGAATTGGAAATCATGAAAAATCACACCAGAAAGGGCAGACAGATTTTTGAACGGCTGATGAAACTTATAGAAAAAGACAGCGAAGAATATGCACTGTATGAATGTTGTGCAGAGGTTTGTATGTATCATCACGAGCGCTATGATGGTGATGGCTATCCACTGGGATTAAAGGGAGACGAAATTCCGATTGCTGCCCAGATTGTGGGGTTAGCAGATGCCTATGATGCACTTATCAGTGAAAGAATTTACAAGCCGGCATACAAACCGGAAGAGGCGTTTGAGATGATTATTGAGGGTGACTGCGGTGTGTTTAATCCGCGTCTGATTGATTTATTTTCTATGATTCGTATGGAATTAGAAGAGGTACATGAGGAAATAATGCGAAAGAAAGGTTGACAGATTACACAGATGTTGCTATAATTCTTAACAAATGTAACAATTTTGTAACAATTGCAATTTGTAAAGAAGAAGGTAATGAGATGAAAAAATATGGGAAGAAACTTTTTGCACTTGCATTAGCGAGTGGTTTGATTGTCGGCAGTGTATATTCCGTACAGGCTGCCATGGTAGGATCTGAAGAGCAGGTAGAGGGCGCTACCGTATTGTTAGAGCAGTATTGCAGTAATGTGGCAAATGGTACTGTAGATGCAAAGGCATCGGAAGTATTAGTAGCATCGGAGCCAAATGCGACAGCTGTACCGACCGCAACACCGGCACAGACGACAGATACCGCTAAGGAAGCAAAGAAGGATACACATGTAGAATTGAATTTAAATTATTCAAGACTTGGTGTTGCCAATAAAGTGGATACCTATTTGAATGTTAGAAAGAAACCATCGGAAAGTGGTAAAGTAGTAGGAAAGATGACAAAGAATGCCGGATGTCATGTATACCACATCAAAAAAGGATGGGCTAAGATTGTTTCCGGTAAGGTAAAAGGCTATGTAAAGGCGTCCTATCTGACAACGGATGCGAAAGCAGAAAAGCTGGCGACGAAAGTAGGCCGTGAGTGTGTAGAAATCCAGACAGATTCACTCCGCGTACGTGCTCTTCCATCGACATCTGCTCCAATTTATTCAGTTGTATCGGAAGGCGAGGAGTTCACCATGAAAGAGGGCGAACTTACTTTAGATTATGTGAAAAAGATTGTGAAAAAACAGAAAATATCCAAAGATGCGATTAAGAGAGCCGGCGGCTATGAAGCAATGCAGGAACAGTTGAAAGACTTTATCTGTATTTACGTGGATGATGATTATGCGTTTGTTGCAAAGGATTTTGTAAAAGAGCAGTATACGCTGAAACGTGCGACAAAGGTAAGCACTGTGAAAGCATCTTCATCAAGCGGTGTATCATCAAGTCAGGCATCCATTGTGGAATATGCAAAACAGTTCTTAGGTAACCGTTATGTCTGGGGAGGCGCAAGTCTCACAAACGGAACAGATTGCTCCGGCTTTACAATGAGTCTGTATGCGAAGTATGGACATTCCCTGCCGCATAGCGCAGCAGCACAGGCTGGCTGCACAAGAAAAGTTTCGTCACCAAAACCGGGCGATTTGTTTTTCTACAGCAACGGAAGCCGTATTAACCACGTTGCGATGTATATTGGCGGCGGTATGGTAATTCATGCCAGCAACCCTCGTGATGGTATTAAGATTAGTAATGCTTATTATCGTCATCCGGCAAAAATCGGACGAGTTATGAATTAATTTTATAAAACAGTAAATGTTAAAAGCACAAAGCAAAGGCGTTAGCGCAGTTGTTTTGTGCTTTTTTGTATAAAGGCAGATGTTTTTGACGATACTGTCCCTAAGAGCAATGATTGATTGGAAAGAATGGATGGTGGACAGCATGAATCGAAAATATATAGTGATATGCAGTTTTTTTGCAGCATTTTTCGTATTGTCGTTATTGTGTTACGGAAGTTTTGAGTATGCAAAAAAGCAGGAACAGAAAAAAATGGCGCAGCAAAATGCAGCCCAGACAAGCACCAAGCAGGAGCAGCGGGTTACAAGCGGGACAAAATTAGTGATTGAAAAGTGGGAAGAAGAATCCGAAGAACTGGTAAAAGAAGAAAGAGACATGCCGCCGGAGTATGCTGGTCTCACAAGAGAAGAACTGGAAAAACAACTGGCAGTAGAAATAAAAAACAAATCATGGGAGGAAGAAAAGGAAGGCCTTGTAAAAATTACATTAGAATCATTTTCCGAAGAAAAAATTGTCATTCGCAAGGTATATAACAAATCAAGTGAGCAGGGATATATTTTACGTCTGAAGGATGGAGAGGTTGTGATTTACCGGAAGGATGAGGAAGAACCGTTTGAAAAAACCGGTTTGAAAGAAGAAAATTTATCGGAGCAGGATAAAAAGATTTTGCAGGGAGGATACGCCGTGCGGACAGAAAAAGAGCTGTATTCCGTTCTTGAAAACTTTTCCAGTTAAGGTATAATAGAGAAGATAAAAGGAAGAGACGGAGGATGTCATGAAGACACAGTGTGATGTGATTGTTGTAGGAGGGGGAGCTTCTGGCTTATTATGTGCTGTCATGCTTGCAAGGAAAGGTGTGCAGGTGACAGTTTTAGAAAAGAATCATCGAATTGGTAAAAAACTATCGGCAACCGGAAATGGCAGATGCAATTTTACCAATTTACATATGAATGAGAATTGTTATTATGGAAATTCGGAATTTATTTCTCATCTTTTGACAGAGGTGTCTGCAAAATGCGTAATTGCAGAGTTTGAAAAGTATGGCATTTTGCACCGGGAAAAAGATGGCTATGTTTATCCGCATACGAATCAGGCTGCGACGGTTGTGAATGGGCTTTATCATGCCTGCACACAGTATGGAGTGACAATTTATGAAGACTGTGAAGTAGAGCAGATTACAAAGAAAAAAGAGTTCTTTGTCCATACAGCAAAAGGAGATTTTAACAGTACCTATGTTGTCTTAGCAACCGGCGGAAAAGCGGGAAAAGAGAGTGGGGGAAGTGAAAGCGGTTATTCGCTGGCAGAAAGTTTCCACCATACGGTTACTAAGTTATATCCCGGATTAACCGGTCTTGTGTGCGATGGTGCCGTATGGAATAAGACGGCGGGAACGAGGGTGCAGGGAACATTTTCGTTGATGATTGATGGGAAAACGGAGGCTTTTGAAACCGGAGAAATCCAGATTGTGAAAAACGGTGTATCCGGCATCCCGGTTTTTCAAATGTGCCGTATAGCAGCAAAAGCACTGGATGAAAATCGGTTGGTGGAAGGTGTGATTGATTTTGTTCCTGCCCTTTCTAAGGAAGAGGTAAAAAACTGGATTAAGAAACATGGTGTGGAGGGATTGCTGCCACAAAAATGGGTGCCGCTTTGCAAACGGGCAAAAAATCCGGTGGAATTTGTAAAATCGTTCCGGTTTGTAATTCGTGATACATTTGGCATGGAGCGTGCGCAGGTGACCGCAGGAGGTGTGCCGGTAGAAGAAGTGGTGCAGGATTCCATGGAATCAAAAAAGGAAAAACAGTTATATCTTCTGGGTGAACTTTTGGATGTGGATGGAATCTGTGGCGGCTATAACCTGCATTTTGCATGGAGTACCGCAATGATAGCGGCAAAACATATTTTGCAGTCGAGGAAGGAGAATGAAAAATAATGCTTCAATTATCTCAGTGTAAATTGTCGTGGCAGGAGGATTCTTTTTCTAAACTGCAAAAAAAGGCTGCTAAACTTCTTGGGATTTCTGTGGAGGATTTTACACAGTTTACAATTGTAAAACGCAGTCTGGATGCCAGAAAAAAGCCGAATCTTTTTGTGTTATATACCGTGAAATTTTCATGCCGCAGAGAATCGGAAGTTTTGAAAAGGAATCGAAAGAATAAAAAATTAACCATTGCCAAAAAAGAACCATCCTTGTGGCGGCAGATAGAAGAAATTAAAAATCCGGAGCGTGTTGTTGTCGTGGGGGCAGGTCCGGCAGGGCTTTTTAGCGCCTATTATCTGAGTCTGTGCGGTTATTCTCCGATTGTTGTTGAGCGGGGAGCGAAGATGGAAGAGCGTCATGCCGATATTCAGAAATTCTGGCAGGAAGGTGTCTTAAAACCGGATTCCAATGTGGCATTTGGCGAGGGAGGTGCCGGTACATTTTCGGATGGAAAGTTAAATACCGGAGTGAAGGATAAAACCGGAAGAAAACAATTTGTTTTACAGAGTTTTGTGAATTTTGGTGCGCCGGAAGAGATTTTATATGACGCAAAGCCGCATATCGGTACGGATGTTTTGCAGACGGTGATTACGAATATGAGGCTTGAAATGGAACAAAAGGGCTGCCGTTTTTTGTTTCACACGAAAATGACAAAGATTTTAGAAGAAAATGGACGTGTGCGTGGTGTGCTTGTGCAGAATGGAGAAAAAGAAGAGACTATTTTGTGTGAGCGTGTGATTCTTGCCATTGGACACAGTGCCAGAGATACGTTTGAACTCTTAAAGAAAGAACATATTACGATGTCGCAGAAACCATTTGCCATGGGAGTTCGTGTGCAGCACAGGCAGGAGGATATTGACCGTGTACAGTATGGATTTAGTGATGAAAAACTGCCGGCATCGCCATATAAACTGACGGGGAAAACGACAGATGGGAGAGGGGTCTATTCCTTTTGCATGTGTCCGGGCGGTTATGTGGTAAACGCATCCTCCGAAGAGGGCGGACTTGTTGTGAATGGAATGAGTAATGCGGACAGAGCATCGGGATTTGCAAACAGTGCGATTGTTGTTTCTGTTTCGGAAGAAGATTTTGAAGGAGACGACTGTCTGGCAGGTGTTGCATTACAAAGAAAGTATGAAAAGCTTGCTTATAAACTTGCCGGTGGGAAAATTCCGGTACAGCGCTATGAAGATTTTTGTAATAATCAGTCGACGAAAGCACTTGGAAAAGTTGTGCCGTGTGTTGAGGGAAAATGGCAGTTTTCAAATATCCGCTTAGCGTTGCCAAATTTTATAATCAATGGTATAATTGACGGAATGGGGCAGTTTGCGGAGAAGATTCATGAATTTGACCATCCGGATACGTTGTTGCTTGGTTTGGAATCACGCACCTCATCACCGGTTCGCATTGAGAGAGATGAGGATTTTGAATGTGTTTCGCTGGCAGGACTTTATCCCTGCGGGGAGGGTGCCGGATATGCCGGAGGAATTATGTCGGCGGCAATGGATGGATTACGGATTGCAATGAAAATACAGGAAAAGAAGAAAGAGGAATCAAATCATGCGTGAGAATTTAAAGGATAAAAAAAGAATTGTATTCAAAGTGGGTTCTTCCACATTGACGCACAAAGAGACAGGAGCACTTGACCTTGTCAAGATGGAGAAATTTGTGCGGATTCTTACCGATTTACATAATCAGGGCAAAGAAATTGTTGTCGTTTCTTCCGGTGCGATTTTAGTAGGAAGAAAGGCACTTGGCAATATGGAAAGACCAACGGAACGTTCTGTGAAACAGGCTTGCGCGGCGGTTGGACAGTGCCGTCTGATGACGGTGTATCAAAAACTTTTTTCAGAATACAATCAAAACACCGCACAGATTTTGATGACTAAAATCACGATTGCCAATGATATCAGCAGACACAATGCACAAAATACATTCCGTGAATTATTAAAATTAGGTGTAATTCCGATTGTAAATGAAAATGATACCGTGGCAACCGATGAGATTGATTTAAGTTTTAGTGATAATGATTTCCTGTCTGCGATTGTGGCAGCAATTATTGGTGCGGATTTGCTTGTTTTGTTAAGTGATATTGACGGATTGTATACGGATGACCCGAATAAAAATAAGGATGCCAAACTGATTCCTTATGTAGAGCGGATTACGGATGAAATGTTAGGAATGGCAAAAGGACCGTCAACCGATATGGGAACCGGCGGTATGAGTTCAAAAGTCGGAGCGGCAGGTATTGCAAATGACGCCGGGGCGGATATGGTAATTATCAATGGTGATGACATGGAGCACATTAATCAGCTTCTTGCCGGTGAGGAAATTGGTACATTATTTAAGGCTCATAAGACAACACATTTTCATTTGAAAAATTATTTAGACCGATAGAAAATAGGAGAGACAGAATGAATCAGGAAAAGATTAACCGTATCAATGAATTGTATAAAAAGCAGAAGGCAGGGACAATTACACCGGAGGAAAAAGACGAACAGTCCCTTCTTCGTGCAGAGTATCTTGCCGCAATTCGCAATAATCTGCGAAATACGTTAGAGCATACCTCGATTCAGGAGCCGGATGGCACCATTCATAAATTGAGAAAAAAGGAAACACATTGATGACAAAAAAAGAAATGCGGAAAAAGCTGCTTTCTCTGCGGGATTCTCTATCGGAGAAGGAGCGCAGGGAGAAAAGCAGAGAGATTGAAAAACGGCTTTTTGCTTTGGAGGAATTTCAAAAAGCAGAGGTGGTTTTGTCGTATCAATCATTTCGTTCAGAAGTGGAAACGGCAGAATTGAATCACAAAATCCGTGAGAGCGGCAAAGCACTCTATCTGCCAAAAACGTATGCGGACAGAAAAGAGATGGCATTTTACCGGGTATATTCGGATGCGGATTTAGTACCGGGCTATCAGGGCATTTTGGAACCGCAGGAAAAAGAGCCCTTTACAGAAAAAGTTGCGTTTTTGAAACCGGAGAAAGTTCTGATGTTGACGCCGGGGGCTGCCTTTGATGATAAGGGGAACCGCATTGGCTATGGAGGCGGTTATTATGACCGTTTTTTATCGCAAATGGGAACATATATTGGAAAACGCTGTATGCTGGCATTTGAAATGCAGCGGGTGAAAGAAATTGAAGCAGAAGCATGTGATATCCGGGTAAACCGGATTTTGACAGACAGGAGGTAAATCATGGAATCAGCTGAGAAGATGTTACAGGAGCTTGGAGCGCGGGCAAAAAAAGCATCCCGCGAGTTAGACAGACTTGGCGTAAAGAGAAAAAATGAGGGGCTCGAAGCAGTAGCCAAAGCACTTATTTTACATCAGGATAAAATTCTTGCTGCGAATGAGAAGGATGTGAAAAAAGCAAAAGAGAATCAGATGAAGGAATCATTAGTGGACAGACTTTCTTTGACTGCAGAGAGAATTGAGGCAATGGCAGAGGGGCTTAACCAGATTGTGGCGCTCGAAGACCCGGTTGGCGAGGTGTCGGAGATGAAGACATCACCGATTGGTATGCAGATTGGACAAAAGAGGGTGCCGCTTGGTGTAATTGGTATTATTTATGAATCCAGACCAAATGTAACAGCCGATGCGTTCGGGCTTTGCTTTAAAACAGGAAATGCTGTGATTCTGCGGGGAGGAAGTGATGCCTTAAATTCCAATCTTGCCATTACGAATGTAATTGCAGAGGCGCTTTCTGCGTGCGATTTGCCGGCGGACAGTATTCAGCTTCTGACGGATACTTCCCATGAGACAGCAGAGAAATTTATGCGTCTGAATGAGTACATTGATGTGCTGATTCCAAGAGGTGGTGCAGGACTTATTAAGACGGTTGTGGAAAAAAGTACCGTGCCGGTTATTGAAACGGGAACCGGAAATTGTCATGTGTATGTCGATGAGAGTGCAGACTTTGATATGGCAGTGAATATTATTGAAAATGCAAAGACACAGCGGTATGGTGTGTGCAATGCCTGTGAATCGCTTGTTGTACATAAAAAAATTGCAAAAGACGTATTGCCAAAGATTGCTGACCGGTTGGCAGAACATGGTGTGGAAATGCGTGGCGATGAATACTCAATGCAGTGTGATAGCAGAATTATTAAGGCATCAGAAGAGGATTTTGGAACCGAATATTTAGATGCGATTATCTCCATCAAGACAGTAGATTCTTTGGAGGAAGCGATTGAGCACATCAATCACTATAATACCGGACATTCGGAAGCAATTGTCACATCCGACTATCACAATGCGATGACATTTTTGAATGATGTAGACGCAGCGGCGGTTTATGTCAATGCTTCGACAAGATTTACCGATGGCTTTGAATTTGGTTTTGGTGCGGAAATCGGAATCAGCACCCAGAAACTCCATGCAAGGGGACCGATGGGGCTTAAGGCACTGACAACGACCAAATATATTATTTTAGGAGATGGACAAATCAGGCAGTAAAAATGAGTTTTTGAGGTGACGTATGAAGATGATAGGAAATGGCTTGCGGTTAATTCGTGTGTTTTTTCGACTTATTTTTGAAATGATACGGAATTATAAGAAGTTGAACGATGACCCGGACCACAATTTCCTGATATGCAAAGAAATTTGTCAAAAGATTGTGGAATCTGCCAAAATTCAATTGGAGATTGTTCAAAAAGAGACACTTCCGAAATTGGAAAACTTTTTGCTGGTGTCGAACCACCGTTGTTTTTTCGATGTGGTTTTTCTGCTGGCAGCAATTGAAGATACAATTAGTTTTGTGGCGGCAAAAGAACTTTGGCATTATCCGATTTTATCCCGTTATCTGGATTCGATTGGATGTGTGGCACTCGAACGGGGGGCAAAAAAACTGGAAACGATAAAAAACAATATTGTTTCCATGCACCAGGCACTTTCTAAGGGAAATCTGGTCTTATTTCCGGAGGGAGAATGCAGCTATTATGATGAGCAGATGCATAAGTTCCGAAAGGGCGGTTTTATCGGGCTGGATGCAAATCAGCCAATCGTTCCGGTTTATATGAAACCGGAACAACTCTCAAGTATTGGAAGATGGATTGTCCCAAAGGGGAGAGTAGCTGTTTTTATCGGATCATCTTTTTCACCTTCCAAGGATGAAAAAGGAACA
>ERZ808240.5579-NODE-5579-length-10159-cov-4.204572_pt1 | contig 10159 bp, 13 predicted proteins | sample MGYA00521084_ERZ808240 | MGnify/ENA primary metagenome ERZ808240 (study PRJEB31516, sample SAMN03275571) | gut metagenome | biome: mammalia-associated habitat; material: feces | host: Papio cynocephalus | place: Kenya | collected 2012-08-06 ... | reverse complement strand
CCCACGGGCAGACGGACGTGCCGCGCAAGTCCTCAACCATCTCGTCAGTGAGGTACTGGGCGTTGGCGGGAACCGTGACTTTCGCCAAGAGCAAGTCGAACAGGGTGTCGCTCTTGGCATAGGTGGGGCTCCCCTCCCCCTCTGCTCCTTGCAGGTACTTGAGGTAGACGCTTCGCTTGCTTGAGTCGAAGCGAAGCGCGATAAAGTCAACCCTCTCTTGGCCGTTGCCGTTCGCGAGCGTGAACCGCCTATCCTCCGTGTTCTGGTAGAAGCGCCCCCTGACGAAGGCGTCACCGGGGTTCACCACAACCGCGAAGGAGTTCTCGATGGGTTCCACCAGGAGCGCGGTTGACGTGTTGGGTATCAAGCCGTCACCCCAAAAGCCCGAGAACATGGCGGCGAAGTCGTCAGAGTTGTAAACCCTGTCGAGGACGCCCTCTGAGTTCTCTTGGGCATCCCAGAAAAGACTGTTCTCCATATCGCGCCCCCTAAACCACGCTGTGCGGCGTGCCGTCCGCGTCGTAGGCACTCATCAGGACGTAGTGAGGGTTGCCGTCCCCGTCGTAGGCCGTGACTAGCCCCGTGTGTCTGTTGCCGTCCGCGTCGTAGGCGGACACGACGCCGCTCCTCACGTTGATGGACGCGCTCGCCTGGGTGGAGGGGTAGGTGCCGTACCACTCGTGTATCTCCTTGAGCGTGTAGGTTGCGGTGCCGCCCCTCGGCCCCGTGACACTTGAGGGCACGACGCTCAGGGAGACGCCCGCGCCGCTGTAGAGTCTGTTGCCCCCCTGCCACAGCTCAAACCTGTCGAAGTTGGCGTTGCCCTGCGTGCCGCTCTTGCCCCAAGAGATCGTGACTGCCTCGCCGTAGTTTGCGGTGGCTTTTGCCGCCCTGACGGAGGGGGTGCCATGCGCGTTGTAGGGACGGGCTGGCACCCAGACGTCCACGTAGGCGTCCGAGGTGCCGTTGTGGTAGCCGCCCGTCACGTTGACGTTCGCGTGGCAGGAGACGCTATAGCCGTTGTAGCCGCGACTGTAAGACGCGCTGCACTCGGCCACAAGTATCTCCCTCGTCTCGCCCGTCGCTGCGCTTGCGCTGAAGTACTTCGTGCCGCTTGAGTTGCCCCCCGTGTAGGCGCACCCGTTCGCGTTGACGCTGTAGCCCCAAGCGACAGAGCACCAGTAGCACCTCGTTCGAATCGTGTAAGTCCACTCGTCAGAGTAGGTAACGTCTGCGACTACCTTGGAGCGCCAGCGCTGCACCTGGTTTCCGTATGCCTCTGCCATCTAACCACCCCCTAGAGAAGCTGGATGTAGATGGAGTTGGCGGTTCCGGTTGCAGGTGCCGCACTCGTGCCAAGGGTGATTCCAAGAGACTGAAGGGCCGCGTAGGCGGTTGTGGCTCCCGTTCCACCTTGGGATATGGGAAGGGTGCCCTCAATGTCTGAGACTGAGTGAGTGTGACTCTTGGGCGCTGCGCCCAGGCTTACAAGGGCATCGTTCGCCGTTGTGGCTCCCGTGCCGCCCCTGGACACCGCCACAGTCTCTTCCATCTTCTCTTGGATGGCGGAGATTTGGTTCGCGAGGTTTCCAGCCGCGTCCTTGTCGAGGATGTTCTGGATGGACTTGAACCACGCGCTGAACTCCGCGTCGTACTGCGAGAACAGCCCCGTGGTGTCGATTTGCTCGACGACGCCCGTCACGAAGCCGCAGACGTTGTTGTCCGAGCGCTTGTCGGTGACGTCCGCGTCCGTGAGCTCGACGGCTCCAGCCGCCACCGCAACCTCCGCCAGAACCAGGTCGAAGACGTCCCCCGTCCTGGAGTGGACGGGCGCTTGCGGCTTGGCGGAAGCCGCGCCCTGGATAACCTTCACCTCCATCATCCTGTTGGTGAGGTTGAGCGAGCAGACAACCTTGTCGATGCGGGGGTTGTTGGCATCGCCAGTAGCGATTGCAAGCTCCTTTGGCGCGTCGCTCAGCTCGTAGAAGTAGCCGTTGATCCACGCCTTGCCGACTGCCACGCTCACGGCCATCTTGCCCTTCGCGGGGCTAACCTTCAGCTGGTTGGCGGGGCTCGCGTAGACGCCGTTGCCGATGAAGGACGCGAAGTAGGCGGCTATGTCGGCGCTTGAGTACGTCCTGTCATAGTTCCCCTTGCTGCCCTGGGCATCGAAGAAAGAGAAGTGTTCTGCCATATTCAGTTGTCCTTTCGATTAGATGACTAGGCGCTGTGCCGCGAGCCCCTTGCCGATGGTGAGCGTGACTAGCATCCCGTCGTTCTCGTCAATGATGTTGACTTCAGAGATGTAGTCCGTTGTCTGTACGTTGAAGGCCCTGTCCCTGAGCGTCACTTTTGCCCCGAGAGAGTCCAGGGCTTGCTGGGCCGTTACGACGGCCTCCGCGTCAACCGACAGCGTGGCCGGGGCGAGCGAGCCTTTGGCCTTCTCTTGGAGCATGGCAAGGTAGTCCTCGGCGCTTATCGTCTGCTCCTTGCCGTCCTCGTCCTTGTAGGTGGACTGGAGCTCGCGGCAGTCCGCGAACGCCTCCCTGCGGGTGAGCCCGCTGAGCGATTCGTCTCCAACCACGGTGAGCACGCGCTCGGCCCCCTCGCCCTCGCCGCCCGCCTTCACCACGTTAGTCAGCTCCTTGTCAGACTCGGAATAAGCGAGCGCCGAGACGTTGTTCAGGTCGCGCGAGAAGAGAAGCGGCTCGGGGCTGGTTATCGTCCTATCCTCGCCCTCCAGGAGGGTGAAGACGAAACGCTCGGCGTTCTCGCAATACACGTCGAAGCCCAGCGGGTTGCCGTCCAGGGAGCCCGCGCCGTCCACTATGTCCTCAAGCGAGTCCAAGAGGTTGTCGTAGGAGATTTGCTTGTCAATGGTTGGAGTTTGGATTTGCGGCTTGTCCATGCGACTGAATAGAGCACGGTTGCCTTGGGTGTTCCTCTCAACCAAGTCGTTCACGTAGTCGCAGATGTTGACTTTGCGGCTGTAGGTGTCCCACACGATGCGATAGCCGAGTATGCCCTTCAGTTCGGTTCCGTAGGCGGTGTATGTGATGGTGCCCGCTTCGTCCGTGTCGTACTCGATTGAGCGGCATATGCCGCAAACCTTCGGGCTCACGTAGATGAAGTAGCCCACCTTCAGCATCCGCTCTATCTCCTGGGTGAAGTTGCCCTTGATAGTCCAGGTGCCGCACCCCCTGAAGGACTTCGTGAAGTTGAAGGAGGCATAGGCGTCGAGGACGCCCACGCACTCGGTGGGTGAGACGCCCTCGACTTTGTAGATGTATATGTTCATGTGCCTACACCTCGATGAGCTGCGGGGTGTAGTTCACGTCGCACTCCAAGGTGCCCGTGGACGACTCGTCGTAGTCGTAGCGGAAGGAGGAGAGCCCGACTGGCATCTGAAGCCACGTGGAGTCAAGCGACATGTGCTGTAGCCAGTTCTCGCCCGTCGTCGTGTTGCGGCAGGACTTCACCCCGTACCCCGTGCTGACGGCTACCTCCTCGCCGCTCTCAAGCGTCGCCTCAATAGTCATCTTCTCGCCCGTGTTCACGTTCATCAGGGACGGGTTGACGATGGTTCCCGCCACCGCCTTGAACGTGACAGTCATGCCCGTCTCAACCTCGGACTCGTTGCGCAAATCGACAATCTTCGACGTGCTTCTGTGCCCGAAGGTGAACTTGGTGCCAACCGGGTTCGAGAACGGGAAGTGGAAGTCCCTAATCCAGCCCGTGATGTTCGCCTGTTGCTCTTGGACTGTCTCGAAGAACGGGTTCGGGCAAGTCCCCTCGATGGTGAACTTGGTTAGCATCTCGCAGTTGAGGTACCAGGCGGTTTCGTACTGGAGCGTGCTGGTTGCCGTGATGCGGAGGCGGTACTTGTCGTCAATGACTAGGTAGAAGTCAGTGGTTGGCACGATTACCTTCTGGAGGGTTGCCTTGCGGCTCCTCATCTCCTCCTCGGTGTCGGCCAGGACGTAGCCCTCGATAGCCACGTCCCTGGTGCCGTAGTTGCGGCTGGTGATGGTGGAGCCCGCCTGTCCCGCGCCCACGTAGGAGGAGAGGCTGGCGTCGATGGAGCCCAAGTCCATCTTGCTCTTGGTGTACGTCTTGTTGTCGAAGTTGACGGCCACCGTGCCGTCGAGGTTCGTGATTGCGTACTTGCGTCTTCTCATGTCCCTCCTCCCATCTAAGCCAAGGCAAGCTGGCGGGCCGAGCGCTTGAACTCCCTTGCGCTCTCCTTCTCGCTCAGCGCCCTTGGCGAGTAGTTGTTTACGATGATGCTTGTGGTGGCACCTGGCGCGGCCTTTGTCGAGGCGTCGCGCGAGGTTGCCCTCGTGCGCTGGTAGGCGTCGAAGCTGGCGTCAACCGCAGCCACCCCGAAGTCGTAGCCGCTTATCTCGCGGGCAGTCTCGTCCAGCGCGTCCTTGATGAGCGGGATGGACTTCTCAAGTCCGGTGGCAAGCGACTCCATAATCCAGGAGCCGTTGGGGATGAGGAGCTTCAGGTCGTACGCCTTGGGGCCCTTGTGCTCCGCAATCCACCCAGCGATGCCGCCCACGAAGTCCTGCACGCCCTTGAAGGCGCTCTTCAGGCCGCTGAGGAGGCCGTCGATGATGCTCTTGCCAGCGCCCACCAATAGGCTCCCCACGTTGCCGAGCGCCCCGAGTATGCGGCCAGGGAGCCCGCTGAAGAAGCCCACGACGCCGTTGATGCCGCTTGACACCGCAGACTGGATGCCGCCCCAGACGCCGCCAAGGAACGAGCTTATTGCGCTCCAGGCGGAGTTCCACAGGCTCGTGATTGAGGCCATGACGCCGCCGATTACGTTGCTGACGAGGCCGATTCCGTTTGACACGACGCCCTGGATGCCGCCCCAGATGGAGCTGGCTATCTGCTGGATGCCACCCCACGCGCCGCTCCAGTCACCGGAGATGACGGACATGACGGTGGTGATGACTCCCTGGATGACGCCCATGACTGTCTGCACGACAGACTGGATAATGCCGAACGCGCTCTGGACGACGCCCTGCACGTAGGGGAAGACTGCCGCGAACACCGCCTGGATGGCCGCAAGGGCAGTCTGCACGAGCGGCGTGATGAAGGTGACGAACTGGTTGAAGGCGTCGATTATCTGCGTGAGGACTGGCATGACAGCCGCCACAACCGTCGAGGCGAAGTTCATGAACTCGGTGGCAACCATCGCGATGATGGGAACCAGCACGTTGAAGGCAGTCGTGAGGACGGGCAGCAGCACGTTCCCAAGAGTGGTGAGCGCCTGTTGGAGCGCGGCCAGGAACGGCTGCACGTTAGCCATGAGCGTGGTTCCGAATGCCGTGAAGGCGGAGACGATGCCGTCCATGGCTGGCCGCACCGTCTCCAGGAGGCTGCCGAACACCTCGTTTACTGAGTTGCGGAAGTCCTCGTTCGTGGCATAGGCAGTGGCGAACGCGGCAACCAGGGCCGCAACCACGCCCGCGACAGCGAGTATCGGGTTGGCGGAAAGCACCGCCCACAAGCTCTGGAACAGCCCGGTTATCTTGGCTATGGCACTCTGTATCTGCATACCCGCGAAGATGGCCGAGATGCCAGCCACGATTCCGGTGATTGCCGGGGTGAGCGTGGCGAAGACGTCGATGACGCCCTGAATCTGCTGTGGCAGCATCGCCTTGAGCGAGGAGAAGAGGCCCGGAATCTCTGCTATCAGCGCCTGGAATATCTGGGCAATCCTCGGTGCCACGTTCGAGGCAACAGCCGCCACGGACTCCACGAGGTTGCTCGTGAGCTGCGACATGTCGGCCTCGGAGTCACCGAGCCCCGTCAGCCAGTTCTGCCACGCGGCCTTTGCCGCGTTGAGCGAGCCCTCGATTGTGCTGAGCGCCTCCTTCTGGGTGGTGCCAGCGATACTCATCTCCTCCTGCATCGTGTGGATGGCCTCCACGACGTCCGCGAAGGAGTCGATTGACAGGTCTGCCATCTCTCCGTTGGCGCTCTTCACCCTGTTGGCGTCGGCGATTAGGCGCTCCATCTCCTCCTTGGTGCCGCCATAGCCCAACTTGAGGTTGTCCAGCATCGTGTAGTTCTGCTTCGCAAAACCCTGGTAGGCGTTCTGGATGTCAGTCATGGAGGTGCCGAACGTGTTGGCGTTGTCGGCCATGTCAACCATTGCGGTGTGGGCGTACTCAGCCGCCTTGGCCGTGTCTCCCCCAAGAGAGGTGATGAGGGACGCGGAGAACGAAGTCACCTGCTCCATGTACTGGTTGGCGGAGACGCCAACGTCTCGCCACGCGCTGCTGGCGTCGTCCCGCACTTGCAGCGCGGCCTGGGACAGGGCGTCGTACTCCCCCCGCACATCGTCAACCGACTTGCCGACGCTCGCCGCGTACTCCTCGATGCTCTGCCCGGCGGTGCCGAACAGCTTGTTGATGCCACCTATGTTCTGCTCGTATGAGGCGTAGCCCTTGAGCGCGGCGGTGGCCGTGGCCGCGAGGGCCGTAGTCGCTGCGGTTGCGGCAACCTTGACTGCGCCAACCACCTTGCCGAACGCGCCGCTCACAGTCTCAGTCGCGGCGGCTATGTCGGCGGACGACTTCTTTGAGGCGGCTTCTGCGTTGCCCACCTCGCTTTGGAACTTCTTCAGCTCCCCCTGCGCCTTGGACGAGTCCGCCTGGATTCCGATGCGCAGTGTACCTAGATCTAACAATGTCTCACCGCCTTACACATTGAATTGCTTACGTAGGGCGGCTCTGTCTGGGCTCGTCTGCCCGTAAGTCCAGCATCTCTCAAGGTAGTCCTGCCCCTCCTGCGTCTCCTTGAGCCGCAGGACTGTGGCGTCCCGCAGGAGCGTGTTGAAGGTGAGGGCGTCAAGCTCCATTGACTCCGAGATGGAGACGCCGAAGTACTTCCAGACGAGCGAGTACGATTCAAGCCCAACAGTCAGGTACTCTTTGTCTTCCTGAGCGCCATCGTCTATTGGGCAGCAGGGAAATTTACGCGTGACTGGATTTCGTCCGCGTAGTACTTCATGTAGTCCCCAATCACCGTCATGGCTACGGTGAAGTCGTACTCGTCCTCAAGCTGCTCCTTGGTGAACAGGACGCCCTCGTCGTTGCGGTTGAGGACTTGCGCGAGGATGGCGATTGTCTCGCTCATAACCTCGCCCGTCTTGTCCTCGTCCTTGGCGAGCTCGCCAACGCGAAGCAGCGTCTCGTAGAGCGCCTGCGTGGGACGGCGGAGCCTGTAAACCTTTCCGTCAAGCAGTTTGATTTCGTACATTGAGCCGCAAATGGCAGTCAAATCCAGCATGTGTTTCTCCTTTGTTTATGTGTCAGGTGCGGAGGGGGCGAGGGGTTGCCCCGCCCCCCGTTTTCACTGCCCGTCTACTCGGTGCCAGCGACGGCCTTGTCGTCCTCCTGGTAGAGGATGAGCGTGCCGTCGTCGTCCATCGGGAAGGCGGTGAACTCGGCGTCGATAACCGTCTCCTCGTCCTTGGTGAAGGCAATCTCGAAGCCCGCCTCGTTGGAGCCGACGATGGTGATGCGGATTGTGCCCTCCGCAGCGTCGGTGTGCACGAAGCGCAGCACGTACTTCTTGCCGTCGTAGTTGCCCACGCCGCCAATCTTGACGGTGCGCTTGCCAGCCTTGGACTCGTCCACGCGGCCCGTGTTCACGAGCTTCTGGAGCGTCTTGCCGTTCCAGGTCATAATGCCGCTCTTGAGCGTGACAGTCTCGGACGTAACCATCTTCTTGACTGCGATGCCCAAATCGTCGCTCGCGGTGTAGAACTCGGGCTCGTAGGTGAGCGTGGCACCGCCGCTGATGAGGCCGAGGATGTTGTCGTCAGTCTCGATGGCGGAGTCCTCGGGCATGGAGTTCGTGAACTCGGTGGCGTAGAGCTTGCCGCTGCCGAGGACAATCTTCTTGTTAATAGCCATGTGTGTAACTCCTAACGTTGTTCAGTTGTGGGACGCAAGCACGCTAGGAGCGCGTGGTTACGTCGAAGTAGGTGAGTACTTGCGGGGTGTTGGTGTCGGCGTCTATGAGCGCCCCTCCCCCGTTCGACGAGATTGAGCAGCCGAACTTCGTGCCGTCTCCAAGAGTCACCAGGGAGTCGGCTATCTTCTCCTCAATCTCAAGCGCTTCTACCTGCGTGCGCCCGAACACGCGGACTTGGAGGCGGTACTGCGCAACCGCACCGTTGTCCGACACGCGGTAGAAGGAATATGTGATGGCGGGTTGCCCCGCCCTGTCTGTCTGGTATGCGCTCGGGGCTAATCCCGTCGCCTGTTGGATAGCCCCCAATAGGCTTGAAAGAATCATCTAAAACAACCCCTCGAACTTCTTCTCTATGTCTGACTGCTTCTCGCGGGCGGCTGGCTCCAGGAAGGGCTGCGGCCTGTTGCCGCTCGTAGTCACCCATCCATGGCGCCCCTCGTACCTCCAGGGTGTCTTGCGCCCGTTTCCCCTGCTTGAGTGGATGCCCGTGCCAACCTCCACGTATGGGGCGTAGTCAACGTTGGAGAAGACTACGCCCTCGCGCCCGTCGTCCGAAACCTCGAAGTCGATTGAGCGTCTGAGATTTCCCGTGTCGGACGGGCACCTCTCGCGCGCCGCGCCCTGGACTTCGGCGCACGCAGCCGCCATTGCCTGGTTGAGGTAGCTTGGTAACTTCTTGTCTATGAACTCGCTAAGGTTCTGTGTCACCTCGTTAGGCATTGGCCGCTCCTATGCGCCTCAGCCCGAGCACCCACTCGAAGCCCCTGTGGGGCGTCGAATTCTCAACCGTGTACGTCCCGTCGATGAGGGTGCCCTGCGGCAAGTCCTCAAGGCAGAAGCCCACCGCGTCGTAGCGGGTGGCGCAAAGCTCGTTCTGGTTGAAGATGGATTGCGTGGGCGTGGTTAGGTACATCGCCACGGCTCGCGGTTTGTCGTAGTCGTCGAAAGCGAACCCCAAGCCGTCTGTCTTCTTGATTGGCTCTTGGGCCTGGTGATTAGTCATGCGTGCTCTGAACATGGGCGCTCACCTCAAGCCGTGCGGACGCGCTTGTGCTTGTTGAGCGAGGCGTAAATAGCCGGGCTGTAGTCGCTCGTGTACGAGACGGACACGCCATCCGTCGATTCAGAGCTCAGGCCCTGGGAGTCAATCTTGCTCAAGTCCTCTTGGACAATCTTGAAGATGGTGGCGTTGAGGCTAGAGTCAACCTCGTCGATGTGGCAGTAGTCGCAGACGAAGGTGATTGCGTTCTCCAGGAGTAGGGAGAGAAGTTCGTCTGATAGTGCGGGGTATAGGATTCTCAGCTTGCTCAGCATCTGCATCCCCCTTCCCGCTAGTGGGAGCTGCTGTCAGCCTTCTTGTTGAAGTTGATGATGCAGCTCTCGGTGTCGTCAACCAAGGCAACGAGGCCGTGACGCTCGTAGACGACGATGTTGTCCTTCGTCTCCACGTCTCTGTCCTGCTCGACTGTGCCCTCGCTCTTGACGAAGAACTTCACGGCGTCCTTCTTGGTGGCGTAGACGGTGTTGGCGGGGACGAGCTTGGAGAAGATTACGGGCACGCCGCACACGGTGCCGAACTGGCCCGCGTAGAGGATTTCGCCCTGGCGGCTGTTGATGAAGTCGTCGTCCTTGCGGATTGCGGCCTTGCCGTCACCGCCCATGAGCAGGAAGAGGCTGTCCTCTGCCTCGACGCCAACCTGCTGGAGGGCATCGACGATGGCGTCGTAGGTGAGGGAGGTTGAGACGTCCACGTGCTTTGAGATCTTGGCAACCTCGTTGAAGTACTCGGTGCGTACCTCGTTGGCCATGGCCTTGGCGGCACCGTCCGCGAAGACGTCCTGGACGAACGGGTCAGTCATGACGTCCACGTCGTTGAACTTGTATGCCTGCTGGTAGCGCTTAACGGTGTAGTCCTTCTCCGTCATGGCAATCTCGCCGTAGGAGGTGTTCTTGGCGCCCTTGGCAAGCTGCTCGACGTGTCCGGTGTAGGTGTACTTGTGAACCTTCTTGGTGAGGCCAGCGTCGGTGACGAGGCTGGTGTCAACAGTCATGAGAGAGTTGACGTCCAAGAGGGAGTTGACTGTCTCGGTGATTTTGTTCTCGATTACGAAGTTGTCGTAGAGTTGGATAGCCATATTCAGTTGTCTCCTTATTCAGTTGT
>ERZ808240.5578-NODE-5578-length-10160-cov-6.128055_pt1 | contig 10160 bp, 8 predicted proteins | sample MGYA00521084_ERZ808240 | MGnify/ENA primary metagenome ERZ808240 (study PRJEB31516, sample SAMN03275571) | gut metagenome | biome: mammalia-associated habitat; material: feces | host: Papio cynocephalus | place: Kenya | collected 2012-08-06 ... | reverse complement strand
GCAAAGTGATTTTGGTAAATAAGTGTTGGCGAATGTTGTCTGTGAGAGTTGTGTCGTCAGTACCTCCTTAAAAGTTGATAGTCAACGCGGAACATCTTGTCGAACACTTTCCTCCATTTAGAGCTGTCAGAACCTTTGGGCATAATCTCCATAGCGTAGAATCGTGTGCCGGTCTGCCGGCATTGCTCCATTTTGGTGAGATACTGCCTTAGCGGCATGGGAATGAGAAAGTCGGAAATCCATAGTACGTCGGCATTGATGTAGTTGGCATCGGAGTCGAGCAGCTGAAACATAAGATCCATCATAGCACGTGCGTCGGTTCCGCCACCGATGAACGGCAACTCTCCTTGTGCGAAATTAGCATCTTTTGGCTTGAAGCCAATCTTCTCAAACATATTGTGGCGCATACGCAGCCTCAAGTCGATGGCACGTACACTGACCGAGAAGTCTATAAGGTAGCAGCTGCGGTGCAGGCGTTCGGCAAGATCCTCTATAAGCGACAGGGCAGAGCGTATGATGCGTTGCGGAACTCCGTACATACTTGCCGACGTGTCGATGCACACAATCATGGGGCCGCGCCGCACAGCCTGCTGTCCGCTAAGGCGGCGCATGGGCTTGGCAATGTTGGAGCGATAGCGGAATGTCTGCAGACGTTGGCGCACGAACTTGTACATAAATACATCCTCAAGATCCCGGTCCATGTACATTGCCATTTCCGATGGCAGCAAGGCGTTGAGGTCTCTGCCTATAGTGATGCCCTCGATGTCGCTTCCTGCAGAATGGTCTATTTTCATGCCGCGCTCGAAGACAATGCCTATGCGGTCGCGTCCGTTGGAACTTGGCTTGCGTCCCATGAGTGCCACCACTTCTTTTATCTGTGGATAGCCGTCTTGTAGGTTGACAAGCTTCATCTGCCGCTCAAACTCCGTGCCCGACCAGTGGCCGTCCATCATTCGCCATGCTTGTACGGCCTTTTCCTGGTCGATGTTGTTGCGCTCAAGGTATGATTCTGCGTCGTCAATGAGGCGCGTGAGACGCGTGCCGATGGCTGCGGCATTGCGATTGATGTAGTCCTCGTCTTCACGCTGCACCTGCTTGTCGAGTGCCTTTGCCCAGTCGTCAACCATCTTTGCCCATTTGTCGCTGCGCTCGGACGATTCGTCGTGATGGTTGTCGGGTTCACCCTTTCCACGCTTGCGGTCACGGAACTGGTGCTCATGAAACTCGCGGTTGAAGCCGTCGTCACGATGCTTTGAGTCGATTTCCTGGAGCATCGTCTGCCAAGCCTTGTCGAAGTCGGGCTCGCATTCTCCCGGGTTCCATTGCGCCGCCTCGCTCACTTGCTTGCGCTCAGTCCATTGCCGCTGGATGGAAAACTTGCGGTGGTTTACAAACTCCACGATGAAGCGACCGATTGTGGAGAAGAAAATCTTGGCTGCAATGCGGCTACCAAGAACCTTCAGCTTGATTTCCGGCTGGCTCATCAGTCGGGTGAGGTAACTTAGCAGTGGGTCGTCGTATTCTAGCCATGGTTTGTTTTCTGGCCACACCACACCGCGTCCTGCCACCTCGCCTGTGTCGCAGAAAATCTCAAGCATCTTCAGGTAAAGCGTGACGTCCATACGGTCGGCCTTTGCCGTATGGAAACGCCAGTAGCTGTCGACATGAGTGTAGTCAATCATAGAGTTTTGCTATGTCTTGTCGGGTGAAGGCAATCTCCTTGTTGAAGGGAGATAGATAATCGCGTATGGCTGCTTTGTCGTCAGCCGAAATAAAAAGACTCGCGTTGATGTCGCGGTTAAGGGCGCTGATGGAATCGCCGAGATTCTCAATCTCAGTATAGTAGTCGCGACTCTGCATCGTGCCTTCAATACTCGGCAATGCATCCTCCGCCGAGATGCGACGTGAGGCTGTGGCGGCACGGTGGCGGCGTATGTCCTCCTTTAGCGACTGCTTTATTTCGGCGAGCTGTGCCATGGGTTGCGCGAAGACCGCGTTAACTACGATATGCCGCACGCCATCGCGCTCCTCGGGCTCTTGCCAAAGGCAGTGGTAGATGGGAAGAATGTCGGCAAGGCTCACTTGGTGGCGGTCTTGCAAGTATGCAGATGTGCGCAACAATCGAGCAATGAGTTTCCATCGTCTGTCGCTTATGTAGACATCGCGTCGCTCGTCGATGCCGTCTATCGCCACACTGCGTAGGGCATGGCGTATGGCATGTATGCAGTTGAGAATTTCCACGCCGATAGCCACCTTCCTTATATCATTCTGCCAGATGGCATATTCTTCGTCGGATATCTGAAGATTCTTGGCTTCTGAGTCTGCAAGACATTCGGATTGGTTATTTCCTTTGGCGTACTCATCATCAACGTCAAGCAACATAAGGTCGAAATTGCTTTCGCGACGTATGTTGCGACATTCTATTCTTATTACGAAACGGTCCCAAAGAGCCTCAAGTCCTTCGCCTTGCGCAGGAAGTTCATTGCTTGCTGCAATGAGCAGCTTCATCGGTATGCGTTGCTCTTTGTTTCCGTTGCGGAATAGGCGTTCGTTGATGGCTGTAAGGAGAGTGTTCTGTATGGCTGGCCCTGCCTTCCATATCTCGTCGAGGAACACCACATCGGCATTGGGCAGGTAGCCATCAGTGGCCCTGACATATTCGTCGGCAGTTTTCAGCCGGCTGATGCTTACCGGACCGAATATCTCGTCGGGTGTGGAGAAGCGCGACATAAGATATTCAAACGAACGGGCTTGTCTAAAAGCCAGTTTCAGTCGGCGTGCCACCATAGATTTCGCCACGCCTGGAGGGCCCAGCAGGATGATACTCTCGCCAGCCACGGCAGCGAGCAGTGCGAGCGCCGTCTCTGTTTCCTTCTCATATATGCCGCGATTTATAATTTGCAGCAGTTGTTGTATTCTTTGTTTCATAAGTAAATTGTTTTGTGTCTTTTTAAAGTGTCAGATGAAGAGGTTGTCGAAGTTGCATGGTGTATATATAAAGCCGGATTAGCCATTGTAGAAATCTACGGCGGTGTGTCAAAAGGCAAACGTTGCTTATTACGCCAGACGCGCCTTCTAAATATTTACGATTTTCTGATGCTTATACCATGTGGCGCATCATTAGACTGAATCCGAATTTATTGGTTTCTGTGTACAAATGTAGCACAAATATACGTAATGGCAAAGTAATGTAGCACACAAAATATTTGTCTTTCGTAATATTGCGACAAAATATATGAGGAATGTGTTGTTTCTTAATACATCTTCCCAATTGTTTTTTCTGTAGTGGACGGTGCAAATATTGTGTATTTTAGTAATTTTTTATTACAAACAAAATTCGCAAAATAGAGTTGATATACGGCTCTTGGGCAGCGTTTTCATACCATTTTGCGTATGCAAGTGGCATGAAAATAGGGGAGTGAGGGATAAAAGTATAGGAATTAGGACTTAAAAGTAAAGTTTTTGTGTCGAAAAAGTAATGCTTTTGCACACCTAAAGTGCCACAGTTACGACTTTAAAGTGCCACTTTTTCAATTCTGCAAATTGCACACTCTATCAAAAATATTTCATATTGCTCTGTTTATCTGCAAGATACGTCCTGCACACGCAAAACTCGCAAAATCACGGGCGGTATTTCTTTTTCCAATTCTTCTGACATTCTCGACCATTTGGACAATGCAAATATTGTGATGATAAAGACTTTATTCTTATGGAACGTTCATATTAGTCACGACTACCATCAATATGTCGGATGCCCAAACATTATTTATCTCCCAATAAAAAAAGGCTGCAAGCTTGATGTGTGCTTGCAGCCAATCTTTATGTGATGAATCAATCTATTTTGTGATTTTTCCAACCGCTTGTGTGGGGCGTTATTTCACCTCAATGTTCCTCAGCACCTTGGCCTCCTGCTCAGGAGTGGTCTTTGGGATGACGATGGTGAGGATGCCGTCGGCAACGCTTGCACCGATGTTCTCGCGGTCGACATCATCGGGCAATGTGTAGCTCTGTTCATAGTTGCCGTAGGCGAACTCGCGGCGCAGATAGTGCTCATGGCGCGGCTCATGGTTCTCGCGGTTCTCCTCGTGGTGTTCCATCTTGTTCTCGATGGCAACGTGGAGCAGACCATCGTTGGTGACGTTCACGCGCACCCACTCCTTCTTCAGTCCCGGAACAGCCATCTCCATGATGTACTCTTCAGCCGTCTCCTTGACGTTGATTGCGGGAGCCGTCGTGCGTGTCTGCGGGGCGACATCGGTATCGAAGAACGTGTCGTCAAACAAGTTGCTCAACCAATTTGAATAGTTATTGTTTCTGCGAACTATCAACATAATGTATTACCTCCAATTGTATTTTTTTATTTTCTTTTTCTTTATGTTTGCCGCTTGCCCGTTATTGGCTTCGGCTTTCATAATGTCTTTTGCAACTAACATGCCAACGAGCTTGGGTGGAGCGGGCGGCGACAAATATTGCAATATTTGTCATGTTCGCGTGACAATTTGTCAATCAACTAATGCACCGGTCACTGTCCATTTGTCGATAGTGCGGAACATGCGATTGAGGGCTTGCTTGTAGTCTTCGGGGTAGATGAGTGAATAGACAAAGAGGATGCGTCCGCTCTTGATATATTTTGTGTAGTGGCAGTAGCCGTCGGTGGGCTGTCCGTTCTCGTAGACGCGGCCGGAGAGGATAAAACTGTTTTTTGAAATGGCGCTTGACTGGGAGAGGGGGCGTCCCGCCCCCGGCAATGCATCAGCAGAGTTGTCGTCCCCGTCCCGGCTGCCTGCCAACGCCAAGGCACAGTCACGTGTACTCCTGCATGGTGCCTGCATCACGTAGGTCTCGACGATTATGTTGGTGTTGTCGGTGAAGATGAAGCGCGCGTGGCTGCTGTTGCCACCCTCGCTTTTGTCCTCATGGAAGAAGCTTGGGTAGGCGATATTGTAGCCGTAGGTCGGATTGCAATAGTATTGCATTGGCGCGATGTCCATCTGTTCTTTGAAGACGGATTGGGGCGTAGGCTCCTCGCCACGGAACATGCGGACAGCGATGTTTAGAAGCAACATCAGCATGACGATGATAATGATGAACTTTCTCATAAGTATATGCAATTTATTATGCGTACAAAGTTATGGAGAAAGGTAATTATCGCAATATTATTTGTCTGACATTATGCTGACAATAACTGGGAGAGGGGGCGCCCTCGCCCCCGACCAAGGCTAAATGGAACAAAAACTAAGTTGTTCTCGTTGTGACAGTCTGTGGAGGAGACCTCTGCTACGGATAAGACAACTATTTGTCACGGCATCACTCACAATTATGGATAACTATTTATTTGTCGGGGGCGGGGGCGCCCCCTCTCCCAGTTATTCTGTAGGCTCTTCCTCGGTCTGCTTCGATGGAGAGTCCGTATTCCTTGATGATGGGTTTCACTCGGCGTATAAGTGTGTATAGCGTCTCGCTTGCGTCGGGTTTCTTGGGCCAAAGGGTGGAACAGATTTCGACTTTCGTCAGTTTGTGGCTGTTGCTGCTGAAGAACATCTGCATTAGCTGGTGCTGCATGGGTGTGAACTTTACGGGTTGGCCATCGGCGATGGCGTAGAAGCAATCATCGTCGGTAGAGTAGGAGAGAGTGCCGAGAGAAGTGCGACCACTTGGAGTAATGGCGTTGTCGTTTGGGATAAAGGCTTCCGGGCATGGAGCAATGGCAGTGTTGGTTTGTCGGCGGTGGTATAGGGTTGTCGCGACAGCCCACATCATAGCCATTAGCGTGAGTGCGAGTGGCGTGCGCTGGTTGCTCATGCCGAACACGTCGGCAAAGGAGCAGTTGGCGTAGCCACGGATGGTGTGGCTGTTCATGGTCATGGCGTCGGACGTGAGTCGCTGACGGTTGCGGTCGCGGGATGACACACGCCTCAAGCCACGTTTCTCGTCGACAACGTAGCAGAGTGTGCACGTCTCTCGGAGCAGGTCGATGCGCAGGTGCGAGCGGAAGTCTTGTATGGTGTCGGGTGTGAGCCACTGGTCCTGACGGTCGTGCAGGGTGATGACGAGGGCACGGTTCATGTCGCTCACGATGTCGTCCTCGGTGCAGCGGTAGCTGCTGGCGCTCGCGCAGATGGCGGAACCAATGAACGCGAGAAATATTATAAACGAGTGGTATGGTTTCATTTTCGTAATTATGGCGTTTTTGTTGCAGCGGAGGCCGGAGACCTCCGCCACGTAGATTGTTGCTGCAAAAATATGAAAATTTGCTTAATATCTGTACTTAATGATGTTAAAATATCGTGTCAGTCGCAATGTCAGATTAATGTCAGACTGTTTTTTCGTGTCGTGATGTGTTGTTTTATACTTTTGCAGCCGAAAGAAATCAAATAATATTGCATATGGCTTTAACTTTTATAACTTCTTTATTTACTTTAAATTCCATGAATACAAAAAATCAAGTATTTATCGCAGTTGCATTGCTCCACCTGGTCGGTGTTCCAGTGCAAGCTCAGAATAAGCAAGAGAAGCAGGACACGATAGCCTTGGACGAGGTTGTGGTGAAGGCGGCACGCGTGGTTCGCCGTGTCGACGGTCAGACAATCTATCCGAGTGAGGTGCAGAAGAAGAACTCTTTCTCGGGCTATTCTCTTCTCGGCAAGCTGACGTTGCCCGGTATCCGCGTCGACGAGTCGTCGCGCTCGGTACAGTCGGTCACAGGCAAGGGGGCGGTGCAGGTGCGCGTGAACGGCATCGTCGCCAAAGCGAGCGACCTGCAGACGATAGACGTGGCAAGCATCACGTCGGTAGACTTCATCGACAGTCCGGGAGTGCGCTACGGCTCGGACATAGGCTACGTGATAAACATCCACACGTGCCGTCAGTCGATGGGCTACGCTGTCGGGGCACAGGCCATGAACACGCTCACGTCGGTGAGCGGATTCAACAACGTGTACGCCTCGGTAAATGGAGAGAAGAGCCAGTTGCGCATATTCTACGAGCAGGGCTACCGCAACACTACGGGCAGCCTTACCGCCGAGACAGCCAACTATCTGCTCGATGACGGCTCCACGCACACTATAGAAAGAAAAATGCTCGACAGCCGCAACCGCAGCTACGACAACAACATCGAGCTGAAATACAACCTTGCCGACAGCGCCACATATGTGTTCCAGGCAACCCTCTCGACAGCCCTAAGCAACAGTCCGCGCACATTCTCGCACCGCATTATCTCCGAAAACGGCAATGACGGCTACATAGCCACGGAGAGCAGCAAGAACCGCAGCGCCTCGCCCGTGCTCGACATCTACTTCTCACGCCAGATAGGCAAGCACCAGTCGTTGACAGCCAACGCCGTAGGCACATACATCAATACGCTCGGCAGCAGTTTCTACGACGAGGGCAGTCCTTACTCATACGATGTTCACGGCAAGACCTACTCGATGATAGGCGAGGCAATATACGAGAATCGCCTCAAGCCGTTCACTCTGTCGACAGGACTGAACGTCAACTGGAAGTATATGGACAACGTGTACAGTGGCGACGTAAGCAGCGCGAACGGCATCCACAGATTTGGCGCATACGCCTATGCACAGATTAGCGGTAGCCTGAGCCGGCTCGGCTATATGGCGGGAGTGGGCGTGAGCAACGAGCACTACCGTCAGGGCACGAATGAATACGACTATTGGCTGTGGCGACCCAAGGCGCAGTTGTCCTATCCTCTGTTTGGTGGCTTGAGCGTGATGTACAGCATCGAACTGGCGCAGCACATCTCCGACATAGCTATGATTTCAGACACGCGCATACGCCAGAACAGCAGAGAGTGGAAGGTGGGCAACCCATACCTGAAGCCCAACAGCCGACTGGAGCAGAACATCACGCTGTCCTACGCCCGACCGAGCCTTTACACGCAACTCTCGGCGATGTACCGCGTCAACAACAATTGCAACATGGGCAAGTACACGCGCACCCTGGACAACCAGTTTGAGTACACCATGTCCAACCAGCCACATTGCAACATGCTCTATCTTGACAGCTACACACGTGTGGACATAATCCCCGACCGTCTATCGCTCTCAGTCACGGGCAGCATGGCGAGGTTCTTCAACCGTGGCGACGATTACAACCATGTCTACACGGCATACGGCGCCAGTGGCTATCTGACAGGCTATTTCGGCCGCTGGAACGTGCAGCTCTCTGCCGACAGCGGATGGCGCTTCATGGAGGCCGAGATGAAGGGCTACAGCGCCGGCACAACGATGGCGACCGTGGGCTACCGCATTGGCAACTGGCAACATCACCGCCTACTGGGTGAACCCATTCCAGCGCAATCCTCTGCGCAACCGCTCCATAACAGTCAATCGCTATGTCGGCAAGACCGTCTGCCAATACTCGCGCGATGCAGGCAATGCCGTGCAGCTCAGCCTGACGTGGAAACTCGGTGGCGGAAAGAAATATCGCGACGTGGAACGTAAAATGAGCAACAAGGACAAGGTGACGGGAATTATGTAGGGATATGTGGGGCGATTACAATAAGTTTTCGTACATTTGCACGTAAATAGAAACAAAGCTCAATAATCGTACGGCAACTATCTGATGAACATCGAATGGGAGTTGCTGAAACCGGCAATGGCAAACTTTTTTCATACAAGTAATTTGCGTAGTACGGTTCGGAGACCGTACCTCCTAACAGCTTGTCAACTTAAAAGAAATGAAAACAATAAATGTAGTGGCTGCCGTCATTGAGAGCGGCGGCAAGTATTTTGCCACGCAGCGTGGCTATGGTGAGTTTAAGGACTGGTGGGAGTTTCCCGGAGGAAAGATTGAACCGGGCGAGACTCCCGAAGAGGCCTTGCAACGCGAGATTCGCGAGGAACTGGAAACGGAAATCTCCGTCGACCGCCACCTCGCTACCGTCGACTACGACTATCCATCGTTTCATCTCCACATGGCTTGCTACATCTGTCATGTAGCAACCGGCAACCTGCACCTCGTTGAGGCAGAGGATGCCAGATGGCTTGCTAAGGAAGAATTGGACGGCGTGGAGTGGTTGCCTGCCGATAAGGAAGTAATTGAAATCATAAAGAATCAACAAAAATAAGGAATTATGGCACTCAGACTTAATCACATTCATCATGTGGCGGTGATTTGTTCCGACTACGTGCGGTCGAAGCAATTCTATACAGATGTGCTCGGTCTGGAGATAAAGAGCGAGCACTACCGCAAGGAGCGCGACTCGTGGAAAGCCGACCTTTGGCTTGGCGACACGTATGTGGTGGAGCTATTCTCCTTTCCCAATCCACCTGCCCGCCCATCCTATCCTGAGGCAGCCGGACTGCGCCACCTCGCCTTTGAAGTGGACGATATAGAGGCTGCCGTCGCCGAACTCGACAGCAAGGGAGTGGCGCACGAACCGCTGCGCACAGATGAGTATACCGGCAAGCGCTTCGTGTTCTTCAGCGATCCGGACGGTCTGCCCATGGAGCTGTACGAGCGTTAGGAGGATATGGCTCTCACTGTGGAAAAATAACTGGGAGAGGGGGCGCCCTCGCCCCCGACAAATGGCAGCTCTCGCTCCAGCAAAAATGATTTGGATATGGTGGCAGGCAGGGTACTACCCGCTTTCTTAAACCCGTAGACTTGAATTAGCGGAATAGGATTAACGGCATTAACGGAATACAATTAACGTTGATTATGCGATGGTCTTCATTTGAATTCGTGTAATATTCGTTAATTGTATTCCGTGTAATTTTTCTGATTTCCTATAATACCGTTAATCCTTTTGTTGATATAATACCGCTAATGTAATTTCATCCGACATTTTAGTGATGTTGTACCAATAGCAGCCTTATATGTGTGGAGATCATCAGCCTCTTCGGCATCCGTATTGTTGCTTATAATAGTATTTTTTTGAAGGAATAAAATAAAAAATGAAAGTTGTCCTACGATTTGGCACAACAACCCATTACCTTTGCAACATATAAGTTGCACCTCGGCAATTCAAGTATGCTTGATTGCGCTCGGTTTGCATAATCATTACATCAATATCAAAACTTACTGCTATGAAAGTATCCGAACTATTTAGAGAATATATCTGGCTGATAGAAACGCTCAGGCAATATGACGAGATGACGTTTGAGGAAATCAACGACGAATGGGTCTTGACGGAAATGAGC
>ERZ808240.5575-NODE-5575-length-10161-cov-16.518009_pt1 | contig 10161 bp, 9 predicted proteins | sample MGYA00521084_ERZ808240 | MGnify/ENA primary metagenome ERZ808240 (study PRJEB31516, sample SAMN03275571) | gut metagenome | biome: mammalia-associated habitat; material: feces | host: Papio cynocephalus | place: Kenya | collected 2012-08-06 ... | reverse complement strand
CCCACCTGCTTGTTCGCAAGCGCGAGGCCAGCCTCCCAGTTAGTGCCGTTGCCCTCATCAGCTTGGGTAGGAACGGCAGAGCTCACGGCACTCGCATCGGCCGTGAATGCCTGGGTTACGTCGGCACGCGTTCCAAAGGTCACGACGGACATCTGCACCTGCTGCTCGGCGGGAAGCGCTGCGTTCTCATCGGTAAGGAGCGCGCTTGCGAGGGAGCTGACCGCATCGTGCGCGGCCTGCATGCGAGACTTGCCGGCCCAGTCGCCGATGCCCTCGTTCATGCTCGTGGAGCAGTCCACCACAACCACAACGTCGGCAGGCGTCGAGGTCTGGGACTCCTCGGATTCACCGGTGACGGACAGCGTGAGGTCATACGTACCATCGCCGTTGGCCTGAATCGTCTTGTGATGTTCGGGTGCGTGGCTCGCGATGCCCTGACCGTCAGCGGCAAAGGCGATCGATGGCGCTGTCACTCCCAAGACAAGCACGGCGGCGACGATGCCCCCGAAGAGTCGGCGAGCCCATGTGCCACGCCGCAGTCTGTTCGTACTCATGCAGGCTCCTCTCCTCCCACGCGCAAGCGTGGGTCTCCGGAGCTGCCGAGCTACGTTTCTGTCGGGCGTTTTGCCGTCGTTTCAATAGACAGCTCCACACTCGATGTTCAGAGAAAATGCGGTTTACCTGCGAAAATATCGCTTATATGCATATTAGTGGACTCTTGACGTCAGCACGTCTCGACACAAGAGAGCCCGACAGGCGCAATGCCTGCCGGGCCAGGTCGCTCACATATATGGGACAGGAGCTACTTCACGCGGCTCTCGTCGTTCCACCACTCGCCGAGCTGGGCGATGTTGCCGCGGATGTGCTCGCAGCTCGTGTGGAACGCGGCCTGCTCACGCTCGTTGAGCGGCAGCTCGAAGGTCTCCTCGATGCCGTTGGCGCCCACGACGCACGGGATGGACGAGAAGATGCCCTCCTCGCCGTGCTCGCCGGTGAGCAGCGTGGAGCAGCAGGTCACGTAGTGCTCGTTGCCGAGAACGGCCTGGACGAGGCGGACGGCCGCCTGGGCCACGGCATACTCGGTGCAGCCCTTGCCGGCATACGTCACGTAGCCGCCGTGGCGCGCCTCCTCCTCGCACTCGATCTGGTCAAAGCCAAAGCGCTCGGGCTGCTCGGCAGCGAGGTCCTCGAGCGTCTTGCAGCCAAAGCTCACGCACGACATCGCGGCGAACTGGGACGCACCATGCTCGCCGAGCATGTAGGCGTTGATGGAGTGCTGGTCCAGGCCCGTGCGCTTGGAGATGGCGTTGCGCAGGCGCGCGGAGTCCAGCGCGGTGCCCGAGCCCACAATGCGCTTGGGGTCGCAGCCGGAGAGACGCCAGATCTCGGTGCAGATGACGTCGCAGGGGTTGGAGATGGAGACCCAGACGCCCTTGAAGCCGGCGTCAGTCACGCGGGCGATGAACGTGCGGGCGATCTCGGAGGTCACGAACAGCTCGCCGTCGCGGTCCTTGGCAGCGGCGGCGACCTCGCCGGCGGCGTTCACAATGACGTCGCAGCCGGCGAGCTTCTCGTACTCATCGCCGCAGTTCACGATCTTGCAGTTGTGCGGATAGAACGAAAGGGCATCCGTGAAGTCCTGGACCTCGCTCGTGAGCTTCTGGGCGTTGATGTCGCACAGGTACAGCTCATCGGCAAGTCCCTGAACGAGAAGCGAGTTCGCCACGTGGGCGCCAACGTGACCCTGGCCGAGGACGCCAACCTTACGGATGTAAGCCATGTCGTATCCTTTTCTCTTGGATGGTTTGGGCACGCGCCTCTGCCGCGCCCCCACCATGAATAATGAAACAACAGTAACACTCTGAGAGACGCCAAAACCCGCATCGGCGAGGTGTCACACAAGCTGGGAGAGCCATGGGATTCAAGACCTATACGTGCCCGATCGCAAAGTCGTGCGGCGGCTGCGAGTGGCTTGCCGTTCCCTACCCCATCCAGCTGCGACGCAAGCGCGACGCCGTGCTCCAGCTCTTCGCAGATGTGCTGCCCGCCGGCGTCACGGCCCAGCAGCGCGAGGAGCTCGTGCCCATCCATGGCATGGACACGGACGGCATGGAGCCCACCGGATATCGCCACAAGGCGGCCACGCCGTTTGCGCCGGGCAAGCGAGGCAGCATCCGCTCGGGCTTCTACGCTCGAGGAACGCACCGAATCGTTCCGTGCGCGAGCTGCGTCGTGGAGGCGCCGCATGCGCGCGAGGCCCTGCTCGCCGTGGCGCGTGCCGCCGAGGAGCTCCGCATTCCCGCCTACGACGAGGACCACGGCCGCGGCCTTCTGCGCCACGCCGTCGTGCGCATGGGGTACGCCACGGACGAGGCGCTGCTCACCGTCGTCACCAACGGCGGGCAGATCGCCCGCGAGCGCCAGTTTGTCGAGCGCATCCGCGCGCGGGCTCCGTTCGTGACGGCCATCGCTCAAAACGTGAACCAACGCCGCACGAACGCCATTCTCGGCCACGAGACCCGCGCCCTGTACGGTGGCGGACGCATGGTGGACGAGCTTCTTGGCTGCGAGTTCGAGATTGGCCCCACGTCCTTCTACCAGACGAACCCCGCCCAGACCGAGGTGCTGTACTCGCTCGCCATTGAGGGTGCGGGCCTGGAGCGTGGCATGCGCGTGCTCGATGCCTACTGCGGCATCGGCACGATTGGCATGTGCGCCGCAAAGCAGGTCGACGGCCTGGAGGTCGTGGGAGTCGAGCAGGTCGAGGGCGCCGTGGCGAACGCCCGCGCCAACGCCCGCCGCAATGGGCTGGCGGATCGCTGCAAGTTTGTCTGCGCGGACGCCACGGCCTACATGAGAGACGTCGCCCGCGCGGGGCGCGAGGGCTTCGACGCCGTCATCATGGACCCGCCCCGCGCTGGGTCCACGCCCACGTTCATCAACGGCGTGCTCGGGCTTGCCCCGGAGCGCGTGGTCTACGTGAGCTGCAACCCCACCACGCAGCGCCGCGACCTGCAGTTGTTCCTCGACGGCGGCTACGGCATAGAGAGCCTCGAGGTCGTGGACATGTTCCCCCACACGAAGCACGCCGAGACTGTCCTGGTGCTGCGCCGGCACTAGCAACGAGTAAGCCGCGAGTGTAGCGATTCGGTCACTTATCGCCCAAATTAGGCGCTTAAGTGTCTGAATAGCTACACTCGCGGCAGTCGGTTCTCTCTAGCTACTCTCTAATGGTTCGAGAGTAGCTAGAGAGTAGGTTAGAGAGACTCAAGAGACTTCGAGAGCAGACGTCGCTTGCCCGCCTATGCCGGGTCGATGCTTACGCGCAGGTCATCGCCCACGTGGACACGGCCGGCGGCAAGCCAGCCAATGACCTCGGGGTACAGCTCGTGCTCGATCTCATGGATGTGGGTCTCGAGCTCATCGACGCTCCAGCCCTCCCCAACGGCGAGCGCGCGCTGGGCGATGATGGGCCCCTTGTCGTACTCCTCGTTGGCAAAGTGCACCGTGACACCCGTGACCTTGACACCGCGCTCGTAGGCATCGACGATGGCATGCGCGCCACGGAAGCTCGGCAGCAGCGCCGGGTGCAGGTTCACGACGCGGTTGGGATAGGCGGCGAGCAGCGGCGCGTGGACCATGCGCATATAGCCAGCCATGATGACGTACTCGCAGCCATGGCTCTTGAGCTCGGCGGCAATGATCTCGTCGGCCTGCTCGGGGTCGGCGTACATCTCCTTGGAGAGCGTGAGGGTCTGCAGGCCCGCGGCCTCGGCGCGCTTGAGGCCATAGGCGCTCGGACGGCTCGACACCACGAGCTCGATGCTCGCGTTGAGGGTGCCGTCCGCAATGCGGTCGATGATGGCCTGCAGATTCGTGCCGCTGCCAGAGAGCAGCACGCCGATCTTGAGGGGCTCGCTCATCGCAGTCCCCCTACTCGGCGTCGTCGCGGTACTGGACGCAGCCCGTGCCCGGGATGCACTCGCCCATGACGAACGGATCGAGGCCCTCGGCCTTGAGCGCGGCCGTCACGGCGTCAACGTCCTCCGGCGCGCAGATGATGCTCATGCCCACGCCCATGTTGAACGTCTTGTACGCCTCGGTGAGCGTGAGGCCGGCAAGGCGGCTCACGTAGGTGATGATGGGCGGGATGCTCCACGCGGGGCCGGCCTCGCCGCCGCGGTAGACGAGAGCGTCCACGTCTGCGGGCATCGCGCGGTTGAGATTCTCGGTGATGCCTCCGCCCGTGATGTGGGCCATGGCGTGGATGGGCGCGCCAGCGCGGAGGGCGCGGATGAGCTGGCCGGCGTAGATGGTGGTCGGGCGCATCACAGCGTCGGCCACGGACTCGCCGAGCTCCTCGTTGTAGGCCTCGAGCTCCTCGACGCTCCTGCCCTCGATGGCCACCTTGCGCACGAGCGAGTATCCGTTGGAGTGGATGCCCGAGCTCGGCAGGCCGAGAATGACGTCACCCGCCTTAACCTTCTCGGGGCCGATCATCTTCGGGCGGTCGACGACGCCCACCACGAAGCCGGCGAGGTCGTAGTCATCCGGGTTCATGACGCCGGGGTGCTCGGCCATCTCGCCACCCACGAGGGCGCAGCCGCTCTTCTTGCAGCCGTTGGCAATGCCCGAGACGATCTGCGCAACGTGATCCGCGCGCAGCTTGCCGATGGCCACGTAGTCCAGGAAGAACAGCGGCTCGGCGCCGATGGGCACCACATCGTCCACGCACATGGCCACGAGGTCCTCGCCCACCGTGTCGTGGCGGCCCAGCAGCTGGGCGATGGCGAGCTTGGTGCCCACGCCGTCCGTGCCCGAGACCATAACGGGGTCTTCCATGTCCTTGAACGCGGCGGCCGAGAAGCACCCACCAAAGCCGCCGAGGCCACCGATGACCTCGGGGCGTCTCGTCTCCTTCACGGCGGCCTTGATTGCGTCCACCGCGCGGGCGCCCTCGGCGGTGTCGACGCCGGCGTCCTCGTAGGTCACGTGCTTGTCGTTGCTCATGAGAGGTCCTTTCGTGGGTTGGACAGTCGAGCGGATCGGTGCCGGACGGGCCGGCGCAAACGGCGCGCGCAGCCGCACCAGCATCAGGCGGCCGCGCACGCGGGTGAAACCAAGGCTACACGTCGACGTTCACGACGTCGTCCACGCTCATCTGGGACGCGGCGCTCGCCTTCGCGAGGTTCCTGGGCTTGTAGCCCTCAAGGAACTTGCCCGCCGAGAAGCTCGCCGGAATCTCCACTGGGTACTCGCCCGTGAAGCACGCCTCGCAGTAGCCGCTGCGGCCAGACGGGCAGTCATCGCAGTGAGAGAGGTTGGGAACGCAGGCTCGAAGCCCCTCGGGAGAGAGGAAGGCCAGCGAGTCCGCGCCGATGTACTCGCAGATCTCCTCGACGGTCTTACTCGCGGAGATGAGCTGGTCCTGCGTGTCCGTGTCGATGCCGTAGAAGCACGGCCACGTGACCTCGGGAGAGTTGATGCGCATGTGGACCTCGGTGGCGCCGGCGTCCTTGAGCATGCGCACGATCTGCTTTGAGGTCGTGCCACGCACGATGGAGTCGTCGACGACCACGAGGCGCTTGCCGGCCACGTTGTCGATGAGCGCGTTGAGCTTGAGGCGGACGCCCATCTCGCGAAGCTCCTGCGTGGGTTGGATGAAGGTGCGGGCCACGTAGCGGTTCTTGATGAGGCCCTCGCCGAACGGAAGACCCAGCTCGTGGGCGAAGCCCTCCGCGGGAGGCATGCCGGAGTCGGGCACGCCGATGACGAGGTCGACGTCGGCCGGGGCCTCCTGCGCCAGGCGCTGACCCATGGCATAGCGCATGGAGTAGACGCTCTTGCCGTGGAAGCGGGAGTCCGGGCGAGCAAAGTAGACGTGCTCGAAGATGCACTCGGCGCGGGCCTCGGGATCGAGGGCCTGGGTAGAGGAGATGCCGTCGTCCGAGACGCGGATAATCTCGCCGGGGCGCACGTCTCGCACGTACTCGGCGCCCACGATGTCGAGGGCACACGTCTCGCTGGCAACGACCCAGCCCTGGTCGTTCGCAAGCTTGCCCAGGCACAACGGGCGGATGCCGTGCGGGTCGCGGAAGGCATACAGCGCGTTCTCGCGGATGAGGGCCATGGCATAGCCGCCCTCCATCATGGCCATGGCGTGTGCGATGCCCGCGCGCAGCTGGTGCTTCTTCTCGGTGAAGAAGCCAATGAGACGGGCGGCCACCTCGGAATCCGTGTGCGTGCGGAACGGCACGCCATTGTTGATGAGCTCGACGCGCAGCTGGTCGAAGTTCACGAGCGTGCCGTTGTGGGCCAACGCGATAAGCACGTCGTTGATGGCCGAGAGGTGCGGCTGGGCGCTCTCCCACCCCTTGGAGCCCGCCGTGCCGTAGCGCACGTGGCCGATGGCGACCTTGCCGGGCAGGGCCGAGAGGTCGGAGTCGGTGAAGGCCTGGGTCACGAGGCCGAGGTCCTTCGTGGCCATGACGGTGGCACCATCTCCCACGGCGATGCCCGCGCTCTCCTGGCCGCGGTGCTGCAGCGCATGGAGGGCGAAGTACGTCATGCGCGCGACGTCTCGCTCCGGCGCCCAGATTCCAAACACGCCACACTCGTCATGAAGCGAGTCCGAGTCGTTGGCGGCGTTCTCGTTCACAGGACGGTCAGACATGCGGTTCCCCTCCGCTAGCTGGCTGATACGTTTGCGTCGGTGCCAGAGACCTCGCTCTTGAGCGCGCACACGAGCAGGCCTCGGCCGTTGCCCTTTCCAAAGTCGTTCTCATAGTCACAGGTGCAGAGCGTGAGCACCCGAGATACGCTCGAGACGGCAGCGTCTGCGGACGAGCTCTTGGCCGTGGCCTGGGAGAGCGCGTTCGCGAGGTAGGTGTGGAAGTCATCGTCAGAGGAGAACGCGTACTGGCGAGCCGCGCCGTTCGTGGCGGCAGACTTGTAGAAGAACAGCGGCTCAAGCTCGTAGTTGGCATCCTCCGTGAGGTACCAGACGGTGTCGATGCCGTTGAAGTAGTCCTGGCTGGCGAACTCGTCCACGTCAGTGAACATGGCGCCGTTGTTGAGGTGGTGGCCGTAGATGAGCGTCTGGCGGTCAACGAGTCCGGGCGCCGTGTTCTCGTAGTCCATGAAGATCTGGCCGCCCACAGAGTACTCGCCCTCCGCGCTCGTGCGCAGGTAGGTGTCGTTGGAGTCACCCTGATAGACGGGGAAGTCCACGTGCGTGCCGGGAATGTAGATCCAGCCCACGACGTCCGCGTTCACGGCCTTGAGGCCGGCCCAGTCGATGGTGGGCGGCTGAGCGGCGTCGTCGGAGACCGTGGCATAGGCCGCAAGCTTGGCGTTGTTCTCGTCCTGGACGTGGTACTCGTACTGGGCGTATCCCCACATGCCGCCAGCCACGAGCAGCAGTGCCACGCCCACGATGATGAGCAGCGTGGAAAGGACGTTGCGGCGACGCTTGGGCTTGTCCCGGTGAGGAGCGCTGCCGTGCGAGCCGCAGGCGGGCTTTGCCGCTCGGCCCTGCTTTGCGGCGCGAGAGTAGGCACCGGCGGAAGCCGGGACGTAGCCGGCCGTCCGCGTCTGCGCGGGAGCGGTCTGTGCGGCGTCCTGCTTGAAGTGCTTGCCGTTGGACTTCTGAGCCATTCGCCCGACCTAGCCCTGAGCCATGGAGCGCTTGAACCCGACGATCTTCTCGCGATACTCGGGAAGCGTGGCACCGAGGATCTGCGTGGCGTAGATGGCCGCGTTCTTTGCGCCGTTGATGGCAACACAGGCAACGGGAACGCCGCTGGGCATCTGGACCATGGAGAGCAGCGAGTCCATGCCACCGAGGTCGCTCGTCTTCATCGGCACGCCGATGATGGGCAGCGGAGTGTAGGCGGCAACGACGCCGCCTAGGTGCGCGGCCTTGCCAGCCGCGGCGATGATGACCTTGAGGCCGCGATCAGCGGCGGATGCGGCCCACTCGTGGACCTTGTCCGGCGTGCGGTGGGCGCTCGCGATGACGAGCTCGTAGGGAACGCCGAGCTCCTCGAGCTGCTTGGTGCATGCCTCCATGGTGGGCATGTCAGACTTGGAACCCATGATGATGCCAACGAGCGGCTGATCTGCCATGTTCGCTCCTCAGGTTTGTGCCTGTATGTCTGCGTTGCGCGCGAGCGCGCAAATCCCAAGTATACGCCGCGAGGGATGGGTTAGGCGATGAGCGCCGTTACGTCTCCGAGAACAGACTGGAAGCTGACGCCGCGCAACTCGTAGCCCGGCTGGTCACAGGAGACCGCCATGGCATCGCTCACGAGCGTCCCCGCAAACGAGACGGCATCCAGAAGCGAGCGACCGGCGTAGATGGCCGCGGTGAGGCCGCTCGCAAACAGGTCCCCCGTCCCATGGAGCATGTAGGGAAGCAGCTCGTCACTCACGGATTCGAGGCCATCGGCCGTGGCCACATAGTTTCTGATGACATGCTCGCCCGCACGGACGATGCCCTTGATCACGACCGTCTTGGCCCCCATGTCGAGAAGCGCACCCGCAACGCGGCGGACATAGCCCTCATCGACATCCGCACCCTCGTAGGGAATGCCCGTGAGGATGGATGCCTCCGTGAGGTTGGGCGTGAGGACGTCCGCGCCGTCAACCAGGCCGCGAGTTGCCTCGCACATCTCGTCGGTATAGGTGGGATAGCGGTGGCCGTTGTCCCCCATCACGGGGTCCACGATGCGCAGGGCACGGGGATACTCGGCGTACAGCCGCCGGATTGCGGCCACCTGCTCGGCCGACCCCAGAAAGCCCGAGTAGACGCCGTCCAGGTCGACCCCGTGCATGCGCCAGGCGTCGAGGTAGGCGTCAAGCATGGGCGTGGTGTCGAGCATGTAGAAGCCCGGGAACTTCGTGTGGGCCGAGAACAGCGAGGTGGGGACCGAGCACACGTCGATGCCCGCGCAGCTCAGGACCGGAATAGCCACGCCAAGCGAGCAGTTTCCGTAACCGCACAGGTCGTGAACGGCAGCAACGCGCGGCAGGTAGTCACCCTCGCGTCGGTACAGGTGCAGGTCGCTTGCAGCGGTCATTGCCACTCCTAAAAGAAAAAGGGCGGCCCTCCGCGTCGGATGGGCCGCCCGTGCGTGCGTTGTCTACTTCGTGGCCGCCTCGGTTGCGGGGTCCGACGCGGCGTCGGTCGTGGCCGCATCGGAGGTGCTCGCAGCCTCGGTCGTGGCGGCAGAGTCACCGATGACGGCGTCGATGATGTTGCTCGGCAGCGTGACCTTCTCGCGCAGGTTCTCGGACGCCGTGGCATCGAGGTCCGTGATCATGCAGTTGAAGTTGAAGCCGCCGTCCACACCGGTGCTCTTGGTCCACACGAACGTGGCGAAGCGCTTCATCGTGCCCGTGGGCTTGAGGAAGCCAAACAGCGAGGACTGCTGGATGTTGCCGCTGCCGTCGATGTGGACGTCAACGTGGTAGATGACCTGGTTGATGTTGGGGTTGAGCAGCGCGTTGACCGACAGGGCCGCAGCCTGGATCTGGGAGCCCGCCAGGCACTCGAGCTCGTTCTTGGACGCGGTGTCCACGACGCTGACCTCGATGGTCCCGGATTCCTCGTTGGCCTCGAGCACCGTGTAGTCCTCCGGGAACTGTGTGAAGCCGTCTCCCCACTCGACGCCGTTGCGAAGCGCGGTGTTGACGCTCGCGGAGTCAACGTGCTCGGCGAGCTGGGCGGTGCCGGCGCGGCGGACGAGGCCGCAGGCCACCTGAGACACAACGACAGCGACGAGCAGCACGATGAGCACGGCGATCGCGGCGCGCGTCATCGTCTTGCCGACGTTCGAGCCGGAGGGGTCGTCGCCAGACAACGGGTCGACCTCGACGGCAGCCTTGCGGGCACGACGACGCGTGCGCTCCTTGCGGGCCTTGGATGCGTTCGTGTGGCCCGTCTCGTCCACGTCGGAGAAAATGGCCTCCACCTCGTCGGGCGTGGGGGCCTTTGCGCTCTTGTCCTTCTTGGCCATGCTCTTCCTCGTAGTGTCATTTGGTCAAAACGGTCGGGATTCAGTATAGGCAGGCAGCTTGGGCTTTCCTTAAGGTGTCCCACCATTCCGCCCAAGCTACACACGTCACGGTGACACTTGGGGACGGGGTCAAACTGTCACC
>ERZ808240.5573-NODE-5573-length-10165-cov-2.873887_pt1 | contig 10165 bp, 6 predicted proteins | sample MGYA00521084_ERZ808240 | MGnify/ENA primary metagenome ERZ808240 (study PRJEB31516, sample SAMN03275571) | gut metagenome | biome: mammalia-associated habitat; material: feces | host: Papio cynocephalus | place: Kenya | collected 2012-08-06 ... | reverse complement strand
GCTCGGACGGATCGTAGCCGGACGAGGCCAAAAGCTCCTTCGCCTTGTCCAGATCGCGCGCCATGACCGAGTGCGTCAGGTTCTCACCCGCAAGGCCGTTCGGCGCAACGCCGTAGGCCGGGTAGCCGTAGCCGTTGAGCGCCGCGGCGACGAGCGCCTCGCGGTCGATGGCGTAGCTGAAGGCAAGACGGACATCGTTGTTCTGCCACCAATCGAGCGCTTCATAGTTCATGGCCAGCTGCATGAGGTTCATGGACGCAACGCCCTGCACGGTGATGCCGTCCTCGGCCTCAAGCGCCGCGAGATCGATGGTCGCCGGGTCAAAGATGAAGTCGATCTCCCCTGCCTCTAGCGCGATGGTGCGCGACGAGCTCTCGGGGATGAAGCGCCAGGTCAGGTTCGTGATGAACGGTGTGCCCTTGAAATAGTCGTCGAAGCGCTCGAACGTCAGGCTGTCGCCCTTGCTCCACTCAACGAATTTGTACGGACCGGAGCCGCAGGGCTTCGCGTTGAAGTCCCAGCCCTCTTCCAGCTTTTCCGACGGCAGGATGGACGTGCCCGCCTGGCAGAAGTTCGAAAGCAGCGACGTGTCGGGGTATTTCGTGATGATGGTGAAGCTGTAGTCGTCGACGATCTCGATGCTGTCGATCGAGGCGACATAGCTGCCGGAATACTCGTTCGTGCGGACCATTTCGAGTGTATCCTTGACATCCTGCGTCGTGAGGTCCGTGCCGTCGTGGAACTTCACGCCCTCGTAGAGCTTGAAATGCCACTCATTGTCCGAGACGTTCTCATAAGTTTCGACGAGGTCGCCGACGGCGTTGTAATTGGCATCGAGCGTGAAGAGCGTGTTGTACAGGATGTGGGCCATCTGCGAGACGATCATGGACTGCTGGTTGATCGGGTCGAGCGTGCCCGGCTCGGCCGCGCCGCCGACAATGAGGCTGTCGCGTGCGCTCGTGACATTTTCGTCGATCTCGCCGGCTTCGATGCCGCCGTCGGAGACGGTTTTTCCGCCGTCGTCCTCAGGCTTGACGACTGCGCCGGTGTCGGCGGCATTTCCGGTGTCGGATGGGTCGGTGTCTTTCACCTTGTCTCCGCCGCAGCCGGCGGCGAGCGCCAAGATCAGGCAGATGCAGACAAGCAGACTGATGATCCTCTTTTTCATGATGTTCCTCTCCTTTTTGTTGATCGGCAGCCGCGCCGCGGGCCATTCGGTCGAAAACCGGCCCTTGACGTCGAAACTGCGGTATGCGTATAATATAAGCACGAACAACCGGAACATCTAGCAGGATCCATCCCAAAACTTTAACAATCTTGACATGGTGATCAAAATTGAGTGAAAACAAATTGGCCCCTTATCCATTTCCGCCCGCGGAAGAGCCCGCGAAATACAGCGAATTTTTTACCGACTTCGTGTTCGAGCACTATGTGTTCCCGGACATGTGGGACTACGGCTCGCACGCGCATCCGATGATGCAGTATTCCATGGTGCTCAGCGGCAATCTGGCATACTCTGTCGGCTCGCGCGAGTTTGTCATCCCGGCGGGCAGCGGATTCTTCGTCAACTACAACCGCTTCCACCGCGCCATCGCCGACCCGAAGATGCCATCGGAATTTCTCTCGTTTCTCATCAGCACGGAATTTGTAACTGGCCGCCGCGGCAGCCAGATCGCCGGAAAATACAGCGAGACGTTTACCTCAGCCGAATACAGCGATTTTCTCGAGCTTCTCCCGCGCGACCCGTCTGCGCATATTATCCTCGAGTGCATGAGCAAGCTCAGCGAGGCCTCTCGGCACAAGGATTTCGGCTATGAGCTGACCGTGAAGGCCCTTGCCGTCGAGATCTGGCACCAGACGGTGCTCATGCTCCGCCAGCGCAGCCGCAGCGCGCGCCCCGCGCTGCAGAACGCCGATCAGGTGCGCATCAACCAGATCATCACGTACATCCACCTCTACTTCCGCGCGAAGCTGACGCTGTCTGACCTCGCCGCCTGCGCGAGCATCAGCCCCGGCGAGTGCTGCCGCCTGTTCGCGCGCACGGTCGGCGCCACGCCCATCGAGTTTCTCAACCGCTACCGCATCTCGCAGGCGCAGCTCATGCTGCGCGACACGCACGCGAGTATCCTTCAGATTGCGCAGGACACGGGCTTCCCGTCCATCAACCATTTCATCACGATGTTCAAGCGCTTTTCCGGCTGCACCCCGCGCGAATACCGCCTGCGCATCCAGCAGACCGCGCCCGATCCCGCCCATCCGGATATGGCAAAAGTCACACATCTGTGATTTTATGCTCCTTTCATTTGGTTAAGATCCAGTGAATTCTGATTTTGAAAAAAGTACGCCATGTGAAACCACATGGCGTACTTTTTCCCTGATAGCGTTCTCAGCTCACCTGCTGGGCGATGGAATTTCGGATGGAGGCGACGGCGTTTTTCTCGAGTCTGGAGACCTGGGCCTGTGATATTCCGATCATGGACGCGACCTCCATCTGGGTTTTTCCGTCGCAGAAGCGGAGCGCGAGGATGCGTTTTTCCCTGTCCCCTAACCGGCGGATGGCCTGCTGGAGGTCGAGATTTTCGACCCAGCGCTCGTCCGTGTTGCGGTTGTCGCAGACCTGGTCCATGACGGTAAGCGGGTCGCCGCCGTCGGAATAGACGGGCTCGTAGAGCGACACGGGCGCGGAGATGGCGTCGAGCGCGCCGACAACGTCGCGCACCGGGATGCCGAGCTTTGCGGCGATCTGCTCCATCGTCGGCTCGCGCTGGTTTTCGCGGATGAGCGCCTCCTTGCACTGGAGCACGCGGTAGGCCGTGTCGCGCACGCTGCGGCTGACGCGGATGGCGCTGTTGTCGCGCAGATACCGCCGGATCTCGCCCGCGATCATCGGCACGCCGTAGGTCGAAAAGCGCACCATTTTCGTCTCATCGAAATTCGCGATGGCCTTCAAAAGGCCGATGCAGCCGACCTGAAACAGGTCGTCCGGGTTTTCGCCGCGGCCTGAAAAGCGCTGGATGACCGAGAGGACGAGGCGCAGATTGCCCTCGATGAGCGCCTGCCGCGCCCGCTCGTCGCCCTGCTTCATGCGGCGCATGAGCTTGCGCATCTCGTCGTTGCTGAGCACCCTGAGCTCGCTGGTGTTGATGCCGCTCAGCTCTACCTTACCGATCATAGGATCCCTCCGGAAATACGTCTTCTCAGTCAGTATTTCCCGGGGAATCCGTTTCATACGCGCAAAAAAACACCCCTGTCGCCTGACAGGGGTGTTTACAAATCGAATTTATTTCGCCTGATGCTCCTTCGCGGCGCGGATGAACTCGCGGAAGAGCGGGTGAGCCTTGTTCGGGCGGCTCTTGAACTCCGGATGGAACTGGACGCCGACGAACCACGGGTGGTCCGGGATCTCGACAATCTCGACGAGGCGGTTGTTCGGCGACGTGCCGGCGAGGACCATGCCGCCCTCCGTGACGGCGTCGCGATACTCGTTGTTGAACTCGTAGCGGTGGCGATGTCGCTCGTAGATGACGGGCTGACCGTAGGCGCGGAACGTGTTCGTGTCCTCGCTCGTGACGGAGCAGGGATACGCGCCGAGGCGCATCGTGCCGCCCTTGTCGGTGATGTCGCGCTGCTCGGGCATAAGGTCGATGACCTTGTTCGGCGTCGTCTGCGAGAACTCGCCGGAGTTGGCGTCGGCGAGGCCGAGCACGTGGCGGGCGAATTCGATGACGGCCATCTGCATGCCGAGGCAGATGCCGAAGTACGGGACCTTGTTCTCGCGCGCCCAGCGGACGGCGGAGATCATGCCCTCGATGCCGCGGTCGCCGAAGCCGCCGGGGACCAGAATGCCGTCGCAGCCGGCGAGGATCTCGTCGGCGTTCTGGTCGTCGACAAGCTCGGAGTCGACCCAGCGGATCTCGACGTTGGCGTCGTTTTCAATGCCGCCGTGCGTGAGCGCCTCAACGACGGACAGATACGCGTCGTGCAGGGCGACGTACTTGCCGACGAGGCCGATGGTGACGGTGCTGCGGCCCGGGGCCTTCGCGCGCTCGACCATAGCGCTCCACTCGGCAAGGTCCGGCTCCGCGTCCGTCAGGCCGAGGCCCTTGCACACGACATGCGCCAGTCCCTCCTGCTCGAGCATGAGCGGCACCTCGTAGAGGATGGGCGCCGTCAGGTTCGGGATGACGTTCTCGGGCGGGATGTTGCAGAAGAGCGAAATTTTCTCGCGGATGTCGTCCGGGATGTCCGCGTCGGCGCGGCAGACGATGACGTCCGGCTGGATGCCGATGGACAAAAGCTCCTTGACCGAGTGCTGCGTCGGCTTGCTCTTGAGCTCGTTCGAGCCCGGGATGGAGACGATGAGCGAGACATGGATGTACATGACGTTCTGGCGGCCGACCTCCTGACCGACCTGTCGGATGGCCTCGAGGAACGGCTGCGACTCGATGTCGCCGACCGTGCCGCCGATCTCCGTGATGACGACGTCGGGATTGTCGATCCTGCCGACGCGGAAGACGCGCTCTTTGATCTCGTTGGTGATGTGCGGGATGACCTGAATCGTACCGCCCAGGAATTCGCCGCTGCGCTCGCGGTTGAGGACAGACCAGTAAACCTTGCCGCTCGTGACGCTGGAGTTCACGGTCAGGTTCTCGTCGGTGAAGCGCTCATAGTGGCCGAGGTCAAGGTCGGTCTCCGCGCCGTCGTCCGTGACGAACACCTCGCCGTGCTGGTACGGGCTCATCGTGCCGGGGTCCACATTGAGATAGGGATCGAACTTCTGCAGCGTGACCTTCAGGCCGCGCTGCTTGAGCAGACGGCCGAGCGAGGCGGCCGTGATGCCCTTGCCGAGGCCGGACACGACGCCGCCGGTGATAAAGATATACTTGACTGCCATGACGCGCTCTCCTTTTCCGTAACGTAAGTTCCTTTGCGTTTTTCTCGTTTCACATTCATGATATTTTACCGGCTTTCCTGCGCGCCGTCAAGCGAATCCGGCAAATCCCGCAGAAAAAAGCAAAGATTCAGCACAATGCCACATTGTCCGGGCGGCTTTTCTGGTTTCCTTGGCTTTGCGCACATGGGCGTCCGCTTTCCGTAATTTTCTGCTGCGTGCGTTATTTTTGGATTTCACCTGCAAATATACACGCGGCTTCCACCACCCGTTCCGATGGGTTTTTCTGCGGCTTCCCCGGCCGCTGCTGGAGTTATTCACATTTTCAACAGGGTTATCCACAGGATGAATATTTCAGTCCCGAGCCTAACAATCCCCGCCGGAGAGTTTACATAAAGTTAACCGACATAAAACGCGATCTCCTCGGCCGAAAGCTGCTCAAAAAGCGCAAGATTGACCGCCGTCCCGACAAGGCGCGAAAGCTCGCCCACCGCCTCGTCGATGTCCGTCGGCGTGACGATGAGACCCGACGCAGCTTCTGCGCCGAGCGCAGCCGCGTCGATGACGGTCGGAACGCCGATGGACACCGTCGGCACGCCGAGGCTCTCCCGCGTGAACGCCGCGCGCGCGTTGCCGACGCCGGAGCCCGGCACGATGCCGGTGTCGGACAGCTGCACCGTGCTGCAAAGCCGCTCCGGGTCCATGGCCGCGAGCGCGTCGATGACGATGACGCGCGCAGGTCTCGCACGCTCGATGACGCCGCGGACGAGCTCGGCGCTCTCCAGCCCCGTCGTCCCCAGAACGCCCGGTACGACGGCGCACACGGGCCGGAGCGCGCCGAACGCCTCCGGCAGGCGGCCGACAAGATGCCGCGTGATGAGAAGATGCGAAAGCGCTCGCGGCCCGACGGCGTCCGGCGTCACGGCCGCGTTGCCGAGCCCGACGACGAGTACGCCCTGCCCGTCCTCCGGCGCGGCCAGCGCACGCAGCTGCGCGGCCAGTACGTCCGCCGCAGCCGAGAACGCGTCCGGAACGCGCCGCCGGAGCGGCGTGAGGTCGACGGTCACGTAATGCCCGCGCGGCTTTCCAAGCGCCCGCTCGCCCTCGCCGTCCAAAATATCCACAAACGTGAGCGGCACGCCGCGCTCCGTCTCCTCCCGCGCGCGCACACCCGAAAGCGTGCTCGTCTCCCCGGCCGACCGCCGCCAGAGCGCGTGCGCCTCGACCGCCAGATCTGTACGAATCCCCATCCGAATCCCACCTCGCGCCCAGTATGGCCGTCCGGCGGGCGCGCTATCCGGATTTTTCCGCAAAAAAACAAAAAACCTATTGATTTTGTCGGGTCGAGCCGCTATAATGTATTCCTGCATGAGAACGTTTTGAGCTTTTCAGAATCAATCATCGCGATCGCGATTGAGGAGGTGTAACCGTGCCCAACATTAAATCTGCCAAGAAGAGAGTCGAACTGTCGAAGATCCAGAACGAGCGTAACCGTATGGAGAAATCCGCTCTGAAGACGAAGGTCAAGAAGTTCGAAGCCGCAGTGGCCTCCGGCGACCGCGAGCAGGCCGCCGCTGCTTATCAGGTTGCGATCAAAGCCATCGACCAGGGTGTGACGAAAGGCATTCTGCACAAGAATACCGCCGCCCGCAAGAAGAGCAGCGCAACGCTCAAGATGAACGCCATGGCGTAAATCGAAATCATCCCCTCCGGGAAACCGGAGGGGATTTTTTTATGCGCAGGAAACACATGCTATGTCTTCGCGGAGCGTCAGCCCCTCACGGTGTCACCCTGAGCGGAGCGTCACCCCCCTTCATACTGTCACCCTGAGCGGAGCCGAAGGGTCTGGCCGGTCAGAACGCCCGCGCCGGCGCGCGCTCAGGCCTACCGTAATCGGCAAGACCCTTCGGCAGGCTCAGGGTGACAGGTTGTTCGTTTTCGCTGGCACGCAATCGGCTTACCGTAATCACGGCTTCGCCGCTCCAGTCCCCATCTTGCTCTCTCCCCGCACATTTGTTATAATGTCCCTACTCCCCGCCCAACTGGGCGGCAAACGAAACGGAAAAGGCGGTGAGACCATGCGATTATCCGACAGCGTCCGGGTCCTGCGCGGCGTCGGCCCGGCGAAGGCGGAAAAGCTCGCTGCGCTCGGCATTACGACGATCTATGACCTGCTGCGCCACTTTCCGCGCAGCTATGAGGACCGCACGCGCCTCGTGCCGATCTGCGAGATGACGATCGGCGAGCCGGCGTGCTTTTCGGCCATGGTCGTCACGAACCCGCGCACGGCGCACATCCGCAAGGGACTCGACCTCACGAAGCTGACCGTCGCGGACGACACCGCGCGGCTGCGCGTCGTGTTTTTCAACCAGAAGTTCACGGCCGAGCGGCTGCAGTACGGCCGGGAATACCGCTTTTACGGCGCGATCGAGGGCGACGACACCGGCTATCAGATCGCGAATCCAACCGTCGAGCCCATCTCCGCGGCCGGCGAGCTGACCGGGCGCATCGTGCCCGTCTACCCACAGACGGCGGGGCTGACGAGCCGCGCGCTCGGCGGGTTGATCGGCGAGGCGCTCTCCGAGTGCCTGCCGAACGTGCCCGAGCTGCTGCCCGCGGCGGTGCGGGAGGCGTACAGCCTCATTTCCGTGCAGGAGGCGTACCGCGCCGTCCACGCGCCGCGGTCGATGGACGAGGTCGCGGACGCGCGGCGCTATCTCGCGTTCGAGGAATTTTTCCTGTTCTCGGCAGGGCTGAGCATCCTGCGCGCGCGCCGCGTCGGCGCGGCCGGGCTGCCGTTTTCGGACTGCGGCCTGACGGATTTCTTTGCCGCGCTCCCCTTTTCGCTCACGGGCGCGCAGCAGCGCGCCGTCGACGACATCGTCCGTGATTTTCAGGGCGGCAAGCCCATGAACCGCCTCGTGCAGGGCGACGTCGGCAGCGGCAAGACCATGATCGCCGCCGCGGCCGTCTGCTGCGCAGCGAAAAGCGGCTATCAGGCCGCGCTCATGGCCCCGACGGAGATCCTGGCCGAGCAGCACGCCGCCACGCTCGCACCGCTGCTTCATAAACTCGGCATCGAGACGGTGCTCCTCACCGGCTCGCTCGGCGCGAAAGCGAAGCGAAACGCGCGCGAGGCGCTGCAGGACGGCCGGGCGCAGCTTGCCGTCGGCACGCAGGCGCTGCTGTCGGAGAGCACGCAGTTTTGTAAGCTCGGCCTCGTCATCGCCGACGAGCAGCACCGCTTCGGCGTGGCGCAGCGCGCGGCGCTCTCTAGCAAGGGCGCGCGGCCGCACCTGCTCATCATGTCGGCCACGCCCATCCCGCGCACGCTCGCGCTCATGCTCTACGGCGACCTCGACCTCTCGCTCGTCGACGAGCTGCCGCCCGGGCGGCAGACGGTCGACACGTTTCTGGTGCGCGAGAGCTACCGCGCCCGCCTGAACGCCTTCATCCGAAAACAGGTTGAGGACGGCCATCAGGTGTTCGTCGTCTGCCCCGCCGTCGAAATTTCGGAGGACGAGAGCCTTAAATCCGCCGAGGGCTGGTCGCGCGAGCTGGCGGCGCAGCTGCCGGAGCTTCGCATCGCGCTGCTGCACGGGCAGATGAAGGGCGCGGAGAAGGACCGCATCATGCGCGCGTTTTCCGCTCACGAGGCGGACGTGCTCGTCTCGACGACCGTCATTGAGGTCGGCGTTGACGTGCCGAACGCGACGCTCATGATCGTCGAAAACGCCGAGCGCTTCGGCCTTTCGCAGCTGCACCAGCTGCGCGGCCGCGTCGGCCGCGGGTCGGCCAAGAGCTACTGCGTCCTCGTCTCCGACACGAAAAACGACCAGACGCGCCAGCGCCTGAACGCCCTCTGCAAGACGAACGACGGCTTCCGCATCGCCGAGGAGGACCTCGCCCTGCGCGGCCCCGGCGACTTTTTCGGCACGCAGCAGCACGGCCTGCCGGCCTTTGCCATGGCGAGCCTTGCGACCGACATGCAGACGCTGCGCCAGGCGCAGGAGGCGTGCGAGCGGTTTCTCGACCCCGCCGCGCTCGCGCGCGACCCCGAATACGGCCCGCTGCGCGCGCGCATCCGCAAAATGTTCGACGAGCACTCGTCCGCGCTGAATTGACCGGTACGAACGCCGCCCTCCCTGCATATTCTAAGAGAGAATGTGCAAGGAGGGCTATTTTATGTGTGGGATCGCAGGAGAGATCACATCCGGCCGCCCGCTCGACCCGGAGGCGGCGTATTTTGACGAGATGAGCGCACGCCTTGCCCGCCGCGGGCCGGATCAGGCGGGGCGGTTCGTGTCGGAGACGTGCGTGCTGCTGCACCGGCGGCTCGCCGTCGTCGACCCGGACGGCGGGCGACAGCCGATGTCATTTGATGGGCTGACCATCTGCTACAACGGCGAGCTGTACAACACGCCGGAGCTTCGCCGTGAGCTCTTAGCGCGCGGCTATGAATTTAGCGGCCACTCAGACACGGAGGCCGCGCTCAAGGCGTTCCACGCATTCGGCCCGAAGTGCTTTGAGAAATTCAACGGCATTTTCGCGCTTGCGATTTATGACGCGCGCCGAGAAACGCTCACACTCGCGCGCGACGCAATGGGCGTCAAGCCGCTGTTTTTCGCCGAGCGCGGCGACAGCTTCATCTTCGCCTCCGAGCTCAAGGCGCTCCTCGCCCACCCGGAGATCAAACCGGAGGTGACGCGAGAAGGGCTCTACGACGCGCTGTTCCTCGGCCCGGGCCGCACGCCGGGGCTCGGCGTGTTCCGGGACGTCGGCGAGCTCAAGCCCGGCGAGACGGCCGAATTTTCGCACGGGTCGCTCACGCGCTCGCGCTACTGGCGCTTAAAAGACGCGCCGTGCACAGACACGTTCGGGCAGGCGTGCGAGAAAACGCGCTTTCTCGTGACGGACGCGATATGCCGCCAGCTCGTCTCCGACGTGCCGCTGTGCACGCTGCTCTCGGGCGGGCTGGATTCGTCCATCATCTCCTCCGTCGCCCGGCGCGAGCTCGGCGATCTCACGACGTACTCCGTCGACTACGCGGACAACGCAAAATTCTTCCGCCCCGGCAAGTTCCAGCCGAATTCGGACGCCGATTTCATCGGCATCATGCAGGAATTCTTAGGCTCTGACCACCGCACCGTCACGCTGGACACCGACGCCCTCGTCCCCGCGCTCTTTGAGGCGACCGAGGCGCGCGACCTGCCCGGCATGGCGGACGTGGACGCGTCGCTGCTGCTTTTTTGCCGCGAGATCAAAAAGATGCAC
>ERZ808240.5572-NODE-5572-length-10167-cov-15.451246_pt1 | contig 10167 bp, 9 predicted proteins | sample MGYA00521084_ERZ808240 | MGnify/ENA primary metagenome ERZ808240 (study PRJEB31516, sample SAMN03275571) | gut metagenome | biome: mammalia-associated habitat; material: feces | host: Papio cynocephalus | place: Kenya | collected 2012-08-06 ... | reverse complement strand
TCCTATATGAATACCCGTTCCATCAGCAAGAGCGGCGGCATCAGCACCTTCCGCAGCAGCGTGGTGGTGGAAAAGAGCGCCAAGGGTGCAAAATCTTCCGTGTCCTGCCAGTCGCTGATGCTGGACTCCGAGTCCCGCTCCGACACCATCCCCGCCATGGACATCCGCACAAAGGACGCGGCCATCGGTCATGAGGCCAAGATCGGCGCCATCAGCAATGAGGCGGTGTTCTATCTCATGAGCCGGGGCATGAGCGAGGAAGACGCCCGGGCGCTGATCGTCAGCGGTTTTGCCGACAATGTTTCCAAGGAACTGCCGGTGGAATACGCCGTGGAAATGAACAACCTTATCCGGCTGGAAATGAAGGGCAGCATTGGCTGAAAGGAGTTTGGATATGAACGAAACGATTTTGATCAACCGGCTCCCGACCCGCACATGGAACCGGCTGGGCGTGAACGAAACAGCCCTTGTCTGGGGTCAGACCGACGATTTGGGAACGGCGCAGATCACCGCCGCCGGGCAAACCGAGCGCCTGGAAATTTCGGGCAGCGCCGAATACAGCGAAAAGGCCGTGGACATCCACGCCCCCGAAGGACAGACTGTCACCGTGTTTGAAACGCTGAAAGCGGAAAAGAACCTTCTGGTGCGCACGGCGCTCCATGTGGAAAAGAACGCAAAAGTGCGGCTGGTGCAGATTCAGAACGCATGGCAGGATTCTCTGCTTCGTCTGGAAACCAGCGGCGAGTGCGCCGAAAACGGTCAGGTGGAGCTGATACAGGTTCTGCTGGGCCGGGGCGACGTGTACAGCGACGGCCATTTTGAGCTGAACGGCGACGGCGCAGGCTTCAACGCCGGCATCGGCTATCTGGGGCAGAAGCGGCAGACCTTGGACATGAACCTCGTGGTGAATCACTGGGGACAAAAGACCACCAGCGAGATCAGCGCCGCCGGTGCGCTGAAGGACGACGCCAAGAAGATTTTCCGGGGAACCATCGATTTCAAAAAAGGCTCCGCCGGCTCCGTCGGCAACGAGCAGGAAACGGTTCTGATGCTGGGCGACGGCGTTGCCAACAAGACGGTGCCGCTGATCCTGTGCGCCGAGGAAAATGTCGTGGGCAACCACGGCGCGACCATCGGCGAGCTGGACGAGGACACGCTGTTCTATTTTGAGAGCCGGGGCATTTCCGCGGAGGAAGCGGAGAACATCATGGCCCGCGCCGCCATTGAGCGTCTGGCCCGCACGATCGGGGACGAAACGGCGCAGGCCGCGATCCTCGCCGAGCTGGAGGAGGTGCTGTAAAATGGCCCATGAATACCGGGACGATTTTCCACTGTTCAGAAGTCAGGACATCGCCTATTTGGACAATGCGGCGACGGCGCAGCGCCCCCAGTGTGTGCTGGACGCCATAGCGAAATTCTACGAGACCGAAAACGCCAACCCCCTCCGGGGTCTGTATCCCCTGAGCGTTGCGGCGACGGAGAGCTATGAAAACGCCCGCAAGGCCGTCCGGGCTTTCCTGAATGCCAAAAGCGGCCGGGAGATCATCTTCACCCGAAATACAACGGAGAGCATCAATCTGGTGGCCTACAGCTACGGGTTTTCCCATGTGAAAGCCGGGGACGAGGTGCTGGTGTCCATCATGGAGCATCACAGCAACCTCCTGCCGTGGCAGATGGTCTGCCGTCAGACCGGCGCGACCCTCAGGTTCATGGAATGCGAGATGGACGGCACACTGGATTTGAACAAGGTCGAGTCCCTCATCACGGGCAAGACGAAGATCGTGGCCTGCACCCAGGTTTCCAACGTCCTGGGCAGAGTAAATCCCATCCGGGAAATCGCGGCGCTGGCACACCGGGTCGGCGCGGTGATGGTGGTGGACGGCGCTCAGAGCACGCCCCACATCCCGGTGGACGTGCAGACGCTGGGGGCGGATTTCTTTGCCTTCTCCGGCCACAAAATTTACGGCCCCATGGGAATCGGCGTTCTCTACGGCCGCGAGGAGCTGCTGGACGACATGCCGCCGTTCCTCACCGGCGGTGAGATGATCGAGTCCGTCACCCGGGAGGGTGCGACATACGCCGAGCTCCCCCATAAGTTCGAGGCCGGTACGGTCAACGCCGCGGGTGCCGTGGGGCTTCATGCGGCGATCGATTATGTAAACCGCGTGGGCTTCCCGGAAATGCACCACCGAGAGGCGGCCCTGACCCGGCGAGCCATGGAGAGCATTCAAAAAATTCCCTGCGTCCATGTGCTGGGTTCGGAAAATCCTGAGGAACACTGCGGCATCATCACCTTCACGGTGGACGGCGTTCATCCCCATGATATCAGCGAAATTCTCGCCAGCGACGGCGTGGCCATCCGCGCGGGGCATCACTGCGCCCAGCCGCTGCACACCTACCTGAAACGCCCCTCCACCGCCCGGGCAAGTCTGGCGTTTTACAACACGGAGGCCGACGTTGACCGGCTGATCAGCAGCATTTCCACACTAAGGGAGCGAATGGGTTATGGAAAATAGAAGCTTTTACAATGAGATCCTCACCGAGCACAATCTGCACCCGGACTTCAAGCACGACCTGCCGGACGCCGACATCGTGCTGGAGGGCGTGAATCCCAGCTGCGGCGACGATATTTTCCTCAAGCTGAAGCTGGACGGCGACACCATCGCGGACGGCGCATTCGTGGGCGACGGCTGCGCCATTTCCCAGGCTTCGGCGGACATCATGCTGGGCATGATCATCGGGAAAAAGAAAGAAGAGGCGCTAAAGTTGGGGGATCTCTTCCTGAAGATGATCCAGGGCGAGGCCTCGGAGGAGGAGATCGACAGCTTGGAGGAGGCCTCCGCTCTCCGGGACATTGCCCATATGCCCGCACGGGTCAAATGTGCGGTGCTAGGCTGGCGGACGCTGAAAGAGGCCCTGAAAGCGCAGAAGTGAGGGCGCCCAGGGCTGTGCCGGAATCTGTCAGGTATTTTACCGCATTTTGGATAGTTGAATTGGCAAAGGCGCGGGGAACGTGGGTGTGTTAAGTTGATGGAGATTCTGCTGACGCTGATTCCGGTGCTGTTTTATACTTACAACGGAGTGTTCGGAGAGCCTCCGGACTTGGCTAATGTTGCTGCCTCCTCCCTGGTATGACGAAAAACCTTCACATCGCCGCCATTGCGTCGCACTAATCTTATTGGCTCTTTTACCGCTTTCTCATCCGCTGGTGTATCATAGCCCAACGCGTCCAAAACGAGAGAACAGTCTGAATAAAACGTCACATCACGGAATTTGGAATCCATGCTATTTTTATGATCATCCGCAAAATAGTAAATTGCTTTATATGTCAGGAATCTCTTTGTTACATCACAAAGATCGTCACATATCAGGCTTCTCTTTTCGTATTCCTCTAGTACAAATCTAGCTACCTCAAAGGAATCACTATCGTTCTCTTTCTGAACAAGCTTTAAATGCATGGACGGGTCGGGATACGTGCTCACCTCGTAACACCATATGAGCGCTGTTTCCCATCATGCCGTCGGCCGCAAAGCGTAAAAAAATCCCGGGGCGTCAAGCCCCGGGGATTCCGCGTGTCAATAGATCACATGCAGCCATTTCCGCTTGTCCACAACCACATGCTTATGCCGGTCGATATACGCAATAATCATCTGGGAAATTTCCGTCGGCTGATCCCTGACCAGCCTGCACTTCGCGTAGAACGGATACCCGCCCGTGCCGGTGGCCCGGTAGTTGTTCATGCACAGCGTCAGCGTGCGGCCCTCTTCCAGCTCTTTGCCCTCGTACAGCATGGACGTGACCCGGTCGCCCACCGGCCGGCGGACATCCATCGTCACTTCCAGGCCGGATAGGTAGTCAAAGTTATAGTGCTGAACAATGGGCTTCAGGAAGCTCTGCCCCACCTGTAGCCGCCCGGACTCGTCCAATTCAAAGTACTCCGCACAGCGTTCCAGTCCGGCCTTCAGAACCCGGCGATCTACCTCAAGCGTTTGCAGCGTGTTTGGAAACACATAAGTCGCCACCACGTCCCGGATGGTGACCTGCTTGCTAAAGCCCTTCACCACATTGGCAAGGCTGGTGACGGAAAGATCCGCCCCGGAGGCTTCCAGCTGCACCTGGTTGAAGAAATTGGCAATCAGCGAGCCGTTTTCCGCCATCTCCATATGATCTCCGGGCAGCAGCGGAACGTCCAGCTCCCCCAGGGGCTGATCCAGGAAAACGGCGTTCTGGGCATCCAGCGGCGCCAGAAATGCCGCCAGCCGCTCGTCCGGCTTTCCGGGGTCAACCAGCCGGGAATGGGCGGTCACATCCCCCTCATCCGACACCTCCGCATCCATCCGGACATACTGCCTGCACCGATCCGGGGACTGGCAGGCGTAGGTGCCGAAAAGCTGCAAGTCCGCCTTGGCCTGATGCTGGTGTCCCGTCAGCAGGATGTCGAAATCCAGCTCCCGGCAAATCCGGTAAGCCTGATTTTCACCGGTATCGGAAAGATTTTTCCCGGTGGTCAGATCGTTTTCAAACCCGCCGTGGTAAATGCAGACCGTAACGTCCACACCCGCTTTTTTCAGCTCCTCCAGCGCGGCCGCCGCGGCGGGGAAAGCCTCGTGAACTTTAATGCCCTCCAGATTTTCCGGCTTCTCCCACAGGTTGACAAAATGGGTGGTAATGCCGGTAATGCCCACCCGCAGGCCGTTTTCCAGCGTGACCACGGCAATCCGCTCCACGCCGGATACCCCCTCCACGTTGGCATTGACACACCGCGCGTCCAGATGGCCGAGGTAGCTTTCCAGCGCCTCTTTGCCATAGTTAAAATCGTGGTTGCCGATGGTGACAAACTGATAGCCCGCCAGATTCATCACCCGGGCGGACACCTTCGCCCCCTCCGCCGGATTCCGGCTGAGCCAATAGGCAAAGGGGCTTCCCTGCAAAATATCGCCGCCGTCCAGAATCAGGGTGTTGCCGTCGTGGGGAAAGGTGGACGCGCAGCGGGAAAGGCCGGTGGTGCCGGGCACCCCCGTGGCGTAGTCCATATCGGAAAAATAGCCGTGAATATCGCTTGTAAAGCAGATCGTCAGATTTCGGTTCATTGTAATACTCCCTTGAAAAAGGCTTCGGCGTTGACGCGCCGAAGCCTTTGGTTGAATCGTTATTGCCCTTGCGCCAGCTTCCGGCGGATTCTGGTGGAGAAGAACTCGATGATCAGCGCCAGCACCATCAGCCCCCAGACAAAGGAGCCGACCATCGCCCAGCGGCGGCTGTTCAGGCACTGCACCAGGGACGCGCCGATGCCGCCCGCGCCCACGATACCCAGGGTGGTGGCATCCTTCAGGTTGATATCGAAACGGTAAATGGTGGTGGAAATGAAGCTCGCCGTCAGCTGCGGGATAACGCCGTAGCGGATCTTCTCAAAGGCGCTGCAGCCCATGGCGTCCAGGCTTTCCAGAATGTGGGTGTCCAGGTCCTCAATGGCCGTGATGTACATTTTGGAGATCATGCCGATGGAGCAGATGGACTGGGTGATAACGCCGCAGGCCGCGCCGGGGCCGGTAACGCGGATCCACATCAGCGCCCACACCAGGCTGGGGATGGTGCGGATCATCAGGATCAGCAGCCGGAACAGATAGGAAATGGGCTTCGGCATAATGTTGCTCGCGGCCAGAAACGCGAAGGGGATCGCCAGGATCGCGCCGAACAGGGTACCCAGCACCGCAATGGCCACGGTTTGCAGCAGCAGATAGGGGACGTCCGTGTCTCCGGTGCCGAAGAGCAGCACAGTGTCGGGATGAAAGACGCCGTGAAGAACGCCCTTAGCCACCTCGGTGCCCGTGGTGGTCATGCCGTTGAACTGGAGGCTGGAGGATGACCAGCCGACCATGACCGCGATAATCAGCACGATCAGGGTGTAGAGCATCCACTTCCGGGGACGGTTGGCATAGGCCTCGGCAGCGGTGAGCTTCCGGTGGTAGGTTTCTTCAAAGGTTTCCAATTTGGTTCTTGCAGACATGTGCATCCTCCTCTCAGCTCAGCTTCTTGCGCAGGTAGGCGCTGAAGAATTCGATGAACGCAACGACCACAAACAGCGTCAGCAGAACCGTGCCAAGGCTCTCATAATCACGCCAGCCGATCCGCTCGTTGATGGTGATGCCCAGGCCGCCCGCACCCACGTAGCCCAGAATGGCGGAGGCGCGGATGTTCATTTCAAAGCAGTACAGGCAGTGGCTCAGATAAACGGGCAGGATCTGGGGAACACAGGCCGACCAGAACGCCCGGAATTTATCGGCGCCCAGCGCCTCCATGGCCTCAAAGGGACCCATATCGATGGTCTCAATGCTCTCGTAGAGCATCTTGGACACGACGCCGAAGGTAAAAATGGCGATGGCCACCGTGCCGGAGAAGGTGCCCAGAGAGAAGATCAGCGCGCAGACCAGGGCGATGACCAGCGTAGGCAGGGTGCGGATCAGCGCCAGAATAAAGCGGAAAATGCTGACGATCACCCCATTGCGGTTGATGTTGGAGGAAGCGAGGATCGCCACCGGCATGGCGATGGCGCAGCCGATGACCGTGCCCAGAATGGACATCTTGATGGTGTCCAGCAGAGGGCTGATGACCTTGGGGAAGAACTCCCAGTTGGGATGGAAAATCTTTTTCATCAAGTCCAGCATCTTGGTAAACCGGGTGATGACGACCGCGAGGTCAAAGCCGGTCATATTCAGCGCCCACGCGACGGCCAGCGCCAGACAGATCACAATCAGCGGCGTGCGGCTTCTGGGGCGGCGGACGGTGTGTCCGTTTTCCAGGGTGATGATCTGAGGCTTGAAGATCTTATCGAAGAGCGTCTCTTTGTAGAGAGCGGTATTTTCGTTTTCCATGCTCATTCTCCGTCACCCATGGTGGGAACCTTGGCACCGTTGTAGACCGCGTCGATCTGCTCCTGGGTAATGGTGCTGGCGGGGCCGTCGAAGACGATCTCACCGGCGCGGACGCCGATGACCCGGTCGCAGTATTTAAGCGCCAGGTCAACATGGTGGATGTTCAGCAGAATGGAGATGTTGTACTCTTTGTTGATGCGGACAAAGTCCTCCATGACCTGCTTTGCGGTGATGGGATCCAGGGAAGCCACCGGCTCGTCGGCCAGAATGATCTTGGGGTTCTGGTTCAGGGTACGCGCCAGAGCGACACGCTGCTGCTGGCCGCCGGACAGCTGGTCGCAGCGGGTATAGGCTTTGTCCAGAATGCCCACCTTGTCCAGGCTTTCCAAGGCGCGCATCTTTTGATCCTTGGTGAAAATGCCGAACAGAACCTGGAAGAAGTTCATATCCGGCACGTCGGCGGTCAGAACGTTCTTAATGGCGGTGCTGCGGGAAACCAGATTGAAGCTCTGGAAGATCATGCCCACCTTCCGGCGGTACCGGCGCAGTGCCTTTCCCTTCAGAGCGTCCACATCGACGCCGTCCACGGTCAGCTCGCCCTTGGTGATATCGTGCATCCGGTTGATGCAGCGCAGAATGGTGGACTTGCCCGCGCCGGACAGGCCGATGATGGCGACAAATTCTCCCTGTTCAATTTGCAGGTTGATGCCCCTCAGTGCGGTGAAGCCGTTGGGATAGGTTTTGTATACGTCTTTAAATTCAATCATATCAGCGTCTTCTCTTTCTTTAAGCTAATAAGCCAAATTGGACATGCGCGAGCCGAAGCTCTGCGGCAAGGCGGCTTGCCACCGGCAGCGTGTCGGGTCGATGGCAACCCGCCCTGCCGCAAAAAATCCGTAAAAACTGAGTGTTTAGGGCTTCATTAGGGTGAAAGCGCCCTGTTTTGACGCAGGGCGCTTTCAAAATTACTCTAAGAAACCTCTGAATAAATCAGGAAACCACTTCCAGAGCGGCACGGGCGCCGTCGTAGTCGGAATCCTTGGCGATGGCGTAGCCGGTATGGCTGTAGACGCTGAAGATATCCTTACCTTCATCGGTGTTGATGATATCAATAAAGCAGGTCTGAAGAGCCTTGATCATTTCAGGCGTGTAGTACTGGCTTTCCTTGGAAATGGCAACGGTGTCGTTGTAGATGGGGTCGGTAACGCCGATGACGTTCAGCTCATTCCAGATGGAGTCGGAGCGCCCCATGCCCTGCTTGCCGGTCTCGTCCTTCTGATCCACGGGCAGAGTCCAGGAAGCTTCGTAGTCGTTACGGCCGTCGGCGTAGCAGACGATGATGTCCACCTGCTCAGCGGCGGCGTAGGAGAAAGCGGTGCCGTAGCCGGAGTCCAGAGGAACGACATTGGACAGATCGGAGATCTTCTTGCCGTCGTAGTTCTTCATCAGCCACAGAGTGGGATAGATGTAACCGGCGGAGGAGGAAGTTTTCTGAACGGCCCACTTGGCCTTGTCCAGCTCTTCCCAGGTCAGCTTCTCACCGGCATTGACCTTGGCGGCCAGCTCCTTGCCGTAGGGAGAAGGCGTTGCGTAGATCAGAGAACGGTAGTAGGTGACCTGAGGGCCGTCCTTCTTGGTGGCGTTGGCTTCACCGTTCCAGTCGGCGGGGTTCTCGCTGTCGTTGGACAGGCCGTTACGGGTAGCGGTCAGAATGACCTCGGTGTCATCGGAATACAGGGCGTAGGTGCCGCCGGGCAGCCAGCCCAGATCGATGGTACCGGCGGACATGGCCTCGCCGGTGGCGTCGTAGCTGGTGCCGACGGAGATGTCAACTTCGTCAATGTCGTAGCCCAGCTTTGCCATTTCGGCCTTCACCAGCTCAGGCAGATTTTTCGTGCCGGCGATGATGACGTCGGCGTCCTTGGAGGGAACGAACTCCAGGGTCAGCTTGTCAAAATGAGGGCGGGCAGCCTCGGTCGTCTCAGCGGCCTTCTCGGTGGTGCTGGCAGCGGCCTCGGTGGGAGCCTTGGTCTCGGCAGCGGGGGTCTTACCGCAGGCGCCCAGGGACAGAACCAGAACCAGTGCCATGGTCAGTGCAAGGATCTTTTTCATTTTGGATATCTCCTTTATGATTTTTATTCACGGTGAAACACCGGGAATTACGGGTCGGTTGGGGCACCAATCGTCCCAACACATGCATAATAGCACATTTTGTGGTTTTTTCAAGTGGTTCAGCACAATTTTTGCCTGATTTTTACATAACCGCGCATCTGACTTTACCGATGGAGACGTAACCCTTCAGAACGGCCTCCACATCGGTGCCTTCCGGAACCGCGTCTGCCTCCGTCAGCGGGGAGCCCTGCCCGGTAAGGGCGACCGCGCCGTCGGGCAGCGCCGTCTTCCGGTAGTTCTCGCTGTAAAACTGAAGGGGAGCGACGGTACGTTCTCTCAGGATGCCCTTCAGCCTTTCGGGGGCGACCGCCGGGAAATTCACGTTCCACACCTCGCCCCGTCCCTGGCCGGCTTCCACCAGCTCCCGCATGATGCTCACCAGATACTTATCGGCAATATGCAGAGGGGCGTTCATGGTGCTGGAAAAGGCCATGGCCGGAACGCCGTTCATGACCGCCTCGAAGGCCGCGCCCAGGGTGCCGGAATAGGCGATGTCGAAGCCCGCGTTATAGCCGTCGTTAATGCCGGAGAAAACGTAGTCCGGCTTTTCCTCCAAAAGATGCTGCATGGCGATCTTCACGCAGTCCACAGGCGTGCCGTCCACCATGTAGGCCGCCTTCACGGGAACGGGAAAGTCATCCACCCTGTCTACCCGCATATCCCCGCGGATCGTTATTTTCTGGGACATGGCGCTGCACTGATGAGCCGGCGCCACCACCGTAACCTCCCCCAGCTCCGTAGCGGCCTTCGCCAGCAGCGCAATACCGGGAGCATGGATAGAGTCGTCGTTTACGACCAGGATTTTCATATGTATGTTTCCTCTCTATACGCATTTCGTCAGAATCCTTCACGATACCAGCATCATACCATCAATGGCGGGATAATGCAATATTAAACACCTGGTTTATTCTCCCGGATCGGCAAGAGCTGTGAGCGAGAAATTTTTCGGCCGGTCGAGATACCGGAAGCGGCGGAATTCTTTGGCAACACCGCACAAAGTATAATGGTCCCGTAATTTCAGACCACGGCTCGAAAAAATATCGTGAACACGGTAAAATACAGTAAGAGCGCAAAAAAGGAGACAACACCATGACACGAAGAACATACACACCGGAGTACAAGG
>ERZ808240.5571-NODE-5571-length-10169-cov-3.036484_pt1 | contig 10169 bp, 7 predicted proteins | sample MGYA00521084_ERZ808240 | MGnify/ENA primary metagenome ERZ808240 (study PRJEB31516, sample SAMN03275571) | gut metagenome | biome: mammalia-associated habitat; material: feces | host: Papio cynocephalus | place: Kenya | collected 2012-08-06 ... | reverse complement strand
ATGAGAGCGTGCGCGTTGCCATAATGGCCGGGACAGAGCAGCCGAAGCCTATGAGCATCGGAACAAAGCTGCGGCCGGACAGTCCGATGCGGCGCAGAAGCTTATCCATAACAAACGCAACGCGTGCCATATATCCCGTATCCTCCAAAATGGCGAGGAAGAAAAACAGAACGACTATAATGGGCAAAAAGCTCAGCATACTTCCAACGCCGGCAAAAACGCCGTCAATGACAAGGCTGTGCACGACCGGGTTTAATCCGTATGCCGTCAGAGCATCATCCACAAGCTGCGTCACACTGTCGATTCCCAGTGCGAGCAGATCCGACAGCCACTTGCCCAAAACGCTGAACGTCATCCAGAATATAAAGCCCATGATGGCTATGAACGTCGGGATGGCAAGGTATTTGTTCGTGAGCACCTTGTCTATTTTAACGCTGCGCAGCATCTCCCTGCTCTCGTGCGCCTTGACGACGCACTCGGAGCACACGGCCTCGATAAAGCGGTACCGCATATCGGCGAGAGCTGCGTTTCGGTCAAGTCCGCCCTCTGTCTCCATTTCAAGCACCGCGTGGCCTATGAGCTCGAGCTCGTTCTCGCTGAGCTTGAGCGCGGAGATTATATCCTCATCCTCCTCGATAACGCGCGTCGCGGCAAAGCGTGAGGGTACGCCTATCTTATCGGCGTGATCCTCAACAACGTGGCTTACGGTATGTATGCAGCGGTGCACAGGTCCTGCCGAACAGAAGTCTATCCTGCGCGGCTTGCGCGAGGTCTCGGCAGTCTCGGCTACTACCCGCATCAGCTCGTCAACGCCGTCGTTTTTTGCGGCCGCTATCGGAACGACGGGTATGCCCAGCCTGTCGGACAGCTTTTGTATGTCGATGCTTCCGTGGTTGCCCAAAAGCTCATCCATCATGTTCAGCGCAAGCACCATGGGCTTGCCCATCTCGATAAGCTGGAGCGTGAGATACAGATTGCGCTCTATATTCGTCGCGTCGACAATGTTGATTATCGCGTCCGGCTTTCGGTCGATGATGAAATTTCTCGTCACCTTTTCCTCGCCGGAGTATGGGCGGATGGAGTATATGCCCGGCAGATCGACAAGGTCGTAACCCTTCCAGCCGATCACCTGACCGATCTTATGCTCTATCGTTACGCCGGGAAAATTGCCGACATGCTGATTTGAGCCTGTGAGCTGATTAAAGAGCGTTGTTTTTCCGCAGTTCTGGTTTCCCACAAGTGCTATAAGCATGGCTATATCTCCTCCTTGGGTCGAACCTCTATGCGTGCGGCGTCTTCCTTGCGCAGGGTCATTGTATAGCCCCGCAGATACAGCTCCATCGGGTCGCCGAGCGGCGCGATCTTGCGCACCGTGACCTCTGTGTGCGGTATAAGTCCCATATCAAGCAGGTGGCAGCGCAAATCGCCCTCTCCTCCGACTGTGAGAATTATCGCGGGCTTGCCTATCGGCAGCTTATCAAGTGTCATAAAAACCTCCAGGGCGCGGATAATATGTTAGGCTTGCCTAACATATGTTAGTTTACGCTAACGCAGAGGTTTTGTCAACAAAAAGACATAAAGTCTATTCATTATCCCTCCATAACCTAATGCTTCATAGGCGCAAAAAAGACGCACCGTGTGCGTCTTTTTTGCATTCCATATTATCATGTGCCGAGGTATGCGGCCTTAATCTGCTCGTTTGCAAGCAGCTCCTCGCCGGAGCCGGACATTGTGAGCCTGCCGGTTTCGAGAACGTAGCCGATATGCGCGGTCTTGAGAGCCATATTCGCATTCTGCTCGATTAGCAAAACGGTAACGCCGCGCTTGTTGATCTCCTTAATAATATCAAAGATACCGCGCACGATGATGGGCGCAAGGCCAAGGGAGGGTTCATCCATCATTATGACCTTCGGGCGGCTCATGAGAGCTCTGCCGACCGCGAGCATCTGCTGTTCGCCGCCGGAAAGAGTTCCGCCCTCCTGCCACGAGCGCTCCTTGAGCCTCGGAAACAGGTCGTACACCCAGTTGAGGTCGTCGGTCAGATCGTCATTGCGCAGGTATGCGCCGATCCTGAGGTTTTCAACGACCGTGAGGTCGGGGAATATCTTGCGTCCTTCGGGAACGAGAGTTATGCCCTTGGTGACGATAGATGTCGGGTCAAGACCCGTGATATTCTCACCCTTGAATTCTATCGAGCCGCCGGATGGCTTTACCAGCCCCGCTATCGCGCGCAGGGTCGAGCTCTTGCCCGCGCCGTTTGCGCCGATAAGCGTGACTATCTGCCCCTCGGGAACGTCAAAGCTTATGCCCTTGACAGCCTCGATGCCGCCGTAATTGACCTTGAGGTCATTGATCTTCAGTATAGTATCACTCATCTTCAACAACCCCCAAATACGCGTCGATAACGCGCTGATTGCTCTGAACTTCCTTCGGCGTGCCCTGAGCTATCTCAGAACCGAAGTCTATAACATAGATATAGTCGGATATCTGCATAACAAGCTCCATGTGATGCTCAATGAGGAACACCGTAAGGTTGTGCTTTGCGCGTATTTCTCGGATAAACTGAGCAAGCTCAAGCGTCTCCTGCGGGTTCATGCCGGCAGCAGGCTCGTCAAGAAGCAGAAGTTTCGGATCCGCCGCCAGCGCACGTGCTATCTCAAGACGGCGCTGAAGACCATAGGGCAGGCTCGTTGCAATCTCGTCCTTGTATTTGTCAAGCCCCTGCTCGCGCAGAAGCTCCATCGTCTCCTCGCGCATACGCTTTTCCTCCTTGGCGTTGCCGCGGAAGGTCGCGGAGAAAACATTCTGCTTTGCGTGCATGTGTTTTGCAATAAGGACATTTTCAAAAACGGTCATGCTCTTCCAGAGTCTTATGTTCTGGAAGGTACGCGCTATGCCCTGCTGAGTGATCTTGTCGGGCGTATTTACGATGACCTTGCCGAGGTACATATCGCCGTTTTGTCCCTTATAGTTTTTCTTCATCTTGCCCTGCGGATGGTTGCGCACGATGGGCTTTCCCATGAACTCAACAAGGCCGTTTGTCGGCTCGTAAACGCCGGTTATACAGTTGAAGGCCGTTGTCTTGCCGGCACCGTTAGGGCCGATGAGGGCGACGATCTTGCCCTCGGGGATATCGAGCGAGAGGTTATTGACGGCGACGACGCCGCCGAACTGCATCGTAACGTTTTCAACGTGAAGAACATTATTGCTCATTACGCGGCACCTCCCTCTTGCGCTTTTTCGGCCTTTGCGGCCTTTTTAGCCTTTATTTTTCTGATAAGTCCGGCAAAGGACAGCTCCTTATTGCCCATGATGCCCTGCGAGAAGAACAGGACGATTATCATGATGACAACGGAGAACACAACCTTGCGGAAGCCGTCGCGGAAGAAGCTTACCTGAATGTTGCCGAAGGGCAGCATGCCGGAGTCGAGGAAACGCAGCCACCACTCGGAGCAGGCGATATACAGGAATGCCGCGATGCAGCTGCCGGAGACCGAGCCGATGCCGCCGATAACGACGATAAGCAGCAGCTCATAGGTCATTGCGGACATAAAGGCCGAGGCCTGAACGGTCGTCTGGAACATTGCAAGAAGCGCGCCTCCGACGCCTGCGAAGAAGCTGGAGATGACAAACGACAGCATCTTGTGCTTAAACAGATTGATGCCCATTGCCTCCGCCGCGACCTCATCATCACGGATGGCCTTGAACGCGCGGCCATAGGAGGAGTTTATGAGCAGAACGATGATGATTATGCTTATCATCGCTATCAGGAATGGGAACGTTGTGCTGAGCTTGAACACCTGCGAGCCTATCTGTATCTTCATGTCGCTGAAGGCGGTGTACTTACGCAGAAGGTTCGAGCCGTTTGTTATAGCACCGAGGCCGTTCCACTGGAAGATGGCGCGGATGATCTCTGCAAAGCCGAGGGTCGCAATGGCGAGGTAATCGCTCTTAAGGCGAAGCACCGGAATACCGATGAGAGCTGCGAATATTGCAGCCGCAAGGCCGGCGATAATGATGCAGATCACTGCGCCGAGGAAGCTGCCGAAGTTGGCGCCCAAAGCATTGCTTAAAAGCTCGGGGATCGAGAACTGGATAGCACCGCCGTCAAAATACTGATATACCGACGCGTGCTGCGCGGCAGGGATCGAGAATATCGCATAGGCGTAAGCGCCGATGAGCATGAAGCCCGCCTGGCCGAGCGAGAACAGTCCCGTAAAGCCGTTGAGCAGGTTCATGGAAACGCACACCAGCGAGTATATCGCGCCCTTCTTAAGCACGGGGATAAGCATCAGTGTGAATTTCGAAGGTTTAATAAAATTATCAAGCGCAAACAGCGCAACGTACAGTATTACAAGAGCAACTATCGTCAGCCACATGCCCTGACGCTTTGCAACCTCGTCCGGAGTTCTGAGGACTTTTTTATTCATAGTTTTGTTCATAGCCCTCACCTCACACCTTATCCGTAGCCTTCTCGCCGAAAATGCCGGTGGGCTTGACGAGGAGGATAACTATCAGCAAAACAAACGTGAACGCGTCCGAGAACACCGTCCAGTCCTGGCCAAAGGCCTTGATGATATTCTCGCAGATGCCGATTATAAATGCACCGATGACCGCGCCGGGGATCGATCCGATGCCGCCGAAAACGGCAGCGACGAAGGCCTTCAGACCCGGCATCGCGCCGGAGGTCGGAATGACGGTCGTGTAGTTTGAAAAATAAAGCAGCGAGCCGACAGCCGCGAGGAAGCAGCCGATGACAAAGGTAAAGGATATAACGGAGTTTATCTTGATGCCCATGAGCTGGCTCGTCTCAAAATCCTTTGCGACGGCACGCATGGCCATGCCTATCTTTGTGTGGTTTATGAGAAACACCAGAGCAAAAATCAGCACGAGCGTAAGTATCGGCGTTATGACCGTTACCATCTTGGTAGTTGCGCCCCAAATCGTTATCTGCTTGGACAGAAACGGAATTGAGGGGTAGCTGCGCGGCAGACCGCCGGTAAAATAAAGCGCGCAGTTTTGCAGCAGATACGATACGCCGATAGCGGAGATCATGACCGACATACGCGGCGACGATCTCAGGGGCTTGTACGCAACGCGCTCGATCACAACGCCGAGCACGACCGTGAGTACGAGCACCAGGATTATCGACAGCCACATCGGCAGACCTGCCGCTATGGCATAGACCATAATAAGACCTGCTACCATGAACACATCACCGTGGGCAAAGTTAATAAGTCTGAGTATGCCGTATACCATCGTGTAGCCGATGGCGATAAGAGCATACTGACCGCCCACGGATATGCCCGATAGCAGATAACGGAAGTTTTCATGTAAAAATTCGATCATCTGAGGACCATCCTATCTCTCTTTGGGAACGCATAGATCCGCTCCGCGATTTTATGTACGGAGCATATTTATGCGCTCCAGCCTTATTTTAAAGGGGGATATTAAAAAGCGTCTATGGTGGGGATGCCGTTGGCATCCCCACCACAGTGTAAGTTTACAGGTTTGGTATTAAGCTGTACCTGCGGCGCTGCGGCTTATGCAGCCTTCTGGACTGCGACGAATTCCCACTCGCCGGTCTCATTGTTTGCTTTCTTGATAACGGCGGAATCACGGTTTGCGTCGCCTATATCATTGAAGGAGATATCGCCGGAGATGCCGGAGTAATGTACGCCGGGCAGAGCTGCCATAATGTCGGCAGGAGAGGTCGAGCCTGCTGCCTTGATTGCCTCAAGCGCTACCATGTATGCATCGTAGCCCATGACGGTGACTGCTGCGAGCATATCGTTTCCGCCGTTATTCTCGAGGTTCTTTGCGTCGCTGTTGATCCATTCCTTAATGCCCTTTTCAAAGTCGGGGTTTGCGCCTTCCTGATAGAAGGTGGAAACATAGACCTGAACGTCCTTGCCCTTTGTAGCGCCGACGATGGTATTGTTATCCCATGTATCGGAGCCGAGGAGAGGAATGTCGATACCCAGTGCGGCAGCCTGCTCAACTATAAGCTGTGCGTACTGGATCGAGCAGGGAGCAAAGATAGCCTGAGCGCCTTCCTTCTTGGCGTTGTTCAGGTAAGAGGTGAAGTCGGAGTTATCCTTGGGGAAGGACTCGGTGATGACCTTCATGCCGAGCTTCTCTGCTGCTTCCTTGCAGTAGTTTATAAGACCCTGGTCATAGTCGTTGCCGAGCTCGCCAAGGCAATAGATGGTGTCAGCCTTAAGCTGTTCTTTTGCGAAGTTTGCGTGAACGGTGCCCTGGAACGGGTCGAGGAAGCAGATACGGAAGTAGTGATCGTTGCCCTCGGTGACCTGGGGGTTGGTGCAGGTAACGCCGATCGCGGGGATGCCGGCTTCCTTAAAGGTATCGGATGCCGCTATCGCAACGGAAGATCCGTAAGAGCCGAGGACAACGGATACGCCCTCTGCAACGAGCTTGGAGGCTGCGGAAACAGCCTTTGCCGTATCGGACTCGTTATCAGCGTAAACGAGCTCTACCTTGTAGGTCTCGCCGCCGATCTCAACGGTGGGATTCTGAGCGTTTGCATACTGCATGCCGAGTATTTCCTGCTTGCCGCCTGCGCCGTTTGCGCCGGTCTGCGGCTCATAGACGCCGATCTTGACGACTTTCTCGCCGCTTTCGCTGCTGTTGTCGCATGCGCACAGCGAAAATACCATGAGCATCGCAAGAACAAGTGCTAAAAACTTCTTCATTGGATTTTTCCTCCTAAATTGATATCAACTTTCAACTTTCTCCGTGTCCGCGCAAGACGAACATTTGTCTTTATGTTGATAGTTGGCATTATAAACTACAAAAAGGCAAATTGCAACTGTTTTTTGCTATAAAATGCGATGAAATTTAATATTTATTTGATATCTGTTCAATATTTTTTTTGATATATTCTTTACGATTTCTTATTGAACAGCCGTCGGATCAGTGGTAATCTAAAGTAAATACGTATTTATGAGGTGTAAAAAATGTCATTGATATCAATACTCGGTGCGCACAGCGAAAAGAAGCTCACGCTCGCCGGTCTTGCGAGGATAATCGGAGCATCTCTTCCGCGCTCCTTATCGGGCAGCGCCGTCTGCGGCAGGATATTGACGCAGTCGGAATATGTTACACCCGGAGATGTTGTGATCAGCGCCGGATGGTATGAGCACAATCGCACCGTCTCTCAGTCGCTTAAAAAAGGCGCTCTTGCGGTTTTCTGTCCCGAGAGCGTAAAAAGCGGCCTGTTCCCGAACGAGGACAGGGTGATCGCGGTCAGAAATCCGCTTGCTTGCGTACAGGCCTATGAGCTGTGGCGCGAAAAGGGCTGCCGCGCCAAGAGAATAGTCATAAGCGGAAGCGTCGGGAAAACGACGACTACGGGACTCATAAACGCTGTAATTGCAAATACTTATCACACGCTTACGCATCACCCCATGTCGAACAGTCACGGAGCCATACTCAGGAACATCCAGAAGCTGACGCCGAAGCATGAATGGTGGGTGCAGGAGGTCGGGGGTGTGCAGCCCGGGTATATCGAAAGCTCCGCCTGCATACTGAGGCCGGATATTACCGTTCTTACGAATATAGGCCAGTCACATTTGGACAAATACATAACCCGAGAGAATATTCTCAAAGACAAGGGCAGCCTCGAAAAATATCTTAAGCCAGACGGAGTCGTCGTTATAAACGGCGACGATGATATCCTGTCCAAGGCACATTTCACGCACAGGGTCGTTACGGTTTCAATGAAAGACCCCGGAGCGGACTATTACATAAGCAGAATTTCCACCGCGCTCAGCGGCATTGAATTCTCATTTACCTGCGCCGAAGGAAATTTCTCCGCAAAGCTAAATCTGTACGGTGATTACAACGCCTATAACGGCGCGATGGCTATCGCGGTCGCACGGCTTGCAGGCGTGCCGATGGAAAGAGCCATAGAGCTTATCGGTACCTACACGCCCTCCGGTATGAGACAGAATTTCAGAAATGTCGGCGGTTATAAAATGCTCATCGACTGCTTCAATGCCGAGCCGAAAACGGTTTTGGGATCGGCGAAAACGCTTGAGCAGATGCCGGTCTCGGACGGCGGGCGTCGGATATTCGTGACAGGCCACATAGACAAGCTCGGTGAAAAATCCAAGCAGATGCACTACGCTTTGGGTGAAGAGCTGGCAAAGCTCAAGCTTGATATAATAGTTCTCTACGGCGGCGACAGCGATCAGATTTATGCAGCGCTCAAGGCACACGGCTTTAAAAATGCTTTTCTGATGCAGACCCGCGATGAGCTTGACGACTGGTTAAGGCAAAATGTGACTCGCGATGACGTAACATTTTATAAAAGCGGGCAGTTTGAAACAGCCCTCGCAAAAACAATTGACCATGTGTACGGAACGACTCTGCAAAACGAGCAGCAGTTCAATGAGGGATATGTCGTTGAAAAGGACGGTTATAAATTCCGCATAAGGCGTGACGGCATAGCCGAAGTCATAGGCTACACAGGCGATGAAACAAAGCTCGTCATCCCCTCCGAAATTGAAGGCTGTACCGTTATACGGATTCAGAATCGGGCATTTTCAAAAAATCGCAATATCGTTTCCGTGAATATACCGGATGCCGTAACTTATATAGGCCAGGAGGCTTTTTATATCTGCACATCTCTCAAAGAGCTTAAGCTTCCGAGCAAGCTTAAGTACATTGACAAAAATGCTTTCAATTACTGCAAAAGCCTCACGTCGGTAATTATTCCGGACGGAACGCTGCATATCGACAGGCACGCATTTTACGACTGTTCCGCACTCAAAACGATGTATATCCCCGACTCCGTTGGCTACTTTGGCACAGACGCTTTGCACAACTCCCCGAAAATGACCGTTATTTGCCCGAAAAATTCCGAAGCCCGGAAATATGCCGAGACACAGGGCTTTTTGACAAGAGAGCCATAAAAAGACGATCAGCCGCCCCGCTCAGTCATCCGACGCGAGAGGGGCGGCCGCTTATTCACCTATCATATTATCTTGGGACTCGTGCGCCAGTCCGCGCCGCCGCGCCGCTCCTGCTGAGCCGCGCAGCCGAGAACATAGAGATCATGCGCGGCACTGCCGAGCTCAAAGATTCTGCGGCAGTCTGCATCATGATTTTTTATATCCGCAGGCTTCGTTATGACAGGTATGCGCGATTTTTCTCCCATCTCGCGCAGCAGCGCACAGCCGCGCGAGGTGGCGGCCAGAACGCGGGCATATGGCGGAGTTTCCGCAGCCATATGCGCATCTATCCCGAGGGCTGCGCACATTATAATACGTCTTATACGGCTGAGGGCATAGCGCTTGCTTTTTCCCGCCGCAAGGATCGCATCGAGGGTGCACTCCTCCTTTGCCGCGCGGGCAATACGGTTGTGCAGCCCCTCCCCGGTGTCGGGAAGGCCGGCATACGCCGTGTCCGGCAGCATGCGCAGGCGCGATATTATTGCGCTCTCCAGGCTCTCGGGCATAACCGGGCCACGCCCAAGCTTTTCCTCGCGGCGATAGACGGCGTGGGCGCTCTCGGGAAGAAACTCGGAGATATCTCTGCCGTTTGATATCATGCGGCGTATCTCGGCCGCAGATCTATGCCCCTCGCCGGACGGCTCGTCGTGCCCGGCTCCGAAGCGCCGGACTGTCACGGGCTTTAAGCTAAGGCCGAGATTGTATATGGCCTTAATATATTCGACGGCGAGGATATTATTAGGTGTTTCCAGCTGGCAGGACATTTCACCGAGGCGCTTTGCAACGGCTCTCTGCCGTGCGACGGCAAAGGGTATGCCCTCGTCGGCGGCAAGCTCTGTGCGTATATCCGCGCCGATGAGCGGGTCGATGAGCGTTTCCGCTATGGTTTCCAGCACCTCGACCTCGCCGCACTCGCTGCCGAAGCTCAGGTGCGTCACAACACCGGTTGCGCCCAGCAATCCCACAGCCCCGCGCGCAAAGCCCTCGGCAGAGGACAGCACCCACGGCAGCGGAAGCTCAAGCACAAGGTCAACTCCGCTGCGCGCCGCTGCCTCGGCGCGTGCAAATTTTGAATATACCGCCGCCTCGCCGCGCTGGATGAAATCTCCCGACATTACGCACACCACGGGGCAGTCTTCGCCCATGAGCTTTTTCGTCTCACTGCGCAGGTGGGTCTGCTGGAACAGATCCTCG
>ERZ808240.5569-NODE-5569-length-10173-cov-9.559794_pt1 | contig 10173 bp, 9 predicted proteins | sample MGYA00521084_ERZ808240 | MGnify/ENA primary metagenome ERZ808240 (study PRJEB31516, sample SAMN03275571) | gut metagenome | biome: mammalia-associated habitat; material: feces | host: Papio cynocephalus | place: Kenya | collected 2012-08-06 ... | reverse complement strand
CCCCGACCCTCATCGACCGGAACTTGAATATGCGGAAGTCCTTGTTATGCCGCCCAACACGCACCTGCCGATAAAACACAGGGCCGGGAGAGTCCAACTTTATCCAGACGGCCACAATTAAGAATAACGGGCTCAGGGCCAGCAGTCCAAGTCCGCTGGCCACCATGTCAAACAGTCGCTTCATGATTTAGTGATATATGTTTCTCACTGAATTAGTTATCAGCATCGGTTATTGGAAGCAAGAGATGATTGAGGAAAAACATTCCTTGCTTTAGAAATACGATATTATCTCTGTTACTTTCTCAATTTTCTGCCAGTAATAAATCCGACTATTGTTCCACAACCGTAAGATACATGAACACAGAAAAACATCAACAAGAGGGTGAAAAAAAACTTCCAGCCATGCTCTTTTGCCGCGAGAAAGGAAGCAATAATATCGCACACCACATACGCCCCCAATCCTGCCATTAAAAGATAGAAGAACGGGAACCATACGAACGACAACACAGAACCGCAAATAATACCGACCACAAATAACAACGGAACAAGATGACGGAGTCCTATCGCTTCGCTATCAACGTAAAATAAATGGCCGATGGACTCACCATTGGCATACATCTGCTTAACATTAGCTATTAGCGTGTCACGCGAGAAATAAGTGCAGACAATTCCGGGATCAAGATAAATCCTGTATCCAGCCTTGCGTATCCTAGAGTTGAACTCGTTGTCCTCTCCCCGAGGTAAATCTTCTCTCATCCCTCCAATCTCATCTATTACCTTTCTTGGGAAACAGCCGAACGGAACTGTATCGACAAACCCTGCCGGAGCGCCAACACGAAAAGCCGCACCTCCAATGCCAAACTTCGACCTATTCAGAATAGCTGACGTTTCAGGAATTATTCCAGAATGTTGGGGGAGTATGTTACATACTCCCCCAACATTTCCCAACAATTCTGAGGCGCAGCCCAATGTCTCGGCATCAGCCGAGTAAATTTTCAAGCATCGTTCTATGTATGTCCTATTGTAAGTGGCATGAGCATCCAGACGCACGATATACGGAGCATCAGACTCTTTTACGCCAATATTGAAAGCGATAGACTGAATCCGTCCCGGGTTGTTAATGAATCTGATGTTTGGATATTTCTGCTGGTACGCTGCCACGATTTGATGCGTCTTATCTTTGCTGCCCCCATCGACTACCATAACATCCATATCCGAAAAAGGATATGATTGAACTATTACAGAATCTAGACAGCTCGCTATAAACTTCTCTTCATTTAGAGTTGGTATCACAACCGCCACTTTATACATAGTGTCTCCTCCCTGTTTGGATTTACCGTATTATAATTTTATGTTTCTGCATCACCACGGTGGCATTATCTGTGATATCCTCAACGACTACGCAATTTGCCCCGATTTTAACATTGTTCCCAATCCGCACACCAGAGAGAATAAATGCATTAGAGCCAATTAGAACATTATCACCTATCACAACAGGACGACCCTACTCGATAGTGACCCGTTGGCAAATAATGCAGTTTCTTCCCACTGAAACACTGTATCCCATAATTATCCCATTAGTGCCATGCCACAACTGGGGGGGGGACAAATTGACTGCCCATGAGATAGTTCGTACCGAAAGTGCAATGCCAATAAGAATCTACCTTCTTGGTATAGAATAAGTAGTAGAGTCGCCCAAGTTTTGATACCCTAATCCTTGGATTGACCACGACTTCTCTCCTTTTCCAATAGGTCTCGTGATCATAATGGTTGATGAAAGAGACATCAACTTTTTGACTCACTTGTTATTAGTGTCTAGTGCCATCAATTATTTGTTCAAAAAATTCACGATTTGCTTAAAATCATCCGCCCAAGTGGTCTCTTCATACTGATAGGCAAGCATCGACTGTATAATGCCGCTGACATCTTCTTCCCCAGATGCAATACGCTGGAATAGTTCTTTTATCTCTGCCGTGTCATAAGGATCCACCACAAGTCCGAGGTTATTTGTTTTTACAAAATCTGCAAGTTTGGTACCTATAGAAAAAATACAAGGTACACCAACATAAAGCGACTCGTGGAACTTATTGGAGATTGCATACTTGACATTGTAATCTTTATTCGGATATCCAGCCCATATTACATCGGACTGATGATATAGAGAGACAATTGTAGAATAATCGTATTTCCCTGTAAAGAATACATTTGTAGCATTCTTGCAATACGTCATCATTGCGTCATAATCTTCCCCACAGCCGTGAAAATAGAGTTCAAATTCAGGATTGTCCATCAGAGCATCTGCAAGGTTCTGCAAAATGTCTTTGTACCGTATTGTGCCCACAAAAGCTACTTTCAAGGGCTTATTACATGACGGGCAGGTCTTTATACAAGGGGCAAAGGACGGCTTATTTTCTAAAACTATCTGTGGAATATCCAGTTGTTCGTATAAAGAAGAAAAGAAACGAGATGCGTGGATAATCAAGTCTACTTTTTTTAAGCACAGACTTTCTATAAAACATTCCACCTTCCTGATTGGGAATTTGCCCGTCGGAATATCCAAATTATCATATATTAGTACCTGTCCTTTTCCTTTGGCACTTGCCACAAGCATCAGATTACTCCAATGTGATGCAATAATGACATCAGCTGAAATCTCCGTCAACACATCAATAATGTATCTTCTGAATCCTAGCAATCCCTTAAGTTTCGCTTTGACATCAGCATAGGCCGCAACACTTTCGTAGGCATGGAAATATTTGTTTTTCCCCAGTTTAAGACCTTCACGATTCCAAGTTATTATATGAAATTCAGCATCCTCATACGAAGCCTTGAGAGAGTCTATTATCTTTTGATTGCGGGTATTAATAGGAATCGAGCAATCTATTATGGCAAATACTTTTTTCATATCTCGTATACATTCTTCATGATTGAATGCCTTCCTTCAAAATATTAACTATCCGACCGCACGCCTTTCCATCACCGTAAGGGTTCACTGCCTTGCTCATCTTTTCATAGGCAGCCACATCATCAAGCAAAGTACTAACCTCGTGAACAATCTTATCATGATCAGTACCAACAAGACGTACGGTACCTGAAGCTAATGCCTCCGGACGCTCGGTCGTATCACGCATCACTAGAACTGGCTTACCAAGCCCTGGTGCCTCCTCCTGAATTCCGCCAGAATCTGTCAAGACAATGGTCGACTTACTCATCAGATGTACAAAATCGAGATACTGAAGTGGTTCTATAAAAAAGAAATTCGGGCGATTCAGCTCCTCCCCAAAGACTTCATGAATAGGTTTACGTACATTGGGATTGAGGTGCATCGGATAAACGAAATCCACATCCGTGTACTTCTCGGACAAATCTTTCATGGCAGTAACCATCCTTATAAAACCATCCCCGAAATTTTCCCTACGGTGTCCTGTAATCAACACAAGTTTCTTACCGCCATCAAGTCGAGTGACATCGTAGCCCGCCGAGGCTAGAATATCATCCTGCTCTTTAGCAAGGTTTGTGTTGGTCTTGAGTTTCTCTACCACCATATGAAGAGCATCGATAACGGTGTTGCCGGTCACATAGATTTGACCATGTGCCTTTTCTGCAATGAGGTTACTTTCTGACAAAGGAGTCGGTGCAAAATTGTAGTCCGCAATACGCCCTGTTATCTGTCGGTTCATTTCCTCCGGCCAAGGACTATAAATATTGTGCGTACGAAGGCCAGCCTCGACGTGCCCAACAGGAATCTGCGCATAAAACGCGGCAAGCGCCCCGGCCGTTGAAGTTGTAGTATCGCCATGAACAAGCACCACATCCGGGCGACACTCCTTGAACACATCACGAAGACCGGTTAGCACACGAGCGGTCACATCTGTCAAGTCCTGACCCTGCTTCATAATGTTAAGGTCATAGTCTGGTTTAACTTCAAAAATCTTGAGAACCTGATCCAGCATCTCCCGGTGCTGACCAGTCACACACACCACCGTCTTGAAATCATCCGGGAACTTTTGGAATTCCTTTATAAGAGGACACATTTTTATCGCTTCGGGACGGGTGCCGAAGACCAGCATTATGGTTTTCACTGTTACAATTATTTTGATTTTACAATTTGTTTATCAATAAAGGACAGAATCCTCTTCGCCCTTCCGGCAATGGAATAATCTTCGTGATGCGCCAAGGAGTATTCAGACATTGATTTCCTTAACTCTATGTTGTCTTTAAGAGTTTTGATGGCTTCAGCTATTGCTTTCACATCATCAGGGTCAACAAGGATAGAATTCTGGTCGTTAAGAATATCCTCATTAAATGGACGATTGGAAGAAATCACAGGAATCCCCATGGCCAAGGCTTCCACAACCGCATTACAGCAACCCTCTTTTTGTGTTGGCATGACAAAAACATCCGAGCAGTTTACATATTGCGGTATGAGATTATGATTCAGCTGTCCTTTAAATATTATCCCTGGGCAATCAAAATCATAGGCGTATCCTGAGAATGGTCGTCCTATGAACATGACCTTGATATGTGGGTCATTAAGAATTCTTATCGCATGGGCTATTCTGTCGGGACCCTTTCTCGGTATAAATCCGCCAATAAAACTAATGACGAAATCGTCATCCTTAATTCCCAAATCTCTCTTCATTCCACTCACATCCATCTTTCGAAACACATCCGTATTCACACAATTGGGGATAACTTCAATGTTCGTTTCATTGGCAAGATTGAACTTTATACACTTACGCTTGTTCTCTGACGAAACGCTGACAACTCCCGTCACAGCCATGGACAAACGAGACAACCTATCCGAAGGAATACTCTTAACCATTTCCTCCAATGCATCATCCCCTTCGCCACATGCAACAAATAAAGGTTTATGATGAGTCATGGCATACTCATAAACCGCCAAAGCATTCGACCAAAAATGAGCGTACAACACATCACTGTCAATTCTCTTCAATCTTGACACTATAGCTTGTGTGTCGCACCAAACAGCCAGCCTACGAAAGAACCTAATGTTGCCGAACGACAATGTATAAGGCCGATAAACACCGTACTCCTGCCCAGATTCTGTTTTTGCTACAGTATGACGAGGAAGAATCTTCTTACCATGCATCAATGCATGTACAAGACTTTGCGGTGCTATCACGACTACTCTTACCCCTTGGTCAACAATGGCATGAACCAACTGCTGAACAAAAACCATCATCATATGCTCCGGAGCAGGGTAATCCCCGACTATGACAGTGATTGACTTAATATTGCTCATATTTATTCCTTTCCGTTCCAACTCATAGTCCCTCTCCTCACAGTCTGCGCAAGAGTACCCACAACAACAGAATTAGGTTCTACAATACTTTTATTTACTGTTGCATTAGCCCCAACGCTAACATTGTCGGCTATCTCAATCCCGCCAAAGATTATCGCCCCCGGACCGATATATACATTGTCTCCTATCTGCGGTGCTCTATCATGATGTGCTCCGATATTCACGCCAACATGGATTCTGCAATTCCTACCAATCTTTGCACCTGGATTCACCACAATAGTCCCATAATGGGGAAGAGACAATCCTGGACCGAAAACATTTATCGGGATGGAGTATCCCAATTTCACAGATAGCTTCCTGAATCTGTATTTCGCTACAATCCAACATATTCCCCCCCCCACCTCATTATCGTTATTTTTTTCTTTATGAGAACATTCTCGCTGTATTCCAGCCAGCGGAGAGCCTTGATAAAACGCCAGATATAGTTTGGGAACAGAGCATCCTTGAATTTTGCCGCAAAAGTGTCGATCGGAGGTATGCCGGAGGATACTCTATCTGCTTCAAGATAGTTTCTGTAGTCTTGTTTAGATTGTATCATCATAAGGACTAATCTTAATTTATTGATAATCAGTCTGCTCGTTTTTTAAATTTTTATAACTCTCAGGATATATACAAACTATATATTCGCAATTCCAAGCTTTTCAAACATAAGACTAAACCGATTCCACCAGGTATGGTCTCTCTCCGCCCTATTTCTCGCAGCCATTTTGATATTCAGGATTTCTTTATCAGAAGCCCGCTGCGTATAGTATCTTGCCATTTCGACCAGTTCATCATTGTTATTATAGAACAATATTTCTTTGCCTTCGACAAAATATTCTGCTAATTCTGGGTTATATTTGCAAATCTCAACTCCTCCGCTCATGGGGATTTCAAAATTTCTAAGATTAATAATTTTAAGCGGATCTTTTAACGCATCTGTTGAATTTGTTGAGGTCGATGCCAAACTTAATGCATATTTTGAATAATAAGACGAAATGTCTTTCGGAGGAATAGCATAGTATCTAGTCAAATAATCATTTTCTATAACACGGGCTCGCCCTAGAAGCTTATTCAAAATTGAGCCCTTGAGTAACAACCGACCTTCCCTGAAACGCAACCGATTCAAAAGAATCATAATTGTCGCTGGTTGCATAATATTATACCTTGGCTTAATATCAACAACAGCATTATGATTTCCTGGCTTGTTCCCCCAGAACGCATCTACACCTATACCGTTACAAGTTAATGCGTTTATCATAATTGGGCGGCTACCATACGGAGTTCCAATGAAGGACACTTTTCTTTCTATCTTTTGTTGGCTAAAAATGAATGTATATGGGTTAGCCGCATATGGAGCAAATACTGTGTTGACCCCCCAACTATCATATATATGCTTCGTCTCCCTCGCTGTGAGCCAAACGAGATCAAATTGTGGCGCTAGTATTTTGTCATTATACGGTATCACCAAATTATCGCATCGCAAACAAAGACTTGGAATCCCTTTGTTTTTTACATAATTAATAGTATCTACAAACAGCATCTTCTCGTAGCATACATTGGTAAAAAATAAATCTATATCGCCTTTTGCTACACGTGACAATAATTTTTCATTAGCCTCTTCTGGAGAGCCAAAAAGAAGAGGGTTAAATACTTCAACTACGCAATCATGGCGTTCCAGTTCATCGATAATATGAGTCCTTTGCCATTGAAACATCGGAGTTCCCAACTCTTGAAAGAAGTACAAAATTCTCATTAGGCTATTACATTATTATTGCGCAGTTCAACGAGCTTAAGCATTATAGGGAGTGATATAAAAATTATTACATCGCCCGTCAAGTAAGACGTATTGTGGAAAAGTCCGTACGCCATTGCGTTTAGCGTAGATAGTGCGGTAAATATAAAATATCCGTTTTGATGATTTTGTTTTAGACCCATAATCATAGTACCTACTCCCTTGATGACGGTCTTAACAAAGAGAACAAGCATCACCAGAAGGCCGCCTATTCCGGCAAAAATCCATGAATCAAAGATTAAATTATGGGAAGAGAGCCCTGCAATTCTTTGAAATTCCATAGGGCCTCCAAATATTGGATGTTGATTTATGTAGTCAATGGCTGCGGCATATAATCTAAGCCTCATATCATCAGTATTATCGACAAACCTCCCCAAGTCTTCTGGGTTAATCTGCCAATCCCTAAGGAATAAACAATACGCCGCAAATGCCAATAACAATGTTAGAATTGGCTTTCTAAGAAATTCAGAATAAATATATACGCCTAATGCAATTAGTATCAACAGTAAAGCTGTTCTTTGCTGTGTCATAAAACATGCTATGACTGATGAAGTGGCTATAATTAGTCCAAGTATTCTTATAAATTTTGTGTTCCGATTATCTGTGAAAACCAATACTAGTGGAGTTACAACAGCAATGAAAAACGCATTTCTTACTACACCTCCCATGATTCCAGGTGTCTGACTAGACCCTAATAAAGTCTCATGTGTAGATGCATAGTCTATATTCGACTCAATGTCACTAAATACGGATCCCACGACCCACCCTATTTGGTTGTCGTAATATTGTAAAATTGTAACCACATTATTCAGTAATAGTACTGCGGCTAACAATAAAATGATTTTTTGTAAATCAACATAATTATTTAAATATCTCTCAATCGCGATAAATGTAACTATACATACTAAATGATACGCCAGCAATTTTTTTAAGTAGCCATACTCCACTATTTCCCCATTAAACATTAATGATATTCCCATTACAGCCAAGAATGCCAAATATAATCCAAGTAGGGAATGCCCTACTGGTATATATTTCGAAGAAGCACTTTTAAAAGTCTGAACCAGCAAATATAACATCATTGCACATGTCATATATACTCGTATAGAAAATGGTCCTATTGCAATGCTACCAAACAAGATTACCGATAATATGTATATAAAAAAGAATAGCATTTATAAATAAAAAAAAGCGACCTGATACATTTAGGTTTTATAACGGATCAATGCGGAAAAATATTGGTATGGCACCGCCTCTTATCAGTTTTGGGGTTAATGTTTAATTGCGAAGCCTAAGTAGTGTTTCTTTTAGACTGGCTATGATATAATAAAAGGAACTATTTCTTGTTATTATAGAAAATGTTACATAAACAACAAAACCAATTAGAATTGATAAAAACAATAATAGGACAGATCCTATAGGCAAATACTTTAGTAGGAACACAATTCCTCCCATCACTGTTGCCAAAACTAAAGGCATTGCAGCATCTGCAAATTGTTGTAAATATCCATATCCAAACATTCTTTTTGCTGGATATAGATTTATAAACAAACTTACACAATTACAAATGACCACTCCCCATGCAATAGCTTGTACACTAATCGTTATACTTATTATAAGAATGATAATTTCAATGATTTTCTTTATAGCCTCAAGCTTAAGTATAATTGCACTATCTCCTATTGCTTTAATAGCTACAATATTAATATTTTGTATAGGCATTAATATCAAAGCAACACAAAAAATCCGGACATATGGAACAGCCCCTAACCATTTTTCTGTTAATAACACCACAATTAATGGTTCTGCTATTACCAACAAGCCGATGAGTAATGGGAAAATAATATATGACGACATCCTAATGGATTTTCTCATCAGATTTTGAATGTCATAAATATTATCTTGTCTTTCAGAAAGGACAGGAAACATAACCGATTGTATAGAAGCATTGACATTATCCATTACAATTGACGGAACACTCTTTCCCCTATCAAAAAACGCCAAATTGGCGGAATTATATACTTTCCCTATAATTAAGCTACGAACATTTTCAAATAGAGACGTGATCATATTGGTAAAGAATATTTTCCAGCCATAATTAAATAGAGAGTTGAAACTCTTCTTTGAAAAAACCAACTTTGGCCGCCAATTTACGGTGAGCCACATAGCAATCATCGTAATTAAAGACAAAGAGAGATACTGAAACACAAGGGCCCACAAGCCAGCGCCCGATAAAGCGAGCAAAATTCCAACAATGCCCGAAATCACTACACCCAAAAATGAGCAACAGAATTGCTTCTTAAATAAAAGTTTTTTTGATGAATATGCATTTTGAATTGAGTTTAGTGCTCCACAAAAAATAGTAATGCCTAGCACTCTAATAATTTTAACTAATTCTAGATTACCATAAAATTTCCCAATCCAAGGCGCAACAATAAATAAAGTAGAGTAAACCAATGCAGATAGAACTAATGTGGAATAGAATATAGTTGAGAAATCAACAACATCCGAGTCTTTTTTCTGAATTAAAGCCGAATTTAATCCTCCATCGACAATTACACTTGCCAAAGAAATGAAAACCATAACAATGGCTACATTTCCATAATCTGTAGGTTCTAGAATTCTGGCTAGAATAATGGATACCACAAAAGACACTATTTGAATATTTGTCCTTTCTATGAATTTCCATAATAAACCATATATTATTCTCGACATTTTGCGGCAAGTTTTATATGGGAACTTCTATTCCAAAGTTCCATTCATTAAAAAAAATTAGATTGCTCGGTTTCTATGGGATTCCTTAGGAAAGGTCATATTCGACTTAACTCTGTACAATCTCAGTTTTCCGCAGGATATCACTGTTCTCAAAAGTTACTATCCGCCTCCATTCAATCTATTCCCATAAGTAGAAAGGAATCTATCGAGAATCGGCAGCACTACTCTCACTTGACAGGGTCGTAATATGTATCCGGCCGGTCAGGGTTGAAGAGTTCGTTGCAGTACATGACGGTCACAAGATCCTCGGTGTCGGAGAGGTTGATGATGTTGTGGGTGTAGCCGGGGAGCATCAGGA
>ERZ808240.5568-NODE-5568-length-10174-cov-11.674177_pt1 | contig 10174 bp, 9 predicted proteins | sample MGYA00521084_ERZ808240 | MGnify/ENA primary metagenome ERZ808240 (study PRJEB31516, sample SAMN03275571) | gut metagenome | biome: mammalia-associated habitat; material: feces | host: Papio cynocephalus | place: Kenya | collected 2012-08-06 ... | reverse complement strand
ATATGAGTCCTTCAAAATCGCAAATGATTTTCAGATTCCATAGGAATCTTTCAAAATCACACAGCGATTTGTAACAAATAAATCTAAATCCCATATGAGTCCTTCAAAATCGCAAATGATTTTCAGATTCCATAGGAATCTTTCAAATCATTCGATATATGATCCAGATCGGGGTATACAAAGCTTTCGGAGATGCCGAATACCCGGAGACTTTCAATAAAATATTGTTTCCGATCGGAAGGAATAATGATCTTGTAAAGCATATTTTCATCGCAGATATCTTCCAGGCGCTCCAGAGAGTTGTGTACGGTGAAGTTGGAGTACTGGGAGTACATACGCAGGTTGTTCTCCGTGGAACTGCATGCCAGGATCTTGTTTTTCAGCTCCGGATTGTGATGGTTGTGTTTGAAGGCGGGCAGCAGCATTTCCTGTGTGGTGTCTGCATCAATGGGGTAGATGCAGTTACCGAAGCCTTCCTTCTCATTCAAAAGCCCCGGTGTCAGTACCCAGACGCAGGCGTCGGTATCGGGTGTCTCCCGGTAAGTCTCTGTGGCGAAAAATACGGCAATCAGAGGGGACTGAGTCCAGTCCAGCATTCTCGTGGGCAGACCGTAGTGCTGCATCAGAGAGACCCATCCGGCATAGTTGTGTTTATCCGGAGGATTGTCCAGTATCTGTCTTGCCCGGATATAGAAATCGTTGGTAATATAGCGTTCGGAGTCCAGGCGCTTCTGGCTTCGCTGGATGGAGGGGATCAGTGTCAGATCCGCATTTTCTTCCCCACGGAACCAGAGACGCACACCGTGCTTTTCGCGCAGACTGCCTACGAACTGTAAAAGTTCATCGATGGTGCTTACTTTTTGTGTTAACATGATAGACCTCGTTCTTATTTTATCCTGGTTGGATGCCCTTGGATCGTTTCGTGCAGAGCACTCTCACGATCAAATCCGCTATTCGCATATCGTGAAGCTTACGCTTCCTTTTTATGCTCATATCGGGGCGGGTCTCAAGGTTTTCACCCACCTATGAGCAAGCTCATGTGGGCTTAGACCGTTAGACCCTGGCATCACTTATTATGCGTTCCTATTATAATGGTTTTTTCATAGTTGTACAAGTAGCCATTCTATGGTATGGTAAAAGAAAGTGACGGAAAACGTTTTTTACAAGAAACGTGAAGAAAAGGGAAGGAGCAAAAACATGGCAAAATGGCTTGATAATGCAATCTTTTATGAAATTTATCCCCAGTCTTTTCTGGATACCAACGGTGACGGTATCGGTGATTTTCAGGGTATCATAGAAAAACTGGATTATATTAAGGAACTGGGATGTAATGCGATTTGGATGAATCCCTGTTTTGCATCACCCTTCGGAGATGCGGGGTATGACGTGGCGGACTACTATCTGGCGGCTCCCAGATACGGTACAAATGCGGACTTAAAGCGCCTGTTTAATGAAGTACATAAGCGGGATATGCATATTTTGCTGGATCTGGTGCCGGGACATACTTCCGTGGCGCATCCCTGGTTCAAAGAGTCCTGCAAGGCGGACCGCAACGAATTTACCGACCGTTACATTTGGACCGACAGCACCTGGGGACATCTGGAGAATATGGGCAGCCTGTGCGGTATTTCCGAGAGAGAAGGCTCTGTGATCGTGAACTTCTTCGCACACCAGCCGGCACTGAATTACGGCTTTTATAAAAAAACACAGGACTGGCAGCAGGATCCCGACGATCCCGGTCCTAAGGCAACGCTTGCCGAAATGGAAAATGTCATGCGGTTCTGGATCGGCATGGGCTGCGACGGCTTCCGTGTGGATATGGCGGGCTCTCTGGTGAAAAACGATGAGGACGGCAAGGGAAATATCGCCTTGTGGAGAAAGGTAAGAGCTTTTCTGGATGCGGAGTTCCCCGAGGCAGTGCTGGTGTCTGAGTGGGGTGAGCCGGATAAGTCCCTGCAGGGCGGCTTCCACATGGACTTCCTGTTACATTTCGGACCGTCTCATTATAACGATCTGTTCCGCTGCGAGGAGCCTTTCTTCTCCGGAAGAGGAAAAGGAGATGCGGCGGCTTTTGTAGAGAAATACAAGGGAAATTATGAAAAAGCCCAGCGCAAGGGTCTGATCTGCATTCCTTCCGGCAACCACGATATGGACCGACTGGCGAGAAGCATCCATGGGGATGAGTTAAAAGTGACATTTGCTTTCCTCCTGTCCATGCCCGGTGCCCCCTTCCTGTATTACGGGGATGAGATCGGTATGCGCTATGTGGAAAATCTGCATTCCGTAGAGGGCGGTTACGGACGTACCGGTTCCCGTTCTCCCATGCAGTGGGATCATACCACCAATGCCGGTTTCAGTGCAGCACCGAAGGAAAAACTTTATGTAAAACAGGACGAGGCTGCAGACCGTCCCACGGTAGAGGCGCAGATGGCAGATCCGGATTCCCTGTACCATGAGATCCAAAAACTGATCGACATCCGTCAGGCTCACAGCGCATTGCAGAGCCGCGGAGAAATCGAGTTCGTTTATGCGGAAGAAAAGCAGTATCCTTTAGCATACCTGCGTAGTGACGATAAGGAGAAAATTCTGGTCATCATCAATCCGGCGGACAGAGAGGTCAGCTTCGACGGAGATTATACGGCAAAGGGGGCGCTGTATACCTTTGGCGGCGAAGCAGTATTTGCCGGCGGAAAAGTGACTGTGCCCGCGGGAAGTGCGGGATTTTATCTGCTGTAGTTGACGGAATACGTTTGGAAAGAGTTTGAAAAATATGCTATAATGATCGCAGGCAAGGAACAGTGTCGCATACCTTGCATGATATGACTGCGTGCAGGCGATATTGGGTAAGATATGCGGAGCATAGATAAATGGAAAGAGAACCGCATGAATCAGGTAAATTATCAGAAAGAATTAGAGAAAATTTTAAATACCTTACAGGAGAAGGGCGAGGCAGCGCCGGATTACCGGCCGCCCCGCCTGTTTCTGCATAGCTGTTGTGCACCGTGCAGCAGTTATTGTCTGGAATATCTGTGCCGTTATTTTTCGATCACGGTATTTTATTACAATCCAAATATTTCTTTTTCAGAGGAATATCACAAGCGTGTGGCGGAGCAGAAGCGCCTGATTGCAGCTTATAATAAAGAAGAAAAAGGCTGGTCCATCGACATTATCGAGGGAGATTATGAGCTACAGCGATTTTATGAGATGGCAAAAGGATATGAGAATTGCCCCGAAGGGGGAGAACGGTGCTTCCGCTGCTTTGACCTGCGTCTGCGCAAGACCGCAGAGCTGGCGTCAGGTGGCGGCTATGATTACTTTGCCACGACTCTGACCATCAGTCCCTTAAAAAACGCTGCGAAGATTAACGAGATCGGACAGATCCTGGCAGGGGAATACGATATTCCCTGGTTGCCTTCGGATTTCAAGAAAAAGAATGGGTATAAGAGATCCATCGAATTGTCCGCAGAGTATGAACTGTACCGCCAGAATTACTGCGGCTGTGCCTTTTCCAAAGCGGAGAGGGAAGCACAGACGGAGAACGCGTAAATACTGGTTGCGATTCCATGGATTTTAAGCTATAGTAAGAACAGTGAAAACAACGCAGGAGCATAAGCACAATTGCGTATGAATAGAGTTGCAGATAGGAGTTATTTTACATGAAGAAATTTTTAGAGATGCTGACAGAGGAAATGCAGCAGGCCTTTACCGCGGCAGGCTATGACGGAAGCTTGGGAAAAGTAATGCTTTCCAACCGTCCCGACCTGTGCGAATATCAGTGCAACGGTGCCATGGCGGGAGCAAAGCTTTATAAAAAAGCCCCCATCATGATCGCAAATGATGTGGCAGGCAAGCTTGCAGACAGCAGGGTATTTTCCGAAGTGGTGGCAGTAGCACCCGGATTCCTGAACCTGAAGGTCAGTGAGGCATTTCTGCTTACCTATTTACAGGGCATGGAAGCAAATGAAAAATTCGGTCTGGAGAAGCCGGAACATCCCAAGAAGATTATCATCGATTATGGTGGACCCAACGTGGCAAAGCCTCTGCATGTAGGACATTTACGCTCTGCAGTCATCGGTGAGAGTGTAAAGCGTATCAGCCGTTATGTGGGTCATGAGGTGATCGGTGACGTGCATCTGGGAGACTGGGGACTGCAGATGGGTCTGGTAATCACCGGTTTACAGGAGAGACAGCCGGATCTGGTATATTTTGATGAAAATTACACCGGGGAATATCCCGAAGAGGCACCCTTTACCATCAGCGAACTGGAAGAAATCTATCCCGCAGCCAGCGCCAGGTCCAAGGAAGATCCCGAGTACAAGGCAAAGGCAATGGAAGCAACCTTCAAGCTGCAGAACGGTGTCAGAGGATATCGTGCTCTGTGGAAGCACATTATCAATGTGTCTGTGAATGACCTGAAGAAGAACTATTCCAAATTAAACGTAGAATTCGATCTGTGGAAGGGAGAAAGCGATGTCCATGACATCATCCCGGAGATGGTCGCTTATATGAAGGACAACGGTTATGCGCACTTAAGTGAGGGTGCACTGGTGGTGGATGTCAAGGAAGAGACCGATACCAAGGAGATCCCTCCCTGCATGATCTTAAAATCTGACGGAGCTTCCCTGTACAATACCACAGATCTGGCTACCATTATGGAGCGTATGAAGCTGTACCATCCCGATGAGCTGATCTACGTGGTGGATAAGCGTCAGGAACTGTATTTCGAGCAGGTATTCCGTTGTGCCCGCAAGACGAAACTGGTAGAGCCGGAGACGGAGCTTAAGTTCTTAGGTTTTGGTACCATGAACGGCAAGGATGGCAAGCCCTTCAAGACCAGACAGGGCGGTGTCATGCGTCTGGAGAACCTGATTAAGGATACCCAGGATGAGATGTACAAGAAGATCAAGGAAGGTCGTGATATGGAAGATGCCGAGGCGAGAAAGGTAGCGGATGTAGTTGCTATCTCTGCGCTGAAATACGGCGATCTGTCCAATCAGGCTTCCAAAGATTATATTTTCGATATTGACCGCTTTACTTCTTTCGAGGGAGATACCGGTCCCTATATCCTGTATACCATTGTACGTATCAAGTCCATTTTGAATAAGTATAAGGAGCAGGAAGGAGACCTGGAAGTTGTGAAATTACAGCAGCCCGGCAATGCTTCCGAGAAAGAACTGGTCATGGAACTGGCACAGTTCAATAGCATGATCGCCACCGCAGGAGAGGAGCTGGCTCCCCATAAGGTATGTGCGTATATTTATGATCTTGCCAATGCGTTCAATCACTTCTACCATGAGACCAAGATCCTGGGAGAAGAAAATGAGGAGCGCAAGCAGGGACTGGTAGCACTTCTGGTGCTGACCAGAGATATTTTGGAGACTTGCATTGATATGCTGGGATTTGAAGCTCCGGAGAAAATGTAGGAATATTGACATCATAGAAACATGCGAGTATAATCATGATGTTATAATTGAATCTTTAGTAAACCCGCTGAAAAACGGGGACACAAAGCCAGATGGGTCTAAGGTTTGAAACTTTAAGATTTGAGACTTAAGGGAAATCAGACTATGACAGCCGGTTGCAGCAAATTCCTGAAAAAAGGGGTATGTTTATTTTGGACCGTCTGTTATTGTGCACTTTTTTACAGACGGTCTTTATTTATGTTGGGTAGAAGGGAAAAACTATGATGCTGCATTATGAACAGAATGAAAATGAGATTCTGAGTAAATTATTGCCGGAATACGTATCTGTTTACCGGATTGAACTGAATTCCGGTGAATATGAAATTTTACAGCTTGTCGACAATACGAATGCCGGAACACTTGTGGATGAGGGAGACCACATGTTCGGCACTTTTGATGAATTTGCAAAAATTTATGCAGAGAATTTTATCCTTGAAGAAGAGAAAGAGGAATTTACAGACTAGTTTACCTGTCAGAATATGAAACGCAGGCTTCAGAGAACAGAGAAAATCACCTATCATTATCACAGCGTTTCGAAAGAAGGAAAGGATAGGTACTATGAAGCATATGCGGTGAAGGGACAGGTGGATGCCGGGCAGTTTCATATCTTTCTGGCCTTTCGGAATATAGACAGCATTTTGTATAAAGAGAAAGCGATCCAGAAGCAGTTACAGGACACTCTGGAGAAAGTAAAACTGAGCAACGAGATCATTTCCTCCATCGCCAGAACCTACCAGTATATTTCACGGATCGATATTCAGGCGGATTGTTTCGAGGAGATCAATAACCGGGATACGGAACATCTGGATTTTATAAAATCCGGAAAGCTGTCTGAAAATAATGAAAAAGTATGCAGACAGTATGTGGCGGAGGAGTATCAGGAAGCCTTTTTCAGGTTCGTGGATCTGAAGACTTTGCCGGAGCGCATGAAGAATGAAGAGACGGTGGTTTTGGAATACCGGATGAAGAACGGTGACTGGCACAGACTTCGTTTTGTGGAAAAGAAGCGGGATGAAAACGGTATGCTGACTCATGTTCTCTGCCTGATCCGCAGTATCAGCGATACCAAGAAGAGAGAACAGGAGCTGCTGTACCAGGTGGAGGAAGCAAAAAAAGCGGTGGCTTTGAAATCCCGTTTTTTGTCCAATATGAGTCATGATATCAGGACTCCCATGAACGGAATTATCGGTACTCTGGAACTTGCGAATCGGTTTCCGGAGGATCTTGAGGTACAGAAGAAGTGCAGAGAGCAGGTCATGGCCTCTTCACAATACCTGGTCACTATTGTAAATGATATTTTGGATATGAACAAACTGGAGTCGGGAGACGTGGTGGATCAGGAGATTTCTTTTGAACTGACAGCTCTTTTGAACAGAGCAAACACCATAAAGCAGACACAGGCTGCAGACAAAAAGATAGAATATATCGTGGACTGGGAAAAGGGAGATATCAGGCATACACATCTGATCGGAAATCCGGTGTATGTGGAGAGGCTGTTGACCATTGTCTGTGATAATGCGGTGAAATTCACTAATCCCGGTGGCAGTATACGAGTATGGTGCACAGAAAAATTTGCGGATGACAAACAGGTTATTTATGAATTTGGCTGTGCGGATAACGGAATCGGCATGAGTGAGAGTTTTCTGCCGCACGCATTTGATATGTTTTCGCAGGAAAATGAAAGCAGCCGGTCCAAATATGAGGGAACCGGACTGGGACTTGCCATAGCAAAAAAACTGGCGGAGCATTTAAACGGGACAATCACGATGGAGAGTAAAAAAGGCAGTGGAACCACAGTGATTATAACTATTCCATTCCGGATCGGCACACCGGAGGATCAACAGAGACCGGTGAACTGTGAAGAGATTTCCATAGAAGGATTGCGGGCATTGGTGGCAGAAGACAATGAACTGAACAGGGACATTGCGAAATTTATGCTGGAAGCTCACGGCATCCTTGTGGACTGTGCTGCGGACGGACAGGAAGCGGTGGCAGAATTCGCTGAATCGGAGCCGGGATATTATGATATGATCCTCATGGATATTATGATGCCGAAGCTGAACGGCTGGGATGCCACACGCAGGATCCGTTCCATGAAGCGGTCCGATGCGGACAATGTTCCTATCATTGCCATGAGTGCCAATGCTTTCGCGGAAGATATTATCAACAGCCGGATTTCAGGAATGAACACGCACCTGGCGAAACCCATGGATGAGAAGAAACTGTTGGATGCAGTGAAGGAATGCATAATGTTCCGGGATCATGCATGAATGGGAAAATAAGAAACGGGCAGAGATATCAATCCTCTGTCCTTTTTTGTATGAAAACGATACGATAACGAGGTGTATCGTGTGCTTTTGGAAACTGAAAAAAATGTAAAGGCAGAATATAATGATCACAAAGAACGAATAGATTTTAAAAATGGTGGCATAGATTATGAAAAAGTGCAGAAAGAGAGGAGAAAAGCCATGATTTCATTTATACTTTGCTTATTGGTATTAACGATTTTATTCGGAATAGCATATAAGATTACCGGAGCGATTTTAAAGGCATGTGTGTGGCTGCTGATCCTGCTACCGGTCGGACTGATCCTGGCAGGCGTGGGAGTGCTTCTTTGTTGTACGATCATTTTAATCCCGGTGGGGATAGGAATTATTAAGACAGGGTTCAGGGTGATTCTGCCGGGATAAAGATGAAAAGGCTAAATGCATGTTTACAAGGACAAGTATAAAAAGTTGAAAAAATGCAATTAAGAGAAAAAATAGCGCATCTATGAGTCCGGTATATGGGACAATGGTTGCGCTATTTTTTTATTAACAAAAACAAAATAATAGTTTTATGAAAGGATGGAATTTATGAATAACGGATATGATTTCAATGCTCACCATGACAGCCGTTGTGAAGGTCCTTACTGTAATTGCGACAATAGAAATTATGGACACAGCTCAGATTGCTCCGGTATTATTGCAGCAATCTGTATTATTCTGGCGATTCTGGTATCTCTGATATTCCCGCCTCTTGGTTTCATCATTTTCTGGGGATGGGTGTTCTGCTCGAAGTAAGAAACGGAAATATTTATGGAATTTCTTAGGTGGCTAGTTTATAATTAAAACATAAATATAAAGGGGAACACGAGAGGAAACCACTTTATAGATTTGTGCATGGTGAAAAATGATGGGACAAGGAGATAAGCAAATATGATTACAGGGGAACTTAGGAATAAAATTGACAGAATATGGGAAACCTTTTGGACCGGTGGAATTACAAACCCATTGGATGTCATTGAACAATTTACTTATTTGCTTTTTGTTAAACAGCTGGATGACGTTGAAACTACAAAAGAAAATGAGGCTAACTTTTTAGGGATAGAATATGAAACTTTGTTCCCCGGAGAGAGCCAGAGATATCGCTGGAGTAAATTTAAAAATCTTGGTTCTGCCGATGAAATGTATGAACTGATATCCAATAAGGTGTTCCCTTTTATCAAGAATCTGCATCAGGATGGAGACTCCGCTTATGCAAGATATATGGGAGATGCCATTTTTAAGATCCCTACAGCAGCCATGCTTTCTAAAATCGTGGACGGAATTGATAAGCTGGAATTGGGAGATGAGGATTCGAAGGGAGATCTCTACGAGTATTTACTTTCCAAAGTGGCTACGGCAGGTACAAATGGTCAGTTCAGAACACCGAGACATATCATAAAAATGATGGTTGCGTTAGTAAAACCGAAGCCGGATGATACCATTATAGATCCGGCTATGGGAAGTGCAGGGTTCCTTATAGAAGCACAGACGTATTTAAGAGAAAACCATGCAGATATGTTTCTGAATCAGAAATTGAGGGAGCATTTTAATAATACGATGTTCTATGGAAATGATATGGATAGAACAATGCTTCGCATCGGAGCAATGAATATGCTGTTGCACGGAGTAGAAAATCCGAATATTTCTTATCGGGATAGCTTGTCAGAGCAAAATACCGATGAAGAAAAATACAGTCTGGTTCTTGCTAATCCGCCTTTCAAGGGAAGTCTGGATTATGAAGCTGTGTCAGCAGATTTATTAAAGGTTACAAAAACCAAGAAAACGGAACTACTTTTCCTTGCGTTGTTCCTTCGTATTTTGAAAAAGGGTGGACGAGCAGCGGTTATTGTTCCGGATGGCGTATTATTTGGCAGTAGTAATGCTCATAAACAGATCAGAAAAGAGATTATTGATAATAACAAACTGGATGCAGTAATTTCCATGCCGAGTGGTGTATTTAAACCATACGCAGGAGTATCTACGGCAATTCTTATCTTTACCAAAACCGGTTCCGGCGGTACTGATAAAGTCTGGTTTTATGATATGAAGGCAGATGGCTTTAGCCTGGATGACAAACGTCAGGCAATAGCGGAAAATGATATTCCCGATATTATTACAAGATACAATAATCTTGAAGCGGAGAATGACAGAAAAAGGACAGAGCAGAGCTTTTTTGTACCGGTAGAGGATATTATCGCGAATGAGTATGATCTTTCTATCAATAAATATAAAGAAGTGGTATATGAAGCTGTTCAATATGAACCTACCGAGGTAATTATGGGAAAAATCGAAGCGCTTGAAAAAGAAATACAGGAGGAGATGGCGGAATTGAAAAAGCTGTTGTAGCAGAAAAAAGGAAATCGTAGATTGAGAGCCTGATTGGGGCTCGGATAAATTCGGATTTGT
>ERZ808240.5567-NODE-5567-length-10176-cov-2.841419_pt1 | contig 10176 bp, 9 predicted proteins | sample MGYA00521084_ERZ808240 | MGnify/ENA primary metagenome ERZ808240 (study PRJEB31516, sample SAMN03275571) | gut metagenome | biome: mammalia-associated habitat; material: feces | host: Papio cynocephalus | place: Kenya | collected 2012-08-06 ... | reverse complement strand
TCAGAAGAAAAGCTTTTTATCTATGTTTATATTCTAAACGTATCGTATCTGCAATTAATGCAATAAACTCCGAATTTGTCGGTTTCCCTTTTCCTCCGTTTACAGTATAGCCAAACAGCTCATCCAGTGTATCCAGTTTTCCACGGCTCCACGCCACCTCGATTGCATGTCGGATTGCACGTTCCACACGGCTTGCCGTCGTCTGATGCATCTTTGCAACAGTCGGATATAGCACTTTCGTCACCGCATTTAGTACGTCCATATCTTCAATTGCCATCAAAATTGCATCTCTCAGGTAATGATACCCTTTAATGTGTGCCGGAATTCCGATTTCATGGATCATATCCGTCACTCGATTCTCAAGATTCACTTTTGGTTCCTGGATTTCCGTATTCCCGGCCGGCACAAATGTCTTTGCCTCCGGAACATGATATTTTCCTGCCTCACGGATCTTATCCAGCACCATCTGGTTACTGAAAGGTTTCAGAATATAGTAAGATGCGCCTTTGCGGAATGCATCTTCTGTGATTCGCTCCTGTCCTACTGCAGTAATAATAATAAAACTCGGGTGTTTTCTGATTTCGTGATCCCGGTTTACGCTGTCCATAACACTTAATCCGTCCATCTTCGGCATAATCAGATCTAATAGTACAACATCAGGTTGTTTTTCCTTAATCAGCGTATATACATCTTCTCCATTATTCGCTTTTCCAACCAGTTTCATCTCTTTGTTATTCTCAATCATTTCGCCAAGCAGATCCAGAATTCTCTCATTATCGTCTGCGATTGCAACAGCTATTTCTCCCATATTCCAAAATCCTCCTCGCTTTTAGTGAACTTGTTGGATTTTATTATAATTTTCTCCTTTTTTCGAATCAAGAAATTGCTGTCGGAAAGTTTTATCACTTCTCGACACTGTATTTTTTATTCCGACTCGTTTATCATAGATTCTGCAAAAATGCCATAACCTTTTGTCGGATTATTGACAAAAACATGAGTCACCGCCCCGGCCAATTTCCCATTTTGAAGAATCGGACTGCCGCTCATGCCTTGAATAATCCCCCCTGTTTCCCGCAAAAGTTCTTCATCTGTCACTTCGATTGTCATACTTTTATTTACTTCTCCGGACCACAGATTTACCTGTCTGATCAAAATATCATATTCTTTGATTTCTCCATCAATGGCACACCGGATCACAGCCGGGCCTTCTTCTATTTCTTCTTTTTTCGCCACCTGTACCGGAGTCTGATTCGCAAAAAGAACATCGACCCGGTCAATTGTTCCAAAAATTCCCGCTTCTGTGTTTTTCTTTATTTTTCCAAGCACATTGTAATTATTGTAGACAATAATTCCCTCCATGCCTCCGGGAGACCCATTCACACCTTTCTGAATATCTTTGACACTGGTCAGATACAAAGTCCCATCGGAAATATCCAGAAGTCCGCCGGTATCTGCATCATGTATTCCATGTCCCAGTGCTCCAAAATGACTGTCTCCATCCAGATAAGTAATTGTTCCTAATCCCTGTGCATTATCCCGCACCCAGATTCCAAGCATTTTCGTTCCATCTTCACACTGAACCGTATTCATCTTTACCTGTAGTTTTTCTCCGTTCCTGCAAATATCCAGCCTTGCTTTTTGTTCCGATAAGGAACTTACAGCCTCAACCAGTTCATTTTTAGTATGAATATTTTTACCGTTAAATCCAGTAATATAGTCTCCTGCTTTCACAATATGAAGAGCAGGTTCATATTCCGCACCATCTTCTCCTTTAATTTTCTCTGTATCCAGCACCATGACCCCTTTTGTTTTCATATAAATTCCAACCGGCATGCCTCCAGGAAGTACCAGATTTTCTTCTGAAGTCCGGGCACTCACCTCACGCTTCATGGCATCTTTTTTCTGCTCGATCAGAAGATAGCTTCCGCCCACAGAGACAAAAAATACAAGAACCATAATTAAAATTCTCTGATACCAATACTTTTTCATACTCCCTTAATCCTCCCCGAACTAAAATAGACAGATATTCATCATTTGAACATCTGCCTTAGTATGTGGTATTCTTTGAATTTCCATTCGTTTATTTTTTTATTTGTCTTGCCAGTTCCTGCATCTCTCTTGCATTCTGACGGACAGTATCCGTAATCTTCGCACCACCCAGGATTCTTGCCAGTTCATCGGTGGATTCTTCCACGCCCAGCTCCCGGATTGAAGTCTTTGTCTGACCGTCTGACACACTCTTTTCAATCATAAAATGATGATCTGCCATAGCAGCAATCTGCGCCAGATGGGTGATACAGATAACTTGATGTTTTCTGCCGATGAGTGCCATTTTCTCTGATACTTTTTGTGCGGTTCTTCCGCTGATTCCCACGTCGATCTCATCAAAAATTAAAGTCGGGATCTCATCCCTGTCTGCCATTACACTCTTGATTACAAGCATAATTCTTGACAATTCACCACCAGATGCAACTTCCACCAGCGGTCGTACCGGCTGCCCCGGATTCAATGAAATCATAAATTCCACATCATCGGATCCATTTGCAGAATAAGAATCAGCCTCTTCAAAGGCAATGGTAAACTTCACATCTTCAAAATTCAGATCTGCCAGTCCTTCACTGATTGCTTTCTCCATAATAACCGCCTGTTCCTTGCGGATCTTCGACAGCTTCTTTGTCACTTTCACAAGCTTCTGCTCTTTTTTCTCCAATTCCTGCTTTAATCCCAGAATATAGTTCTCATAATCTTCCAGTCTCTGTATCTTTTCCTGCTGTTTTTCGCAGTAAGAAAGGATTCCCGGAATATCTGTACCATACTTTGTCTTCAGACGATTAATTTCGTTGAGACGTTCTGTTGTCGCCACATATTCTTCTTCCGAAAACTCCAGGCTATCCTGATATTCAGATAAATCATGGTTGAAATCATTCAGCAGGCTGTCAATTTCCATAAGCTGACTGTATAGATTTGCTGCCACATCATCCAGATCACTGACCGGAGACAGTTCCCGGATTGCGCGGCTTAAGTTCTCACTGGCGCTTCCTGACTCGCCACCTGTATAAGCATAGGCTGTACCTGTGCTTTCTGCGATCTTTCTTCCGTTCTCCATGCGTTTGAAGGTCGTTTCCAGTTCTTCGTCTTCTCCTTCTTTTAACATGGCATCTTTAATCTCAGACACTTCGAATTTCAGAAAATCCAGTTCTTTTGCACGGCTTGCCTCGTCCATATCTGCTTCTTCAAGTTTTTTCTTGCATGTACGATACTCGAGATATGCCTCAGCTGTCTGCTTCTTCGCATCTGCTATATAATCCCATGCAAATGCATCGACAAATCCAAGATGATTCTTTTTATACAACAGTGACTGATGCTCATGCTGTCCATGAATATCAATCAAAATTCCTGCCACTTCCTTTAAAATAGCAATTGTTACAGTCTCTCCATTAATTCGGCTTACACTTCTTCCATCCATTAATTTACGACTCAGGATCAAAAGACCGTCTTCCGGATAAATATCCAGTTTCTTCAAGGCTTCCAGCCGGCTTTTTTCCGTCACAGAAAAGACAAGCTCCACCAGGGCATAACTTTCCCCCTGACGGATCAGATCTTTCGTATATCTCCCGCCAAGTGCCAGATTCACAGAGCCAAGTATAATGGATTTTCCTGCTCCGGTCTCTCCTGTCAGAATATTTAATCCTTCTGAAAATTCTACTTCTATCTCATCAATTAATGCCAGATTTTTAACATGTAAACTCTGTAACATCTATTCCTCCTGTCGCACAATCTTACGAATCTTATCCATTACTTTCGGAGTATCTTCTGTCGTGCGGATTGCACACATGATTGTATCATCTCCTGCAATGCTTCCTACCACTTCACTCCAGTTCATTGCATCAATTGCCAGGCATACAGCCATCGCCATTCCGGACACTGTCTTGATGACCAGAATATTCTGTGCCATATCCATGGATAGATATCCGTCCCTTAACACACGGATATATTTTTCACTCATACCATTGCCATTTTCCTGATGAAGTGCATATTTTTGCTTCCCATTCTCGGTCGGAATCTTTGTCAGTTTCAGATCACGAATATCTCTGGATACCCTTCCCGGTTCAGATAATCAGCCAGTTCCTCCTGGGTCTCAATATGATATTTGCCAATCAGTTCAATGATCTTGGCATGTCTGTTTACTTTCATATCTCTAATTTCCTTTCATCTTCCTTCGAAGCGTTTCCAGAAAACTATCCTGGTTTAATTTTATAATTCTTGTCTGAGCTTCTGCTTTTCGAATCTCCACCATATCACCTGAAGTAAGCGCAATCTCATCTACACCGTCAAAAGCCACATAGGCTTCATCTGGTATTCCATGTTTGCCTTCTCCGATTTGAATCAAAATTTCATCTTCCGAAGACAGTACAATACTACTTGTATTTAACGCATGCGGACAAATCGGAGTAAGTACGATCATCGATGCTGTCGGTTCAACAATCGGGCCTCCGGCAGCCAGATTATAGGCTGTCGACCCGGTTGGTGTAGATATGATCAGACCATCTGCTTCGTAAGAGTTCAATAACTCTCCATTTACAAATACATTCAGATGAATGACACGCACTGCACCTTTTCTGGCGACTACTATATCATTCAGGGCCAGGTCCATTCTCTCTCCGTCAAAGCTGCCTTCCAGCATCATACGTTTTTCAACAATGTATCTGCCCTTTACCACACGGCCAAGCGCTTCTTCTATATTTGTCAGTTCCACTTCTGTCAAATATCCCAGCGTCCCCATATTAATCCCAAGAATCGGAACATCGCGGCCTCTTAAAGCACGTGCCACCTCGATAAAGCTTCCGTCACCCCCAATGACGATTGCATAGTCAAGATCTGGTGGAATCTGCTCCGAAACAATGGTATTATTCTCATCTTTCGGGCACTGCAGGCAAATCTTTCCTTCTTTTGTCAGATAATCTTTTACCTGATTTGTCACTGCATAGTCTACATCTTTGCCGTCATTGGTTACAATTAACACTCTCTCTGCCATTACTTTATTCCTTTTTCGCGAGGTTTTCAAATGCCTCGTCTACAATTTTCTCTATCTGGATTTTTTCATTTATATCTCCAGGTTCCTCACATTTTTCCAGCTGAACCAGGTACTCAATATTACCTTCCGGTCCTTTAATTGGAGAAAACGTAAGATCTAATACATGGAATCCGTGAGTAGATGCATAATCTAAAATCATGCTAACTACTTCAATATGTGTACTCTTCTCGCGTACAACACCTTTTTTCCCAACTTTTTCTCTTCCGGCTTCAAACTGCGGTTTAATCAACGCTACAATCTGACCATGTTCTGTCAGATAATCGCGGATTGGCATCAGTACCTTGGTCAGCGAAATAAATGAGACATCAATGGAAGAAAAGTCTACCGGTTCTCCGATATCTTCCGGTGTCACATAACGGATATTCGTCTTTTCCATACATACGACACGTTCATCTTGTCTCAGCTTCCAGTCCAGCTGGCCATGCCCTACATCAATCGCAAATACTTTTACGGCTCCATTTTGCAGCATACAGTCTGTAAATCCACCCGTAGAGGAGCCTACATCTGTGCAGACTTTTCCTTTCACAGATACCTGGAATTCTTTCATTGCTTTTTCTAATTTGAGTCCTCCGCGGCTGACATATGGAAGCGTATGTCCGCGCACTTCAATCTTTGACTCCTCTGGAAATGTTGTTCCCGGTTTGTCCTCTTTCTGATTGTCCACATAGACATTTCCAGACATAATAATTGCTTTTGCTTTTTCTCTGGACGCAGCAAGATTTCTCTTTACCAGTAACACATCCAAACGTTCTTTCATGTTCTATAACTCCTTATACGTCTCTATAATTTTTTCAGACATACTTTCACTGTCAAGTCCTGTCATCTTGCGAAGTACATCTACACTTCCGTGCTCAATGTAATCATCTGGAAGTGCCAGAGTCAGTACATGTGCCGGCAGCATCTTTCGCATGACATATTCTGACACATGCTCCCCACATGCTCCTGTCTGGACATTTTCTTCAATCACAGCAATCAGTTTGTGTGTCTGACAGACTTTATCTATCATCTCTTCATCAATTGGTTTCACAAAGCGCATATTGATAAGCGTCGGCTCATAGCCTTGTCCCACAAGTCTGTCTCTCGTCTTTACGGCTTCCTCGAACATATGGCCCACACTCAAAATTGCAATTTCTTTTCCTTCATAAATCAGCTCGCTCTTTCCATAACGGATCTTTTCTCTGCAGCCTTCATATCCGTCATATGCTTTTCCTCTCGGATAACGGATTGCTACAGGCACATTCATCCGGAGAGCAAACCGGAGCATATCTGCCAGCTCCCATTTATTTTTTGGTGACATGACGGTCATATTTGGAATATTTGACAGATAAGACAAATCAAAAATGCCCTGATGCGTTTCTCCGTCACTTCCTACGAGACCCGCCCGGTCTACGCCAAATACGACCGGCAGATTCTGCAATGCCACGTCATGTATCAGCTGATCATAACCTCTTTGCAAAAATGAAGAATAGACTGCAAACACCGGTTTTAATCCGCCCGCTGCAAGTCCGGCCGCAAAGGTCACACCATGTTCTTCTGCAATTCCTACATCAAAAAAACGATCCGGATAATGTTTCTTAAATCTGGAAAGTCCGGTTCCATCTGCCATAGCAGCTGTAATTGCCACAATGTCCGGATTTCTGGAAGCTTCATCACAAAGCACCTTTCCGAATACATCGGTATAAGTATCTCCGTCCTTTTTCGCAAGTACCTGACCGCTTTCTACATCAAATGGTCCGATACCATGAAATTTATCCGGCGCAGTCTCAGCCGGCTCATACCCTTTTCCTTTTGTCGTCATGACATGTAAAAGGACAGGTCCTTCGACCTTCTTAGCCTCCCTGAGTGCTTTACAGAGCATCGAAAGATTATGTCCCGGAATCGGCCCCAGATAAGTGATCCCCATATCCTCAAAAAACATTCCAGGCACTACAAGCTGTTTGATACTGCTTTTCGTCTTACGGATATGCTCAATCATACGGTCTCCCATGACCGGAACCTGTTGCAGAGCATTAGTCACACCCTTTTTCAATCCTGTATAGATATCAGCCGTCCTGAGATTTGCCAGATATCTGGACATTCCACCGACATTTTCTGAAATAGACATATGATTATCGTTGAGCACTACAATAAAATTCGTTTTCAGATTTGACGCATTGTTCAGTGCTTCATATGCCATTCCCCCAGTCAGAGAGCCATCTCCAATGACAGAAATTACGCTGTAATTCTCATGTTTTAAATCTCTGGCTCTCACATAACCAAGTCCCGCAGAAATCGACGTAGAACTGTGCCCTGTATCAAATGCATCGCACAGACTTTCTTTTCTCTTTGGGAATCCGCTCATACCGCCATAGCTTCTTAAATCTTCAAATCCTTCTTTTCTTCCGGTCAGTAATTTGTGTGTGTAAGACTGGTGTCCCACGTCCCAGATAATCTTATCTTCCGGAAGGTCACAAGTCAGGTGAAGTGCCATCGTAAGCTCCACGACCCCAAGATTGGAAGCCAGGTGTCCTCCCGTTTTGCTGACTTTCTCTATCAGAAATTCCCGGATTTCCCCAGCCAGACACGTTAATTCTTCACTGTTTAATTTTTTTATATCATTTTCCTTTTGTATTCGTTCCAGCATGCTGGTCCCCCTCTATTTTTTCCTATGAATTAGCTCCATAAGTAATTCTTCCAGATATGGATTTTCATTCGGAAGTGTCCGAAGCAGACGAATTGCCTCTTCCGACTTTTCTTCTACCACTTTCTTCGCACCCTCAATGCCAAGTAATGTTACGTAAGTAGTCTTCTCATTCTTCTCATCACTATGTATCGGTTTACCTAACTCTTCCTGTGTACTTGTCACGTCCAGGATATCGTCCTGTACCTGGAATGCCAGTCCCACAAGACTTGCAATACGTTCTATTGTCTTCACATCTTCCTGGCTTGCACCGCCAAGAATCGCACCGATCATCATAGAAGCCTCAATAAGTGCACCGGTCTTCAATTCATAGATGGTATCCAGTACATCTTTTGACACGGCATGCCCGGTTTCTTTCACATCAATGACCTGACCGCCAAGCATTCCGTAGATTCCGGCTTTCTCACCGAGCACACGGATTGCACTTCCGATCGTCAGGCTGTCCTCCGGTTCCAGTACAAATGCTTTGACTGCTGTCTCAAATGCATAATTTAACAAAGCATCTCCGGCCAGAATTGCCATATCTTCCCCGTAAACCACATGGGTCGTCTTACGTCCTCTTCTGTATTCATCATTATCCATTGCCGGAAGGTCATCGTGCACAAGAGAATAGGTATGAATCATCTCGATTGCAGCCATAAAAGGCTCAATTACTTTTGAATGACCGCCAAATAAAGTGTATGTCTCCTTCATCAGCATCGGGCGGAGTCTCTTTCCTCCGGCCAGGAGGCTGTAACCCATAGCCTCCATAATAATTTTCTGATAGCCCTTTTGCTCCGGCAGATAATTCTGCAGAGAATTCTCGATTTCCCTGACTTTCTGCTCTCTTTGTGCTTTAAAATCAATATTCAAACTCATGTGTCTCTCCTTCACTATCCAATACAAGCATCTGCTTTTCAATCTTATCCATCTTGTCATTGCATGCCTTTAGCATATCAATGCCCTGATGATACATCTGAAAAGAATCTTCCAGAGATACTTCCGGCTCCTCCATAGCCTGGATCAGTTTATCCAGTTCCTGAAACATCTCGTCCAGTGTCTTTTCTTCCTTAGCCATGGCGCTCCTCCTTTACACTCTCTACCGTCATCTGAATGGATCCGTCCGTCACATATGCCGACAAATGATCTCCACATCTGACCTGTTCAATACTCCGGACTGCTTTTCCGTCCACATTTTCTATATATGAATATCCCTGGTTCAATTTCTGAAGTGGGGATAATCCTTTCATCTGTTCCATATAGACTGCCAGTCTGTGTCTGTACTGCTCCATTTTGCGGTTCATCAGCATATGCAGTCTTTCTTCTGTATCCACCAGTCTCTGTCTTTCTTCCTGGAGTTTATGCTCCGGGTGCAGATATTTCAGCTTTGTCTCATATTTCTCCGCACGGAGTCTGGACACTTCCAGTTTTCTTCTGAAATTTATCTGTAATTTATTTTTCTGTGCATCTAACTGCTCCTGTACCTGCCAGTAGTCATAAACTGCCAGTTCTGCTGCCGCAGAAGGAGTCGGTGCACGAAGATCTGCCACATAATCCGCAATGGTCGTATCCGTCTCATGACCCACTGCAGAAATAACCGGTGTCCGACAGTAAAAAATCGCCCTTGCAACTTCTTCTTCGTTGAACGCCCAGAGGTCTTCTATAGAACCGCCGCCACGTCCGACGATAATCACATCTATATCCTCCTGATCCAGCATACGGATTCCCTTTACAATACTTTCTTTTGCTCCCTCTCCCTGCACAAGTGCCGGGTACAGGATAAGCTGTACATATGGATTCCTTCGTCTGGAAATGTTCATAATATCCCGGATCGCGGCTCCTGTCGGCGCAGTCACGACACCGATCTTCTGCGCATAGGCAGGAATCGGCATCTTATATTCCGGTGCGAACATGCCCATCTCTTCCAGCTCCCTCTTCAGCGCCTGAAATCGCTCATAGAGAACACCTTCTCCGTCCAGACGGATTTCCCTGGCATAGAGCTGATAAGAGCCGCCTCTTTCATAGACATTCACCTGCCCGAACACTACGACCTGCTGTCCCTCACACATACGAAAAGAGAGCCCGCCGCGCTGCCCGGCGAACATTACGCAGGCAATCGTTCCAGACTCATCTTTCAGAGAAAAATATATATGTCCTGAAGTATGGTATTTACAATTAGATACCTCACCCTTCACATAGATACGGTTCAACATGTAATCCTGTGTAAACATGTTCTTGATGTAAGCATTCACCTGGCCTACCGTATATACATTCCGTGTCATTACACACCTCTATATTCAAGATTCGCCCGCAGAGGATGCACAGAAACTCTTTCTGTCCGTCCCCGTCAGGCGTATATCAGTCTGTTATCTATGACAGCCGGGCCAGTACACCATTAATAAATGCCGGGCCTTCATCACCA
>ERZ808240.5565-NODE-5565-length-10178-cov-10.555171_pt1 | contig 10178 bp, 6 predicted proteins | sample MGYA00521084_ERZ808240 | MGnify/ENA primary metagenome ERZ808240 (study PRJEB31516, sample SAMN03275571) | gut metagenome | biome: mammalia-associated habitat; material: feces | host: Papio cynocephalus | place: Kenya | collected 2012-08-06 ... | reverse complement strand
ATCGAGAACTCCGGCACCCGCCGCAACCTCGAGGTCGATTTCTTCGGCGGCGAGCCCTTGATGAACTTTGAGATGGTCAAGAAGCTGGTGGCCTACTGCCGCGAGCAGGAGAAGATCCACAACAAGAACTTCCGCTTCACCATGACCACCAACGGTATGCTCATCGATGACGACGTCATCGACTTCTGCAACAAGGAGTGCCACAACGTGGTGCTGAGTCTGGACGGCCGGAAGGAAGTCCACGACCGTTTCCGGAAGGACTACGCAGGCCACGGCAGCTATGACACCATCGTGCCCAAGTTCCAGGAGTTCGTGAAGAAGCGCGGCGACAAGAACTACTATATGCGCGGCACCTACACCCACTACAACACCGACTTCACCAACGACATCTTCCACATGGCTGACCTGGGCTTCACCGAACTGAGCATGGAGCCTGTGGTCTCCAAGCCTGGCGACCCCAGCGCCCTGACGGCAGAAGACCTGCCTATCCTGAAGGAGCAGTACGAGATCCTGGCCAAGGAGATGATCAAGCGGGACCGCGAGGGCCGCGGCTTCACCTTCTACCACTACATGATCGACCTGACCGGCGGTCCCTGCATCTACAAGCGCATCTCCGGCTGCGGCTCCGGCACCGAGTACATGGCCGTCACCCCCTGGGGCGACCTCTACCCCTGCCACCAGTTCGTGGGCGACCCCAAGTACCTGATGGGCGACATCTGGAAGGGCGTCACCAACACCGCCGTGCGGGATGAGTTCAAGCACTGCAACGCTTATGCCCGCCCCGAGTGCAAGGACTGCTGGGCCAAGCTGTACTGCTCCGGCGGCTGCGCTGCCAATGCATACCACGCCACCGGCAGCATCACCGGCGTGTATGAGTACGGCTGCGAGCTGTTCAAAAAGCGCATCGAGTGCGCCATCATGATCAAGGTCGCCGAGAATCAGGAGCTGGCCGCACAGGGCATCGAAGTGCCCATCGAGCTGGGCGGCGCCTGCGATGCCTGCGGCGACGGTGAGGGCTGCGCAGAATGAGCGCCCCTTCCAGGATGACCACGCCCATCCTTGATTTTGTCCGCAGCTACGCCCGGCAGCGGTATGCCCGGATGCATATGCCGGGCCACAAGGGCCATGGCCCTCTGGGCTGCGAGGAGCTGGACATCACCGAGATCACAGGCGCGGACGAGCTGTACGAAGCCGATGGCATCATCGCCCAGAGCGAAGCCAACGCCACCCGCCTGTTCGGCACTGCCCGCACCTTCTACAGCACCGAGGGCAGCAGCCAGTGCATCCGTGCCATGCTCTGCCTTGCTTTACAGGCGCGGCCTGCCGGGCAGGGCCGTCCGGTGTTGCTGGCGGCGCGGAACGCCCACAAGGCCCTGCTCTATGCTGCAGCCCTGCTGGATTTCGACATCCAGTGGCTCTGGCCTTCTGCGGAGGGTTCCGGTTCGCTCTGCACCTGCCCGGTGGAGGCTGATGCGCTTTCTGCCGCACTGGAGAAGCTGAGTGCTGAGGGCCGGATGCCTTTCGGCGTCTATCTCACCAGCCCTGATTATCTGGGGTTCGTGCAGGACATCACCGGGCTGGCCGAGGTCTGCCATGCCCACGGCGTTCCCCTTCTGGTGGACAACGCCCACGGTGCCTATCTGCACTTTCTGAAAGAGGGCAGCCGCCACCCCACCCAACTGGGGGCCGACCTCTGCTGTGACTCTGCCCACAAGACCCTGCCTGTGCTCACCGGGGGCGCATACCTCCACCTGAGTTCTTCGGTGCAGGCCGACGATGTCGCTGTGCGCAACGCGCTGGCCCTTTTCGGCTCCACCAGCCCTTCCTACCTCATTTTGCAGTCGCTGGACGCCGCGAACGTCCGGCTGGCCGGGGATCTCACCGAGCAGCTGGACACCTGCCGCTGGCGGCTGGGGATGCTCTGCCGGGAGCTGGACACCCTCCGGCCCGGTCTGGCGCTTCCCCTCAGCGGGGCTCATCGGGAGCCGCTGAAGCTGACGCTGGACGCCGCTGTGCTTGGCCTGACCGGCCCTCAGCTGGCTCAGCATCTGCGGGGCTATGGCGTGGAATGCGAGTATGCAGACCCCCGCTATCTGGTGCTGATGCCTTCTCCGGAAAACAGCGCGGAGGATTTTGCCCGCTTGCAGCTGGCACTTCACGCCGCCTGCAATGAGACCCATCCTCCCCTCCCGGACACCGCTGCCGAGGACGCCGCCGCCTTTGCCGCGCTGGCAAAAGCCGTCACGCCCTGTGTCTCCATCCGGAAAGCAGTTCTTGCCCCACAGGAAATGGTGCCCGCTGCTGAGGCCGTGGGCCGTATCTGCGCCGCACCGGCAGTCTCCTGCCCTCCTGCTGTGCCCATCGTGGTCAGCGGCGAGAAGGTGCCGCCGGAGGCGCTCCCCCTCTTTGCACGGTACGGCATCGAAAAGCTTGCCGTGGTGCGGGAATAAGTTTATTTTCAGACAGTTGATATAAGAAGCCGTTTTCATAAGCATTGCACACCGCCTGAACGGTCTTTTTGCCAGCATACTGCGTTGCTTCCCCTTGCAATCCGTCAGGATTGCTGCGGAAAATCGCCTTGTCTGCCAGCAAAAATCCTCGCCATTCGGCGCACCCTGCTTACGAAAACAACTTCTAAGAAGGCGGTGTCCGTTTCCGGACACCGCCTTCTGTTTTTGATTTTATTCTCCTTCGTCTTTTGCCCAGTGGTATGCACACCGCACGGCTTTGTTCCAGCCTTTGATCCGCTTTGCCCGCTCTGCCGCCGTAATATCGGGCACAAAAACACGATCCACCGACCAGTTCCGGGTCACATCCTCGGTGGACTGCCAGTAACCCACCGCAAGGCCTGCCAGATAGGCCGCACCAAGGGCCGTGGTCTCCACACAGTGGGGACGCTTGACTTCCAGACCGCTGATGTCAGCCATGGTCTGCATCAGGTAATTGTTGGCCGAAGCACCGCCGTCCACCCGGAGGGACTTCATGCTGATACCGGAGTCTGCCTCCATAGCGTGGAGAACGTCGTTGACCTGATAACAGATGCTGTCCAGGGTAGCCCGGATGATATGATACTTGTTGCAGCCCCGGGTCAGGCCCACGATGGTGCCCCGGGCGTACTGATCCCAGTGGGGCGCGCCGAGGCCGGTGAAGGCCGGCACCACATAACAGCCGTTGGTGTCCTCCACCTTCCGGGCCATGTACTCCGAGTCCCGGGCCTCTTCCAACAGACGCAGCTCATCCCGGAGCCACTGGATAGCCGCACCGGCCACGAAGATAGAACCTTCCAGTGCATAGTTCACCTTGCCGTTCAGGCCCCATGCTATGGTGGTGACAAGACCGTTCTTGCTCGTCACCGGGGTCTCGCCGGTATTCATGAGCATGAACCCGCCGGTGCCGAAGGTATTTTTCGCCTCGCCCGACGCAAAACAGGTCTGCCCGAAAAGCGCCGCCTGCTGATCGCCTGCCGCACCTGCAATTTTGATCTCACCGCCGAAGTACATGGGGTCGGCGTACTCATAAAAACCGCTGGAGGGCACCGGGGTGGGCAGCATACAGCGGGGGATATTGAGGAGTTCCAGAATCTCGTCATCCCACTGGAGGGTATGGATGTTGAACATCATGGTGCGGCTGGCGTTGGAATAATCGGTGACGTGCACCTTGCCGCAGGTCAGCTTCCAGATGAGCCAGGTCTCCACGGTGCCGAAGAGCAGTTCTCCCCTCTCGGCCCTCTCCCGGGCCCCGGGAACATTATCCAATATCCACTTGAGCTTTGTGCCCGAGAAATAGGCATCAATGATGAGGCCGGTCTTTTCCCGTATCTTTTCGGTCAGGCCCCTGGCCTTCAGCGCATCACAGTATTCGCTGGTGCGGCGGCACTGCCAGACGATGGCGTGACAGATGGGCTCACCGGTCTCCCTGTCCCAGACGATGGTGGTCTCCCGCTGGTTGGTGATGCCGATGGCGGCAATGTCCTCCGCCGACGCACCGATCTTGTTCATGGCCGAGAGGGCCACGCCAAGCTGGGTGGCCCAGATCTCGTTGGCATCGTGCTCCACCCAGCCCGGCTTGGGATAATACTGGGCAAATTCCTTCTGGGCCACACTGCAGATCTCGCCCGCCTTATTGAAGAGGATGCAGCGGTTCGAGGTAGTGCCGGCGTCCAGCGCCATGATGTACGACATAGGCATTCTCCTTTTTCTTCCCGGTCTACTTATGGTTCAGAACACTAGCGCTGGACTCACTTCGTTCCGCCGCTGGGTCTGTACGATACAATCCTTGTCCGGCACCACGCCTGCTGCGCCGAGGGTAGAGAACACGGTCTGCAACGCCAGCGAAGGGGTGTTGTTCTCCTGCGAGAGGTGGCAGAGGGCGAATTTCTTGCAGCCCTCCTGAATGAGTTCCAGCAGCTTGGCCGCGCACTCATCGTTGGAGAGATGGCCCCGGGTCGATTCGATGCGCGCCCGCAGGTAGTAGGGGTAAGGGCCGCTGCGGAGCATATGGAGGTCGTAGTTGCTTTCCAGTGCCACCAGATCGCAGTCGGAGAGGGCTTCATGTACCGCCGGGGTTAGCACACCGAGGTCGGTGGCGATGGTCATGGTCTTTTCGTCGGGGGTATGGATGCGGTAGCCCACGCAGGGCACGTCGTGGCTGGTGGGGAAGGCTTTTACCCCGAAGGCACCGATGTCCTCTTCCCTGCCGGGCGTCAGGGCCGTCATGTCGCAGGAGGCAGGCACCGTACCGTTGGCATCCAGAAATTCCAGCGTCTCCTCCGCGCCGTACACCGGTAGCGGATATTTTTTCAGGAAGGTGGAAAGCCCCTTCACATGGTCGCTGTGCTCGTGGGTGACGAGGATGCCGTCACAGTCGGAGATGTTCAGCCCCAGTTCCTTGAGGGCGTTTCCGGTGGTGCGGACGCCCTTGCCCATATCCACGATGAGATACCGTTCTCCGCAGCGCACCACGCTGCTGTTGCCGGAAGAGCCGGAATAAAGAGAGATAAATTCAGACATGATAAACCTCAAAAGACCCCTCCGGCCCGCCGAAGCGGAGCCAGAGAGGTCCAGTTTCAAAAAATCAGAGTGCCTGTTCCAGTGCAGCGGGGACCCGCTCCACCTTCTTGATGTCGGCGCCAAGGCCGCGCAGCTTTTCCACGATGTTCTCGTAGCCGCGCTCGATATGGCCGATCTCTTCGATCTCGCTGGTGCCGTCTGCCATCAGGGCAGCCACCACCATGGCCGCACCGGCACGCAGATCAGAAGCCCGCAGCGGAGCCGGAGACAGTTTCTCCACGCCCTCAAAGACGGCCACCTGACCGTCCACCTGCACGTTCGCGCCCATCTTGCGCAGCTCGTCCACATAGCGGAAGCGGTTATCCCAGACGCTCTCGGTGACGGTGGAAGTACCCTTTGCCACGCTGAGCAGTACGCCCATCAGGGGCTGCATATCGGTGGGGAATCCGGGGTGCGGCATGGTGTTGATCTTGAGGGGCAGGATATCGCCGGTGCGGCGGACGCGGACAGAATCATCAAACTCTTCCACCTCGACGCCCGCACGGCGGAGCTTTGCGGTGATGGGTTCCAGATGCTTGGGGGTGACATTCTTGATCAGGACATCGCCGCCGGTGGCCGCAGCAGCCACCATGTAGCTGCCGGCCTCGATCTGGTCGGGGATGATGCTGTAGGTGCAGCCGTGCATCTGCTCAACGCCCCGCACCTTGATGACATCGGTGCCTGCGCCGCGGATATCCGCACCGCACATATTCAGGAAGTTGGCCAGGTCCACCACATGGGGCTCCTTGGCGCAGTTTTCCAGAATGGTCTGGCCCTTTGCCTTGACGGCAGAGAGCATACCGTTCATGGTAGCACCCACGCTCACCTTATCAAAGAAGATGTGTGCGCCGTTCAGCTCCTCCGCATGGACGGTGATCATGCCATAGTCCACGCTGTCCTCTGCGCCCAGAGCGCTGAACACCTTCAGGTGCTGGTCGATGGGGCGGGGGCCCAGATTGCAGCCGCCGGGCATGGCCACCTGTGCCTTGCCGAACCGGGACAGCAGCGCACCCAGGAAATAGTAGCTGGCCCGCATCTGACGGGACAGGTCATCCGGGACATTGGTGCCGGTGAGATGGGTGGTGTCGATCTCATAGGTGTTCTTATTCAGCATCCGGATCTTTGCGCCCAGAACGCTCAGGATCTTCAGGCTCACTGCCACATCGCTGATGTCCGGCAGGTTCTCAATGACACAGACATCTGCTGCCAGAATGGTAGCGGGCAGGATACCCACAGCCGCATTCTTCGCGCCGGAGATGGTAACTTCACCGTGCAGGGGCTTACCGCCCGTAATAACAAATTTTTCCACTTTTATGATCTCCTTGTCACGGGCCCGCTCCCCGCAGGCCCCCAAAGGGTATGATTCAAGGTACGTTGTTCCTTCTCGCTGTACAAAGCTCACAGACAGTTTGCATAATTACAGCTATCTTATTATACACAACTTTCAGCAAAAAGCAAAGCCCCTGTGCACGTTGGCGGATTATTTTCTGTTTTGCCCAGTTTCTTTCCGATTATCCCCGGATTTTGTCTCTTTTTAAGAAAAAATTTACAAAACGATGCTCACCACACGCAGTCGTCGCAGCGGGTCTCCTTCACCCAGCCCAGCTGATAGGCCCGGACGAGCTGCTTGAGGTCGTGCACTTTCTCCCGCAGCGCCTCGCCCTCATCGGTCTCTTCCACAAGGATGCGGTGGTTCTCGGTCTCAAGGATGTTCTTCTGGGAGATGATGTCGATGTTCTCATTCACGGCTTTCTCCGCGCTGACGAAGGGCTGGTGGGTGCGCAGGGACATGGTGCGGCTGGAATAGACCAGCGTATAACCTGCGATACCCGTCTTCTCGTGGTAAGCGCGGCAGAACCCGCCATCGATGACCACAAGGCGGCCCCCGCCCTTGATGGGGCTTTCCCCTTTCTTCTCCTGCACGGGGACATGGCCGTTGACGATGTGGCTGCTGCCCGGCAGGCCGAACTCCGCCAGGATGCTGCGGCAGACAGCCTCTTCATTATACCATGTATAATAGGGGTCTTTCACCTCGGTATGGGTGGCAGGGTCTTCGATATAGAGCCGCTCGAAGGTGGTCATGGCACTGCGGCCAAACAGCGGCGACAGCTTGCCGCACCACAGATACCATAGAAAGTCCTGTCCGCTCTGGCGGGCAGCGCTGCCATCGGGGGCAAAATATCCCCGGCGGGCGCGTTCGTCGCAGTAGTCCATGAGAGCACGGCCGGAATAGGCATGGCCCTCGAACCGCTCCACCGCAAATGTGCCCTTCTTGGTCATGGGCACCACACCATGGTAAAGCAGGTTGCCGTTCTCGATGTGGTATACACTGCCCTTGGCGTAGAGGAACTCCACGTGCTGCTGCAATTTCTCGCTCTGGCGGAAGGACTGCACCAGCTTCTGAAGCACCAGCTTCTCATCGCTGTTCAGGGCAGTGGGGTCGGCCGGGTCTACGGTGGGGAAGGATGTATCACGGAGGGGATATTCCTTCTCCCCTACCATGACGGTGCCCTTTTTCCAGTTGATGCGGCGCAGGAAATCCCGGCCCTGCATCTTGAAATCCGGGTTGCGGTCGATGACCTTGCACTCCAGCTTGAGCATCATAATGGTGATGGCCTTGTGCATGACGGCGCAGCGGTGGAGCATACCCGGCGTGTAAGGGCCGCGGGCTGCATCGGTATGGGGCATCCAGATGGTCAGGTCATCGCTGCCATAGAACTGCTCCGCCATCCGCTGCAGGTGGCGGAGGTTAATGCCATAACAGTCCTCGACCATGCCGTGGTTGTGGTAGGCAAGGGTCGTCTTCAGGACGGTGCAGATGCAGATGGGGCTTCCGGAGGCGGCACCCATCCAGACCACATCATGGTTGCCCCACTGGATATCCACGTCATGGTGCCGCATCAGCAGGTCGAGGATGACGTCCGGGCGGGGGCCGCGGTCGAACAGGTCGCCCACGATGTGGAGCTTGTCCACGGCCAGCCGCTTGATGAGCTCACAGAGCCGGACGATGAACTTATCCGCACGGCCATTCTCGATGATGCTGCCCACGATCTGCCCATAGTAAAGGTCCTTGTCGTGGTCTTCGAAGTGGGCGTGGAGCAGTTCATCCAGGATATAGCCGCAGCTGGAGGGCAGGCAGGCCCGCACGTGTTCCCGGGTATGCTTGGAGGATACGAGGCGGCAGATATCAATGAGCCGGAGCAGAGTCTCGCTGTACCACTGTTCCAGCGCCTCTTCGTCGGGGCAGCGCTCCTTGAGCTGAGGCAGTTTCTCGTTGGGGTAGTAGATGAGGGTGGCCAGCTCGGCGCGGGCGGCCTCGGGGATGCCGTTTCCCAGCACGATATCGACCTTTTCGCGGATGACGCCGGAAGCGGAGTTGAGGATGTGCACAAAGGCTTCGTTCTCACCATGCAGGTCACTCATGAAATGTTCCGTGCCCTTGGGCAGCTTGAGCAGGGCCTGTGTGCTGATGATCTCGCTGGCAGCAGCCGCCTGCGAGGGATAGTCCCGGGCCAGAAGGCTCAGATATTTCAGGTTATCCCGGATCTCTTCGGTCTCTGTACGCATAGTATCCTCCAAATTATGTAGTATTCTTGCATCACATGCAATATTCAATCTTAGTATACCACTATCGGGGGTGAAAATGATATAATAGCCTGTGCTAATTTAGTATGATTCTTTCTCATAGGAGTTGGATACTATGCCCAAAAATATTTCCGCAGTCATCCCCTCTTCCTGTACCCTCTGCCCCCGCCGATGCCATGCCGACCGTGCCGCCGGACAGACCGGCTTTTGCGGGGCAGGCCGTGAACTGAAAGCCGCCCGCGCCGCCCTGCATTTCTGGGAGGAGCCCTGCATCAGCGGCACCCGGGGCAGCGGCACCGTGTTTTTCTCCGGCTGCACCCTCAAATGCTGTTTCTGCCAGAACTACCCCATCAGCGCCGAGGGGCTTGGAAAAGAGATCACCGTCGAGCATCTGGCGGAGATCTTCCTCAACTTGCAGGCACAGGGGGCCCACAACATCAATCTGGTCACCCCCGGCCAGTGGCGGCCTTGGATCATCGTCGCGCTGGACATTGCCCGGGCTGAGGGGCTGCGCCTGCCCATCGTCTGCAACACCGGCGGCTACGAGACGGTGGAGAGCGTGGAAGCGTGGCGGGGTTATATCGACATCTGGCTGGCCGACCTGAAATATGTATCCTCCGCCCTGTCGGCAGAGCTTTCCTCGGCCCCGGACTACTTTGCACAGGCCAGGCCCGCCATCGAAGCCATGATGGCGCAAACCGGACATCCGGTGTTCGACAGCGAAGGCATCCTGCAAAAGGGCGTCATCCTGCGGCATCTGGCTCTGCCCGGCCACATCGACGACAGTTTTGCCGTCCTCGACCAGATGGCCGCATGGAACCGTGCCGACCCCGGCTGCTTCATTCCCAGCGTCATGAGCCAGTACACCCCCTTCTACAAGGCCGCAGAACACGGCATCGGGCGGCGCATCACCACCTACGAGTACCGCCGGGTGGTCAACCGAGCCATGGATCTGGGGCTGACGGATGGTTACATGCAGCAGAAGAGCAGTGCGAAGGAGGAGTACACGCCGAGTTTTGATCTGACGGGGGTATGAGGTACTGCTGACGCATGTTTTTTGTAAGATGGGCGGCTTTTCTCGCCTGCGGCGAGGGGAAGATTTCTACTAGCGCAAGGTTCTTGTAAGGCGGAGACGGCATCTCCCGCCGGTGGCGGGGGTGAAGTTTTCTGCTTACGTAAAGTCGCTAATCGCTCCGCGGGCCAGAGGACGGAAATTTCGCTGACGCGAAGGGTTAGACTGCTCTGATTGCAGAGATACGTTCTCTTTTGCGTACCAAAAGAGAACCAGAAAAGTACCCGCTAGTTCCGAGGCGCGGGGGCACGGGCCAGGGGCTACTCGCCCCTGACAACCCCAAATAAGTTGGCTGCGCACCAAAAAATCGGGAGATTTGCGCTCACGCGCAAACATCTCTTTCCGATTTTTCGCGCTCCGCTGATTTGCTGCTTCGCAGCAGGTGTTAGGTTTGCGCTGGACGTAAAGTCCAGCTTTGATTTTCGGCGGAGCCGTAAATAGGAGAAGCGTAAAAACCGTTAAGATGTCAGCGC
>ERZ808240.5564-NODE-5564-length-10180-cov-5.196148_pt1 | contig 10180 bp, 5 predicted proteins | sample MGYA00521084_ERZ808240 | MGnify/ENA primary metagenome ERZ808240 (study PRJEB31516, sample SAMN03275571) | gut metagenome | biome: mammalia-associated habitat; material: feces | host: Papio cynocephalus | place: Kenya | collected 2012-08-06 ... | reverse complement strand
ACTGCCCATCGGCGGGTACTATACGGTGGATGCGCCGGAAGCCTTCACCATCGCGGAGAGGATCGCGCCGCGCTGTATCGTGCCGATGCACTACCGCGGCGAGGGCTTCGGCTTTGACGAGATCGGCACGCTCGATGCGTTTACCGCGCTTTTTGCCGCGGAGGATGTGCATTATCTCGAAACCGATTCGTTCACGCTCACGGCGGAAGCGCCGCGCGGCGTTATCGTGCCGCGCTTATAAAGACAGCCTCCTCGCCGAAAACGGACGTTTGACAAGGGAAAATAAAACAAGATCCCGCAGAAAGATACTTCCGCGGGATCTTCTATTATAACGAGGCATATGGGGGAGCAGGGCTCAGCGGCTGCATTGCTCCATAAAATGGCAGAGACTGTTCTGCGAGCCCGACGCGGCAAAGAGCCGGGTCTCGATCTCGCGGAGCACGGCTTCGGTGTCCGTGATAAGCTGCTCCGCCTCCAATAGCGAAACGGCGCCGAGAGGCGGAGCTTTTGCCAAAAACGCCCCGCAGCGGCGGCAGAGTTCGCCGATCTCCTCCAGCGGCTGCGCGCCTTCGTTTCCGGAAAAGCCCGGAAGTTTTGCGCACCGCTCCCGGAGCGCTTCCAGACAGCCCTTCTCCCTGCGGTGTCCGGCGCCGCCGTATAGACCGGCGAGCGCCGCGGAAAAATTCTGCCGGACCACGGCAGCGTAGGGGCCGCGGACTGCCTTGAGAAGCACAAGATATTCCTGTGCGGTCTGGAGCTGCAAACATGCGGCAAGAAACACATACTTCGGAGACTTGCCCTTGCGCATAGATATCACCTGAGCTAAAGTTTTTATGCCGCAAATCGACATAAATAATCACTTCACAGGAAACGATAGGCGCTATTTCTCGACTCGGCAAGACTTTATACAGGCGCTTGAAAAGGTTTTACACGGATGTATAAATGAAGTATAATAAAAGAGCGGGACGCCATCCGGACGGACGCGCAGTACTGCCGGAGCGTATCGGAGGGGAAACATGCCAAAGCCGAAATGGAATTTGAACACCGTTTATATATCGGAACGGCTGCAGGAGAGCCTGCGGCCGATCTCCCGCTGCGCCATGACTACGGTGGTCGCGCCCATGGGCTATGGGAAAACCACGGCGATAAACTGGTATCTCAAGGAGCGGGCGAGAACGGAGACAGCGAAGATCATCCGCATCAGCGTGTATTCCGACAACCTCGTGATCTTCTGGAAGAGCGTACAGGAAGCCTTTGCCCGCGCCGGGTTTGCGTTTCTGCGTCAGTACGCCTGTCCCGCGGACCCGTTCGGCGGCGCGATGTTGGCGGACGATCTCTGCCATAAGCTTGGCGGGGAGACGCCCTGCTATATTTTTATTGACGATTTCCATCTTCTGACCGACCGGCGCGCGAGCGCGTTTCTCTGCATGCTGGCAAACCGACTGCCAGGCAATGTGCATGCAACGGCGGCTTTCACGCTGGACGTGTACGGCCACGTCTCTGAGCGCATGAAGGAAGAGAGCGCCGGACGCATGCAGACGTTCATAAACAGCATCAAAGAGGCATAAGAACATGAAAAAAGGACGGGGGTGAACCTCGTCCTTTTGCGTTATAAAAAGCTGGTAAGGGAAAAAATAAGGGAAAACAGCCCATTTTGGACAAAACAAAAACCCTGTAACCATTGAGATTACAGGGTTTTTCGCTGGCAGCGGGAGAAGGATTCGAACCCTCACATACGGAGTCAGAGTCCGCTGTGCTACCTTTACACAATCCCGCTATATCGCAAACGCAAGGGTTATTATACCCAATTTCCGGCGAATGTCAAGCGGAATCGGCAAGTTTTCTTGGATTTTCTTTTATTTTTTCCCGCGGCAGTCGATGGAGACGCTCTGCCCCGTGCGCAGGAAGAACAAAACGCCCTCCCGTACCGGCTTTCCGAGCAGCCGCGTGAGCGCGGCGGCATAAGCGCGGACCTGCGGCGCGTACTCCGCGGCGCGCTCCGCGAGCGTCTCCGCCGTCACGTAGTCCGTCTTATAGTCCACGACGGTGAGCGTATCCCCCTCACGGATGCAGCAGTCGGCGACGCCCTGCAGGAGGACTTCCTCGCCTGGCGGCGCATCGAACACGGTCTCCGCACCGGTGAGCAGCGAAAAGCGCAGCTCGCGCCAGACCTCGTCCGCGTGCAGGATCCTCTGTCCGATGGGGGAGACGAACAGCGCGCAGATGCGCTCCGGCTCCACCGCGGCGGCCTGCGCGGGGGTGATGTGTTCGGCATTTTTCAGCCGCTCGATCTCGCCGCGTACCTGCTCCGGCGTGGAAACGCGGGAATAGTCGATGAACTGCAGCACCGTGTGCACGGCGACGCCGCGCGCGGTGCCGGTGAGAGGCGCGTCCTTCGCGCCGAAGACCGGGCGGCGGAAGATCCGGCGGCGCTGCGCTTCCGGCGCGATGCTCTGTGCGTCCGGGTCGGCGTCGGTGCCCTCGAGCGCGCTCGCCGTGATCTTTGACGGCAGCTCCTGCGCCCAGCGGTACGGGTACTCCCAGTCGAGCGCGCTTTCAAAAGCGGCGCTCTGCTCCGCTCCCGGCGCACACGGCTCCTCTGCGGGGTGCGCGGCGGGGACGGCGCCCTCTCCGGCGCGGACGGTTTGCAGCGCGATCGGGCTATCCGGCAGAAGCGCTGCGCGCGCGAGCCAGTGGGAGAGCGAAGCGTCCGTGGAGAGAAGCTGCGGCGCGATGGGCTCGGTGAGTCCTTCGCGGAGCTTTGCAAGCGTCTTTTCCGCGTCCGGCCAGAGCGCGGTGATGATAAGACGGTCCTTCGGGCGCGTCATGGCGACATACAAAACGCGCATTTCCTCCGAGAGCGTTTCCTCTTCGAGCTTTGCCGAGATCGCCCGCCACGCGAGCGAGGGGTAGACGACGCCGCGCTTCGTGTCTACGACCTTGCCGCCCACGCCGAGCTTCGGGTGGACGAGCAGCGTGGCGGCGGAGTCGATCTTATTGAAGCGGCGGCTCGTCCCGGCAAGAAAGACGATCGGGTATTCGAGACCCTTGGAGCGGTGGATGCTGAGGATCTGCACGGCGTCGCGGCTCTCCATCGAGCCGGTGCGCGGCTCGTCGCCGCGCTCTTCAAGCTGCTTCATCCAGCGCACAAACCGGAACAGCCCCCGGTAGCCCTCCTGCTCAAACTGGCGGGCAAAGTCCGAGAGCCGGGGAACGTTTTCGCGTCGCGCCGCGCCGTCCGGCCTGGCGGCGAGCCGCGCGGAGAGAGAGGTGTCGTCGCAGATGCGCGAGAGAAGTGCCTCGACCGAGAGATCGGGCGCAAGAGCGCGGTAGCGCTCGAGCGACGCGAGAAAGGCGGCGCACTTTTCGTTCGTTTCCGCGCGGCGGCAGAGCGCAGTGTAGAAATCGGCGGTTTTATCCGCGGCGCGGACGGCGGAGAGCTCGTCCGCCGTAAAGCCGAAGAGCGGCGAGCGCAGCACGGCGATGAGCGGCACGTCCTGCCGTGGGTTGTCGATCACCGCGAGCAGAGAGAGAAGCGCCGTGATCTCCGTGGAGCGGTAGAAGCCGCCGCCCTGCTGCGATACGGACGGGATGCCCTGCGCGGCGAGCGCGGCGCGATATCGCGGCGCGGCGGTCTTATAGGAGCGCATCAAAATGGCAAAATCACCGTAGGTGCAGGGGCGAAGTCCCACGCCCTCTGTGACGGGCGTGCGCTCATCGACCATCTGCCGGATGCGCGCGGCGATATACTCCGCTTCCAGAACCGTTTTGTCGGGCCGGTCCTCCTCGCCGTCGGCGTCCGGCGGCGTTAAGATGACAAGCTCCGCCGGCGCGCCGCCGCCCGGCGGCAGCTCCCGCCCGGGACGCAGCGCCGCGGCGTCGTCGTAGCAGAGCTCGCCGAGCGAGCGGGACATGATGTTCCGGAACACGTGGTTCGCGCTGTCAAGCACTTCGCGCCGTGAGCGGAAGTTCTCCCGCAGCAGGATGCGCCCCGGCTTCTCCGGCGGCGAGTCCGGCGTGAGATCGTCCCAGCTTTCGTATTTTTCCAGAAAGATCGAGGGATCGGCGAGCCGGAAGCGGTAGATCGACTGCTTCACGTCCCCGACCATGAAGAGCCTGCGCCCGCCGTCGGAGAGCAGCTGAAAGAGCGCGTCCTGACAGGCGTTTACGTCCTGATATTCGTCCACGAGCACCTCGATATAGCGCGCGGAGAGCGACGCGGCGAGGCCGTTGGACGTATCCTCCAGCAGCCGGAGCATCATGTGCTCCTGATCGGAAAAATCACACAGGCCCTGCCGCCGCTTCTCGGCGGCATAGGCGCGGTCAAGCTCCAGCGTGAGCGAGAGCAGCGCGTCGATGGCGGGCGCGGTCTCCGAAAGCTCGCGCAGCAGTGTGTCGGAGCTGTCGGCAAACGTGTGCCTCCATTTGTCGCATGCCTTTTTGCAGTCGGTGCGCGCGGACTTGACGCTCTGCGCGAGCGGATCCTCGCCTTTGTATATACCGATGCGCGGGAATTCAACGGTGCAGGCGCTCCGTGCGGCCTCCCAGCCGAGCGAGGCCGCCCGCGCCATGTTCCGCAGCCCCTCGGCAGTGACGTCAAGACTGTCGGCGTAGGCTTTTTCGAGAGCTTCGCGCCCCGGCTGCGCGAGCGCGGCGCGCAGCGCGCCGATGCGCGCGGCCCAGTATTCCGCCTGAGCCGCCGTGCGCGAGAGAAGATACCGGCCCCATGCGGTCTCCCCGGCGTCCGTTCCCTCCGGCACGGCGAGCGCGGCGCGCTGGCTATCGAGCCATGCGGCGGGATCGGCGTGGCTCTGCACGGCGTCGTGCAGACGAAGAATGAGCGCGGCGAGCTTATCGTCGTTCCGCCCGGCGCCGAACGAATCGACGAGCGCTTTGGCACCGGGATCGTCGTCGAGCCGGTCGTAGAGCTTTTCGAGCAGCCGGTCGAGCACGTTGGCGCGGATCTCCCCGGCACGGTCCGGCTCGATGACGCGGTAATCCGGCGAGATACCGGCAAGGTGGGTATTCTCCCGCAGAAACCGGCCGCACAGACTGTCGATCGTGCCGATGGAGGCGCGGCAGCACAGCTCCGTCTGCCGCCGGAGACGGCGGTTCATCGGATCGGCGGCGATGCGCTCGCCGAGCGCGGAGAGAATGCGGCTGCGCAGCTCGCCCGCGGCGGCGCGGGTATAGGTGATAACGAGAAAGTCGTCGATGTCCGCGCCGCGGTCTACATAGCGCATGAGCCGTTCGACGAGGACCTTGGTCTTGCCCGAACCGGCGGCGGCGGAGACGAGCCGCGCTCCGCCGCGGCTTTCGGCGGCGAGCTCCTGATACGGTGTCAGCGGCACGGCGGATCCTCCTCTCCCTTTTCGAGCCGCGCCCAGAATTCGGGCGCTTTGAGCGATGTTTTGAACCGCCAGCCGTCCGTCTTTTCACTGAAGCGGCAGGCGTCGTAAAAATCACAGGTGCGGCAGGCGTTGTCCTGCTCGGTCTTGAACCACGGGTCGGCGGCGATGCTGCCGCGGTGCAGCTCGCGCGCCATGTCCGTAAGCGTTTTCTCGAGAAATTGCGAAAGTTCTCCGAGCTGCGCGGCGGAGGCGAGCGCGTCGCCGGTATATTCCCCGGCGCGGTTGACCGATACGGGGAGATACTGCGGCGCATCGCCGTGCTCCATGGCGTGCAGCACATCGTCCTCGGCGAGCAGCAGCCCGCTGCGGCGAAGGCGTTTGGCCTTCTCCTTTACGATATCTTCGTCCGAGAGCCGTTCCGGTGCGGAGACGAGCACGTCCCGCGCAGGAACGTACAGCACGCCGGACGGGACGATCTCCTTCCCATAGCGCGCCGCGCCGTTTTTCTCCAGCGTGAAGAGATAAAGCAGCATCTGCAATCCCATGCCGTACCAGACGTCCGTGAGCGAAAAGCTCTTCACGCCGGACTTATAGTCCACAACGCGAAGATAGAGCTTTCCGTCGTGCTCCCAGCCGTCCACGCGGTCGGCAACGCCGTTGAGCACGAGCGAACCGTCCCCGCTTCCGAGCGACACCGGCGGCATGTCCTTGTCGTCGGAGAAATTGAGCTCAAAATCGAGCGGGCGGAAATCCGAAACGCGCAGCTCCCGCGCCGTATCGAGCACGACGCGCCGCGCCGTTTCCGTCAGACGGCGGAAGAGATATACGAACCGGGGACTCTTTTCACGGAAGTCCTCCAGCTCGGTGCGGACGTATTCGCGGACGTATTTCTCCGCGAGACGCGCCACGGCGTCGTCGTCCACGGCGGCAAAGCCGCCCTGCAAAGCGGCATCGCGCGCGACGTGCTCGAGCAGATAGTGCAGGAAGGTGCCGAGCTCCGGCGGGTCGAACCGCGCGCTCTGGCGCGGCTTGGCGCGCAGGCCGTAGCGCAGAAAATACTGGAACCGGCAGGAGGCAAAGTTGTCGATGCGCGAGGCGGTGAGATGCATCTCCCGTCCGTACAGCGCCGTCACGCTCTCGCGCGAGAGCGCGCCGCGCACCTCTTCCGCCGCCTTTTCGATGGCGGCGATACGCTCGCTCTCCCCGCGGGCGGCAAAATACTCCCGCGCGGCGCCATCCCCGGCGCAGGCAAGCTCCAGCGCACCGGAGAGAGACTGCGCTCTTGCCGCGCGCATGTCGCCGCTCTCCTCTTTGAGCGAGAACAGCCGGGCGATCCGGTCGGCGACGAACGATGGGCGCGTCTCGCTCCCATCAGGGGAAAACGCGCTGCGGCTTACGTAAAGGCTTTCCGCGGGCAGCGTGAGGACGTTGTAGATGAGATTGAATTCGCGGTCGAGCTCGTCGTCGCCGCCGGAAAGCTCAATGTCCATCGCGCGCAGCTCCTCGCGTTCGGTGTCGGTGAACACGCCGGGGGTATCGGAAACGCGCGGCAGACGGTCGTCGGACGCGCCCAGCACGAGCAGATGGCGGATGCTGCGCCGCCGCATGCGGTCAAAGTCTCCGGCGGTCACGCGGTCGAGCGCGACGGGGATCGTGCCGATGTCGTACTGCGAGAGCATCCGGCGGAAGAGACGCCCGAAATCCTCCTGCGAGAGCGGCATGTCGCCGAGGATGGCCTCGCACTGCTCAAGCGCCGAAACCATCAGCTCCCAGAGCTGGCGGTATTCCGCCGCGGTCTGAAGCTCTCCGGCCTCTTCGAGCGCGAGAGAGCGCTCTTCCAGATGCTCCGGCAGGGAAATGTCCTCCCAGAATGCCGCGAGCGCGGCGCACTGCCCGCGCGCGTCGGCCGCCTCTTTTCCGCGCCGTTCCAGCGCCGCGAGCGGCGCGGCCACGTTCCGGCGGAGCGCGTCCAGCTTTTCGAGAAGCGCGTCGCTCTCCGGCGTCGGTTTTCCGCCGAAGCCGTCCGGGTGCTGCCGCCAGGGTTCCTCGCGCGTCCAGGCCGTACCGCGCAGCGACCAGAGAAGGACATAGTTTTCCAGCGCGTCGCAGTCGGCGCGGGAGATGCCGGTCAGACCGGTTTTGAGATACGTAAATACGCTTTCATAGCTCCAGCCGTCCGCGAGAATATCGAACGCCGCGGCGACGAGCGCCGGGAGCGGGCGGGTGAAAATATCGGTGCGCGCGCTCGCATAGAGCGGCACACCGGCGCGGCGGCACGCCTCTTCCAGCGGGGCGCGGTAATCCTCAAAGCCGCGCACCGCGACGGCAATGTCGCGCCAGCGGCAGGACGTTTCGCGCACGAGCCGCCGCATCTCCGCCGCGGCGAGCTCGCACTCCGCCGCGACGCCGGAGGCACGCACGAGCCGGATGCTCCCGGCGGCGTCGCGCGTTTCGTCCGTCCAGCCGAAAATGTTTTCCTCGAGGAACGCCATAGGCGCGCGCCCCCCGCCGCGCGGCACGGAGACGATCTCCGCATCTATGCCATCCTCGGCGGCGGCGTCGCGCAGCGCGCGCACCGTGCGCCGGGCGAGGGAGAACACCTCGCTGCCGGACGCGGGATCATCGCACGTGAGACAGACCGTTACATCTGCGAGCGGCAGAAGCGCGCGGATGACGCGCCGCTCCTGCGCAGTGAAGTCTGTGAAGCCGTCGATATAAAATTTTGCGCCGCAAAGCCACGTGCAGGCCGGAAGCTGCTCTGCGAGCACATCGAGCCGCCCGGCTGGATCGGCGCCGGACTGCGCGGAGAGTGCGTCGAGCGCTTCCTGCAAGAGCGCGAGGTCGCGCAGCTTGTCCGAGAGGGCGGCGGTGGCGTTCCCGGCGGCTTTGCGCAGCGCGTCGGGCGCGGCACAGCCGAAATGCAGCTCGTCGAGCGCCGAGAGAAGCTGCACCATCCGCTCCGGCGAGCGGGCGCTGCCGCCGTAGACGGTGAGCGCGCCGCCGATCTGCTCGAGCGCGAGCGAGAGCTGGAGAAAGCGGCCGGGCTTATCCATGTAGATGCGCCCGCTCCCACCGCAGCCAATGGCTACGCGGTGGGCAAGGCGCGAAAACGAGAGCACCTCGGCATAAAGGCTCGCCGTGTCGCCGCAGCGCTGCGCGAGCTCGCGCTCGGCCTCGTGGCTGTACTGCTCCGGTACGATGAGAAAGCTGCCGGACTGCCTGGCGGCGCAGCGGCGCGCGATCTCGGAGAATAAAAGCGCGGTCTTGCCCGTTCCGGCACGGCCCAGGATCAGCCGCAGCATGGCGCTCCCTCCTTTGCATCCAATAAATTCCTTATAGAAGCGTCGATTGACAAGGGCACGCACGTCGGACAGCCAGCCTTTTCGGTGCTTTTTGCCCTTTTTGTCTCGGCGGGCGATAGCCCGCCGTCGCCAAAGAAGAACAAAAATCCCTCAAAAATCCAAGGCTGTCCGATGCGAAGCAGTTCTGCCGGAGCAGAAATGCTCTCAGATTAGGAAAAGCCCGCAGAGAATACTTTGTGTATTCACAAGGGCTATGACGCCATATGAGGGCATTTCCGCCCGGTAGAACCGCGTGTGCCCTTGTCAATCGACGCAAGCCTCCCTTGTGTAAAGGGAGGTGGCAAAACCGCAGGTTTTGACGGAGGGATTGCAGAGCGCAGAGTGTTCCGAAAGAGAACAATCCCTCAGCCAGTCTGACGGCTGACAGCCCCCCTTTGCACAAGGGGGCCTTTTCTCTATAACGCATCTATTATATCAAGCGCTTGATCTGATAACAAGTGCTTTGGAAGCTCCTTGCAATCCGCTGCGGTGTATGCTATAAAAATGACAAAGAAATAAGAAATAAGAGGGGGAAATGCAATGCTCTCCACCATAAGCGAAATGGATCCCGTGCTGATCGCCGCGGCGGTGATACCGGCGGTGATACTGATGACCCAGGTCTACCGCGCCGACCGGCTGGAAAAGGAACCGGCGGGGCTTTTGGTCTCACTGCTCGTTTTCGGCGTGATCGCCACGGCGCTCGCCATCGTGACCGAGACGATCGGCGAGGATATCCTGCTCTCGTTCTTTGACGAGACCGATCTCGGCTATCTGATCCTTTCCAACTTCATCGTTGTGGCGCTCTCGGAGGAGGGCTTCAAACTGCTGCTGCTCCGTTGGCGGACGTGGCGCAGCCCGAATTTCAACTGCCAGTTTGACGGCGTGGTGTACGCAGTGTTCGTCTCGCTCGGCTTTGCGCTGTGGGAGAACATCGGATATGTCGCCATGTACGGTTTCGGCACGGCGCTGGTGCGCGCGGTGACGGCGGTGCCGGGTCATGCCTGCTTCGGCGTTTTCATGGGCATCTGGTACGGCGCGGCGCGGCGCTACGCGAACGAGGGCGATCTTGTTGGCGAGCGCGTCTGCCGCCGCCGGGCGCTGTGGCTGCCCGTGCTGATCCACGGCATGTACGACTTTCTCGCCTCGCTCGAATTTGACTACAGCGGTCTCATCTTTATCGTGTTCATTGTCATCGTATTCCTTGCGGCGAGCCGCCGCGTGAAGATCGTTTCGCGCAACGACCGGTTTATCCGATAAAGAAAAATCCACGCCGCGGCTTGTACATCGGGCCGCGGCGTGGTACACTACATAAGTTATTATTTTATCCTGCGGCAGCCGGCCGCGGGAGAAAGGAAAGAAATATGGATCATAACGAGAAAACCATGGACAAGATCGTAGCGTTCTGCAAGAACCGCGGCTTCGTCTACGCCGGAAGCGAAATTTACGGCGGCCTTGCCAACTCCTGGGACTACGGTCCGCTCGGTGTGG
>ERZ808240.5563-NODE-5563-length-10180-cov-7.268247_pt1 | contig 10180 bp, 10 predicted proteins | sample MGYA00521084_ERZ808240 | MGnify/ENA primary metagenome ERZ808240 (study PRJEB31516, sample SAMN03275571) | gut metagenome | biome: mammalia-associated habitat; material: feces | host: Papio cynocephalus | place: Kenya | collected 2012-08-06 ... | reverse complement strand
ATTCTGGGAGAATGTACGCTCACAACATTATTTCCTGGCATAAGGACGAGCAGATTACTCCGGAGCAGGCATTAGAATTTGGAAAAGAGTTTGCAGAAAATTGGTTCAGTGGATTCCAGACCTTAGTGGCTGTGCATAAGGATAAAGATCATATCCACTGCCATCTGGTTACTAATTCAGTGAGTTATGAAGATGGAAGAAAACTGCATAATACCAGAAAAGATCTGGAACGTATGAAACAACTTACCAACCAGATGTGCCGGGAACGTGGACTGACAGTTGCCGAGAAAGGAAAGCACTTTGATGAAAGCCAGATTGAAAAAGGGGAAGTCATTGCGTGGAGCAAAGATAAATATAACCTGTTCCGTCAACAGGTAAAGGACAGTTTTGTAGCGGACTGTGCAATGGCGGTATTAAAGTCACTGGAAAATTGTATCAGCAAAGAAAAGTTTATAGAAAAAATGAAACAGTTTGGATGGAACGTAAACTGGACAGATAAACGGAAGCACATCACATTTCAGAATCAGGATGGGAAGAAGGTGCGAGACAGCAATCTGTCAAAAACATTTCATCTGGATATCAGCAAGGAGGGACTAGAGAATGAATTTAATGGAAATAGGGAAAAATCCAGAGTTGCAGCCGACAGAGACAGCAGAGCAGACGAAGAACTCAGAAACTATTACAGAGAGCTTGACGCAGCCATCACAGACACCAGAGGAATCACCGATCAAGCTCAAAGTGGAGAGGGATATTCTCGTACAGAGTTTCGAGAAAGCGAAAGAGTTCATGCGAACACAGAAAAAGCAGATACAGACACTGGAAGAAGAGAAACAGACGATCTTATCCGACAGGCAGAGATTGCGAGAAGAAGTTCGGAAATCAACCGTAGAAATTCAGCGTCTGACAACCGAACTGTCCGAAACGCAGAAGCTGAATCAATCGCTTCAGCAGAGCAACGACGATCTGAGGAACAGAAACGGTTTGAAGAGCAGGAGAGAGCAAGAGCAGCTCGAAGAAGAAATAAAAGATGTTCGGGACCAGAACTCTAAATTACAGATACAGGTGAATAAATCATCTGTTGAAGCAGTAGATGAAGCACAGAAGAAACAGAAAGAAGCGGAGAAAAAGGTGGAACAGGCAGAAACTAAAGCCCGCAATGAAAAGAAGCGGGCAGATCTGGAAATCCGTAAAGCGAAAAAAGAAGTAAAGGACAGAACGGAAAACATGAAGGCTATGGAGTATTTCTGGGGAATGGGATACATTACGGTAGTTCTGTTTGCAATTCTACAGAATGGTGCCTTTCAACATGATTTCATAGATTTTTTCATGACTCCATTCATGTGGTATGTTCGATTTTGTAAATGGCTGGTATATCCAACTTATGATAATGGATTTAACCAGAAAATAGCATATGCAGGTGGAGAAGTATGGGTTATCAGGATTCTGGCAATCGTAGCTGTCCTTTTCATAGTGGTAATTGCAATGGTGATAATCATGGAAGTAATAAAACGATACAAAAAAATGTGGGATGAAATTTCACAAATGTTTTTGATCGGAAGCCTTTCAGGGATAGCGGTGCTTGGAGATGTAATCAGAGGGTATCTACCTGTGAATTTGATCCTGTTATTTGTGTTTGTCAATATGGGAATCGTGTTGCTCAGAGTGTACCGGGCGTCCCTGACATGCAATTGAATCCATGCTACTAAATAGACAAGGAAGCAAGTTTATAATATATCTTCCAAATCAGGATTAGGAAAAATCACAGTTTTGTGATTTTCCCTTCTTGGATATGTTTATACAGTACATATCATTAGCCAAAATATTTCCTGTTATGTATTTAAGAAATTCTATTTTCTTTATGAAATCTTCAAAATTTGCAGTTATCCTTTTAGCATAATCAAAAGAAAGGATAGTGTAAAATATGAGTATAATCTTGAAAACAACAAATCTCTGTAAATCATTCAGCAGGCAGACGGTTGTAAATAACATATCGCTGAATATTGAAAAAAATTCCGTCTATGGATTGTTGGGACCAAACGGAGCTGGAAAATCTACCACATTAAAAATGATTACCGGGATTCTCCGGCCTACATCTGGGAGCATTGAGTTTGACGGCCACGCTTGGAGCCGAAAAGATTTGAATGACATAGGAACCTTAATCGAAACCCCGCCTCTTTATGAGAACCTGACTGCATTCGAGAATTTAAAAGTGAGGACGGAGCTTCTCGGCTTACCAGATAAACGCTGCCATGAAGCGCTTGATATTGTCGGCCTTACGAATACCGGAAAGAAACGGGCAGGACAATTTTCTCTTGGCATGAAACAGAGGTTGGGAATTGCGATTGCAATTTTAAACAATCCCCGCCTGCTGATTTTAGACGAACCTACAAACGGCCTCGATCCTGTTGGTATAGAAGAACTCCGTGAATTGATTCGTTCCTTCCCCTCTAAAGGAATTACGGTAATTCTTTCCAGCCACATTCTTACAGAGGTACAACAGATTGCCGACCATATCGGCATTATCTCGGAGGGCGTCTTGGGGTATGAGGGTGTTTTACATGCCGAAGAAAACCTCGAAAAATTATTCATGGATATTGTGAAAAAGAACAGAAAGGAAATGTAAGAGTATGAAATACCTTAAATCAGAACATTTAAAATTCAGAAGAACCTTTTCCAATAAATTGTTGATAATTGCCCCATTGATTACAGCAGTTTTTGCTTGGCTTATGGCTGGGTTTACTGGATTCCAATATATGACCTTGTATTGGTGGTATTCCTTTTTACTTCCGGGAACAATTACAGTTCTTTGCTATTTGTCCAATCAAAAAGAAATACGTGCAGATAAATACTATTCTGTATATTCTATGTCTATCAATCTGAAAAAATTTTGGATTAGTAAAAATCTGATTCTGATTGAAAAAATGATATTTGCGGCTTTTATATTGGTATTGTTGGTATGTGTTAGCAATATTATCTCCCCGTCAACCGTTATTTTCACACCGGGACAATCCTTTATAGGCAGTGTTGCTATTATGATAGCTTCTATATGGCAGATTCCGCTTTGCTTATTCTTGATTTTTAAAATAGGATTGTTTATGCCGCTTGTAGTAAACACTGCCTTTGGAATTTTTCTTCCCGGCTTTTTTGGAACTACCTCCTTATGGTGGCTGTGTCCATATTGTTGGGCTCCAAAGTTGGCAGAATCACTAATGGGAATTGGTATCAATGGAACATTGAATGACACTCCTAACGTTTCCATATTACCTGTTGCATTATCTTTAATTTTATCATTCATACTTTTTTTCGCACTTACTTATCTGGGTGCAGGTAATTTTAGCAGACAGGAGGCAAAATAGAATGACACTATATAGAGCAATTCGTTCAGAATTGGTAAAATTGCGCCACACACCACTATTACCAATTCATATATTCGTATCGATAGTCGGTGCAATCCTTTTTACAAGCTATTTTGGCTTATACAGTTTCCAGCCAGACTACAATAAATATAAGCTGATTTTTGAGATTACAGCTACGTTTTTTCCAATTCTTATCAGCATAATTACCGGGTTAAATACGTTTATGGAAGATCACACCGCACATTCACAGCCGATTCTATCCGTTCCAAACAGGATAACCATTTTCTGCGGAAAGTTTCTTGTCCTTTTTGGTGGAGGCGTTCTTTCACTGATTAGTTTGGTGCTATTATTTTCTATACTGGTAGCAATACAAGGACTTATTCCACATCCACCCTATGTCATGCTGTTAGAAACAATAATAGTCCTTGCCTTTGGAAATATTATACTTTACATTTTCCATTTATTTATTGGCTTTAAGTTTGGACTTGGGCTGTCATTATTTTTAGGTGTATTTGAAAGCCTACAGGTAATTATGTACAGTAATATTGTCTTAGCGGGAGTTTGGAAGTATATCCCTTTCGCTTGGGCGATTGATTTAAGCCATTATGTGTTAGACGATAAACTATCCTTACACAAAAATGAGGTTTTTATAATGGGACTTATTACAATAATTGCTTTTATTGCAGTGACTTTTTGGATTTCACAATGGGAAGGAAGGAAAAACGATGATTAAGAAAATGATTTTATTGGTTGTTGCTATTCTGCTGATGGGAGCAAGTATGACTGGCTGTTCTGTTTTGGAAAAGGGAATTGATGAATATTCCAAAGACAAAGAAGAATGTGTACTGAATACGGATAATGTGACACAGTTTACCTACAAGGGAGACAGCTTCACCATTCTTGATGATACGCTGTCAAATTCAGAACTTGGAGAATGGGTTGGCTATATCAGAAAACTTGCGGTCATAGATTCAAACGGGAAAATCCTGCTTCAACAGGATACAGAAAAGGCCACTTTTAAAACTTTAGCTGATATTGCTGATTCAGAACCAGACGCCGCCTATATCATTCCATTTTTAAATGTCTATACGGTCAAAGATGGAAATACGCAGGAGCTTATTGTTGACGCAAATGGAGGCTACCACAAAGCTATTCTTAATAGCTCTGTTACAGACAAAGATACTATTTTTCGATACAACCAGAAAGTAGAGGCAGCAGAAGGAGATTTTACAATAAATACGCAAAATTGTACACAGTTGCTATGTGGGGATAAAGTTTATCAGATAACAGATGAAACCGTTCCCGATGAAAATATTGGAGAATATATTGGAGAATATATTGATATAATTGCTGAATCCTATACATTTGATAGTGAAACAAAATTACAAATTCCCAAAGAGGAACTATATCATATTGATTGGAGCGGAAAAGAGAAGAGCTCACAAAAACGAGAGCAGTGGACAATAGGCGGTATATATGAAATCTTGGACAAAGATAGAACTGATTCCGTGGCAGTAGAAGTAAATTCTGAATACCGGGTGGCAAAATGTCAGTAAAATTTGCAAAATAATATGATGGTGCTACAATAGTACCGGAGTGAAAGGAGGTGCATTTTATGGCAAATATCCTTGCTATAGATGATGAAATTCCTATTTTGGAATTGATAAAAAATGGATTGCAGAAAGACGGACACACCGTTTCCACATATCCATCTGTTTCACAGATTCCCTTAGAGTACTTAAACCGATATGATTTGATAATGCTTGACATTATGATGCCTGACACAGACGGCTTTACATTCTGTAAAAAAATCCGCTCCCTTGTGGATTGCCCCATACTATTTCTTACTGCTAAAACATTGGAGAACGATATCACTTTTGGCTTGGGAATTGGAGCTGATGACTATTTGACAAAGCCTTTCCGTATAGCTGAATTGCGGGCACGTGTAAACGCCCATCTGCGGCGGGAAACAAGAGAAAAACACAGCACAATCGTTTTTGAACATATTAAGGTCGATTTATCCGCAAAAGAAATCCGGGTTGATGACTGCCCGGTTCCCTTTACAAAGAGCGAATATTTAATTTGTGAATATCTTGCTAATAATAAAGGACAGGTTTTTTCTAAAGAACAGATTTATGAGGCTGTATTCAGTATTGACGGAGACAGCGATAACTCAACAATTTCTACTCACATTAAAAATGTACGGGCAAAGTTTAATAAGATGGGGGTACAGCCAATCATTACAGTCTGGGGGATAGGTTACAAATGGGAACAAAGATAGCGACATTAAGGACAGCTTTTATAAAATACCTTGTTATGCTGATAGGCGGTCTGGCATTATCTGTAATCACTCCATTTCTTATATTTACGATATTTGCTAGTTTGGGGATTGTTAATTATGCTAATCAAAGTGAAGAATTTGTGAAAACAATAGCTCCTGTTCTTGCTTCAACACCTGATTTGGCAGATGTAACAGAAAATATGTCCCCCGGGTGTGATTACCTTTTACTGGATAAATCATACACAATACTGGAAACCTCATTAAAAAATGATGATGTGAAATCAGCATTAAGATATGCGACCGATGGTGTTAATACTGCAAATAACGGAAAACAGTTTCTGCTGATTACAAGGGATAAGGAATTGATTGTTTTACAATACTATATTGGTTCACGCTTTATAAACCCATGGTTGAACAAATATTTTCCTTCACCGGAAATGATACTTTACTCTCTAATTGCTCTGAATTGCGTGTTTGTATGTATACTATTAACCATTCGTTTTTCAAGGCGTCTACAAAAACAATTAGTGCCTATTATGAACGCGACCGAAGAAATTTCATCACAAAATCTTGATTTTGAAATAGGCCATTCTAATATTAAAGAATTTGAAGATGTTCTGCTTTCTTTCTCTAAAATGCGGGATGATCTGAAAATGTCTTTAGAGAAGCAATGGCACGCGGAACAATTACAGAGAGAACAGATTGCAGCATTAGCCCACGATTTGAAAACACCTTTGACAGTTATTCAAGGAAATATTGATTTGATAAATGAAACGGAACTTGATGACGAACAACGTCTATATGCAGATTATATCACTGAAAGCTCCAGTCAAATAAGCATTTATATTAAGACGCTGATTGATATTTCCCGGACTGTTGCTGGGTATCAGCTTCATTTGGAAGAAATTGATATTTCTGGTTACATGGGACAGATTGAAGCACAGGCAAACTCTTTATGTCTTGCAAAAGGAATTTGTCTGCACATGGAAAAGGAAGTTGACTTGGGTATATTCAAAACGGATAAACTTCTGTTAGAACGGGCAATTATGAATGTGATAAGCAACGCCGTAGACTATTCTCCACCACTGGGAACAATTTATGTAACAACACAAAAGGTAGACCGTTTTTTACACATATCCATAACAGACGAGGGAACCGGCTTCACATCAGAAGCTATACACCATGCACAAGAACAATTTTTTATGGGCGATAAAAGCAGAACTTCTAATATGCACTTTGGTATGGGACTTTATATCACAAACAGCATTATCAAACAACATGACGGGCAACTTATTTTAAGCAATTCTAAAAAGACTGGTGGTGCGCAGGTAATAATTAAAATTCCATATTAAGAAATTAGAGGGCGATACTGCGGTATCGCTCAGACTGTAGACAAACTTGGTGCTGGGCATAACACCCAACACCAAGTTTGTCTACAGTCTGAAAGCACTGAAAACCGTTGGGTTTACAGTGCTTTTTCTTTTGGCAAAGAGGAAAAATGCAGTGAATTTAAGTTTTGCTAAGTTTCACTGAGTTCTGAGTTTACAGAGCGCCATTGTTTCTTAGGCTCATATTTTCCACATCCGTCACAGGTATACGGCCAGTTGATTTTCCATTCAAAATACTCATCTCTGGTAATCACACCGGATTTCAGTTCGTCCATCCGAACCACCCATTCTTTCAGAAAATCATTCAGAACCCCATAATCAAACCACATACAGATAGGAGCATGAGCCGGCCAGCTATCATTGTCGTGATAGTAAACGGAAGTGTCTGCTACTTCATTGCATTTTTCACCAGGAAATTTCCGAGGAAGAAACAGATGCAGGGCAGATGGATTAAATTCATCCAGCCAGAAAAGCAGTTCCATCATTTCGGAAGCGTCACGTCCAGCGGTATCATAGAGGGTATAAGGATTAACATCAAGAGCCTTAGCCATTTTATCAACCAGATCTTTTTTTGGAACACGAACACCTTTTTCATATTGTACAATTCTATGCTGATCGGTCAGTCCGATCTTCTCTGACAGTTCTTTTTGTGTCATTTTCCGGAATGTCCGGATTTTTTTTAGTTTCAGATTAAAATTCATAAAGTCACCTCTGCATTAGTCCTGATAAACATCCGTTGAAGATAGTGAAATCAAGAAATGAATAACTATTTGTCCATATTATAACACAAGATAGCAGAAAATCAATAAAAAAGAGTACAAAAAAGAACCTAAAACGCATGAAGTGCTATTGACATTAGCAGTAACGGGGGATATAATGGCATTAAATCGAAATAGGTACAAAAATGTATACCTACAAAGATGTGCAACTTTTGATTGCTGAACCTTGAAAATTGAATGAGCTGTATGGGTGCCTTTCGGGGCTTAAAGGTAACACAGGATTCCACCGCTGTATCAGAGAGTAGTATGTGGAAACCGAAGATACTCCGGCAACGGCTGGTATGCTTGAGAAGAAGCTGCCAGTATTCAGAAAGATTTCTGATAGAGGTCAAATGTAACGTTGACACCGCCATATACAAATGGAAGCCAACACGCCGAACGGAATGGAAAATCATCGTAAGAAGTCCAAATAAAAAGTAGATGTACTGACAACGGGCATAACCGCTGTCTGGGAGGTGATGCAGAAGAATACGGAGGAAAGGAGGTATGTGCATCATGAGAAAAACAACAGAGTATAAGGCTGAGAACCGTCTGACGGTAGATATTGAAGGATTAATGGCAATGTTATCCTGCGGAGAAGTAACTGCAAAGAAAATTGCAGACTATGCAGAAGCAAGAGTGATTGTTGGAAGACGTGTTCTTTATAACGTGGATAAGATAAAAAAATATCTTGATGCAATGGCAGTGTAATGAAAGATGAGAAGATAAAATACAACAACTTTCCTTCGGAATGAAAAGTGAAAAGGGAAAAATATTCCTGCGAAACAGGCAAATAAAAATTAGCATTTTGCAGGAATTTACTCTTGGAAATCATAAAATATTATGTTAATCTGTGAGCAGATATCAGGCAGTAAATGACTGATACCGACAGGACAAAAATCATTCCGAATAACGAAAAATGAAGTGAAAGGAATGATTGATATGGCAAGAAAAGATAATAAAGGCAGAAATTTAAAAACAGGTGAATACCAGCGCCCGGATGGACGTTATGAGTACCGCTACAAGGATGAAATTACCGGAAAGCGTAATTCGGTTTATGCAGCTGATCTGGCGAGTCTGCGAGAAATGGAAAAGAAGATCAATAAGGATATGGATGATCTGCTTATTACAGACGCATCAGTCAAGAAGCTGACTGTAAATACGTTGTTTGAGCGATACATGGCAACAAAGAATATCAAGGAAAGAACGAAAAAGAATTATATCCGTATGTGGGACTATCGGATACGAAATACTTTGGGAAATATTCGTGTTATAGATTTTAAGACATCTCACGTAAGGACGTTCTTTTCAGCATTGTCAGATGAAGGACTGGCACACAGCACGATCAAAGGTCTTTATGGTTTATTGAATCCCAGTTTTGAACTGGCAGTGGAAGATGGGATTATCCGTAAGAATCCGGTAACTGGAACACTTGGAGATTATGGGGCTCCGGCAAAAGAGAAAGAAGCACTGACACTGGAACAGCAGGAAAAACTTCTGAAGTTTGTTGAACAGAGTAATGTGTATAAGCCTCATCTTCCAATGATGCAGGTTATGTTTGGGGCTTGCCTGAGAGTGAGTGAAACCATCGGCTTAACCTGGTCAGATGTGGATATGAAGAATCGGGAGATCCATGTAGGTGGACAGCTTGTATATTATGAAGGTGATGAAGGATATTGTTTCCATGATTCAGAAACCAAAACGGATGCAGGAATCAGAGACATTCCTATGACACAGATGGTATATGATGCGTTCCGTAAACAGAGAGAGCTGAACTTGATGCTTGGTTTGCAGAGTAATGTTGAGATCGGTGGACGCAGTGGATTCATCTTCAATACAAAGCATGGACGTCCGATCATGCCGGCGGGAGTGAACAGCTTTCTGAAAAATATTGTCAATGCCTATAATAAGAAAGAAAGCAAACTGGCAGAAGAAGAGATGCGAGAGCCGGAGCTGATGCCTCCCATTTCATCGCATACCCTTCGTCATACGGGATGTACCAGACTGGGTGAGAACAATGTCAATCCTAAAGTTATGCAGTATGTGATGGGCCATTCAGATGCACAGATTACAATGAATGTCTACAATCATATTGCAGAGAAGTCTCATGTGGAGAATGAGATGTCTAAAATGAACCTGCCAGAAACCGTACCTGCTGTGGTATAAACCATAAGCCGTTGTCGTAAAATGTGGTAAGAAAATCAGACGAATATATTTTTCCAAGAATTTGTGGTAAAAATGTGGTCAAATCAAGAAAATCGAGTGCGAAAGTAAGTGAAAAATCCCTGTGAAGCCCGTAAAATCAAGGCTTCACAAAATCTTCACAAAAGAATTAGCACTCACCTCTTGACAGTGCTAATACAAGGTGTTATAACAGTTATAGAACAAAGGAAGAGG
>ERZ808240.5562-NODE-5562-length-10181-cov-2.899763_pt1 | contig 10181 bp, 9 predicted proteins | sample MGYA00521084_ERZ808240 | MGnify/ENA primary metagenome ERZ808240 (study PRJEB31516, sample SAMN03275571) | gut metagenome | biome: mammalia-associated habitat; material: feces | host: Papio cynocephalus | place: Kenya | collected 2012-08-06 ... | reverse complement strand
CTGGCCCACAGGTTGAGGTCCATTACGCCGCCGGCCATCACCTTAAGCTCGCGGTAGACGCGCTGGCGCAGCAGCAGCGGGAACTGAAGCGAAGTGACGGTGAGGCTCGACTTGGCCTTGTTCCAAGCCTCATTTTTATCGGTGATGCGCAGATAGCCGTCATCGCCCTTCACAAAGCAGGTGCCGTTGTGCAGGTTGAAGTGGCGGGCCTCAAAGCCGAAGCCCAGCGCCATGCCGAAGCCGCAGCGTGTGCGCATCTCCAGGCCTATCAGGTTTAGAACACCTATTTCGCTCTGATGGCCAAGCGCGCGGTCGAGGTCGCCGGCGGCATTGTCGCCGCGCGCAATGGCGTGGCCCCAGCCCACGTACACGCCGCCGAAGAACATGTCCCAGCGCACGCGGCCGCGCTTCACGGTGTCGGTCTTGGTGAATGGCAGACGCAGGGCAAAGTCGCCCTCGGCCTGAGTGGTGTGCTCGCGCACGCCGTCGTTGCGGTCGCTGCGATACACATAGCGGTATTGCGGGTTGCCGTCGCTGCCTTCAATGGTGAGCTTCATTCCGGTTGAGTCTTCGGTGATTATCACATTGCCCGGATTTTTCACCACCTTCACAGTGTCGGTGGTCGACGGGGCTGCCATCGCAGCCAGCGGTGCAATTGCCATTGCGGCAAGCACGAGTAGAGAATTCTTCATATCGTTATACGTTTTTATTGTTATTGACTAATTAGTTTGCGCACCTGCTCCTTGGAGGCAGGCCCGTCCATGTAGATCAGTGTCACGCGGTCGGCCTTGCGAGTGCGCGCCAGCGACTGGTTGAGATAGAACACATAGCGGTTCACGCCGGCTGCACGGCGCAGCTTATAGAAGCCGAAGTACAGTTGGCCGCCACGGTATTCCGTTTCGCGGTCGGTGGCCATGGCCCCGTCGCGTGTCACCATTGCCGCGATTGCGGCGGCGTAGGCCGCAGGGGCCTCAAGACTGTGGTACCGGTCGAGTCCGATGCTGCGGGCCTTCTTGCCCGTCACCGTGATTTCGGTGCAGTCGCGGGCCTTGCCATAGCGGGCAAACGCTTGGCTCACATTGAGCGACGCACTTTGCGCCAGTGCCGCCACAGCCATAAGCACCACGACAGCCGTAGTAGTTATAATGCGTTTCATAATCACATGTTTGTGTTAATTAATTGTTCTCAATAATAATATTCTGCCAACGTTTCAACCTTAAGCTCTAAACATTTTCAGCCTTAAATTAGTCGCCTGCGGCCCGACCCACGCTGGCCAGCTGCATCATCACGCTCTGGTCGATGTCGGAGTGCGCCTCGCCCACCGCGCTGAGGTTGCCGCGCACCATCTGCATCACCTGCTCCTGGTTGGTCACCTTGTGCCCGTTGACGTAGGCAATGCACTCGCCGGCATTTGAGCCGAGCCCCACATGCACAAGCGCACCCGCCACAATGGCCACGGCCGCCACAGCTGCCGCTGCCGCGCGCCACGCCACATGGCAGCGGCGCGCATGGCGGGAGCGCTGCTCAAGCTCCATGCCCACGCTGGCAAATCCCATTGCCACCCTGGCCTCGTCGATGTCGCTGCCCGACCACGGGCATTGCGCCAGCGCGTGGCGCAGCAGCCTCTCGTCGGCATCAGTGGCAGTGCACTCAAAGTAGGAGCTGATGAGCGCGGCCAAGCCTGCGCGTGTAATCGGCCGGCCGTCGACCACCAAGCTCTGGGTGCGATTAATATCGGTTGTTGTCATCATTATATGCCTTATTTTTAATGTCAGTCATCAAATTTGCGCTGGCGGTAGCACTCGCGCACCGCCTTGCGGGCGCGGCTCAGCTGCATGCGCGCGCTTTCAGGGCTTATGCCCAGCGTCTCGGCAATTTCGTCGAAGCCGCGGCCCTCGAAGTCGCGCATCACCAGCACCCGCCTCTGCGACTCGGTGAGCCGCGTGTCGATTATGGCGCGCACCTGGCGGTAGGCTTCGGCCCGCTCGGCCCACTGCGTGGGTTCGCCGGCCTCGGCCGCAGCGGCCTCGAGCGGCACACTGCGGCGGGCGTTGCGGCGGCGCACCGCATCGAGGCTGGCATTGCGCACGGCCACCACTGCAGTTCCCTCGGCCGCCTCGCCGGGCAGCTGCGAGCGGCGCATCCACAACCGCGCGAATGCGTCCTGCACGGCATCGGCAGCGTCGTCGGCGTTGCCGGTGATGCGCTGCGCCATGCCCAGCAGGCGCAGGCGCAGGCGGCTGAATGTGGATGTCATCGCTTCATTGTCCATTGCTTTCACTTAAAAACACGCAAAGGTAGGACATTTGTAACGCCGCACTGCAAAAAAACTCACACTATTGACGCAATTATTGCCACAACCAACTGAAATGCGCTATATTTGCACTTTGAAAAAATTCAAGTGTCACTATTAAAAACTATAATGATTTTGATTATGAGCAAGACTAAATTACTATCTGCACTGGCTGTGGCCGCAATGATGCTGCCCGCAGCCACATCGTGCAACGACAAAAACGACGAGCCTGCGGTGAACCCCAGCGAGTGGGCGCTGCCAATCACCGACTTCGACAAAACCATCGACGAGGTGAGCGCGAGCGAAACGGCGCGCGGCTTCCAGGTGGTGAAGACCGACAGCATTCACCTGCGCGCGGTGAAGAACATTAAGAACGCGCAGTTGAGCTACACCTACTGCTTCGACCCCGAAACAAAAATCTACCGCTACGCCAAGGGCGAATATGCGGGCGCAGATGAGCTTGAAGCCCTGACCAAGCGCCTCGCCGCCGACGGATATGCCGCCGAGAGCGAGCAAAATGGCATAAAGGTGTACAACCAGGGCAAAGACAACGCCCATGTGGCCCTGGAAGAGAGCGGCAGCAAATTCTACGTGCTGCCCGGCCCGACCAACGACGCCTTCTCGTGGGGCCGGCTCAACGACCTCAGCGACGCCGCACAGGCCGGACTGGCAGTGCCCTATCTGGGCCACTACGCACCCGTGGAGCTGGTGGAGCTGATGGAGCAGTATTGCGGCAACACGCTCGACTCAACCGCATCGAAGATCGACAACGGCGTGTATGTGTTCAAGGCCAAAAACGGGCGGAAGCACGCCAGCGTGCGCTACTGGTTTGACGTGGCCACCAAGAGCAAGCTCGAGGAGGCCGCTGTGTATTACACCCTTGAGAACCGTCCCACCACAGCCGAGGTCGACACATGCCTGAGCCGCACCGGCTTCAAATACACCTCGATGAAGGACGCCAGCGACGGCTCGCAAATCTACTACAACTACCTGATGAAATGCGTGGCCTATGTATCGATGGACAAGCCCGAGGGATCGGCATCATCGTTCATGCCCAGCATACACTATGCCTACAACGACCTCAGCGGCCAAGTGCCGCCCGAGACTGTAAACTTCCCCGCACCGCTCACCGACTTCGGCACCATGACACTGAGCGAAGCTGTGGAGCAATACAAGAAGCAGAGCTACTTCACCGGCACCACCGACGACGGCTTTGGCGGCTTGCTGGGACTGATTGTGACCACCAGTTCGCAGGACTTCCCGCAGATTCTGATTATGGACGACGGCGGCAAGTATGCTGCTGCTCTGGTGATTGCCGACGAGTCGAAGACGCTGCGCTCGCCCTACATAAAAGACTGGCTCTCGGCCAAGGGATACACATATAACGAGAAGGTGAGCATCCTGCCCACCTACATCAGCGCCGACAAGAAGGTGATGGCACAGTTCGACATCAACGGTGCCATAGCAGGCTTCCCGTGTGTGGCATTCCAGCCCAACGAATTCAATGCGGCTCCGAGCCTGCTGGGCAAGCTGAAGCAAGCCAAGCAGATGAAGCGATAGGCGCACGCCCCCTGTGAAGCGCACAAGCAAGCGGCCCGGCCTGACAAACGTGTCAAGCCGGGCCGCAGTGCGTTTTGCTTTAGGCCGTGATTACTCAACGAGGCCGTGGTTGCGCAGCAGGGGTGTGGCGTCGGGGTCGGTGCCGGTGAAGGACTTGAACTGCGTCATGGCATCCTCGGTGTCGCCCGATTCAAGAAATATCTTGCGGTAGCGTGCGGCAGCCTCTGGATTCATGGGGCCCATCTTTTTGAACACCTCCCAGGCGTCGGCCTCAAGCACCTGCGACCACAGGTAGGTGTAGTAGCCGCAGCTGTACTGGTCGTTGTCGAAGATGTGCTTGAAGTAGGGGCTGCGATAGCGGAACTGCACCTCGTCGGGCATGCCTATGCGGCGGGCCACCGAGCGCTCGAAGCCGCGCACGTCGATGCCGGTGCACCAGTTGAGCTTGTGCCACTCAATGTCGAGCAGTGCTGCGCCCACAAGTTCGGTCATCATGAAGCCCTGGTTGAATTTCGAAGTCTCGATCACCTTGTCGACCAAAGTCTGCGGAATCACCTCGCCAGTCTTGTAGTGGCGGGCATAGTTCTTCAGCACCTCGGGCAGCAGTGCCCAGTGCTCGTTGATTTGCGAGTGCATCTCCACTATGTCGCGGTCAACATTGGTGCCGGCCAGGCCGCGGAACTGCGCCTGTGTGAGCATGCCCTGCAGGGCGTGGCCAAACTCGTGGAAGGCGGTCTGCACCTCATCGATGGTGAGCAGCGACGGCATGCTCTTGGTGGCTGGAGTGAAGCTGGCCACATTGTACACAATGGGGCGCTCGCTCTTGCCCTCGTAGTTGTACTCCGAGTTGAGTTCGCTCATCCATGCGCCCTGAGCCTTGGTGGCGCGTGGGAAGTAGTCGGTCATGAACACGGCCAGGTGCTTGCCGCTGGCGTCCTTCACGTCATACACGGTGACCTCGGGATTGTATTTCGGGGCTTTCTTGAGTTCGGTGAACGTGAGGCCGTAGAGCTTGTTGGCGCAGTAGAACACGCCGTTCTTTATCACGCTGTTGAGCTCAAAGTAGGGGCGCACCTCATCTTCGCTGAAGTTAAACTTCTCCTTCTTCACCTTCTCGGCATAGTAGTAATAGTCCCAAGGGGCAATCTTGAAGTTGCCGCCGTGGGCATCGGCATAGGCCTGCATGTCGGCCACCTCCTCCTTCACCTTGGCCACTGCCGGATTGAAGATTTGGTAGAGCAGCTTCTCGGCGTTGCCCACGGTCTTGGCCATCACGGGGTCGAGGGCGTAGTCGGCAAAAGTCTCGAAGCCCAGCAGGCGGGCCTTTTGCTGGCGCAGCAGAATGATTTCGTTGATGTTTTTGCTGTTGTCCCACTCGTTGCCGCGGCTGGCGGTGTTGGTGTAGGTTTCATACATCTGCTGGCGCAGGGCGCGGTCGTCGGCGCTGGTGAGCACGGCCAGGCGAGTGGCACCGCTGGCGGTGAAGGCCCACTTGCCCTGCTCGCCGCGCTTGGCTGCAAGGGCGGCAGCGTCGTCGATGGTCTGCTGCGAGAGGCCGCTGAGCCGGGCCTTGTCGTCGACCAGGATCACGTTGTTGGCAATCTCGTGCATCACATTGTTGGTAAACGAGAGTTCGAGCGCGGCCTGGCGCTTGTTAATGTCCTTAAGGGTGTCCTTCTGGGCCTCGCTCAGCAGTGCGCCATTGCGCACGAAGCGCTTGTAGTACTTGTCGGTGAGGCGCAGCTGCACCTTGGTGAGGCCGAGTTTCTGGGCATTGTCGTGCACGGCCTTGATGCGCTGAAACAGGCCCTCGTTCATGTAAATCTCATCGTTGTGCGCGGTGAGCATGGGGGCTATCTGCTCCGAGAGTTTCTGCATTTCGGGCGTGTTGTCGCTCTCACACAGGGCATAGTAGACATATGCCACCTTGTTGAACAGTTCACCGCTGTTGTCGAGAGCCAGCACGGTGTTGTCGAAGTCGGCTCGCGAGCGCTGCGCCACGATGGCGCTGATTTCCTCGTTGTGCTGCTCGATGCCGGCCTTGAGGGCGGGCAGATAGTCGGCAATGGTGATTTTGTCGAATGGCGGAATGCCATACTGTGTGGCATAGGGCGCCATGAACGGATTTTGATGCTTCACGTTCTTCTTGTTAGCACCGCTTGCCACCAAAGCAAGGCAGCATGCGGCGGCGGTTGATAAAAATAACTTTCTCATATATAAAAAACTTTATCTGTGAGTATTGTGTGTTGTCTGTTGTCGTTGATCACCGTCCGGGCGGCGCCCACTCGAATTCGGCCACAAGCGGATAGTGGTCGCTGTCGCCCGCGCGGTCGCGCTTTATCGACACCGCCTTGAGGTTGCCGCGATACAGCACCTGGTCGATGTGGAAGTAGAGGCGGTTGGCGTGGAAGGTGTAGGTTGGGCCAAGGGCGCAGTCGGCCCAGGCATCGGCCATGTCGCCGCCGCGTATGGTGCGGTAGGCATACGAGCCGGGGGTGTCGTTGAAGTCGCCGGCCAAGACCACGTTGCCTGGACTGGCGTCGAGCACACGGCGCAAATTCCACGCGGCGGCGGCTCGGCGGCGGAATGCAAAACTGAGCTTGTCGACGAGCGAATGCTTAACGGCGCGCATCTCGCGGCGCGAGCCCATGCCCTCGTCGAGGCGCGTGAGCCGCATATACAGGTCCTTGTCGTCGCTGGTGAGCCCTATCGACTGCAAGTGCACGTTCACCAGCCTCAGCTGCTGCCCGTGGGGCATCTGCACATCGTAGACCTTGGCATAGAAGCGGTAGAACGTGGCCTGCTCGTCGGGCTCAATCACGCCGCGGCCTATGTTGGTGTTGTCGACCACCTTGAAAGGATACTTCGACAGCAGCACCTGGTCGTGATAGCCGCGCGAGCGGTAGGGGTAGCGGCGCAGCAGCTCGGGTTTCATCATCTTAATTGACGGCAGGTCGAGGAAGTTGCTGTCGACCACGGCGGCCTCTTGCAGCAGCACAAGGTCGGCATCCTGGCTAAGGATATAGTCCATGCTGGGGTTGCGATCCTTTTGCTTGCCGTCGTAGGTGCCGTGGTTCATCACATTGAAGGTGAGCAGCTTGAAGCTGCGGGTGGAGTCGGCATCGCCGGGCGAGGCCAGATTGACGGGTGCGGTGACCCTTACCATGGGCCACGACACCACCACGGCCACCGCAAGCACAGCCACCCTGCCCCACTGGCGCATAAGCGCCCATGCGGCAATAGCCGCAAGCACTGCGGCCAGCACCACCGGGAAGGCCAGCGTAAAGAGCGACCACAGAGCCGAGTGGCGGCGCGGGTCGAGGCACCCGCCATAGGCGCCCGCCACCAAGGCCGCGGCCAGAGCCACAGTCAGCATCCAGGCGGCCACTTGCCAAAGGGCCACCATGCCATTGATTGCCTTGCGGCTGCGATTATTAACTCTGCTGCTCAAAATTCGTTGGAATGTATGGTCAAGTCAGTTCAATTGCGTTTCGACGAGGCGCGAAACAGCGTGTCGCGCTCGGCATCGGTGAGCGCGCTGTAGCCCGACCGCTTGATTTTGTCGAGCACAGCGTCGATCTCGGCCTCGGTGGGTCCCTCCTCCTGCGGCTGCGGGGCGGCAGACGCAGGCTTGGCCTTGCGGTAGCTGCGTCCGCCCACTGGGGAGCCCACGCCCTTGCGGGTGCTTTTGCGGGGCTTGAGCAGGGTGCACACGGCATCGATGGCGGCATTGAGCCAGGCCGTGATGTCGTGTCCGCCGCGCATGGCCAGGCCGTAGGCCAGGCCCACGGCGGCACCGCCAATGTGGGCTATGTGGCCGCCGGCGTTGCCCACCTCCATGCTAAGCAGGTCGAGGAGCAGAGTGGCGGCTGCCACCCACTTAAGCGGCACATCGCCTATCAGGAACAGGCGCACAGCGCGGTTGGGCGCGGCCACGGCCACAGCCGCCACCACGGCCAGGACAGCCGCCGAAGCGCCAATGAGCATGCCCTGCTGCTGGCGCATGACTGGCAGCAGGCTGCCGGCCGCCACATAGAGCAGAGCGCCGCCAATGCCGCCCAGCACATACAGCCCTGTGAGCTGCTTGGGGGTGAAATAGTCGAGAAACATCTGCCCCAGCCAGTAGAGCCACAGCATGTTGAAGAGCAAGTGCAGCACACCGTAGTGCGACACCATGTAGGAGATCAGCGTCCACGGGCGGCGCAGCAGCACCGCAGCCTGCGACGGCACCTCCACCGCCTGCAGCACAGCCTGCGAGTCGATGCCGAGCAGCGCGGCGGCAATCACCGCCAGACGCAGCAGCACAAACACCGCCACGTTGACGTATATTATCTTGATGAGCATCGAGCCCGAGCGGAAGCGGGCCAGCAATCCGTCAGTAAATGCCATTGCCGCCTCCTATCGTGCCTTTGCGCTTCCACACCATTATCATGATGAACCCGAACAGCATTCCTCCCAAATGGGCGAAATGGGCCACACCGGCCACAGCGCCTGTCACGCCGAAAGCCAGCTCCACGAGGCCGTAGCCCAGCACCATCCACTTGGCCTTGATGGGGAACGGGAATGGAATGATGTACATGGGCAAATTCGGGAAAAGCATGCCGAAAGCCAGCAGAATGCCAAACACGGCGCCTGAGGCCCCGACGGTGACCAGCTGATTGAAAAACTGGCTGATTTCACCGCTCTGCTGCCAAGCCGACACTATGCCGCCCACCTGAGAAGAGGGCACTCCCTGCATGGCCAGAATCTCGGCCACCATATCGGACCACGACAGCTGCCACCACAGTTCCTGCACCAGGCCGGCGCCGACGCCGCACGACAGGTAGTAGAACAGGTAGCGCTTGGAGCCCAGCACGCGTTCGAGCATTGTGCCAAACATCCACAGCGAGAACATGTTGAAAAAGAGGTGGGTGATGCCGCCCTGCAGACTTGAGCTGTCGTGCAAGAACATATAGGTGACGAGCTGCGCTGGGTTGAACTGCGGGGCGAGCCAGAAGTGCAGCCCCAGGTAGCGCGGAATGTCGATGATGCCCAAGCCTATGCTGCCAGTGCCCAGCAGCATTGTGGCGAGCCACACGAGCACGTTGATGCACAGCAGGTTTTTAGTGACCGGTGGCATATTGCTTAAAAAAGAACCGCGGTTAGATGTCATAACTCTGTGATGATTGTTTTCTTGAGAATTTTATTGTTTCGTTGCTTGTTGTCATCGGGCCGGCACGCCACGGCTGCCTTCACACGGAGACGCGGCGCCAGCCTTGGTGCAAAAGTAGTGAAAAAAGGGGGCATAATGCCACTGTGCGGCGGCTATTACGGCAAAATGCGGCAAAAATTGTTTTTTTTTAGGAATATTCTTTGCCGAAAAAAATCAATGCTATATATTTGCGATATTTAACGCCTAAGAAACTTTTATTATTTAATTAAAACGCAAATCATTATGAACAAGACAGAATTAGTCAACGCTATTGCCAGCGAAGCCAAGCTGACAAAGGCAGAAGCAAAAGCTGCCCTCGAGGCCACTATCAACGCCATAAGCAATGCCCTGGTTGAGGGCGACAAAGTGGCTCTGGTGGGCTTCGGCACATTCAGCGTGAACGAGCGTCCCGCTCGCGAAGGCATCAACCCCCGCACAAAGGAGAAGGTGACTATCGCCGCTAAGAAGGTGGCCAAATTCAAAGCCGGTGCCGAACTGGCCGAGAAGGTGAACAAATAAGAAGAAATCCACCCGATGATGCCCGGCATGCAGCCTCAACGGCCGCACGCCAATGCGCAGCAAAGGCTTCGCCAGCCCAGCCCTCACGCTAAGGCCGAGGAAGTGGCGACGAAGCCTTTGCCGCGCTGTTTTTTTTGCCCATTAGGGCGCGGCAGCGGCGAGAGCACTGAAAACTCGCAAATTTGGCAAGTTGGCGGGTAGCTAAGGCTTTCCGTGAGGTGTGCCGAGGCACACTGCTCTCGATAGTCCCCGACTTTTGCGCGCTGATTTAAGCGCGCCTTGTCGGGGGGAGGATCAGCTCAAAAAAAATGCGTGCCGAAGGTACGCTCCTTCGACAGCAAACTGTGAAGCGTACCTTCGGCACGCGCTGTGTGGGTGTGACGCTTACCCCCCCCGACAACTCGCACTGCGCATTCGCTTGCGCTCGAAAGTCGGGGGCTATCGATAGACATGTGCCTTCGGCACACTCATATTCCATTAGAATTGCTGCTTTTTCAGAACTTTAGTCAAGTCACGCCCTTACAGTTTTCATAGCTTTTTGGCGCATTTCCATCCGCCAGCTCGCCAGAATAGCGACTTTTTCAGTGCTTCCGGCATGCCGCGTCAGCAGTAACCACA
>ERZ808240.5560-NODE-5560-length-10181-cov-37.565574_pt1 | contig 10181 bp, 8 predicted proteins | sample MGYA00521084_ERZ808240 | MGnify/ENA primary metagenome ERZ808240 (study PRJEB31516, sample SAMN03275571) | gut metagenome | biome: mammalia-associated habitat; material: feces | host: Papio cynocephalus | place: Kenya | collected 2012-08-06 ... | reverse complement strand
AGTTACTGCTTTATTTTGAGATGGGCAATACGGCGTTGGCCGAATACTTACGATGTTCTTTTAATAGATTCAAAGCGAAAGAAGATAATTTGTATTGAGGCCAAAGATTATTATGGAGCAAGAACTGTTTATGACATGATATCCCAAAATTATAAAATAGCAAAGGCGTTGCCAAAAGTTATTCGTCGAGATGAATGGTGCAGAAAGCATAAAGACCTATTTAAGTTCTATTCTAAGGAGGTAGATGCGTCTTATGATGTTAAAACTATATTTTTGACTTATGAAGAGCCAACATATAAATACTTTAAACATTCTATAGAGTATCCTATAGCGATGCTGTCTGCTTTTGATATAGTCAAAGATTATCATGTTATTTTTAATGAAGAAAGTAAAACTCGTGTTTAATAATGTCAACTCAATCATCAGATAATAACAAGCGAATAGCGAAAAATACGCTCCTCCTGTATTTCCGTATGCTCATCACAATGTTGGTGAGCTTATATACCTCACGTGTCATATTGCAGACTCTTGGTGTATCAGACTACGGATTGTATAATGTCGTGGGCGGTGTTGTTACAATGTTTACTATCGTAAATGGTACATTGGCTACTGGTACACAACGCTTTCTCACATTTGAATTAGGAGCAAATAATAAAGAGAAACTGCATAGGGTTTTCAATACAGCAATGTTACTTCATTGCTTAATGGCATTGATGATATTCCTTTTGGTGGAAACCGTAGGCTTGTGGTTTCTATATCATAAGATGAATATCGAAGCAGGAAGAATGGATGCAGCCTTTTGGGTGTTCCAGTTCTCTTGCCTAACTATGCTCATCAATGTGATACAGGTGCCTTACATGTCTAGCATCATATCTCATGAAAAGATGGATATCTATGCCTATATGAGTATCTTTGATGTGATAATGAAACTCTTGATAGTTTTTCTTATTCAAGTAGTTGATTACGATAAGCTAATATTGTATGGATTTCTCTATCTCGTAGTGAATTGTATCTCTGCTCTGATTTATAATATCTATTGCAGAAGACAATTTGAAGAATGCAAGATACGAAGAATGTTTGACAGGAAGATATTCCATGAGATGATGAACTTCTCTGGATGGAATATCTTTGGATGCGCTTCCGTTACCTTTCAAGGTGAGGGTGTCAATATCTTGCTGAACATGTTCTTTGGCACTGTGGTCAATGCGGCGAGAGGTATAGCCTTTCAGGTGAATGGCATCGTTATGCAGTTCGTCAACAATTTCCAAATGGCGGTTAATCCTCAAATTGTAAAGCACTATGCGGCAGGTGAGACCAAGGAGATGATAAAGTTGTCAACGGTAAATTCCCAATTGGCAGCTTTTCTTCTACTCTTCATCCTGGTACCTTTGTTTGTCGAGATAGATTTTGTTTTGAAAATATGGTTGGGTGAGTATCCTGCTTATGCTCCCATTTTTCTGCGCATCATTTTGTTGCAGTCTGTGGTTCAAACGATGACTAGGCCTGTAGTAATGATGATTCATGCCGTAGGTAAGATGAAATTGGTGAATCTTACTGCTGGCGGGGCGCTCTTGATGATTCTCCCTGTTAGTTATATCCTCCTCAAACTTGGAGTATCACCAGTTACCGTCTTTGTCGTGAATGTAATACCATGGTTTCTGGAGACGTTGTTCGAGCTCTTGTGCCTTAAAAAATACATAGGATTGTCTCCTTTGAATTTTTATAAATCAGTGTATGGAAAGGTGTTCCCGATAGGAGCACTTATGTTTGTGCTTCCGTATGTCACCTATTTCTCTATGGCTGACGGTTGGTTGCGCTTTTTCACAGTATGTATCGTAAGTGTCATTTCTTCTTCTGTCTTGATTTATTTCTTAGGCTTGGATAAGAATATGAGAAAATTTGTAGTAAATAAGATAAGTTCAATTTTAAAAAGGTAATATTATGGTTAGAAAAGCAATTAAGTATTTCAAGAATATGCTTAAATATATGAAATGTGGGGGGGTGGTTTTGGTTAATGTTTCTTTTACTCAGCCAAATAAACGTCTTGCTGGTAAAACTATTTTTATTTCTGGTGGCACAAGCGGTATAGGAAAAAATATGGCTAAGACCTTTTTGGCAGAAGGAGCTAATGTCATAGTTTCAGGAAGAAAAGAAGAGAATCTGGCGGCTCTGAATGCAGAGTGCCCTGGGATACATACAATAAAGTGGGATGTTGCTGATATTCATTCTGCCTCCCAAAACATAGTGGAGCTAGATAAGAAGTATGGGCAGATTGATGTGTTTGTAAACAATGCGGGTGTCTTTGAGGCTGATTCTTGGGATTCTATAAATGAGGCTAGTTTTGATAAATGTGTTGATGTCAACCAAAAAGCTCTCTTCTTCATGTGCCAATCTGAAGGAAAGTACATGGTGAATCATAATATAAAAGGAAAAATCATAAACATAACTTCGATTGCTGGTATAAAATCTGGTTTTGATCCTTATTCTATCTCTAAATGGGGTGCTACATGTATAACAAAAGGGTTGGCAAAAGAACTAGTTCGCTATGGTATCGTGGTTAATGGCATAGCTCCAGGCAATGTTGTTACTAATATACATGCAGGAGTTAAGGGAAAGGATGTTAATGATAATGCCTTTATGCCTGATCACTTAACAAAGAGATATACATTGGTAGAGGAAATTTCAAGTTTAGCCACTTTCCTTGCTAGTGATTCTTCAAATAACATAATCGGTCAAATCATCGCCGTTGATGGTGGTTGGACTCTTCGTTAATATTCTATGAAAATGATAATTTTTATAACTGTTTTAATACTACTTTTTTGTGTCTGGGCATTTTTGATGAATGCCTTGTACAAGCGAACAAATGATTATCGAAACATTTTTGCTGATACAGATAAGTTTCGTCATGATGATAGCATTCCGAATGATTTGCAGTTGGTAAACCTTGGTAGTAATCATCCTAAATTCGGTTTCGATTACGATGGTTTAGGCATTAAAGCTATGAACTGGGCTGTTGGACCTCAATCATTAGAATATGACTTTGCCATACTGCGTAAAGAATGCCATCATTTGGCTGATAAAGCCGTTGTGTTGATTCCAATATGTGTTCTAAAATTTTTTTTATATCGACATCCATTTGGAGAGCATCTGAAGTATTATGGTGTTCTTCCAAAAGAAGATATTGTAGGATATTCTCAGAAAACTAAGTTAGCTCATATTGATTGTCCTCTGCTATTTCATCCGAAGAAATTGAAGAGATTGATCAAAGATGTACCTATGATTTCTGATCGTTTGTCAATCAATGTCAATCCGATGAATGAGGAGCAGTTAAAGGCAGATGCAGATTTTTGGATAAACTGCTGGAATCGTGAATTTGGCATAGACATCAATCATTTGGTACTTTCTGATAAAAATAAGATTGACATCAAGCGAAACGTACGAATCCTTCAGGAGTTGATACAGTTTTGCAAAGACAGAGGCTTGCGTCCTGTCATCTGTATATTGCCAGTAACAGAATATTTAGGTTCCAAATTTTCAGATGATTTCGTAGAGCACCAGATACTTGATTATGTAAAGGAGGCTAATCTGCAAGGATGTCCTGTATTGAATCATTTGAAAGATAATAGGTTTTCTGATAGTTCGCTTTATATTAATTCATTCTTCTTTAATCTTCATGGTAGAAAGTTGTTCACAAAGAAGCTTGTGGAGGAATTGAAAGACAAAAACATTTTATGAAAGAAATAATAGAAAAATCAAAATGCTGTGGCTGTAATGCCTGTGGTGATGTATGTCCTAAGGGGGCTATAACATTTCAGACGGACAAGGAAGGCTTTTGGTATCCAGAGATTAACCAGTCTTTGTGCATTGATTGTGGATTGTGCCAAAAGACTTGTCCTGTATTGACTAAAGCCGACAATCTGATTCGTTATGATGAGCCCATTGTTTATGCTGCTTATACCAAAGATGAAGCTATTCGTATTGATAGTACCTCTGGCGGTATTCATTCGATGCTTGCAATGGCCATGTATGAACAAAATGCCTATATTGGTGGTGCTGTTTATAACGAAGACCATACGGTAAAGCATATCGTGTCACCCGACAGACAGCTCCTTCCAGAGATAAGAAGCTCCAAATATCTACAGAGTTCAATGGAGGGAGTATATAAGGAAGTTAGAGATCTGCTGAGAGCTGGCGAGAAAGTATTCTTCTGTGGCGCGCCATGCCAGATACAAGGCTTGTATAAGTTTTTGCGCAAGGAATATGACAATCTTACGACCTGTGATTTCATTTGTCGAGGCGTCAATTCTCCAAAAGTATTCCTAAAGTATATGGATATGTTGGAGAAGCAGTATGGTGCTAAGGCAACGCAGATAAAGTTCAAAAACAAGAAGTGGGGATGGCATAATTTCTCTTTGCGTGTAAACTTTGAGAATGGTCAGGAATATTGCAAGGATCGTTGGCATGACCTGTTCTTCATTGGATATTTGCAAAGTGGCAACTTTGCTCGCCCTTCCTGCTATCAATGCACCTTCAAGGGATTCCCTCTGAAGGCGGATATAACCTTGGCTGATTTTTGGGGTATAGAAAAAGTTGATCCTTCCATGGACCAGGATAAAGGAACATCGTTAGTAATGGTGAATTCAGACAAGGGACAAGCTTTGTTTGATAGAATCAAAGATAAGATAGAATGGAAGCAATTCACAATGCGTGATGCAGAAGCAGGAAATCCTGCATTGAATTCTTCCTTGGAACCAGCTAAGCCAAACAGAGATGCCTTCTTTGAGGCTTTAGATAAGTTGCCGTTCGATAAAGTTGCCGAGAAGTTTTTCCCTTTGCCAACATTTGGTTATCGAATGAAAAAAAAGATAAGAAGCTATCTCGGAAAGATAAAGAAAGTCATACTTATATTAGCAAGATTAGGATTTTCTATCCATGGTTGGAAAACATTTATGTCATTGAATTTCATCAGTAAGAAAGTAGTAAAGAAAAAGAAAATTGCTGTTTGGAATTATTCGAATGCTTTAGTCGAATTGGATAAAGGGGCGTTGCTGACAATTGACAAAAAACTAATCATAGGAAAGCCACAAGTAAAAGGTTCAAAGAAAGAAACAAGACTTCTCTTAGAACGTAATGCTAAGATGGACGTAAGTGGAGACTTCCAAATGTTTGCAGGCTCTTACATAAGAGTTATCAAAGGAGGAACCTTAATACTTCATGGAGGTTTCATCAATGAGAATGTACAGATTACTTGTGGCGACAAGATAGAGATAGGCAAGGACTGTACTATAGGTCGTGATGTCGTGATACGTTCTTATGATGGGCATACCATAGAGCAAAAAGGTTATAAAATCTCGGAGCCAATCATGATAGAAGACCATGTATGGATTGGGCAGGGAGCACAAATACTTAAAGGTGTGCATATAGGTAAGGGTGCCATCATTGCAGCTGGTGCTGTTGTTACCAAGGATGTACCTGCGCATACCATAGTTGGTGGTGTTCCAGCTAAGATAATTAAAGAAAACGTTAAATGGCATTGATATGAGAATAGGAATATTAACATTACCATTTAATAATAATTATGGAGGTTATCTTCAAGCTTATGCATTGATGACAGTCTTGAAACAAATGGGGCATCATGTTGAGCTGATATATAGACGCCCTAAGAAACGTCCTCTTAGGTATCGTTTAATGAATCCCTTCAAGACATTCGTAAAAATATTGTTAGGAATGCCTCATGGTGGCTTCATAATGAATCAAGAAAATGATTTGAGACGATCTGGAAGATTGTTGATGCCTTTTGTAGATCAGAATATAACTCCCAAGACGATACCTTTTTATACAACTACAAGAATGAAGAAATTCTGTGAAGGCAAATATGATGCTATAATCGTGGGGAGTGATCAAGTTTGGAGGCCAAAATATGTGCCAAACATCTATGATTTCTTCTTAGAATTTGTTGATGATAAAAATGTAAAGAAAATAGCTTATGCAGCTTCCTTTGGTACATTTACTCCGGAATATACAAAAGAACAAAAAGAAAAATGTGGTAAATTAATCTCTGAATTTCAAGCAATTTCAGTTCGAGAAACAAGCGGTTTGGAGGTTATTGAAAAGTTTGGGTGGAAAACAAAATGTATTCCTCAATTAGTCTTAGACCCTACTTTTTTGTTACCCCAAAAAGTGTATCTAAAGCATATTCGAAAAACGAGTTTAGAGCAAATATTTTGTTATGTCCTTGATGATAGTGAACAGACAAAAGAAATTATTTCACGAGCAGAAAAGATACTGCAGCTACCAACTTATGAAATATTGAAAGAAATAAATGCAAAATCTTTCACGCTGCCTTCTATCGAAACTTGGCTCAGTAGCATATATAATGCAAGGTTTGTTTTGACAGATTCATTTCATGGAATGGTTTTTAGTATTATATTCAATAAGCCATTTGCTGTGTATGTCAATCAAGCAAGAGGTGCAGATAGGTTCGTCTCTTTGTTACACCTTATAGGCTTGGAAAATAGAATGATAAATGATATATCTGATATTGATAACATCGTCAAAGCACCGATAAAATGGGAGAAAGTTAATGAAAAGTTGGAAAAAATGAAAAATCATTCAATACATTATTTAAAAGAATCTTTAAGCTAAAATGAAACTTTTGTATAGTTGAAAAAATGAAATGGTTATGAATTATAGTTTAGTTTATATTGGTTTTGCTTTTAACCACCACAAAGGTACACATGCCGGTTATCATCATATTAAGGAATATGTCAAGTATGATTATGTTATAGATACCCAACGATATGCAGAAATGTGTTCTATCTCTAATCCTTCAATCTTTAAAAAAGCGTGGAGAAGGTTTTTAAAAATAGAATATATATTGAAATGTATTTGGCTTGCATTGTATAAAGGAAATGTGATGTTTCATTTTATTTATGGTGAAAATAATTATTTCAATAATCCTCTTTTGCATTTGCGTAGAAGTAAAGTAATTGTAACTTTTCATCAGCCATTTTCTTGGTTTAAAGAAAAGCAAAAATGGTTGGATAAGTTAAAAAGTATAGATGAAATCATATTGGTTAGTAAATCAGAAATAGACTTATTTAAATCAATTACAGGGAAAGATAATGTTCGTTTCTTCCCGCATGGGATTTGTTCTGATTTCTATTGTTCTGATTCAATAGTACCAAGAGAGAATATTATATTGATGGTGGGCAATTGGCTACGTGATTTCTCTTTTGCAAGTCGTATCTTTAAACGTTTGGAACAAGTATCACCATCAACAAAAGTTATTGTTGTGACAAATAAGAATAATGCTCATTTCTTTAATGAAAATATTAATGTGAATGTTTTATCTGGTATTTCTGATGAGGAATTGAGGAATTTGTATAGGAAGACTTCTTGTCTTTTTTTACCACTAGAACGTTATACCGCAAATAACGCTTTGTTAGAAGCAGGTGCAGTAGGGTGTAACATTTTGATAGCTTCTAATTATGCAGATAATAGCTATATACCAAAAGAGTACATAGAAATTTGCCCTTTGGATGAAAAACTTGCTTTGCAAAATTTATTGAAAGTAATGAAAAGAAAGTCTAATATAAATCTAGCAGAGTTTGTTAAACTGCATTATTCATGGGATGCCGTTGGTATCCAAGTAGAGAAATTTGTTAAATGTTTGAATGAAAAATGAAGATATTACATATAAACACTTATCCTCAAGGTGGAGCATATATTGCAGCTATACGTCATCATGAGGCAATGCTTAAGATAGGTATAGATTCTAAAATTCTGACAGTAAAAGGTAATATTATTCCTTACAATGAAGTGTATAGAGTTAAATTCTATAAGCGTTTGCTTAATAAGGTAATGTCTGTATTTTTGGGATGTCTGAGCCGTCATATTGTTAAAATTGGTGTTTGGAATTGGAATCTTATTGGCTACGATTTATCAAAATTGGATGTTGTCAAGGAGGCGGACGTTATCTATCTTCATTGGACAAATTTCTTTTTGAATGTACATGGTATAGAGCAACTTTTGAAAACTAAAAAGAAAATAGTTTTTTTCTTGCATGATATGTGGTATATGACTGGTGGATGCCACTATTCTTTCGATTGTAGAAATTATGAAGTAGAATGTGAAAACTGTTTTTTATTGAATAATAAATTCTCAACTTTAGCGTTTAAACAATTACGTGAAAAAATTGAAGCTTGGCAAAATTATGATAATTTTGTAGTTGCAGCACCTAGTCTTTGGTTGGCAAAGTGTGCCAAGAAATCAGCTTTGTTCAAGAACCATTCTGTCTTCTGTTGCCCAAATGTTATCGATGTTAATAAATATCGTCCTATAGATAAAAATAAATGTAGAAAAGAATTAGGCTTACCTCTAAATAAGAAAATAATAGTCTTTTGCTCAATGAGTTTGTCAGATCCATACAAAGGTGCTTCATATTTATTTTCTGCCTTGTCTAAATTGAACTTAAATGAATATTCGATTATAATGATAGGCAACTCTAGCCTAAAGGACATTCCTTTGAAATTACATAAAATTATTCATACTAGCGGTTTTATATCAAATCAAGATGAAATAATTAAGTATTATAGTGCTGGTGATGTCTTCGTTATTTCTTCTATTGCTGAAAATTTCCCAAATGTAGTATTAGAAGCTATGGCTTGTGGGTTGCCAGTTGTAGGCTTTGCTACAGGTGGTATTAGAGATCAAATAGAGCATAAATATAATGGTTACTTAGTTGAGCCAAAGGATGTTGATGGCTTATGCAAAGGTGTTGATTGGGTTTTAAATACAGCTGACAATTCTGTTTTGTCGCAGAATTGCCGTGCATGGATTTGTTCCAGGTATTCCTACGATAACGTAAAGAACTATCATTCTTTCATATTAAAAGATTGTAATTATGAATAGTAGTAAATTGTTATCTTTATCCATTACTCTTTTTACATTTGGTGGGTTGTTTGCCTTATATGCTAAATCTCTAACAATTGTATGTTGCGGATTAGCGTTGTTTATATTCTTCTTACCTTTTGTAAATAGGTATAGCTATTTGAAGAGCCCTTCAACAAGTAAATCCTTTAATATAATTTATTGGCTCTTGTTGATATGGGAATTATTTATCATTCTCTATCCTGTTTTGATGAATCAAGGCTTTATCCCCGATGGATATTCTTTGCGAGTAGATTATACGCTACCTGCATACTTTTTACCTCTGATACTTCTTCTGGGTAGAGGTTCTGTAAGTATGAATTATTTATTGAAAATAGCTCCATTTCTATTGGGCTTTTCTCTATTTGTTGCGATTCTTAATAAACAGTTCTGGTTTGAAGATTATGCCACTCTTACTTTCGATGAATATCAAGATGCGTTGCAAATGACAGGACCTTTGATGAGTCTGTTGAACTTAGGATTGCTTCTTATGCCTTTCGTGTCTTATATACCGCAAAAGTATATTAAGGTAATGATATTTGCAAGTGCGTTTTTAAGCTTGATGTTCTGTGTTGTTGCTGCCCGTCGTGGAGGTGTCGTAACAGACTTACTTTATGTTGTCGCTTACATTTATTTTTCGTTTTTCTATGGCAAACGCAAAATTCCCAAATGGTTGGTATTCTGTGTGATCGGGGCATTTATAGTTGTTGGGCTTTATTTCTTACTGAATTCCAAACTTGTTTCTTATTTGGTAGAACGAGGCTCTGAGGATACTCGTTCCTACGTAGAGTTCTTCTTGTATAATGATTTTTCCGATCACTATGCGGATTGGATATTTGGAAGAGGCATTAACGGAGCATATTATTGTCCGATTTTCAAAAACGTAATGCGCCAAATGATAGAAACAGGATATTTATTTATGATTCTTAAGGGGGGAATCATATATTTATTCTTGTATGTAGCATTGTATTTACATGCAATTATCCGAGCATTTAAAAGTGATAATACAATATTGAAGATTATGGCGGCAGAATTGATTATTCGTCTGTTTACTCTTTATCCATTTGGCCTTCCAGCTTTTGGATATACCGATTTCTTATGTTGGATATTTATACTATATTGTGAGACAACGCCTTTATTTAAGATTAATACGTCCGTTATAAATTATTCAAATACTCATTCTTTAATTAATACCCAATTATGAATCAAAAGAAATATTTCCCTTATCTCGACTTATTGAAGTTCGTGTG
>ERZ808240.5559-NODE-5559-length-10183-cov-3.048085_pt1 | contig 10183 bp, 11 predicted proteins | sample MGYA00521084_ERZ808240 | MGnify/ENA primary metagenome ERZ808240 (study PRJEB31516, sample SAMN03275571) | gut metagenome | biome: mammalia-associated habitat; material: feces | host: Papio cynocephalus | place: Kenya | collected 2012-08-06 ... | reverse complement strand
TGCGGGAGCTGGATTTGAACCAACGACCTTCGGGTTATGAGCCCGACGAGCTACCGAACTGCTCCATCCCGCGATATTTTATTGATTTTTTGCACCCTTTCCTGAGTGCTTATTTATTATATCACAAATGAATGTGAATGTCAATACCTTTTTGCAATTTTTTTATTTCGACTGAAAACTCTTGACTATTGTACCCAAATCGGGTATAATATATACGTTGTCGGGGTGTGGCGCAGATTGGTAGCGCGCTACCTTGGGGTGGTAGAGGTCGCCGGTTCAAGTCCGGTCACTCCGACCAAATATCAAAAAACGGCTTTCCACTATGGTGGAGAGCCGTCTTTTTGTTTGTCAAAATATTTTAGCATAAGAAAAAGCTCCGCCGTTCAGTGATGTGACCCCCAAAAGTTAGACCAAAAATCTAACGATTTGGAGGTCGGATCATTGCCGTCGGAGCTTTTGGCTTTATATTACATCTTCGCAAGCTTTGCAAATTCTGCCTTAAGTGCAGGATAGATCTCTGTGTAAAGCTTGTAGTATTTCTCGTACTCTGGTACTCGCTCTGCTTCAGGCTGCTGTACCTTGTCTGTCTTTACTACAGCCTTACAAGCTTCCGGTACTGATGAGTAGATTCCTGCGCCTGTTGCTGCAAGAAGCGCTACGCCAAGGGCTGGACCCTCTTTTGATGAAGCTGTTTTTACAGGGCAGTTGTAAAGGTCTGCAAGCATTGATCTCCACAGCGGTGAGCTTCCGCCGCCTCCGCAAGCCATCATGTCGGACACGTTGATGTCCATTTCTCTGAATACCTCAACGCAGTCTCTCAGGGAGTATGACACGCCCTCCATTACTGCTCTCAGCATATCACGCTTTGTGTGCATTGCGGAAAGTCCGAAGAATACTCCTCTTGCGTCAGGGTCAAGATGTGGTGTTCTCTCGCCCATGAGGTATGGCAGATAGAGAAGTCTGTTTGCACCAACAGGAACTTTTTCAGCTTCCTTATCCATAAGATAATATTCGTCAACGCCCATGCACTTTGCTGTTTCTTTCTCAGCATTGCAGAAGTTATCCCTAAACCATTTCAGTGAAAGTCCTGCGCCCTGTGTAACGCCCATAACGTGCCATGCGTTCGGTACTGCTGCACAGCAGGTGTGAACTCTGCCTTTTGGGTCGATAGAGATAGAAGAAGTGTGAGCGAAAACAACGCCTGATGTTCCGATAGTAGTGAACGCCTTGCCGTCCTCTGCAACGCCTGTACCAATAGCCGCAGCCGCATTGTCGCCTGCGCCGCCCACTACTATAGTACCCTTTTTAAGTCCTGTAAGTTCAGCCATTTTCTTTGTGACCTTGCCTGTTACCTCGCATGACTCGTATACCTTGCCAAGCATTGACATATCAATGTCAAGTGTATCGCAGACTTCTTTTGACCAGCAGCGGTTCGGCACGTCAAGAAGCTGCATACCGCTTGCGTCGGAAACTTCTGTTGCATATTCCCCTGTGAGGATAAATCTCAGATAGTCCTTTGGCAGAAGAATGTGTCTGCACTTTTCGTATATATCAGGCTCGTTGTTCTTTACCCAAAGAATTTTTGCAGCCGTCCAGCCTGTGAGGGCAGGGTTAGCTGTTATCTTGATGAGCTTTTCTCTGCCGAGCTTTTCGTTCATTTCTTCAACTTCTGCGGCAGTTCTCTGGTCGCACCAGATTATGGACTTTCTAAGTACGTTGTTGTCCTTGTCGAGCATAACAAGTCCGTGCATCTGTCCTGAGATGCCAACGCCTGCAACGTCCTCTTTGTTTACGCCGCTTTTGGTCATAACAGCCTTGATAGTGTTTATCATTGCGTTTGCCCAATCAGCAGGGTCTTGCTCTGCATAGCCGTTTTTAGGCTGATACATAGGATATTCGATAGTTACAGAAGAAATAACAGTACCCTTTTCGTCAAAAAGCACTGTTTTAGTGCCGCTTGTACCGCAGTCTACGCCGATTACATAAGCCATAGTTTTTTTTACTCCTTTATAATATGTATAGTATCATTTGTTTTTGCTAAAACGATTACATTAATTATACAATATTTCTCCCTGAAATGCAATACCCATAAAACGTTTTCGCAAAATTTATCTGCGCATAAAAATAGGACGGTGGGGTGCCGTCCTGTGATAGTCTTATTTTTCGCCGTAAATAAGTTCAAGCTTTGCTATAAAGTCCTCTAGGATAAATCTTGAATTTATAGAGGTGTATACTCTTATGATAGGTCTGCCGTCCTCGTAATGGCAGGCTGTGTCAGCTTCAAAAACAGGCGCAGGGCGGTCATAATGTCCGCCGCAGTTTGGCTCTAGCACAACGCCTACGGCAGGGGAGTCGCCAAGCGACCAGCTTTCGCCTGCTGTCCAAAAGGCTTTTTCGGACTCGTTGAACGCTGTCATCTGTTCAAAAAGGTGTTTGCCTATTTTTCCACATGGGGCTATCCTACGCTGTATCTCCGCAAGGCTTATGTGCATAGTGCCGTAAACTGTGTTTGGTATCATCCAAAATTCTACGCCGCTGGATATGACAAGGTTTGCCGCCTCAACGTCATTTCCGCAGTTAAACTCGGGAAAGCCGTGAACGCTGTGGTCAGGGTCTTGACCGCCTATCCACACCACTGTCATGCGCTTTGTTATTTCAGGACAAGCCTTTATCGCTTGCGCCACGTTGGTTATTGCGCCGATACAAAGAACAAAAAGCGGTCTGCTGTCATCACGCTTTGCTTCGTCTATTATAAATTCAGCCGCAGGAGAAAGTGCGTCGTTTTCAAGCTCTTTGAGCCTTGTTTCACAGCCCATATAAACAGGCACGTCAAGCTCCATGGCTTCAAGCACACGCATTACCTCGTCATAGCTTCTCTGCACAGAGCCGTCCTCGGCAAAATGCTCTGCTGTTATGCCTGCCACCGCAAACTTTTTACACATGAGCGCATGGGCAATAGCGAATGGATCGTCAGCTTCGCAGGCGGCGTCGGTATCTATTATGACACTTTTTATCTTATCCTCGGTCACTTTATATTCAAGGGGCATTTTTTTACCTCCCTAGTCAGCCTTTTCAAGCACAAAGAAAGTGCTGTTGTTTTCGGTTTTCATTTCCTTTATAGCCCAGCCTGCCGCAAGCAGACCGTTGAGCTTTTCCACTCGCTGAAACCTATCCATATCAGGAGCTTTTCCCTCGTGGATCTTGTCCTCGTTTCTTGAAACATAAAATATCTTCTGCATATATATCCTCTTTCCCTATATCTGTCGCTGACAGCCTTTCCCCTTGTTTTTATACAGCTGTCGCATTTTGTTAAGTATATTATACTACATAAATATGGAGATTTCAAGGAATACCAAAAATTTTAACCTCTTTTTAACTTTTTGATATTATTCTTATTTTTCATGCTTTTCAGTGCTTATTATATATAATATTATGGCTGAGAGGTGAAAATGCACGCTTTCAGGGCGGTTTTATATGCTGATATGTACAAAAACTTATGACAAGTGAGTATTTTTATATGACAGCCCTTGACTTTTTTGCATAAAAGGCATATAATATTATTATTAATTTATATATTTATAGTCTTTATAAATAATGAAAATAATTTATGTGGAGGGTTTTACAATGGGTAGAGTATATAACTTCAGCGCAGGTCCTGCTGTACTCCCTGAGGAAGTGCTCAAGGAAGCTGCCGACGAAATGCTCGATTATAAGGGCACGGGTATGAGCGTAATGGAGATGAGCCACCGTTCCAAGGCGTTCGATGACATCATCAAGGAAGCTGAAAAGGATATCAGAGAGCTTATGGGTATCCCTGATAACTATAAGGTACTGTTCCTTCAGGGCGGTGCTTCTCAGCAGTTCGCAGCTGTTCCTATGAACCTTATGAAGAACAAGAAAGCAGCTTACATAATCACAGGTCAGTGGGCTAAGAAGGCTTATCAGGAGGCTCAGAAATACGGCGAGGCTGTCGCTGTTGCTTCTTCTGCTGACAAGACTTTCTCTTATATCCCTGATTGCTCAGATCTGGATATCCCAGAGGACGCTGACTATGTTTATATCTGCGAGAACAATACTATCTATGGTACAAAATACAAGACTCTGCCTAACACAAAGGGTCACACTCTTGTTGCAGACGTTTCTTCCTGCTTCTTGTCTGAGCCTGTTGACGTAACAAAGTATGGCGTTATCTACGGCGGCGTTCAGAAGAACGTTGGTCCTGCCGGCGTTGTTATCGCTATCATCAGAGAAGATCTTATCACTGACGATGTTCTTGAGGGAACACCTACAATGCTCAAGTGGAAAACTCAGGCTGACGCTGACTCTCTTTACAATACACCTCCTTGCTATGGCATTTACATCTGCGGCAAGGTATTCAAGTGGATAAAGAAAATGGGCGGTCTTGAGGCTATGAAGGCTCACAACGAGAAGAAAGCTAAGATACTTTATGATTATCTTGATGAGAGCAAGCTCTTCAAGGGCACTGTTGTTCCTAAGGACAGGTCTCTTATGAACGTTCCATTCGTAACAGGCGACGCTGACCTTGACAAGAAGTTCGTTGCAGAGGCTACAGCAGCAGGCTTTGTAAACCTTAAGGGTCACAGAACTGTCGGCGGCATGAGAGCTTCTATCTACAACGCAATGCCAATCGAGGGCGTTGAAAAGCTTGTTGAGTTCATGAAGAAGTTCGAGGCTGAGAATGCTTGATCGTTTTTTAAAGATGATATCTTCACTTGACACTATGCGGCATGACGATTGGCGTGAAAGAATGCAAAGAAAAAACGGCGTGAGGGCTAAGCTTGCGGCTGTGATCTTTGGCGTTGTGATAGTCGGTTGCCTGCTTGTCAGAGTGATCTCGTAAACCATTTGAAAGAGGTAATTGAAATGTATAATATTTTAACTCTGAATAAGATCGCTGCCTGCGGTACTGATATCTTTGACAAGGCTAAGTACACAGTAAGCGACAATGCTGAAAATCCTACCGCTATAATGGTACGTTCAGCAAAGATGCACGATATGGAAATGCCTGAGAGCCTGCTTGCTATTGCAAGAGCTGGCGCCGGCGTAAACAATATCCCAGTTGAGAAGTGCGCAGAGCAGGGCATCGTTGTATTCAACACTCCTGGCGCTAACTCAAACGCTGTTAAGGAGCTTGCTATTTGTGCGCTACTTCTTTCTTCAAGAAAGATAACAGAAGCTGCCGCATGGGCTGCTTCACTTAAGGGCACACCTGACGCTCCAAAGACAGTTGAGGGCGGCAAGGCTAAGTTCTCAGGTCCTGAGATACTGGGCAAGACGCTCGGTGTTATCGGTCTTGGCGCAATCGGCGGAAAGATCGCAAATGCTGCCGTTGCACTCGGAATGGACGTTATCGGCTACGACCCATTCCTTTCAGTAAACGCAGCTATCCAGCTCGACCCTGCTGTAAAGGTAACAGCTGATATCAACGATATCTACAAGAACAGTGATTATATCACTATCCATGTTCCTTACACACCTGACACAAAGAACACTATCGATGAGGCTCAGATAGCAATGATGAAAGACGGCGTTCGTCTTATCAATCTTGCAAGAGGCGAGCTTATCAACAGTGCGGCTGTTGTAAAGGCTATCAAGGACGGCAAGGTAGCAAAGTATGTAACAGATTTTGCAGACGATGTTGTTCTTGGCGAAGAGAACGTTATCGTTCTTCCACACCTTGGCGCTTCTACACCTGAGTCTGAGGACAACTGCGCAACAATGGCAGCTCACGAGCTTATTGATTATATCGAAAAGGGTACTATCAGAAATTCTGTAAACTTCCCTAATGCTGAGCTTGCTAAGACAGGCGACCACCTTGTTTGCGTGCTTCATAAGAACGTTCCTGCTCTTATTGCACAGATCACATCTGTTGTATCTGACAAGGGCGCAAATATCGAGAACCTTGTGAACAAGTCTAAGAAAGACTGGGCTTATACAATGCTCGATGTTACAGGCGACGTTGACGCTGACGCTTTCAAGGCTATCGAGGGCGTTGTTGGCGTAAGAGTTCTTTAATTGTTGATAAAAGAAATTTTATATGCAGCAATGAGGCTGCCCACGGACGAACTGCGTCTTGGGTAGCCTTTTTTGATACAAAAAGCTATGATTTAAGTGAAAAATGGAGGAATTTAAAATGGACAAACTCGTAACAGCAATTTTATTCATAGGCATACCAATGGCGCTGACTCAGCTTATTTACAGGATAATAGACCACAAGGGCAACAAGACCGCAAAGCTTGCGGAGCGTTTTCCTATTCTCGTGAAAAGAAAGTTTTTGGTGCAGATAGGCGGAGCAATGGCGTTCGTTATCGTGTTCGGACTTATCTCACTGCTGCTTGATTTGCCTATCAAGGTATTTTTCGTTGTGTGCGGAGTGGTAGTGGGTGTGATAAACGGCATGGCGGTCACGCTTATGTACAGAGATTAGTAGGTTGCAACGTGGCAACCTGAGTATGGTAACAAATAAAAGCTGTCAGCAGATAACGTTGACAGCTTTTTTATGTATGTGTTATTTTGGGGTAGGGGCGAACATTGTTCGCCCGTTTTTTTTTGTGAGCTTTTTGTTGGTTTGTAAAATGCAAAGTGGCGGGCGACCTCAGGTCGCCCCTACATGAATTGCGCTCTTATTTCTTTCTGAAAACCACAAGCTTGCTGATAACATAGTTGAGTATCAGCACCACAACGTTTGCAACTATCTTTGTTACCCAATAGTTGAAACTGAGAAGTGAGTAGCCGAGCCACATCATGAACATTTCCACAAGAAGTGTGAATATCCTGCCGCCGTAAAATGAAGCCGCTTCGGAGATTATCGCCTTTTTGCCCTCTGCTTCAGACTCGAATACCCATATCCTGTTTGTTATGTATGCAAATGTTACTGCGCATATCCATGATATGACAGTGCTTGTGGTGGAAACGCCGCCCTTGCCTACGCCTGCCTGCTCTAAAAGCACTTTTGAAATGCCTGCGGTCACAAAGCTAACTGCGGTGGTGAGTACGCCGAAAAACAGATACAAAAGCATTTCTTTGTTCTTGACGTAAAATGGCCGAAACCAGCCAAATATCTTCCAGTCCATTATTTTGTCGAAAATGTCCTTATCTTTCTTTGCCATTTCTGTTATCTCCTTTTGTGCATATGAATATTATGAACATAATGAATATTATAACTCTTTTACACTGATTTTTCAACAATACTGTTGCAATTAGTTAAAAAATATGTTATGATAGCTATATGTAATCAGTTTTTGGGATAGCCTTTAGTGCTATTTTTATAATTAAGGTAACAAAAACATACTCTGATTTGAAAGGATAATTTATTTTTATGAAAGTTGTTATCATCGCTGTGCTTCTTATGCTCTCTGCTATTTGTTCCGCAACGGAGACGGCGTTTTCTTCCTGCAACAGGATAAGGCTGAAAAAGCTTGCCGACGACGGAAACAAGTCCGCAAAGAAAGCAATGAACATATGCGATAATTTTGACAAGGCGCTCACTGCCATTCTTGTGGGAAACAATGTTGTGAACATTTCTTCATCTTCTATTGCGACGGTGCTTTTTACTGAGAAGTTCGGCAAGGGAAGCGTTGGTATCGCCACCATAGTCATGACAGTGCTTGTGCTTATTTTCGGAGAAATTTTGCCTAAGAGCCTCGCAAAAGAGAACGCCGAGAAGTTTTCTATTCTTATGGCGGCTCCGCTTTCTGCATTCATGTTCATTATCACGCCTATCACGGCTATTTTTATGGGCATAAAAAGCGGCGTTTCAAAGCTTGTGGGCAGTAAGAACAGCGAGCCGTCTGTTACTGAGGAAGAGCTTAAATATATAATAGACGAGATACAGGACGAGGGCGTGCTTGAAAAGCAGGAGTCTGAGCTTGTGCGTTCGGCGCTTGACTTTGACGAAATAACCATAAGCGAGATACTTGTGCCGAGAGTAAATATCGAGGGCGTTGAGCTTCACGAGGATATGGAGAGCATAAAAAAGCGTTTTGTGCAGACAAAGTTTTCAAGGCTTCCTGTGTATGACAAGGATATAGACCACATTGTGGGGCTTATCCACCAATCTGATTTCTTTGAAATGTATCTAAAAGGAAAGACGGACATAAGCCTTATAATGAACAAGCCCCTTTACATAACTGAAAACCGCAAGATATCTGAGATATTGAAGCAGATGCAGCGTAAAAAGGTGCATATGGCGGTGGTGCTTGACCAATACGGCGGCACGGAGGGTATTTGTACTCTTGAGGATATCATAGAGGAGCTTGTGGGCGAGATATATGACGAGAGCGACGAGGAGGACACCTCTCTTGTGAAAATAAGCGACGGCGTTTACGAAGCGTCGGCGGAGCTTTCGGTTTCTGATTTTCTCGAGAGGATAGGTCTGCCGGAGGACACTATCGAAACGGACAGAACTTCTCTCGGCGGCTGGATAATGGATATGCTCGACAGGCTTCCTGAGCAGAACGAAACTATAAGCTGTCCGCCTTTTGAAATGACCATAAAAATGGAGGACGAGCAGAAAATAGACAGGATACGTTTCAAGATATCCGAGGAGGAGCTTAAAAACAAGAAGGCGGAGGAAGAAAATGCCTAAGCAGATAAAGAAAGAGCAGATAAAAAAGTCAGAACTTTTATACAGAAAATGGGCTGTTGCAGGGTTTGCGGCAGCGGCGGTGTTCATGGGCTGTATGGCAGGGCTTATGAGCATGATAGTTAAAACCGAGGGGGCAAAAGTGCCTACGATAGTGCTTTTTGCGGCGTTTGTTATTTACACGGCAGTGTCGCTCATATGTGCAGTGCTTGGTGTGAAAAGCTATGTAAAAGACGATTGCGGAGTGTGTCTTTTGCAGGGAATAGTGCATATTTACAATGTGATAGCCTGTGTAATGAACGTTAGAATGGCGTTTATAATACTGTTCTCGGCGCTAGGTTCGCAGTCGGGGGTAGACACTCTTATAGGAAGCCAATCGCAGAACGAATTTGTACAAAGTCAGTATGCAAGCTGGATATGCCTTGCTATTGCAACGCTGTTCTCGGTGATACTTGGTATTCTTGCGGTGGTAAGGATTGTTAAAAATAAAAAGGGCTGATAGATCGGCTTTTTTGTAGGGGCGAACAGTGTTCGCCCGTTATTTGGCGTATGCAATGTACGCCAACAGGAAAATCATAGAGTAAGGAAGAAGAAAAATAATGTTTTTGCTTATACTTGTAGTTGTGTGCTACACAATATGCTCACTTAGCGACAAGTACGCCGTTTCAACGGCAAAATTCAACGGCGACGAGCTTGGCTTTTTAATGGCGGCGGCAACGGCTGTTTTCATGGCTTGCTGTTTGCCTTTTCTTGACAGGACTATCACACTCAGCTGGCAATCATTTGCGGCGATAGGTCTGCTTTGCTTGTCAAAGATACTTGAATTTAAGCTTTCGGCTATTATCCTTGACGAGATATCAGCCTTTGAGCTTAAAGCTTGGCTTGGTATCACACTGTTTATGTCCTATGCAACGGATATTTTCCTTGGGGAAAAGCCGAGCATTTTCAAGTTTCTTTTTATCGTGCTTACTGTTGCAGGACTTGTTTTTATCGCAAAATCAGGCAGAACGGACAGCGGAAATATAAATTACCGCAGGATAGTTGTTCCTCTGGTGTTCTATCTCTTGGCAAGATACGGCTACGGCATAGTTGTAAGAGCGTCGGAGAATTACATATCATCAACTATGGCACTGTTTTTTGCGCTTATACTTATGGCTATCATACTTCTGCCTAGGGCGAAGCCTTTGGAGATATTCAGGAAAAATCAAAAGGGCGCATGGGTGGTCGTGCTTACAAAGATCCCGAATGTGGCAGGTCTTCTTGCGGAGAACGCTGTTATTGCGGTGAGCCTTGCGAGTGCGTCATTTATCCAGCCTATGATACTGTGCTCGCTGTTTGTTATAGCGCTCATAAGAAAAGAGCCTATCACAAAGCTCAGGTTTATCGGAAGCGTTATTTGTATGGTTGGTATAATAGGATTTCAAATTTGTTAAAGTTAAAAATAAAACGTCGGGCGTTTTAATTCGTCCGACGTTTTTTGGTATCAGATAGTTTGCAGAAAAAAGCGGGCGACCTGAGGTCGCCTGAGACTGTCGAAAAACGCCCAAATAACGGGCGAACGCTGTTCGCCCCTACATA